>Ga0163144_10025121_pt1 | contig 11655 bp, 7 predicted proteins | sample OliLak19BULKMAT1_FD_123175 | JGI IMG/M metagenome (GOLD analysis project Ga0163144, IMG submission 123175) | Freshwater microbial mat bacterial communities from Lake Vanda, McMurdo Dry Valleys, Antarctica - Oligotrophic Lake LV.19.BULKMAT1 | ecosystem: Environmental > Aquatic > Freshwater > Lake... | reverse complement strand
GACTGCAACACCTGGCTGTCTTGACAACGACGCTTTGACACATGTCGAAATCATCCTGAACCGTGTATCAAAAATAATCCTTTGGTTTTCCTCTTCTCTTTCGATGTCTAGCTAGTAGAAAGCCACTAGCAGATTTGTATTGATTTGTTGCTGTTTGTTATCTACTAATAGTATCTGTCTTCGATGGTAGCTCCAGCAACTAAAACCGATGTGTTGTGGCTACACGCAGAAGAAAGACGAATGAATCAACCATGCAATTGAATGAATGGCAGTAGAAAAACAGGTTCCATGCTTCACAACTACAGGCTGAGTAAGTTTTGACTTCTGCAGCTTTTTAGGGTTAGTGCTTAGTTTTGAACGCACACCAACTCCATCCGTTTTGGCGAGAAAACAATGATGCCAATCACGAGATTTGTTCCCTGATTATTTTGTTCTCTCAATCTTCTACAGTGTACAATAAGCATCGGTAATAGTAGCCACTAGCACTAGGAAGACAACAATGTCATACAGTATACTGTAGCTGTCGAAAAGCCACCTTTTGAAAGAAGACAGGAACAACGAGTCCTACAGGTGTTTCCGTAAGCTCTGAGTTGTGATAATGCAAGATACTCGGTACTGTAACACATCGAACAACAAAAACCTTGGTCACACGTGCTTGAAAGTTGCATTTGAAGAAACACCAAAATATGAGTCTTTCTCCGCTTGCTGGTAGAAGAGGGACTCTGCGAGTCGTTTTGCCGACTATAGTAATATGTATTCTTCTCATGTGCATGGAAACATGGTGGCACCAAGACAAGGTCAGCAAACATCACTATGATCATCAGTATCAAATCTCGTCGTCCTTTTTCAGTCTTCTCGTTGGAGTTGGGCTGGCGTTTCCCCGGAAAATGTATGATGGATCCCAACATGTCAATGACACTGCCTCAAACAGCAGCAGCAGTGCCATCCAATTCAAAGACGATTCCAATTATAGTCATGACTGTTTTGTGACACAACATGGCCATGATGGTTTGGGCCATCAGTTACACGGATTGATATCGGTCATGGCATTGGATGGCTTGCTTCATCCCATTCATGGAAACTACAAATTTCGGTTTGACGCCACTCCAAGGACATTTTCCTTTACTCACGATTTGTCTCCGGAAACATACATCATGGCCCAACAGTTCATGATGATGGGAATGAAAATGGCCATGACCAGTGCTCACAATAATAATGGCAGCAACAACTACAATGACACCACTCTGTACGGAAATAATAACACGAATCAGACAATACACAACCAATACCGACATGCTTACTACAACGAACGAACGGTTGTTCCGGAATGGTGGAATATTCCCGATAATTGTCCAACCGCAACCACAAGTTTGAGGACAGAAAACAACAGCCAAACGAAAAGAGTGACCTTTGAAATCGACAATGTATGGTCTTTGATCCCACCTCTGTGTATGGGGGACAATCCGATCTCCATCCATTATAACAACAGTAATACTACCAATAGCAGCAGTATTGCCAGGGACAAGCATCAAGAAGATAAAGAAAAACTCGCAGCCATGTTGTTTCAACTACGACAGAAACACAATCCGCCAGACCCACACGAGGATGATGATCCAATCGGGAGTCCTCCATCCTTGGAACATTGGAAACAACAGTTTCTACGACAGCAATACAGGGCAGCACAACAATTCAACATTGCACTACAAACACTTTTAGAAATCAACAACAACAACAGCAACCCGTACCCTAGCTTTGGTAACGGCGACAAGCATACAAGTACTGTTGCCGTGCATATTCGATTGGGAGACTCGACCACACGAGGGCGCAAATCGTTGGACCGTGCTCTGTCTTTCCTCTGGTCGAAACTTGAATCCCACGAAGAACAACAGCAGAATTATACAATTGGGAATGCAACATCTTTGCAAGTTTGGATCGATACTGATGAAGCGGATACGGTAGAGCAACTTTTGTCTTCCAACCGTAATGTTACGACCAGGAATGCAAATATTCACATTTATGGAAGGAACGCATCCGTACTAGAGGCACTCGGTCGATTTGTGCGAGCGGATACCTTTATTGGCTCTCACAGCTCCTTGTCCATGGCGGCCGTCTTGATGCGACATCAACGTCCCAACACCTTTCTTCCGCAAGAGCTTCGTCCTGGTGGGAATAGGGCTCAGAAGGATGAGAGCCAGTCATCGTCGTCATCCTTTTGCACATTGCTGCCGGTGGATCATATTGATTGGTACTGACGGAGGAGACCAGCGTTTCGTGCATATCTAGCACCACGACGATGTGCACTGCAATAGTCCAAGGGGTCCAACTTAAATCGATCTCTCCAACGTCGTCCGTTTTCTGTTTTTATAGCGCGCGCATAAAATGAAACTGCGTGTGAAACAAAAAGACGTCCAGCTTGGTTTCCTCTATCGTGTATGTCACCTAAATTTTTGAGAGAAAGGCTCCTTGAGACTGCAAATTTCAAGTGCTAGATGTCTCAAAGAAGTTCGGCGGGGGAAAACAATACTTACCCGCATGACGATAACCACGCTGAGGAGCCAAGACTAGGTTTTCTACAATTCTACAAAGGAACACTAGGTGGAGCTGTGCGAGAGTACAGTAGTCGGTCTAACTGAATTCTTAGTAGCTAGGTACCCTCTAAACTAGAACCCCACACACGACTTCTCTGCCTTCCACTCTACCGAATAATCTCCTTCTCTAGCTAGCCTCGACCTGGCACTACTAGCTAGCTATCAGTTAAGTAGCTACCTATTAGCTAGTTAGCAGCATCCGTAGCGAACTGTTTGCATGATGTGTACCGGTCTACTATCTAGCCAATAGCCCAGTAGGGGTCGGGCTATTTTGGCATTCGTCCGTGTGTCGGTGCATGATGACCTCGGCAATCGACGTTCACGGAATGCGAAAGAAGCCCTTGAACCAACAAACCGGAAAAAAAACCACTACAAATAAAAAAATTTCAAAACAATATACACCTTCGACCATGGCAATTGAGGTTTCGCGCAGGTTCATCTGGAACCTATCGTTCCTTGTATTGGCACTCCTGGTTGTAGCTAGCAACATGGCGCAAGCAGCAGAAGCGGAATTCGACGAGCAGAATGTGGTGCGTTCAATGAATCCCAATTCGTCCCGAAAAAAGAAGTGCATTGCTCTCCTTTTCATTTCTTCCAGCAATCTATGGCCCGTGGTCCTTCAGTCTATGTTTGTGCTCTTCCCTGCGAGTATTTGGACGCTAACAATTTCTCGGTTTTCCTTTTTGTCTTGCTAACGTGTCCTCAATGTTCCTCTTCAAAAATCAAAAATAATTCAGGACGGCGATGCCATGCCGCATTCCGTGCACATTCTCTATTGCATGGGCTGAGGCATGAAGAGAAATTTCTTGCAAGTACAAGGGTTTTTAGAAGGTCAATTCCCTGAACTGCAAGGAAAAGTTACGGGCGCGAATTACCCCATTCCGCCCGTCATTGAGCTGGTCAGCAGCATTTTGAGCATGGTGCAAGTCTTTGGTATGGCGTGGATGATCTTTGGTGGGCAAACCGTCTTTTCGTTTTTGGGATTCTCCGAACCACCGGCGATCTACCACACGGTCCAGGAATATTCCATGCAAATTGGTATCATGTTGTTCTTTCTCTTGCCGCAATTGGTGGCTCGCTTTACGACAACCGGTGCCTTTGAAATTGTGTTGGATGGACAAAAGGTGATTTGGAGTAAATTGGAAGAAGGGAGGTTCCCGTCTGCGGACGAGTTGACAAACCCATTGATTAAATTGGGACTCAAGGCAGCATCCTAACAAGGAGTGTCTGGATTGCGACAATTGATTGTGTTGGAGGGGGGTGTTGGTCCAAAGTTATTTGTTTATTTATTGTGCCCCTTTTGGAGTTGAATTTTTCTTGTGGAATGACGCTGTAGGCCGCGGCTGGATCTTCATGTACTTGTGGATCTGTCTCCTACAGCTGACAAATTGACCTTATCACGAGGAAACTTCGATTTGCTATTGGTGGCTAAATGAAAGGACAATCCTTTTGGAAATAGTTGGGAACTTCAGGCTTTTGTGTTGAATTGAAAGTGATTTATCGCGGAGGCACAATGTACTTGGTCGTGGCGAGATGCACACTAAGGCTTCACGAAATACGACGAGTAGTTAGCAAATTTGGCAATCGGATGGAGTGTAGGAGAGTTTGTTTTTGCAACAACATTGAGAATGTGGAGGCGTAGTTCGAAACTACCAAGATGCTGTGTGGCTTCTGCATTTCGATTGTGGTAAATGTTTTTTATCTAGAGCATGCATAATTTTTTTTAGATGGAGACTGCCTTGATGTTTAGGAGTAGATTTGTCTAGGAAAGCTCGTATTGTAGGATGGAGACTGAGAGACCTGAGAGACGAAAAAGGCGGAATTATGAAACATTTTTCTAAGGGTAGCTTATCTCAATTATTCAATATGTAGAACGAGGGCATGGATGCATATTTTTCAAATACTCTATTTATTCACCTGGGGCAAATCGTTTCGTTCCGACTTCGTCGACTTCGTCGCTCTCATCTGTCCCTTCGTCTGGCGTTTCTATTGCTGGGCATGCGTCGTCTTCAACACACTGGTAGTTGTTGGTTCCATCACTCACTTTGCGACTTGCTTTCCCACGCGATACGCATTCCGTTGTTTCTCCACGGAAAAAACTCATAGTTTTAATCAGTACTTTATCCTCTGCTACGTCGCAAACACAGGTGCAAGCTGGAGGGCAAACCCCATTGCAACATCCACATTGGTCGTCCGCAAGCCCGATTACTTGATTCAAGACGGTTGGTGCACATGCCGTTTGGAAACCAGGGGCAAAGAAAAGCGAAAATTGTTTGCGGCATACAAAAGTCCCTGATAAAGCCCCCTCTCCACTATTGAAGACACCACCCGCTCCGCACTTTGCTTGAGCTTTCACGTCGTCGTCACATCCAAGATTTGACAACTCAATTGCTTGCGAGTCGGCTGTGCTGATGCGCGAAGCGAGTACAAACAGAGAAAAAAGGAAACTTGAAGCTTGTCTGGTTGCCATTGTGGAAAATTTCATTAAAAGGTTTCGTCTCGTCTTTGTTATAAAGTATGAGGTTTAGATGTGTAGTGGTTTCTGCGAATGCAAAAGAATGAGGGTCGGTGCCATTTTTGATAACTATTGATTTCAGGTGTTGGAGGGAGAAGAAAAAAAACAGCGAGCTATCTTCGCAAAAAGTGAACACCGGGTGTCGAGCGCATGGCACTCCTAAGTAAACGATTACATTAAGTCCTCGACTATCGCTGACATCATAGTGACACGTCACTATAGCCATTATTGTAGACAAATTCTTGAGGAGCTGCGTTACGCGCAGGCCATTCCTCTCAAGCTCATTTTTCTCGCGTGATGCTCACAAAATTAACGGACCGCCTTCAGGATGTAAACAATAGATACACTATCTATTCTATCGTACTCAGTAGCTAGCTAGCAAATGCACCCGAAGCCGCAAGGCAATGATTCACTTAACCACGAAACATGTGGAAAACCTACTAAATACTGAAAGTACCACCTCAAATACATTTCTAGTGTTCCGTTTGTGATCCCGTCGCTAAGAGTTTCTGTGTCCCTTACAGCTTTTTTGGCATTCCGTTTCGAGATCTCATCCCACTAGTCAGTAGTGGTACTGCAAAGGATAACGTCATCTAAAGAAATGCTCGGCAGCGGTCGTGCTCCACAGGATGGTGTTGAGCGTGGTGCTGTATGCCTGCTTGTTCCTCTTCCTACTGTATAAAAATCTGAATTCTAAGAAGCGGCAGTTTCAAGCAACTAGTGCTCATGCAATTCGTCCAAAGAGTATCGTCAACACAATGACACTATGACGCCACGATGGATTGACCGGAATATCCTGTCGGATCGTAAGATATGTCAACAATAGTGCAACAATTTACTGTATGGCTACAACAATTTACTGTATGGCTACCTCTACTCGTCAGCTTGACAAGTCCCTTCGCTCTGGATACAACCTGTCACACCAGCAGATGGTTTCAGTACTCGTTCGTTTACATTTGCAGGGTACTTTAAAAACTAAAAAAAACCTACAAATCTAGAAACCACGCACCGGTCAAGATTCTCCCGGATTGAAAAATGGGTTGATCTTCAGGAGAAAGTAGCAAGATTCCTTCCGTCGTAGCGTTCAGGCATTCAAACCCGTGCCATCCTCGCACGTCCGTTCACGAGTAAGGAAATGTCATTAAGCCGGCTGGCAGGCGACAGGAGAAGGACTTGTCAAGGATATGGCAGTACAACAATGAGATTCCATGCTTCTCCAATTGTAAGTGCATTCAGCGGGTTGTCCACTCTCTCAGCGGACTAGCCACTTATTTCATTTATTTCATCGCTTTCCGAGGTACCCAAATCTTGAATCTGATCGGGATCTTCAAATTCGTCGCGGTCGGAGCTTTGAGCACTGATCTCGTAGGAGTAACTTCCCAATTCATAGTTCCCCAAATGTTGTTCGGCTGCCGTTACTTGCGTAGAACCTCCAAACCAATGTTTCAATACTTCGTCGTCGAAGGTTTTCCACACTCGTTTGAAGCCCCGTAATTCATGCTTGTGTCTACGTGGACTATACGTACCGTTGGCAGCATGAGCACTGTCGTGAATGTTTCGACGAGAAGCAGTGGCACCTTGCTTCATTCCAAAATGGGTAAGAATCTTCTCAGTGACACCTCCACAAACCACGGTGGTGAAGATGCAAATGAATAGAGTAGCTGTTGCATAAATGTCCGCATGCGTTCCTGGCATATTAACTGCTAAGGCGAATGCAATCGCTCCTCGGAGTCCGGCAAACCAAAGCACGCACTGCATTTTCACTGGGATCACTTCGTCTTGGTGCCGGCAAAGATTGGCACAATAGCTGAGAGGGAAAATATTAAAGAGCCGTCCCACCAAGCAAAATAGCAGTGACATGATGGTGAATCGAAAGTTGAAGGTGGCGAATTGGCCCGTGAACACAATCATGCCCATGTAGACAAAGACGATTGTTTCCGTCACGGTTGCGAGTGTCGAAAAGATTTGTTCCGATGCAACATGCGCCGTCGATGATAGATTGTAGGAGTTGTAATGTGAGAGGACAATCCCGTTGAAAAAGAGCGCCATGATTCCTGATAACTCCATAGCCTCCGCGGTCGCATAACAAAGGTAGCAAAAGCAAAAGAGCAGCGACGTTTCCAGATTGGGATAATCTGATAAAGATGTGTGCTTGTACAAATAGGATGCCATCAAACCCAAAGTCACCCCCACAATGATAGAGAGAATCGATACAGTGCAAAAGGACATGAGGGCAGAGGGGATTTCAGAGCCTGAAAAGTCTGGTCCATCGGGATCGTAGTACTTCAGAAACACCCGAAATAACGAAATCGCAATGGCGTCATTCAAGACACTCTCTCCAAAGACTAGACTGTATAACAGTGGATCGCAATTTAATTCAGCACTTCCCATGATGGACAGAGTCGCGACAGGATCCACCGCAGATATGAGGGCACCAAATAACAAAGCCTCCATGGGATTTTCCGTGTCAATGCTGTGACTGCCAAACATGCCCCATTTGGCACAATAAAATGTAGCAAACCCGACGATAAAAGTGGATATCATGGTCCCGACCATTGCATACAAAGTAATGGCTCCAATGTTTTGGAAAAAGTCTTTTCGTTTCAAACTGTACCCCGCTTCGAAAATAATCGGAGGAAGTAGGAAAAAGAAAAACACTTCTGGCGACTGTAACAATAAATTTGAGATGAGATGAAGGAATAGAAAAGGGGACATGAAAAGTTAGGAAAAGCAAGAAATAGCAAGCTCCATTAGCATCTTCCTTTTCTGAAAAGCAAAATGCACTATGAAAGACTTACAAATTCAAAAAGCTTCAAGTTGTCAGTGGATAACCTGGCTACCCCGCCAATGACCATGCCCAACATGAGAGCTCCAGCACTGTGCATTTTCACAAAAAAAGGTGGAGACAAAAGCAACTGGAATTAGAGCGATATCATGGGAAAATGACACATGCAAGACACAAGGACCGACATTATCCACCCATGGGTCGATATACTAGTACATGTAGTACACACCTCTCTGGCAAATAATAGATCCGATGTTGCTTCACATAGTAGGCCAATAAGAGACAGACAATAAGTGTACAATTCATCAACAAGACGGTAATGGCATCCGTTTCATGCTCTTGTTCCACCACGGCAATGTCCGTCACGGTAGTATTTGGTATGATGTAGATCGTTGGCCCTAAGGATGGAGCAAATGTCACAGCGTCGACGGGGAGCCCCAATGGATTGGCAGTGGCGTTGGTAAATTCACCCCTATCCATCATGAACTCAACAACAACAAATGATCCAGTTTTTAAAACTGCCAAAGCATTTAGTTCGTAACCTGAGTTTCTTTGTGTGTTGTTGGATAATGTAGAAAAACTGAGAGGAAGTACTTATGTTATAGTGGAAATTTTGTCCTCGTACTGTACTGTGCCAGAGGATGTCTTTCGAAGTCTTTTTGATCAGTAATAGGTGCGAACCAATGATGAATAAAAAGAGGTCCTTGCAACAAGGCAGATTGGATGCTGCTACTACGAATGGTTCAAAACGATCACTGCAACTATTTATTGCTGTCGGCTAACTCAATGGTCCAGTTGCATATATAGTACCAGTTCAGCCGATAATGTAAAGCGGTTAGCTTGGGTGTATGGGACTGGTCGCATGACGATGTAAGGTGGTGAATGAAAATCGAAGGTTTTGGTTGATACGCGAAACAACAAGCACAAACGAATCTTGGTTTTGGGTTATTTTGAGAGTGCACACATGCTCTCTATCTTTTGCCGATCGAATCGTGGTACCTTGTGTTCCTCGGGACTCAAAGGTTTGGTGTGACGATCTTCCAATTTCAACTTTGTGCCTCCGAATGCAAAACATCTGCTATTGGAAGAGATAGATATTACTGCATCACAATGACGAACAGCTAGACTGAACGCATGCTACTTGCTCTTATATCTACTGGCTAGTACAAAAAGGCTCCACCATGACATGTCGACGATGGGTGCTTCTTTATGTAGAAACATCGCTTGTCCTCTTGTCATTCTTCCCCAAGGTTTGTAGACCGTGGACTGGGCCAATACGCCATTCTCGGAATAAGAAAGGAACTAAAAGTACTCCGAGTACTAGCGGTTCCAAGCTCTATTATAAGTCCGACAACACTGCTGGGCCTTTTATAAGTAGTAACGTGAGAGCTGAAAACATCACTGTTCCAGCTTATCAGCGACAATATCCTGTTGCTAGTGACTTTGGCGATACTGCTCTGTTGCAACTTCCAAACCCACCGGCTTTGCAGCCTCTGCGTACACCACAGCAATATGATAACGACAATAGGGGGTTGGCTGCTGTTCAAAATGCCATTCAACAGGTCCATGCGATTATGGACCTATACCAAGTAACACAACAATCTATTTCCCATGAAATCATACTTTCCACTTTGGATGGTGTGGTTCATAAAGTTTTTGTTGACAAGGCTCATTTGTCATCCGCATTTGGCGGAGACTCCATACTTGAGGATCTAGAGAAGTTAGTCTTTCGGTTAGTAGAAAAGCTGGGAGTTCCTTGGACGTCCAAGGCGACTCTCAAAACTCTTCTAGCAATGCGCAAACAATCGTATCGAAGAGCAACTTTGTTACATTCGCCATCGGCGTCGTCTTCATCATTAAGACCCTCCTCTGGGTCATCGTCTCTTTTGTCTTGTCACGATCCACAAAGTTTCATGGACAATGCCGCAAGGTTGTTGCTCTTCTATTATCAAGGAGTAGCGGAGTCAACGCCTTCATCCGATGCCTCTGACCACTACTTGCCGCACGAGGATACACTCGATGTATTTCGCTTTGCCAATACCTACAATGGATCCATGACGGATCATTTGTGGGAGTTGCAGCATGTCATTCGCCATCATGGCGCCTATGACGATCGCCTTGTACGTGATATTACGACCGAAGCATTGCTATTGTTGGCGCGTTCCGATAGCAGCCACTGGCAGGATCGTGGCTTTGACATGCTGGTCAAAATGGAAATGAGCTCCCAGGCATCCAGAAATAGCACACTCTTTCGTCCCAAGGATAAGGAACTCGACGTGATGCTGTCCAGCGCTTCCAGGTCTGGCAATGTGCAGCGAGCGACGTGGATCTTTCGGCAGCTTTATGATAGACGACATTCGTCTACTAGTACAGATCGGCTCAAGCTATGGTGCCAGCTCATGAATTCGTATGCTCAAAGCAACCACCCAGGCTCTGTGTCTTACATGGAACGACTTTTGAAAACCCACAAGGAAGCTCGTCATCGAGACACTTACAACATTCTTCTCCGAGCAAGGTCTCAGCAGCAACTTCCAGGGACAGGAAGTAAAGCTGAAGAAGTCTTGAATGAGATGATGATGCACGCCAGCAGCACTGACTCCTCTTCCTCCTCCATTGAACCAAATTTTGAAAGCTTATACTATGTGGCTTTGACCTATCTCAAGGAAGAACCAACATCCTTCCAAAACATTTTAGATGCAGACATGATGGTGCGCCGTGTCTTGGCAGGGCACAACATGACAAGATCTGGGGGCAGCAGCAGCAACAACAACTCACCTTGGCCTATCATGGAAAGGATCTTGCAAGCCTATGCTTCGGTAGATCATGACAAAGCTATGCAGGTGGCAGTGGATTTTTTTCGCTTTTTTCTCGTACACCACAGCAAGGGGCAAATTACGGAACGACCGACCGCAAAACATCTGTCGTACCTTTTTGCGATGCTGGAAAGGAAACCTAGCAAGAAAAGCACCAAAACAAAAGTGGAGTTGGGCAAACTGGTTGACGGTCTTCCTATGTAAGCAGTTGCGGGCATGATCATCTCGTGTGACGATGCGACAGCATATCCAACACCGGTCGCTGATGCACATCCCGCATCATGTCTACACTGCTATTCATCAATTTTGTAATAAACCTAGATAGTAACCATCTTTATTTAAATAGATTGCCGATTCTTCCGTTTCTTCTGCAGACTTAAAGCTTGGCAAGGTGTAGCGACAATAGCGGGCAGAGAGACTAAGCCAGCGTTGGTCGAACACATTGATTGACCCACACAATAGACCAGGCAGCTAGTAGGCAGGGCACCCAACTAATGCTTGTTACTAGGTAGCTAGAGTTGGTTACCCGCAAGCCAGCTCTGTCCTGGCAGCTGTTTTGGTCATTATGGTCACCTGGGAAGAAATGCATGGGCCAAGGATTGGTTGTTGGGCACTTCACTGTTTGCAACATAAAGAGATGTTTCGTTAGGCATTTTACTACCAAGTTACCACTACGTTACTACTACAACTGCTCATGCTTGTCACTCTGTGGGGTCATTTTGCATCTGCTGCTCAAGCTTCAAGATGTTGTGTTTCTTTGTGGTGCTCACATGCCCATCTTGTGCACAATCCTCTAACTGTGATAGAATGAGAATAGTTATTCATTGCATGGAACCATAGATTCAAGCGGATCTGACATGTGCTCTTTATCAATGCTGTCATGTGTTTCTTTCAATCAGTGATTCAGTGAATTGCAAAGATTCGCACCTTTTTGTCATTCCAAAAGTGTGCTGG
>Ga0163144_10025117_pt1 | contig 11658 bp, 8 predicted proteins | sample OliLak19BULKMAT1_FD_123175 | JGI IMG/M metagenome (GOLD analysis project Ga0163144, IMG submission 123175) | Freshwater microbial mat bacterial communities from Lake Vanda, McMurdo Dry Valleys, Antarctica - Oligotrophic Lake LV.19.BULKMAT1 | ecosystem: Environmental > Aquatic > Freshwater > Lake... | reverse complement strand
TGCTGCGCGGCCACTCTGCTCCGGGGCCGCTCGACGAGGCGATGCTGGCGGTTCGGCTGCTCGCCCTGATGGAACAGCGACGTGAAACCGGTCATTCGGTGTCCAATGACCCTGACCTGGAGACACCGGATTCGCCCAGCAAGGACAAGGACTTGGACAAGGCGGCGTGAGGAGAGGGCGACGTGAACCCCTGTCCAACTGACTCATCGTCTTCCGGACTGCGAGCGTCCCGCTCGCTCATGAGTCCGAGCGAGCCGGAGGCTCGCGGTCCGTAAGAGAAGATCTAATCCCTGAACGGGTCCGTCATCAGGATCGTGTCCTCGCGCTTCGGGCTGGTGCTGAGCAGGGCCACAGGGCAGCCGACCAGTTCCTCGACGCGGCGGACGTACTTGATGCAGGTCGCCGGCAGCTCGGCGAAGGAGCGCGCGCCTTGGGTGCTTTCGCTCCAGCCCTCGAACTCTTCCCAGATCGGCTTCAGCTTGGCCTGGGCGCCCATGGTGAAGGGGAAGCGTTCGATGCGCTTGCCGTCGAGCTCGTAGGCGACGCAGACTTTTATGATCTTCTCGCCATCGAGCACGTCGAGCTTGGTGAGCGCGATGCCGTCGATGCCGTTCAGCTTCACGGCCTGGCGCACCATCACCGCGTCGAACCAGCCGCAGCGCCGGGGCCGGCCGGTGTTGGTGCCGAATTCCTTGCCGCGATCGCCGAGGCCCTGGCCGATCTCGTCGAGCAGCTCGGTCGGGAAGGGCCCGTCGCCGACCCGCGTCGTGTAGGCCTTGGCGATGCCCAGCACATAGCCCACCGCGCCGTTGCCCATGCCGCTGCCGATCATCGCCTGCGCGGCCACCGTGTTCGACGAGGTGACGTAGGGATAGGTGCCGTGGTCGATGTCGAGCATCGTGGCTTGGGCTCCCTCAAACAGGATGCGCTTGCCGGCGGCGCGCAAGCCGTCGAGCCGCTCCCACACATCTTCCGCGAAGGGCAGGATCTTGGGCGCGATCTCGAGCAGCTCGGCCGTCAGCTTGGCGGCATCGACCTGCGGCTTGCCCAGCCCCTTGCGCAGCGCATTGTGGTGCGCCAGCAGCGTGTTGACCTTGAGCGGCAGCATCTCGGGCTCGCCGAGGTCGCCGACGCGGATGGCGCGGCGGCCGACCTTGTCCTCGTAGGCGGGGCCGATGCCGCGCCGCGTCGTGCCGATCCTGATGATGTCGGGCGCATCCTCGCGCCAGCCGTCGAGATCGCGATGCAGCGGCAGGATCAGCACGGCATGGTTGGCGATCTTGAGACTCTCGGGCGTGACGGAGAGGCCCTGGGCGTTGACCTTCTTCACTTCCTCGAGGAAGTGCCAGGGATCGATCACGACGCCGTTGCCGATGATCGAGAGCTTGCCCTGGCGCACCACGCCCGACGGCAGCAGGGCGAGCTTGTAAGTCTGGTTGCCGATGACCAGCGTATGGCCGGCATTGTGGCCGCCCTGGAAGCGCACCACGACTTCGGCGCGCTCGCTCAGCCAGTCCACGATCTTGCCTTTGCCCTCGTCGCCCCACTGGGCGCCGATCACTGCCACGTTGGCCATTACCCAATTCCTTTTTGGACAGAAGTCCCTTCACACACGAAAACGCCTCCCCGGGGCCGATGCCGGAGAGGCGTGACGTCGGATAGCACTTCCCCTCAGGTGAGGCGAGGCGAATCGATCCTCAGAAAGCTCTCAGAGAGGAACGGCGTCGCCGTCGATCAGCGCGTGGCTGCAGTGGAGCCGCTTGGCCTCGGCGCGCGGCTCGGCCACTGCGACGACAGCGCGCACGACGGCGTAGCCCCTGGCCTGCCAGGTCGCGGCGTCGCGCCAGGCGATGCCCTGCGGCAGGTAGAGGCGCGGCGGCTGCGCTGTCGCGTCGGAGGCCGCCAGCACGGCATCCATGTAGACGGTGAAGCCGGTCGCGGGCTCGCTGACGCCGTCTTCGGGATAGCCGGCGGAATAGCGGCCGCCGCGCGCCAGCTCATGGCGGCCTTTCAGCGCGAACACCGAGAACGACACGCCGGTCTGGTATTCGAGGCCACGATACTCGACCGGATCGACGGTGAGCGGCAGGTCGGGATCGGCGGCATGCACGAGCTTCACCACCTCGGCCAGTCGCGCGGCTTCGGCGGCACCGGCGGCCGGGAGTTTGAGCCCTGTGAGCTGGGCGATGCCACGCTCGGCCGGACCCGCCGCGCGCAGCAGTCCCACGAACAAGTCGGCGCCCTTCTTGTCGCTCTTGTCACCAAGCGCCTTGGCGACGGCTGCCTCGTCCTTGCGATCGAGCGCATGGCGCAGGCGGCGGAGCGGGTCGGCCGTCAGCTTCAGGCCGGCGGCGACGGCTGCCACCAACGTCGGCAGGTTGAGGTCGACCGTGAGGCCGGCAACGCCGATCGCGCGGAGCGCATCGACCGCCAGCAGCACGGCCTCGGCATCGGCCTCGGCCGTATCGACGCCGATCAGCTCGGTGCCGACCTGGGCGAACTGGCGTTCGGGCTTGAGCGCACTGCCGCGCACGCGGATGACATTGCCGCCGTAGGACAGGCGCAGCGGCCTGGGCTCGTGCTTCAGCCGGGTGACGGCAATGCGCGCCACCTGCACGGTCATATCAGGGCGGACACCCATCATGCGCTGCGAGACCGGGTCCATCAGCCGGAAGGTCTGTGGGCCCAACGCAGCGCCGGGGCCGCCCAGCAGGGATTCCTCGAATTCGACCAGGGGCGGTTTGACCCGCTCGTAGCCGAACGCGGCAAAGCGCTCGATGGCGAGGTCGATGGCTCTCGCCTCGCGCGCCGCGTCGGGTGGCAGCAGGTCGGCAAGTCCGGCGGGCAGCAGGCCGCGGTGGTCGTTGTCGTTGAAGGTCATGGTGCCGCTTGATAGCCCATTGCGCCCCAAATTGGGAGGACGAGAAAGGGGAGGGAGTGCTATGGGTCGCGGCCATGAGTGAACTTGCCCGCCCGGCGCTTTCGGTGGTGGCTCCTTGCTACAACGAGCAGGAGGTCCTGCCCGAGTTCCTGCGCCGTGTGGGCACGGTGCTGGACGCCGCCGGCGGAACTGCAGAGGTGGTGCTGGTCGACGACGGCTCGCGCGATGGCACCTGGGACGTCATGACGGCCGCGGCCGCCGCCGATCCGAGGATCGTGGCCGTCCGCCTCATGCGCAACCATGGCCACCAGCTTGCGCTCACGGCCGGGCTGTCGGTCTGCCGCGGCGAGCGCATCCTGATCATCGATGCCGACCTGCAGGATCCGCCCGAGCTGCTGCCCGACATGATGGCCCTCATGAATCAGGGAGCCGACGTCGTGTACGGCCAGCGCCGCCAGCGCGACGGCGAGAGCCTGTTCAAGCGCGCGACAGCTTCAGGCTTCTACCGCCTGATCAACCGGCTCACCGATGTCGATATCCCGGCCGATGCCGGCGACTTCCGTCTCGTCACGCGCCGTGTTCTCGACCTGCTGCTTTCCATGCCCGAGCGCCACCGCTTCATCCGCGGCATGGTGGCCTGGATCGGCGGCCGTCAGGTGCCGCTGCATTACGACCGCCACGCCCGGGTGGCGGGTGAGAGCAAGTATCCGCTGAGCAAGATGATCCGCTTTGCCGCCGACGCCATCACCGCCTTCTCGGTCGTGCCGCTGATGGCGTCGATGACGATCGGCTGGGTGATGGCCGCGGTCGGGTTCGGCTTCTTCCTCTATTCGATTATCGGCTGGCTGATGGATGCCAACCTGCCCGGCTGGACGTCGATCATGGCGGCGCTGGGATTGCTGGGCGGCATGCAGTTCCTGATGCTGGGCATCATCGGCGCCTACCTTGGTCGGCTCTACGACCAGAGCAAGCAACGGCCACTGTTCATGATCCGCGACATCGTGGGCGGGCCGAAATGAACGCGACTGAACCCGTCCCGGGGCCGGTGTCCTGGTCCGGTGAGCCGGCGGAGTTCGACGATTATGCCGCCGAGTACCAGGGCGGCCTCGACAATCCGGTCAAGCGGATGATGGGCAGTTCGCCCGACCAGTTCATTGCCGTGAAGACGCGCTGGCTGATGCGCCGCGAGCCGAAGCTCAGGACCGGCAGCCTCGCCGTGCTCGACTATGGCTGCGGCGTCGGCAGCCTGATGCGCGTGATGGCGGAAACCGGCGCGCGGGCCGAGTTCACAGGCTGCGACATCTCGACCGGCATGCTGCGCCAGGTCGAGAAGCGCTGGCGGCCGGCGCTCGGCAAGACGCCGGTGCTGGCACCGCAGCAGGGCGCGCGCACGCCGTTCGCCGATGGCCAGTTCGACATCGCCACCGTCAGCGCCGTTCTGCATCACGTGCCGGTGGAGGAGCGTCCGGCGGTCTACGCCGAACTGGGCCGCGTGCTGAAACCCGGCGGGCGGCTCTATATTTTTGAGCACAATCCGCGCAACCCGCTGGTGCGTTACGTCATCGCGCGCACGCCGATCGACCGCAATGCCATCCTGCTCGATGAGACCGAAGTCCGGCACGGGCTGCTCGATGCCGCGCGCTATGACCTCGACACCGACTATCTGATGTTCATGCCGCCGGGCATGGCGCTTCTGCGCCCCGTGGACCGGGCGCTGGCGTGGCTGCCGCTCGGCGCGCAATACGTCGTCGTGGCCCGCAAGCCGGTCTGATGCGATGAAGACTCCGGCACTCGGCTGGCAACTCCTGTTGGCGTTCGCGCTGTCGCTGCTGGTCCTCGTCGGGCTGATCGGCTGGTTGCAGAACGTCCACATCCTCACCGCCAACGGCATGTACAAGGCCATTCAGACCGAGCCCTGGATCGCCAATCCCGCCACCGCGCGGCTCGACGATTCGAACTACCTCTACTTCCCGCTCTATGGGCTGCTCTGCCGGCTGCTCGACTGGCTCGGCATCGAGCGCGGCGTGCCGTGGAAACAACTCGCCTATATCAATGCCTTCTGGGCGAGCCTCTGTGTCGTCTTCGTCTATGCCTTCGTCCATCGGGTAACACAGAGCGTCGCGGCCTCGGTGCTGGCCGCGGTCTTCCATTTCGGCTGCGGCTTCTTCCTGCTCCTCGCGGTGATCAGCGAGGACATCATGCCGGGCTACGCGCTGGTCCTGGGCGCCATGCTCATGGCCGGCCTGTGGTTCGAGCGGCCGAGTTATATCCGTGTGGCGATCGTCGGAGCGGTCTTCACCCTGGGCTGGCTGATGGAATGGCGGCTGATCTTTCCGACCTTGCCCGCGCTGCTGCTGGCGCTGGCCTGGTCGGACGGCACGATCGCGTGGCGGTTCAGGCGCATCGTCATGCTGATCGCCTCGATCCTGGCGACGGCGGGCATCGTCCAGCTGCTGTGGGACGGCCACAACGGCGCCGTCGGCCTCCACGACATGCTGTGGACGGGCAAGGGCGTGGCCAGCGGCTGGGCCGGCCTTTCCTGGGACAAGGCCTGGATGATGCTGTCGGGTGTCGGGAACTATTTCCTGATCATGGGCGGCTTCACCGATCCCGTGACCGCCCGGCGCCTGGTGTTTCCGCTGTCTGTGTCCGTGCTGCTGCAGGGCGCGATCCTCGTGGCAGCCGCGGTGATGCTGTGGCCGCAACGGGCCGATCGCCGGCTGCGCGCCATCACCATCGTTTTCCTCGGCACGCTCGGCGCCGGCGAGGTGTTCAATTTCTACGCCCAGCCGCAGGATCCGCAGATGCAGGTCAACGTCATGCCGTGGCTGACGGTAGCGTGGGGCCTGTTGGCGGCGAAGCTGCTGGTGAGCAGCGGTAGGTCGCGCGCGCTGCTCTTCCTCGCCATCCTGTCGCTGGCGCCGCTGGTCTGGAACGGCGCCCAACTCGCGCGCTGGCGCGGCGGCGATCAGGCGTCGTTGGCCGCACTCGCTGCGATCGAGAAACGCTTCCCGCCCGACTCGACGGTCTTTCTCTACTGGGGCTTCGAGCCGATCACGGTCTGGCAGTATGCGCTGTGGAGCCGGACCTGGGACTGGGACGGCGCCGTCACGCCGCCGCCCGCGCCATCGGCCACACCGAAATTCAAATGGATCGCCATCGCCGCCGGCGCCATCCGCCATCCCGACTGGACGGCCGAGCAGCATGCGCAGTCGATCAAGCGCGACATCGACCAGGCGCTCGACCGCGGCTACCAGGTGGCGGTCTCCGACGTCTGGAGCTGGAGTGCCGACGAGCTGGCGGGCCAACTCGGCGGACTGGCGGCCGCCAACAGGGCCGCAGCCATCGTCAAGATGCTGCACGACAACTTCGACGCGCGTCAGGTTTTTAGCGACCCCACCGTCGGCGCCTATTACGTCTTGCAGCGCCGCTGATACCTACGGCTTTTTGCGGCAGCGGTCCGGAAGGGGTGGGGCGAACTTGGCGGACCGCAGCGCCGCCAGCGCCGGTGCCAGCAGCGCGTTGGCCAGAACCTGCTGGCCGGCATAATTCGGGTGCACCGAATCGGCGTAGAGCTGCAGCTTCTCGCCTCTGTCGAAGACCTTCGTGAGGTCGATGTACTTGTCGCGATGCGGGCTGGCCGCGACCTTCTCCAGCAGCAGGGCGTAGAGCTGCAGGATCCGCTTCTGCGACAGGATATCGTCGACGCGCACGCCGATGTTGGCGGCCGTGACCGACCGCGCGGGTTGTATGGCGACGAGGCAGGGTTGGCCGCGCGCCTCGCAGGCACCCAGCACCTCGTTCATGTTCTCCACATAGATGTCGGTGATCGCATCGGCCTGCTGGGCGAATATCGCGTCGTCCTCGTTGAGGCGCCGCCGGAACTCGATGACCTGGGCGTTGAAGGCGTTCTGGAGAATCGTGTGCGCGATGGCACTGTGGCGGGCGAACCACCAGATGAAGCCGTCGTTGAAGAGCTGGCTGTAGCGCAGACCGATCTGGAACGGGTCGCCTGGCCGCACCGCCGAATTCGCCGGAATGGTGACGTCGTTGTAGCCGTTGACAAACAGCACCAGGCTGGCGCGCCGCGGAGTGACGGCAAGGTGATAGGCGAGCTTCTCCTGCACCGAGACGAAGCTGCCCATGGCGCCGTTGAAGACATAGACGTCCTGGCGCCGCAGCCTGTTGCGCAACAGCCCTTCGAGTCTGACATGCCAGGTGTCGGGTGTTTCGTCGGCCGAGAAGCCCTGGGCCACCGAGCCGCCCAGGACATGGACCAGCGTGGCGTCGGGTTCCGCACAGGTGATGCGGTCGATGTCGGCGGCCCTGTAGCGCGAATGCCTGTGCGCGTAGAGGAAGTCGGTTAACGTCGTCGACGAGTGAGGTGGCGGCGTTGCGGCGTCGTAGTACAGGCCGAACCGGCCTTCATGATAGCCGAGTGCCACCGGCCCGCCGGGCACATACGCAAGCTGCTCGTTCGGCATCAGGTAGTGATAGTCGCCCGAGACGAACATCGGCTGGTAGCCACGCCGATACTGCAAAGTCTCGAGATCGAAAAAGATGCGGGCGGTGAATTCCGCCGCGACCGCCGAAACGACGAGAACGCCCAGTGTCGCCACGATTGCCCGCGCCCAGTTGCGGCCCGGCTTGCCCTGTCCAGTCATGGGGGCTTTTTCACATGATTTGCACGCCTGCGACAATCGCCCCGGATTGACCGAGTCGTCGAGCGCCCTTATACGGTCCGCGGGCCACGCTCCCCCACCGGAGTGCAGCTCTTCTGTAAGGGAGAGGTAAATGACTAAGCCGAACATGCGTCCGGCGCGTCCCCACTTTTCGTCCGGACCCTGCGCCAAGCGTCCCGGTTGGACGCCCGAAGTCCTCAAAGATGCCGCCACGGGGCGGTCCCATCGATCCAAGCTCGGCAAAAAGAAGATTGTCGAGGCCGTCGATCGCACGCGCGCGATCCTGGGCATTCCCGCCGACTACCGCATTGCCATCGTGCCCGCCTCGGACACCGGCGCCGTCGAGATGGCGCTGTGGTCGCTGCTCGGTGCCCGGCCGGTCGACATGCTGACCTGGGAAAGCTTCGGCGAGGGCTGGGTCACCGACGTGGTGAAGCAGCTGAAACTCAAGGATGCGCGCACGCTGAAGGCGCCCTACGGCCAGATCGCCGACCTGAAGCAGGTCGACTGGAAGCACGATGTCGTCTTCACCTGGAACGGCACGACTTCGGGCGTAAAAGTGCCGAACGGCGACTGGATCGCGGCCGACCGCGAAGGCCTGGCGATCTGCGATGCGACCTCGGCCGTCTTCGCCATGGACCTGCCGTGGCAGAAGCTCGATGTCGTCACCTGGTCCTGGCAGAAAGTGATGGGCGGCGAGGGCGCGCACGGCATGCTGGTGCTGAGCCCGCGCGCCATCCAGCGGCTCGAGAGCTATTCGCCGCCGTGGCCGATGCCCAAGATCTTCCGCCTCACGTCGGGCGGGAAATTCTCCGAGGCGATCTTCAAGGGCGACACGATCAACACGCCGTCAATGCTCTGCGTCGAGGACGCGATCGACGGCCTGCGCTGGGGCGAGGGCATCGGCGGCCTAAAAGGCCTGATCGCCCGCTCGGAAGCCAATCTCGGCGTGCTCGAGAAGTTCGTCGCGGCGCGGCCGTGGGCGGCCTTCCTGGCGGTCGATAAGGCGCTCCGTTCCAACACCTCGGTCTGCCTCGTCATCACGGCCCCCTGGTTCACCGCGCTCGCCGCGGACAAACAGGCGGCGGCGGCCAAGAAGATGGCTGACGTGCTGGAAGCCGAGAAGGCCGGCTACGACGTCGGCTCGTACCGCGACGCCCCGCCGGGCCTGCGCATCTGGTGCGGCGCCACGGTCGAGACGAGCGACCTCGAAGCGCTGCTGCCCTGGCTCGACTGGGCTTATAGCGAGATCGAGCGCGAATTCGGCAAAGCAGCGGCCTGAGGAGTTAGGAACATGGCCAAACCCAAAGTTCTCATCTCCGATGAGCTCTCCCCGCGCGCTGTCGAAATCTTCTCGGAGCGCGGCTGCGACGTCCACTTCAAGCCCGGCCTGAAGCCCGCCGAACTGCGGGCCATTGTCGCCAACTACGAGGGGCTGGCGATCCGGTCAGCCACCAAGGTCACCGCCGAAGTGCTGGCCGAGGCCAAGAAGCTCCGCGTCGTGGGCCGCGCCGGCATCGGTGTCGACAATGTCGACATCAAGGCCGCCACCGCGCACGGCGTCGTCGTCATGAACACGCCGTTCGGCAACGCCATCACCACCGCCGAGCACGCCATCGCCCTGATGTTTGCCGTCGCCCGTCAGATTCCCGAAGCCAATGCCAGCACGCAGGCTGGCAAGTGGGAGAAGAACCGCTTCATGGGCGTCGAGCTCAGCTTCAAGACGCTGGGCCTGATCGGATGTGGCAACATCGGCTCGATCGTGGCCGAGCGGGCGCTGGGCCTAAAAATGCGCGTGCTGGCCTACGATCCGTTCCTGAGCGACGAGCGCGCCGCCCAGCTCGGCGTCGAGAAGGGCACGCTCGACCAGGTGCTGGCGCGCGCCGATTTCATCACCGTGCACACGCCGCTCACCGAGCAGACCAAGAACATCCTGTCCCGCGCCAACCTGATGAAGACCCGCAAGGGCGTGCGCATCATCAATTGCGCCCGCGGCGGCCTGGTCGACGAGCTGGCGGTGCGCGATCTCCTGGTCTCCGGTCATATCGCCGGCGCGGGCTTCGACGTCTTCACGGTGGAGCCGGCCAAGGAAAGCGTCCTGTTCGGCGCGCCCAACCTCGTCTGCACGCCGCATCTCGGCGCCTCGACCCTGGAAGCGCAGGAGAACGTGGCGTTGCAGGTGGCCGAGCAGATGGCCGACTATCTGCTCACCGGCGCGGTGACGAACTCGCTCAACATGCCCAACGTATCAGCCGAGGACGCGCCGCGGCTGGCACCTTATTTGGACCTCGCCCAGAAGCTCGGCTCCTTCGCCGGCCAGCTCACCGACACCGACATCAAGGCGGTGTCGATCGAGTTCGAAGGCGACGTGGCGGCACTCAACGTCAAGCCGTTGACGCAGGTGGCGCTGATGGGTGTGCTGCGGCCGCAGCTCGATTCGGTGAACATGGTCAACGCCCCGGTCGTGGCCCGCGAGCGCGGCATCGAGGTGGCCGAGGTCAAGCACGAGCGCACCAGCGACTACCATTCGATGATCCGCCTCTCCGTGACGACCGAGAAGTACATCCGCTCGGTGACCGGCACGCTGTTCGGCGGCAAGCATCCGCGCATCGTCGAGATCAAGGGCATCGAGATCGACGCCGCCTTCGCGCCGCACATGCTCTACATCACCAACGACGACAAGCCGGGCTTCATCGGTCGACTGGGGACCATCCTGGGCGAGAACAAGGTCAACATCGCGACCTTCCATCTCGGCCGCGACAAGCCCGGTGGCTCGGCGATCGCGCTGGTCCAGGTCGACCAGCCGATTTCCTCGGCCCTGATCGGAAAGATCGGCGCCGTCGAGGGTGTCGTGCAGGCGAAGGTGCTGGGCTTCTAGAAGCGGTCGCGATCGTCTACCAGCTCATCCTGAGGCCGCCGGTGAACGCGTGGCTGTCCGAACCGGTGCCGACTTCGCCGTCATAGCGGAAATAAAGCGACGTGCGCTCGGCGATGTTGGTATTGGCGGCGAGGCCGATGGTTGCGGCGTCGCGCAGCGGCGCGGCGCCAAACACGGTGAAGGCGGCGCCTGGCGCTCCGGCGAACGAGGCCGTCACGGGCCGCGAGGTGTCGGCATATTCGTGCGCCCAACCCAACCGGAACTGCAGGGCGAGCTTGTCACGCCAGCCGGCGTCGATCGTGCCCGCGAGTTCGGCCCCCAGCACGGTGCGCGCCGAGTTGGTGATCTGCTGGGCCACGTTGAGACTGAGGGAATTGGCGCCGCTCTCGTTGAAGGCCGCCTGGTTGACGGTCGTTGCCTGGAAGCGCGCGAACGGCGTCAGCGAGGCGGCGGCCCGCTGATAGATGTCGATCTTGTAGCCGGCCTCGACCTGGCCCAGAAGCTGGTTGGCGCCGGTGCGGCCCATCGCGATGCGAGGCTGCAGGCCGGGGATGACGATCTGGCGCGTCATCTGGTTGTCGTTGTAGCCGTAGCCCGCCTGGGCATCGAGGTAGAACGCCGACTGCGTGAAAGAAGCGTAGAGGCTGGCCTGATAGCTGTTGCTGGTGCCGCGGCCGGAGAAGCCGCCGAGATACTGGTTGCCGCTGACGACGCCAAGGCCAAGACCGACCAGGAAGCGCGGATCGACGCGATAGTCGGCTCCGGTCGCGAAGCCGCCGCCGTTGTAGGTCAGCGTCGAGGTGGTGCCGTTGCCGGCGACGCTGCCGGTGACGCCCAGCGCGCTGCCCCACAGGCTCCACGGGCCGGGGCCTTCACCTTCGCAAGCAACGTCGCAGGCCTGGGCCAGCGCTTGGCGTGTGCTGCCTCCGGAGCCGCCTCGGGCCTGGCTCATCTGCTGGCCCAGCACGTTCATGAACATCAGGCCGCCACCGATATTGGCGGTGCTGAAACCCGAATAGTTCTGGCCGCTGATGGCATCCATTGCCGCCTGGCCCTGGGCCAGGGGGAAGGTTGCGAGCGTGCCGATCACCGTGGCGAAATCGCCGGTGGCGCCGGCGACGCTGCGGTCGAGCACGCCGCCCACCGCTGCCTGATTGGTGGTTTGCGCGCCCCGCGCGAAGCCGCCGGGCTTTAGCGTCAGGTAGGCGTTGTTGTTG
>Ga0163144_10025116_pt1 | contig 11658 bp, 9 predicted proteins | sample OliLak19BULKMAT1_FD_123175 | JGI IMG/M metagenome (GOLD analysis project Ga0163144, IMG submission 123175) | Freshwater microbial mat bacterial communities from Lake Vanda, McMurdo Dry Valleys, Antarctica - Oligotrophic Lake LV.19.BULKMAT1 | ecosystem: Environmental > Aquatic > Freshwater > Lake... | reverse complement strand
GTTCCTTTTGGCACTTCCAAAAGGAACGCTAAAAAAAGGAAAAGGAAAAGGAAAAGAGGAATTCCCAGAAAATTGGATTTCCCCTTTCCTTTTGGCCCCCCCCCGCGAAGGAACGTGAAAAAGGAAAATGCAACCAAGGTTATGACAGCAGACATCCCTGACGCTTTTATCCAAGCGAGTCTCGAAAATCCAGAGGATGGAGACGAAAAAGTTGTCATGAAAGTCACTGGCATGCTGGTGGACCTACTTGTCAAAGTAGCCCCCGGCATTCACGGTCCATGCGTTGTTTGCGAAAATGGCCGCAAAGTCCTTTGCCTTCAAGTCCTGAAGGCCCTCTGCGGCATGCTTCAAGCTGCCCTCCTCTGGTGCAAAAAGTTCTGTTCTGATCTAGAATCCATTGGACATGTTTTCAACCCCTATGATCCCTGCGTTTCCAACAAGATGATTGACGGTGAACAGCACACCATCCGCTTCCATGTGGACAACATCATGGCAAGCCACTTTTCTCGTCTGGTAAATGACAAATTCGTTGAATGGCTTGACTCTCAGCATGGCCATTGCGGCAAAGTGAAACAAACTCGTGGTGATTTCCATCACTGCCTAGCAATGAACATCGATTTCAGCCACCGCGGCCAAGTCCGCATCCACATGAAAGACCACATTGAGTCCATGATCAAGGACTTCCCGATCCAGTTCACTTCCGAGGACTCCGCTCCTGCTCCAGCCCCTGTGGACCTCCACGCCACCGGCACTTCCCCCAAGCTGCCCCCGAAAGAAGCACAACTCTTTCACACCTTCACCGCAAATGCCCTCTTCCTTTGCAAACGGGCTTGCCCCGACATCCATCTCGCCGTTGCCACCCCACAGCATGCACTTGAGTCAAGGACCCCAACCAAGATGATTGGCGTGAACTCCTCCGTCTCATGGTCTTCCTTTCCGAAACCAGGGACAATGAACTCATCCTTTCCGCTGACCGCCTTGGCATTATCCGTTGGTTTGTCGACACAGCTTTTGCAGTTCATCCCGACTTCAAAAGTCACACCTCCGGAGCCATGACTCTTGGGTGCGGTTGCACCCTCAAGGGATGCCGCAAACAGAAACTCAACACCCGCAGCAGCACTGAAGCCAAACTTGTTGGTGCCGACGACATGTCTCAACTTATTTTCTGGACCAAACTTTTCACGGAAGCCCAAGGCGACGAAATTCAGCACAACATTCTCCACCAAGACAACAAAAGCACTGTCCTTCTGTTGAAAAACGGTAAGAGCAGCTCATCCAAACGCACCCGTGCCCTTGACATTTGTTAATTTTTTTTGACCGACCAGATTGAAAAAGGAAACATCGAAGTCCACTGCTGTCCTATGGACAAAATGGTTGCCGACCACAACTGGAAGCCACTCCAGGGCAAACCATTCAATTTCTTACCCCGCATGCTCCTCGGACACGACATTGTCCCTTTTCCGTCCTCAGCCACAGACTGTGTGCGGCAGAAGTGTGTTGGCCAATCAGATCCCTCCATTCAGTCCCAGTCCCACATTGAACCTCATTCACGAGAGAGATCTTCGGCGCACTGACACCGCGACATCGATGTCTGGCCAGCCGAGTGGACAACAGGCTCCAGCAGAGACAGAGCTCACTTCTTCTGGTGTGCTGATCTTTTTCACCACATGCAGACATCTAGCCCACAGGACATGTGCATCCAAGAGTGACAAGCAAACCATTGAAAAACACATCTGCATGGGGTCAAGAGCAAAAACTGGACAGAAGGTCGTTTCATTGCTGCAGCACGTGAAACAGCACAAACAGGAACCTTCTTCATTGCTTGCTCTCAAAGAAGCCAGAAGGAAAGAAAGAATGTGTCGTTGGGTGTCAAAGAATTGTTCAAAGAAGAAAAAAACAAAGACAATCAGTCCATCAGCTGCCATCAAAATTGGAAAGCAACAGACTGAAGGGTGCAATGGTGGATTGGAGCATGGTGCTGTTCCATGCTGACATGCAGCATCTGCCAATTGCTCTCAAGCTGGTTGATGCAACTGAATTCAGTGGTGATGGTGATGTTGCTGGCATGGCAAAGGCAGAGTCAATTTTGCTGTGCAACAGCTTTTCTTCACAGATGAACAATGGATCTTGAAACAAACGAGTTTGGCTTGGCGTGCAGTTGCGTTGATGCAATCAACAAGGCAAGCTGCAGATGAGAAACTAGGAAATTGGAGGAGAAGTTCAAAGAGCCAACAAAAAGACAGTTGAAGGTGCTTTTGGCTGATGTGAAAGTTAAGTTTGGATCGTCTGAAAGAGGAGGGGGGAAACAATTGAGCATGTTGGCCCCCTGCAGCAATGCATTTTTGTCAAGCCAAACATGGCTGTCAGACACTTGGTGTTGGAATCATTTCATTGGGGTCAGAAGAGCAAAGGGATGGAGTGACAGGGGCACAAGAGAAAGACGTTCATTGCATGTTTTGCAGGAAGCCAAAAAGACAAAAGAACAATTGACATGAACAAAAACACATTCTGGGAAAGTCACATGAAACCAATGATGCTGTTGTTTTGTCTGAGCAACCTACCACTCCTTAACATGATGGACAACCCACTTTTGAAAAAGGACATCAAATGCAAGGATGACAAGCATCCTTCATCTGGAACCACTCTCCTCATTGGTCATTGACCTTGCAGCGCTTTCCTGAGACTAGGAACACTGCACCAAACTGCCAAATTGTGTGTCCTGTCTGCATGCCCTCACATGTCTGATCCAACTGCTGAATCAGGCCCACAGCGTTGCCAGGGCTGATGTGTGCTTCAGTTCACCTTGCCTGATGCCAAGAAGCGATGGCCCTCAATGGCTGCACCCTGTCCCAACAGGGCCCGTGATGAGATCCTTCAGTGCTCACATGGAGAAAAAGATCTAGTTCTTTGTTGTCACTTGTGATGTGCTCCTTCAGCTCTTTTCCAACTGGCTGCAAGGTCTCAGACTTTGTTTGTTTGTCTGATTGTCTTCGCGTGCATCAGACTTGCAGCAGCGCGCATTGTTCACTTGGGTTGTGCGCTGGACGTGGCTTCTTCAGTGCATCCGTTTGAACTGTTGATGCCATGGCAGAATGAAGCATTGTAGCACATGTGACTGCCATGCCATGTGTTTGTTAATCACTGCAGTTCTTGTTGTGTGCAGAATGGTTTGTTCTTGCCTTCTTGCTTGGGACCGTCTTAACCTTAGCTAAGAAAATCGCACGAGTGAATGAATCAATCGTGAGAATCTTTTCGTGAAGCGAAGCTTCCATTGTTTTATTCATGATCGCGCAGAAAAGGTGGTTCAATCATTTGTGGAATCTGGAACTTCCATCAGACCACAAAATATCAAATTTCTAACTAATCAATGCGTCTTACTCATTTTACGTGATAAAAGTTTGGAATCAGGTTTATTCAGGTGCCTCTAAAACTAAGTAATCAAAAACATTCCTGATTCCGTCAAAGTCACAAAGCCTCACAAAGTCACAACTTCATGCAGGATTGAGGCCAAGACTCGACCCCATCTGTGGACGCTGTCCATGGTTGTTGCCTTCCTTACTCCTACTGCTCAAGTACAGTAGCTCCATCATTATGCCTTCTCGTTGAAAGCATTAAACCCATAGTAGTACTTTGTAAAACACACAATTGATGGCGACCATGACGATTTTGCTACGATTTCTTGTGGCTGCAGCTTGGCTAGTAACTTGTACGGAGGCTTGGGCGGCTCAATGTGACGGCACTTGTGAGATTGCCCTTGGCATGACGTGTGACGAAGTCCAAACAACACTGCACTTTCGTGGGAGCTGTTGTGCGCTACGAGAAGAAGATGGCGAGTGCTTTATGGTTTCCACAGAAGATTGTTCCTACAAGCGACAAGATGCCGACGCTTTGAGTTGTGCCACTGACGAAGATGGCAATGTTATTGTCGACGAAGATGGAAATCCCATGGCTTGTCTTGCAGCCTATGGTTACTACAGTGCCACGTCGGAGGAAGCCTGTCCTGACACCGAGTTTCCTGTTCCCGAATGGCGCGAAGAAACTCCCACAAGTGCTCCCTCTGTGTCCCCTGCTCCCTCGGCGTCCCCTGCACCCTCTGCTTATCTCACGTCGTCCGGAGCCGTGAGTAGTCCCGTCATGGGCGATGCTTCTCTCGGGCACTGCTATGCTGTGGAACGGACCATTACGGACACATCACCGCATCCCGTGACGAACTGCAAATTTGTGGGTGTTTACCTAGACTACCATAATGGGAATTACGGCATTCGCTATGAATCCATCAGCGTCGATCTTCGGTATGGTTGTTCGGACCAAGAAAACAGTCCCGATACTTGTACCCTCACTGTGGCGGGAAGAGGAACCTGCAACGAATGTCTGTATGACGACAGAAGATATTTCTGACAGACTGTACCAATCTGGACGATCCTCCCGTCTTTTCCTCCAACGAAGAAGACGATCAAATCGTGGAATTCTTTGGCGAGTTTTTAATGTTCGGGGACGAGGAAGGTCCGTATAATCTCCAGTTTTTCAAATTGGCCGAGGACGAACAAAGGTGCGACGACTATGTAGGCACTCCGGGTCCACCCACTCCTTCGCCCATCCCCACGGCGTCGCCCACAAGTGATGCCTTTGCCGATGTCGATGCCTGTGCGCTTCCCCCGGATCAATTTCCAACCGCCGTCGGAATCCCGGCGTCACCCACAGTGTCCTTTCACGATATTGTCCAAGGGGATGTGGCTTCAGGAGACTGTTACACGGTCGAGCGAGCTGTGAATGGCATGACGCAAAGGTCCGGAGAAGAACCCGAAACCTACTGCTGCAGCATCCGTGCCCGTGAATACATTTATTACAACGGAGGCATCAATGCCGACGGCGTGGATACTGGGTTCGACCAGGAGATTTATGCCACTGTGGAAGTGACGGTCACAACAGACTGCGGTGACAGGGATCTACCAACGCGCTGTGTGGTAGATGTCAAGGACGTGGGTGGATGTGGCTGCAGGTATGACGAAAGTAGCAAAAGGGTCACCCTGAAGGAGAACTGCAACAGTCTTGGTGTGTTTGCAAGCGGGCAGCAGGATGTGGCTTTTACGGTCAACCTGAACGACGATGACGAATTTTTCAGACTTGACGACACTGATACGGATCGCTGCCTGCATCCTGCAGTGGTTGCGAACATGGAACCAACTGTGCCCACCAGTTCGCCTACTAGTACCGATAGCCCAACTCCGATGTCATACACGTACCGCTGTTTTGAAGACTTTCGGAACGGAATTGTGGAGGAAGGCACGTGTCACTCCATAGACATGAAATACTGCATCCGAGAATGGGAAGATGGTTGTACCGAGATAATCAGCTACTACGCTTACTACAACCTAGACTCAGTGACTATGCAAGACTTCGAAGAATACTACTATCTCAGAGTTACGTCAACGACTGGTTGTGACTCGTCGACAAATCCGGCCCAACCCGAAAATGGATGTGCGGTGGAATCCTTTGGCCTCGATAACGATGGCTACTGCACCGAATGTGTCAGTGACGGAGAGTCCATTTCTTTGATGGATTGCAGCAACCTCGCGGATGTATTAGATCCACCTCAGGATCAAGTCATTTCGCTCACACAAGGAGGAGAATACTTTGATGTTGTCCAGACGGACGAAATGTGTGCGCATCCGGCTGTTTTGGCCAGTTCCGATGCCACTCGGGGACCCATTTTTTCCATCACCGACACGACGATTGGCAGTACAAGCTCGAGTACTACCCTGACGTTTCCACTCGACATTACATTGGACTTTTCCTTTGACGAGGGACAAGGCACTGCACCAGATGAAGAGTCGATCCAATGGTTGGTGGTCAACACGCTCGATTACTTTACAACAGTCTTGATGAGCGATGAAACCTTTTCGGGCGTCTTGTTGGACATTGAAATGTTGAGCATTACACCCGACTACTCCACAGAAGCACCAGATGACTTTACCTTGACCCTGACAGCGGATATAGTGATTGATGCCAGTGCGATTTCTCAAGCGTCGTCCAAGCTTACTGCTTTGGACCTGGCCCAGTCGGATCTCAACAAGTACTTGCGAGATTACGTCCGAACCAATCCGACCAACCAACGGAATGCCTTCTCCAATATGAAGGAGGTACGATTCAAAGCTGTGGGAAGCCAGAATCATGCTTGAAATATTTCCGTTTCAGCCCCCTATATTTGGAATCTGGGGAACAGCCACGCTTAATAAAGCAGTTTCCGATATGAAAGTAGTTACGAAAAACATTATAGATGAATGCACTTAACTAGTCTGGTCTGTTTTTAGGAGGCCTGGAAATCCACACATCTTCATGCTAGCCCTGTAACACTATTCAGTTTTGAATGGCACTCAAATACTTCCGTACGCAATAATGTCTGACTTTGTCTTCCAAAATTCACGACACATCTAATGGGACTGACAGACAAGAGGGGTGGGTCTGAAAAGCAACTCATTACCTACCTACCAATAGCTAAAGCTCCTAGCAGCAGGGCAACAAGCACCAACTTCTACATGCTACCTACCTCTAGATAGATAGTAGCTCTACCGACCCAACCAGCACTTCTGAACACTCGGCGTCTTCCTTTTCCAACCTCGATAGCTAGACAATCAAAAATAATCTAATTCCTCGTTAATCCCAAAACAATGAAAACATGATTGTGCATGGTCATTCACGAGCCCCTTCGTTCGTGACTAAACAATATCTCGGGCGCTCCACCATGTCAGCGACAACAACAATCCATCACTTTATAGTAAGTAGCCAATCGGATCCATTCCACATGACTACATAACCATTCCCTGTCCTGTCTAGCTGTCTAATATAGCTAGCCAGTTAATTAGCAAAGAAGACCAGCTACACGCATGCCTACTAGCTAGCTAAGCAGCAGTTTGCAAACAGTAATCAACTGCACAAGAAGACTATAACACTTGCAACACATCGGGGTCTTGTGTCGTTTCTAGACTCTACAAAAAAACGAAACGATGCAAACCGAAGATACACCGCACAGTAACAACAATGACAAAGGAGAAGCTTCCGTGCCTCCCGCTCTTATCGGAGTGACTGCTCCTGATGCTACTATTCGTTGTGATGAACCACTGCGCGCCACCACAAAAACGTCCAACCGTACCGAGAACTACAAAACAAAAACAAGTGGTACCGAATTGTTGGCTCGCGTCGCTCAGCATTTACAAGCGGTGGAACGCGACCATAATATTGCCTTGCTAAAAGATGCAGAGGAGGCAGCGGCGCGCTTTGATGTTTCTCCCTTTCGATTATGGCTTTTATTTCAAACGGTCGATGACAATCACGATGGACTGATTTCCAAATCAAAATTGGTGCATGCCCTTAGCATTGCCTCCTCAAATACCAGCACGAGTCAAACAAGTAGGACAACGACGCTCATGGATGACGACAGTGATGGAGAATATGATGAACATGGCGTTCTAGCAGAATTCTTGCCAATGGACGAAATTGAAGCCTTGAAAGAATTGTTTGATCGAGTCGTACGCAGGCTGGAAGACGACGAAGAGGAGGAGGAATGCGGGGAAGAAGAAGGAAACGACGACGACGAACAAGAGGAAGATGAAAAGACAACCGAACACTGCAACTCGACACGCAAGGGAATTACCTTTCCTCAATTCTGTCGTATCATTCGCTATCTATGGTTGCAACAATTGCTCAATCCACAACTAGACAACCCCAATGACCATGACAAGAACAATCAAGACCAAGAGATCGGAGAGAACAACAACCATTACCACAATCATCATTATGCCTTTGAATGTGTGGATTATGCTTCGGGATACTATCGACACAAAACCATTGCCGGTAATGCTGCAGAGAAAAAGACTCGTGATTTTTTTGTGGCACCGCGACACGTCAATGCCAGAATGAGATGGATTGATGTACCGTCCGGTACCTTTGTCAAACCGCAACCAGGACAAGGCCAGGAGGATTGGCATACCGTACATCAACAAAGACAACAATGGCAGCACGATTCCTTTCGATTGACTATTTTACGATTGGCTGTCAAGTATCGATTTCATCCAACCTCGGTTGAAGATGCAATGGATTTACAAGAGCAAGAACCCAAAGTCAATTCTTTTGAACATTCGTTGTACGAATTGGGGGATTTCTATTGTGGGACCATTTCGTGGTTGCGACATGCGGCTCGACGCGGTAGTGTTATTGAGGGCGAAAGTAGTAGGAATCTGCAACAGGACCCGAACAACAACAAGAAGCCCCAACCATTCAAGAGTCCATTATCCCCCCTACCACCCATACCCCAACCATCCAATCTTGTACGACAAGCTAGCTCGGGAAGTTTTCAAACCTATCACGAGGAGAAGATGATGGGAGATGGGAGTGCGAAGGATGGTGCCACTGGCCCTGGTGCCGGTGCTCGTGCAATAGGATCGATGCCCCTCCATATCCCTGACTTTGTCATGGCCGAAGGTGAAGACGACATTGCCAATCTTCATGAAGGACGTCACTATTTCATTACCATTCCCATGTTTGAATTGAGTCGACGATCCAAATCGTCTTTAGATTTGGTAGAGTGGGCCGCATCGTCCATGTCCTTGACCGAATTGGAACCCTTGATTATTGAAGTCAATGAAGCTACCTTGGGGATTTTTGTGGCGTCCATTCCCGATGCCAATCTCGTCGTCACCTGCTCCACAAAATGGAGGCCTACTCGAATCACACCACTTCAACATCATCATCGTCATCATCATGGCTCTCCTCCATCGCTGCTACCACGCCCACAGCCACAGCCACCACGGCGAAATCCATTACGGAAAAGAAAGTCAAAACCAAAACCCACTGAAGATGATGACAATGACGACGAGAGCAGTGACGAAGATGATGATGACGACGATGACGATGTCTTTGTGCAAAGCATGTTACAAGATGAAAAACTGGCTTTGGAACGTGTCAAGGAACTATTGAAAAAACGACATTCCATCCAACGTCATCGCAATAGCAATTGGCTGATGCACGGCATTATCGACGCCGTGGTCGACAATTTACAACCCATTTCCAAAGTGTACGAAGCCCAATTGCAACAAATGTCGACCCGCCTCTTTGAATTGCAGCATCGGTTGAGCAAACGCGAAGTGAAACAAATGATTGTCATGAAACGTGACTTGGAATGGCTGCAACACGAATTGCGTCCCTTTGCGCGAGTCATTCGTCATTTGATTGACGATAAAAATATTGGTGTCGAAGTGACGCATTATTTGGAAGATGTCGAAGATAATTTGATTCAGACCATGGAGGAGTTGTCATCGTACGCCAGTGAATGTACGACCCTCAAGGATGAATACAATGCCTACATGGATCGTCGCATGAATGATATCTTGTATGTTTTGACTTTGGTGACAACCTTGGTGGTACCGGCCCAGTTTTGTACGGGATATTTTGGTATGAATTTTACAGATCATGACACCGGCGAACTGGGTGATCCACTATTAAATAAGGGAAGTGCAGGTGTCGGGTTCTTTTGGCTCATTGTTTTTGGAACCACCCTTATGGTTGTCTATGGCATGCACAAATGTCACTTTTTTGAAAAAGAACTTGACTGAAACAAAAAAGCCACGACTATTGTGTATCGTACTGTACCGGCGTCTGTTGCAGTCTGCTGTTGCAGTCTGCAGATTGGCGCCCTATACGGTTGTGCCCCAAGAGCTCTGCCTACCAACTCCACCAGTCCAGATGGCCCAGGTCGGTAAGTGAAAACCACGCGAAATCACTCCGGATGTTCTCGAGTCAGTCAGCGTGGAAGCTACAAGACTGCATGTACGACTACTGCTGGCTAGTACTAGTATGGTAGTGGTGTACATCTCGTTTTGGTAGAATACTAATATAACCTATATAGTTTCGTTACATGTTCCTTCTGTCTAGCAAGATAATGCTTTTACCCAGTGCGATTTCCATCCAGTAGAATCGTTTCTTTCTGTCCGTTCGGCATTTCCAAATTCCATTACAGTCATACTGCTCATAATTGTTTAGCCCCTGATTTGTGTTGCCCTTCCGTGTGTCGAGTCCTGTTTTTTTAGCCCTTGTAATTGTAGGACTGTTCGACCGCGCTAGTCTTGGCACGCGACGAGCAAAAAAAGAGGGATCCAAAGCCACATCCACTTTTCTTGTTGTTGGTACTACTAGTACTACTTTTACCAATGCTGTGGCTCGTCTGGACACTCGCAGCAGCAGCCCGCTGTTGCTGTTGCTTTTTGGAAGATACGTGATTGGCCAATTCCGTGAGGCCCAACGTAGATGCCATTTCAAAGAGATCATTCTTGGCGGTAGTTGTCATCTTTCTACGGCCTTTCGGCAGCGTGTTGAAGACAACGTAGTCCACGCACTTGGTAAAGGCTTCGGGAGAGTGACCCTCCAATTTGTAGGCAGAAGAGTTCAAACGAAGCCATGGAAGAGTGGCAAAACGTGCAAAATCTTGACGATTCAACATGAAGGTAGCTCCGTCCACTTCGAGTTGAACATCCGTCGTCAATTCTTGAGGATAGGCCACCGTGGTATCGGATGCGGGAAGGGAATCATACGAGTTTGACAGTGACGAATGGTAGCTCTTGTTCGCAGGCGATGATGATGGTGGGAGCGAGTTGTTATTATTGTAGTAACCATTATTGTCGGAAAACAAATTCAATAGATCAGCGCTCATGGTGAAGGATATTCGAAAATTAATAGTAGATGGTAATTAATTTGTGCTTGTGGTTTTTATGCAGCCAGTGTTTTATTTTTGTGAGCCAACGTAACGGTATGAGGATGGCTGCCAACGTAACGGTATGTGGATGGCTATCGATTGGATTGGAGTCTACAGAATGCTGGTGCCGGCTGGTAGTCTACTGGTACTCTGGTGGTGCACTGTACTCCGTTTCTTTCAGTCCATAAAATTGCAAGCGTGACGGTAGCGGAAGTCATGTACCAAACTGACACGATAACATGTGACTACATACTCCGTATCCGTTCACGATTTCAAAAGAATTCGGTTAAAGGGAGGGTTAGCACGGAAGTCGTTAGTTAGAAAAGATTGGATGGTTGATGGAGTTTAGTCACGGTTAAATGTACATGTAAATTACCTTTCGAATCACATAGCAAGTATAATATTGTAATTAAGTAACGGGACTCAACTTGCCGTATCAAACTCAAAGCGTGAAACACATTCGAAAGCACGATTGATTTTATAATGGTCACATGAAACGGCCGCCTGCTGGTAGATCCGTTCGCATCGGGTCATACTAGTTAGCTAGGTAGCTAGCTAGTACTAGCTGGCACTTACTAGTAGTACATGTAAGTTACAGGAAATTGGGAACGAAAGAAATAAATCAGGCCCAATCAAATGAGCGTTTCAACGCTTCGTCACAGTGCCGTCACATTAATTATTATGCCGTACATAGACAGACGTCATGTCTGGCTAGCGTTGCTGCTAGCTAGCTAGCTAGCTAGCTACTAGCTAGGACCAAGGACAATGGACGTGGCTGAGTCCACATGGGCCTGATGGTGTGTGGGGGGGGGGGGGGGGGGGGGCATGCGTTTGTGGCGGGGTCGCGTGTTGCCCGGGGCTTCGGTGGAAGGCGACCGAGGACCGGCCGACGAGGGTGGGGGGCACGAGGAGAG
>Ga0163144_10025115_pt1 | contig 11658 bp, 8 predicted proteins | sample OliLak19BULKMAT1_FD_123175 | JGI IMG/M metagenome (GOLD analysis project Ga0163144, IMG submission 123175) | Freshwater microbial mat bacterial communities from Lake Vanda, McMurdo Dry Valleys, Antarctica - Oligotrophic Lake LV.19.BULKMAT1 | ecosystem: Environmental > Aquatic > Freshwater > Lake... | reverse complement strand
TAGTGTTGCCACATAATGAGCCTTTTCTCGGTAGGAGTCAGCAGCGACGCGATGCATCGCGTCGGTATAGCGTCAATCGTTTTTTAGGTCTTATCTCTTTCCAACAACACTCCCTATCCAGATTGGGAGATATGGGGAGGTACACCCTTTTGAGGTAGGATAGTCCTTCTAATGAACCACGCTTCACCTGCGCCGTTGCTTGATCGCATACTTTGGCGCAACTGTCCCGCTCTGCGCTATCATACCTGTCTTCGACCCCGTTGTGTCGCCAAGAACTGCCCCACGAGCTGTCCGAGCGTCTCACGCGCTTCTTCTTGCACAAAATGGCCCGCCTCCGGGAATGTGACCGTCTGAGCGTGTGTGAACAGCGCTTGCCAGCGTGCGAGGTGCCGCGCCGTGAAGATTGGGTCTTTGAGGCCCCACAGAAGCAGTGCGGAGATATCCTTGATCCGTTCACGCTGCTGCCACAATTCCTCGTACCATACGCTTGAGTTACGCAGTTCGTGGGCCAACACCTGAATCGCCTGTCGGTCGCGTGGCTGCGGGAACGGCTTGCGGTACTGTTGGTGGAGTGCAGTGCTCAATCTAGCTGGATTGCCCCACACCATTTTGAATAGTACTTGTACCTCGAAGTTGAGACGCTGGAATACAAATGTGCCGATGCGCCCGTGCCCAATGATACCAGCCACCTCGGCGACTGGCTCGCCCCGCAGCGACCACATCCAGGTATTGAGCAGCACCAGCGAGCGAACATGGTGTGGCTGCTCGATGGCATAGGACAAACCGATAGGGCCGCCGAAGTCATGCATGATCAGGGTAAGATCGCCAAGCCCAAGGTGTTCGATTAGCGCGTGTAGTCGGCGGGCGTGATCGACAGGGCGATAGGTCGCGTGTTCCGGCTTGTCCGACAACCCGAACCCGAGATGGTCGGGCGCGATACACCGGTAGCGTGGAGCGAGTTGTTTGATCATATCGCGGTAGAGAAACGACCAGGTCGGAGTTCCGTGAACCATGATGATCGGTTCTCCCTGACCTTCATCGACGTAATGCATACGCCCGCTATCGCTCTCAAAGTAATGCGGCCTGAATGGGTACGCCTCGCGATCAACCCAGCTTGTATCTTGCATCGGCTCCTTCTCCTGAATACTTGGTTGATCACTTTATCTCAATCGCTCGCTGAACGGCCGCATAGGCATCAATAATCCCATAGCCGCTCTCGGGATCGGGCAGGCTGCCATCGCCACCACAGCCAGTGCGGGTGCCATTGTATGGCTGGGCTGTCTCAATGATGATCTTTTCGGTTGTATCAATATCGCCGCGCAGCCTTGGGTTGGCCGACCAGATCAGTGCAACGACACCGGCGACATGCGGGGTGGCCATGGATGTCCCACTGATCGTATTGTACCCGCCACCAGGCCAGGCCGAAAGAACAGCAACGCCAGGAGCCAGAATCGTTGGCGCGGTGCGCCCATCTGGTGAATTGGTGACTGGCCCACGGCTACTAAAATTAGCCAGATCGCCGCCCGAATCGATTGCACCAACCGAAATAGCGCTGGCATAGTTGCCTGGTGGGGTGGCCAATGAATCACAGGCCGAACCATCATTGCCAGCCGCTGCCGCAAAGAAGATTCCAGCCGAACGAAGCGCCCGCACCGCCGCAAGCAGCGATCCCTGGTCGCAGCCCTCGATTGGCGGGCAGCCCCACGAATTGGTGCTGATGTCGGCGGCCCTGGCTGGATCGCCATCGCGCAGTGGGTTGCCACCAAGCGGGAAGGGGGCCAGCATAAACTGCATGCAGTGCAGGTAATCCGGCGGATTGCCAATATTGCGCACCAGATTAGCGCAACCAAACCATGTTGCATCTGGTGCGACACCAATGCCATTTGCGCCAAGCACCGTGCCCATGGTGTGGGTGCCATGGCCAGCACCATCCCATGGCTCCTTGCTGCCCGTCCATGGGTCGAACCAGTTATAATCGTGCTGGCCATCCCTGCCACGGTAGGCATCGCGTAGCGCGGGATGCTTCCAATCCACGCCTGTATCGGATTGGCCAATGACAATGCCCTTGCCGCGCACGCCAAGCTCATTCCACACCCGATCTGCGTTGATCGCAGCAACACCCCAACTAACATCACTTGGCGCTGAGTCACTTCCTTGTTCAAATGGCAGTGGTTCTGGCAATGGGCGCAGGTTTTGGCTGAAGATCACGCGATCAACCTCAGGGCGTTGAGCGATCTCCTGCTGAATGAGTATATCGCCCTTGACCTCGATTGCATTGACGAGATAGAAGGGCGTGTAGCCAACGCCGCGTTGATCGAGGAGCTGCCGTATCCCGGCCTGCGTTTGGTTGGCCTGATCGACAAGCGTTTTGTAGACGAAGCGCCGTCGTTCGGTCACATCCGTAATCCGTGCCGCGCCGCTGAGATCGGCCTGTTCCTTTAGAATGACGAAGGCATGGTTGCCATAGAACCCAACCTGGCTGCTGGTTGCATAGGCCACACCAGCACCAACCAGCGACAGTGAGGCAAGAACAGCCATCACAGGTGCAGGGCCAAGGTTCGGCAGGCGGCGGGGTATGATCTGAAATATACCCCAGAGCACCAGCCCGATCAGGGTTGTGAGGGAAGCAGCCTGTTGCGTAAATTTGAAGGTATCATCGCTCGCCGAAACAACCTGTGCAACCTCGCGTGGATCGGCAAAGGCCAGCGGCAGCACAGCAACAAGGCCAACCAGCAGGAATGGTGCCAGCAGCCCATTGCGCCCATTCCGATCCGGCAATGCCAGTGCCATTGCTGGGAAGGCGGCACCAGCCAGCACCGGCATCATCAACGCCTGCATATCATCCTGGCCAATCGCTCCACCGATCCCGACCAGTGCGGCCAGCAGCGCAGAACCCCCAAGAAACAGATCCCATCCTGGTGTTGCTGGGCGGCTACGCAGGCCAGGAATGAGGATTCCGCCAAGCAGGCCAGCCGCCAGGAGGCCAATCGCCAGGCCCTCACCCACAGCCAACAGAATATCGATCCGATCACCAAGGCCACCAAGGCGCACCCATGGTAACGCAAACAGCCCAACACACAGCAGCGCCATCATACTTCCCGAACCAGCCAACAACGTGCCCCGCCGCCTGGCCAGAATCAGCAATGGCAAAGCACAGATCAGCATAATCACGATCCTGGCCGCCCCGGATGCATACACCGATGCTGGCGATAGGAGCACACGTGGCAATAGGAGCAGTGCCACACAGCCCGCCGAAACCACCAGTGTCAGCACGATTGCACGATGGCGAGGGCTACGAATCAGCAGGCCAATGGCAACAAGCGCAACTAGGATAGGGTGTATGTAGCTAAATGGCAGAACCTGTTGTGGCGTATAGCCAACCTTAGTGAAATCGCCTGCCCAGATCGCCTGAACAACCGATGTCTGCACAATCAATGGCACAAACAGCGCCCACAATATCATAGCGATGGTCGCACCCTGAACCAAACAGCCAGGCGATGTTGGCGATGGTTGCGATGGCGATGGTGATGATGGGATGTTAGCAGCGTCGGACATACAAAACCTCTCGCTTGTTCAATGACAAATGAGAGGATACCACATCCATTGGCACAAAGGAACCGAGAACGGAGTATTCAGGAGTCAGGAGTCAGGAGTCAGAATACCCTGCGAGGAACCAAGAACCGAGAATCGAAAGCCCGTGTAGGATGCGGATCTATGTGTCCGCCCAACACGAACAAGCGAACAAGCGAACAAATGAACACGTAGGGGCGAACCTGGTGTTCGCCCGAGGAAATGCCACCAACGCAGTTCGTTCGCAGCCGAGGCATGACCAACGAGGTTCAGGGTGCCACGATGGTTCATTTAGGGTCCAGGGACAAGGTCCCTGGCCGGGGGTGTTGGGGTGGCGGGCCACCCCGACCGCAGGCGCGGGGCGCGCAGCCCCGGAGAGCATATCATAAACAAATGAACGGTTCCTGGACGCGGGCGCAGGGCGCGTAGCCCCGCATCAAACGATTGGCACACCAAGTAGCCAGCACGCACGCCGCAGGATCACCCGCAATCTGCCACGGCGCAATCGGCGCCGTGCTGCTTGTGGCGCAAACCATCTGGCTTTGATGATCTGTTCCGTTTCATTGAGTTGCAGAGTACCACCAGTCATCTGAATGAGGTAATAGGTGACTTGTTTACGAAAGACCTTGCCCTTTTTGATGATGTCATAGCTCACCACCCGGATGGGAGAGCCAATTTCCCCGGTCAGGCCCGTTTCTTCTGCGATCTCACGGGTTAGCGCATCGTATTCGCTTTCGCCCGAAATGAGCTTCCCTTTTGGTAGAGTCCAGTAGCCGCCCAATTTCTTGATCAGTAGGATGTTGAGCTTTCCACGCTGATCATAGCGATAGATGACACCACCAACGGCAAGGACGGCTGCGGGCTTCTCCAAGCGATCATTCCTACTCTATCGTATGACGGGTGTGGCGTGGCGTGCGACGGCCACAAACCCGGCAAATAGCTGTGCCCAACGCGGTTCCGCCTGATCCCAGAGATCCTCGGGATGGCACTGCACTCCAACAATAAACCCGGCATCGGTGCCTTCGACAGCCTCAACCACCCCATCTGGCGCAAGTGCTGTTACACGCAGCCCAGGTGCAACATCCATCAGCGCCTGATGGTGGAAGGTATTGGCTGGAATATCAGTTGTGCCAAGCTGTTTGGCCAGCCAGGAGCCTGGCTCGATTGCAATGGTATGCGGCATGAGTGTGCGGCCTTCCGAGTTGCGTGAGGCATAATGATTGAGTGAACCAGGCATCTCGGATGGAATATCCTGGTACAATGTCCCACCCATGGCGACATTCAGAAGCTGGATGCCACGGCAGATACCACAGACGGGCATGCCATCGGCCAATGCTCGCCGTGCCAGCAACAGCTCAACCCGATCACGCAATAGATCAGAAGTGCCACAGGCTGGATGAGTCTCCATACCATATTGTGCTGGCTCGATATCGCCACCACCGGCAAAGAGTAGGCCATCACAATGGCGATAGTGCGTATCGAGGATGTCCTGGTCATTTGTTAATTGAATCAATAACGGAATACCACCATTTGCTTCAACAGCACGTACATAACTCATGGGCACACCAGCAACAATTCCGCCAGTTTTACGTTCATACTGGGCTGCGACGATGCCAATAATTGGTCGGGTGCGATAGTGTTCTTTCATGGCCGTTTCGCTCCTTTATCTATGCATTGGCTCGGTTTGGTTGTTCATTCGGTAGTGTATACACAGTCACCGCCGAGATGACATACGATACTGCTGCAACGATCAGGAGTGGTGTGAAGCCATACTCCTTCTCGATCAGCCCAGCGACGGAAGAAGTGATCGCCCAGCCAAGCGACCAGACCATGCTCGTCAGGCTGACAATCGTTCCGCGATGGCGTGGCGAGATGATCTGCATGGAATAGGCGTCATTCAACGGGAAACTGGCTCCAATACCCCAGCCACGAATAAGGTAGCCAACAGCTGCTGGCAAAAGTGTCGGTGCCAACATCAGCAGAATAGCTGGTGCAGCGACCAAGCGAAGTGCAGCGGCAGCTTCCTTCACCCCGAAGCGCTTGGCGAATGTGGAACCGATCATTGCACCCAATCCCATCGTGAGTGCTCCACAGGCCAATAGTGTGCCGACAACCGCATCGGTAAGCTGAAACTGCTGGCGAAAGAACAGATTCTGAAATGGCAGAAAGACACCAGCACCAATGCCGAGTGTTAGGGCTGGTAGCACCATCCGCACCAGAAACCAGAATGGCAGCCGATCAGATGCCTGCTGCGCTCCTGCTGGTTGCCGTCGTATTTGTGCATCAGCATCAAGCGTGATTGTCTTCAGAACTGGCAACATTGCCACCATCCCCAGGATCACAACAACCCCAAGCGCCGCTCGATAGGCGGCTGTCGATTGGGGACCAACCGTGAGAAACATTGCCGCAAAGCTTGGCAACAACCCACCAACCGTTCCACCCACCAGGCCGATCACCAGCGCAGCAGCGGCATTCAAGCCGAAGATCGATGCGCGTTGCTCCTGGTTGGTTACACCGGTTAATAAGGGAACAACGGCGGTTAAGGCCATCAGGCCCGATGCGCCAATGATTGCCTGTGTAATAGCAAGTGCCCACAGATCGGTCAGCATCAGTTGTACAAGCCAACCAAGCGCAAAGACCATGGCTCCGATCCGAATGGCCATTTGCGGGCCAGCTCGGTTGATCAAGATGCCAATTGGCACACCTGCGACAACGCCAGCAAAACGGTAGATTGTTGAGAGGTATCCAGCAACATCTGTTCCATAGCCAAGGCTCACCAGGTAAAAATTAAACAATAGATCGGCAACACTCATGGCCAGGCCCAAAATGAGGCTATGCATAAGAATACGCCGAATAGGCGGAGTTATGTGTACAAAGGCAGAATGGGCACGGGCACGGATCATGAACACGCAAGACTCCTTCACCACGGCAATGTGACAATACCGATGCACTATACCATACGCTTTCTTGTAATCCACCAGCCCTACGGTTGAATTCATCGCCAATGTATTACCGAGATTATGCCAAGAATGAGCCAGCACACATATGGTATGATAGATGATACATATGCCACACCAACTCAATCGATCCATACTGCTGGGCCTGATACTACTCTGGGTGCTGGCGATTCCGCTACTCTGGCTGAGCATGATTCGCGCTCCGGCATTGCGGATTGATGTCGGCAGTTGGGGCGATCATGCTGCATTATCTGGTGTGAATGGCCCGGAAGAATCATCGACCGAAACATATCGCTGGACGACAGCACGGGCCGATCTGTTTCTGCCAAACCTGAGTCCAGCATACCGTCTGCTGGTGTTGCGTGCCCATGGATGGCGGCCAACAGGCCCTGCGCCATCGCTCCAGCTCGATCTTGCCGGGCAACAATGGAGTACGATCCAAACAACAATCCCACTGCGCGTCTATCGCATACTACTCCCTGAACATACAACCAGCCCATCGGTGCAGGTTGGGTTCGTGAGTGAGGCCTATTCCCCACCAGGCGATGCCCGAACGATTGGCATTGCTATGGATTGGATCGAACTTCGCCGTGTGGGCAGCATAGGCTTCCCAGCTATCTGGCAACTGCTCGGCCAATTGGTGCTGCTGGGGCTTGTTCTTGCGATGGTTGGTTATGTTGCATACCCCATCACCCTGTCACCCCATCATCCCATCACCCTGTCAAGAAGTGTCACCTTGTCAAGAAGCATCCCTGCTGTGCTTGCTATACTCAGTATCCTTGCCCTAAACTTCAGCGAACCATTATGGATCGGGCTGGCCCTTGGGCAGTGGCTGGTTCTGGCTATTGGCTTGCTGGTTGGGCTGTTGATCGGCGGACCACGGCTCGAACGAATCCTGCAGCCGTGGATGACACCTGTGCAGGCTCGCATTGGCGTCGCGCTGGTACTGGCTGCATTGGCGCTACGGCTGGCTGGGGCCATTCATCCATTCTTCGATGCTCATGATCTGCCGGTGCATGATCGCTGGATGCGAGCCGTTGCGGCTGGTGCGTTATACCTGTATTCGACTCCTGCCGAGCTGCAGAACCGCCTGACCTTCAACCCACCGGCTGCATACCTGCTACTGGCCCCGATCTGGTTGCCGCTTGGCGATCTACGCACGGCCATTCAAGCAGGAACAGCGCTGATCGATGGCTTGGCCTGCCTGTTCTTGCTTGGAATCGCTCGTGAATTGCGCCTGAATGGCCGTGCCGCCCTGCTGGGTTTGGGCCTCTATGCAGCGCTGCCGATCAATACAACCATGCTGTGGTGGGGTTTTGCGGCAAACGATATTGCCCAGAGCGTATGGCTTCTGCTTTTGTGGTTAATGCTGCGGCTGGTCAACAAGCCAACATATCGCAACGCCCTGCTCGTCAGTGTGGTAGCGGCAATCTGTTTCCTGACTCACGTTGGCGCATTGGTGTTGGTTGTAGCGATAGTAGCCCTGCTTATGCTTGTGGGGATATTCGTACTGCCACGCCCAGCATGGCAAGCATTGTGGGTCGCATTTGGGCTGGTAGCAGTATCGACGCTGTTGTTCTATTTTAGCGCGGCGGCTGCACCGGTGCTGGCCCAGCCGCCCAATCCCAATGCACGAACCCTGGCCGAATCATTTGCCCGTGGCATGCAGATGCGTGATCTGCGGCTCATGTTTGTTGGCCGTGCATTGACATTGGGGTTTACCGAACCACTGCTTGCGCTGATTCCCGCTGGCCTGTTACTGCTCTGGCAGGCGCGCAATCGGCATGCCCTTCAGCGCAGCCTGCTGGCAATCTGGATATCAATCAGTGTTCTGTTCTGCACCATTGCCGTCAGCTTGGGGTTTCTGACGCGCTATATCTATTTTGCTGCACCGCTGATCTGCCTAGCTGGCGGGGTTGCCCTGCAACAGCTCTGGCGGCGGCCAGGCGGGCGGGTTGTTGTTATGGCACTCGTGCTGATTATTGCGTTTGCTGGTGCGGAACTATGGTTCAGTGGGGTGTTCCTACGCGAGAAACCATCGCTGGTTCCATTAACGCAGTGAGAATATTGCTCCCCTCTGCCCCTCGCCCACGCCGGGGCAGGGGATGAATCTCTTGTGAACCCTTCGCGCCCCTCCCCACTGGTGGGGGAGGGGTTGGGGAGAGGGGCATCAGCTACGGCTCGAATTTATAGCCCAGGTTTCGCATCGTAATAATATGGCGGGGATGTTCTGGCTCACGTTCAACCTTTGTGCGCAGCCGCCGCACATACACAGCCACAAGGTTGCTTTCACCCTCGAAATCATAACCCCAGACCTTCGAAAGGATCTGGCTGCTATTCAGAATACGCCCTGCATTCTTCATCAGGTAGTAGAGCAGGCGGAATTCGAGCGGTGTGAGCGAAATAACCCGCCCATCGGTGAACACAACCTTGTGCTCAACAGGGTCGAGCGTCAGATCACCCTGGCTGATCCGCGATGATGGTGCCAGCGATTCACTATTGCTCCGGCGCAATACCGCCTCAATGCGGGCCAACAACTCGGATGGCTCAAATGGTTTGATCAGATAATCATCGCCGCCGATCTGCAACCCCTTGATGCGATCACTCAGCTGTGAATGGGCAGTCAAAAAGATGATCGGAACATCAGATGCACGCCGAATTTGCTGGCAGACTTCAAATCCATTCATTCCTGGCATTGAAACATCTAGCAGAACGAGATCTGGCTGCTGATTCTCAATAAGCGCCAACACCTTTTGCCCGTCATGGGCTTTGATAACACGATAGCCAGCCTCCTCGAGCAAAAACGAAGCCAGTTTTACATTATTGATATCGTCATCTGCTACTAAGATCTGCATCGATGAACTCCTCGTATTACAATTTTCTCACATTGTAGCACGATTTCCTGATCTTGCGTAGACCCTTTTAACACGGCTATCCCCCACTCATGCATGAATGAGGGACGGTCGTACCATTGGGAAGCGTTCTTAGATTGAACACTAGGAGGCTGGTGGTACCCATGGGAAGGGAACGAGGTTCTCAGTTGGCTTTTGCGGGTCACGCCGAACACGCGGACAACTCCAGCGCATTCGCTCACCATTCTGGCGGGCGCGCAATGCCAGCTTGAAGGCTTTTTTTTCACCATGACGCGCGATTGAAAAACAGGTTGTGATACGCTTGCGTTTCTCGCCACGTGAGATCCACGTTGCCTCGAAGACTTCGATATTGCCGCGCTTGCGCCTTCGTACACCAACCACGCCAGTGTTATTGCGCGAATGCCACCCAACAACCTGATGTTCGGTGCGTGGCTTGCCGATCTGGCGTTCTGTCCTATCCCGCCATTCGATTGCAGCGGCAAGTGCCCCTAGCCGATCACCATGCACCCGATCACTGAAAAACTTCCCGTGCTTGGCACCCTTCCAGGCGATCCGCACAGTGTAGCCATGCGTTCGCTTGATCGGATGATCAATTCGGGTAACATTCTTGTGCCGGGTTGTGCGAGGACCGCGTATCATTGCAGCCTCCGCTCTTACCTAGTTGAAAGAACAAGGAAGCATCAGATTCGTGTTCTCTTGTTTGGCAACATAGGAGCAAGTGAACAAGGAGCACATTATCCAATGTTTGCTTGCTTTCTTCAGAAGCTACTACCATCAGCAAACGCGAACAATTGTGTATGTATAGTATACCAGATCCCGACACATCCCGACAGACACATTACAGTTGTTTATGGTTGTATACGGGTCATTTTCTACGAATTTCAGGATTAGTGAATATGCAGTGTTGTTAATTGGTTATCCTGCATACCACTAGGTGTTAGAGCAGGAAGCCGTTCACCAGTGCTTGCATTATACAGGCCAATCTCAATATGGTACGTTCCGGCGGCAAGTTCGGGCAGTGGCAGATCGGCCATATCGACGACCAATTCACCTGGTTGCCACTGAACCGGATTCATTTCAACAGCAGCACGCATCCCATGCGGCTGAGCCTGTAGTGTTTGCGCCAATGCAACCAGTGTGTATGGGCGGCTCCAGTAGGATAGGCCATCAATTGTGTCGTGTACTTGAGCACCAATCAGCAGTACAGCGCAGATTATCGTTGCGATGATGGAAGGCTGAAACGCAATCTGTTGTGCTGATCGGTTGATACGTGGGTTCCCACGGTTTCCTTGAAGTTGCTGCTGACGAATCTGGCTTATTGCCAGTGTAATTGCATCTGCTAGGGCAATCGCAGCGGCAGTTACCACTAGGAGAAGTGCTGGCACAATTGGCAGGATATTGCGAACAAAGTTGATCATCTGGAGCAGCAGCAAGAACACATGAATCGTGATCGTCGCGATCAACAACAGCATCTGCCGTGGCCAGCGCCGTAGCGCACATGGTAGCCCAAGCAGTGTGATGATCGTACCGATAGGGAATAGCTCTTGATTCCACACAAAGCGCAGATAGCCATCCAGCCGCCAGCGCCCAATAAAATCGCCCTGATCGACGGTTGCATAATTCTGTGCGCTAAACTGGAGATCGCTCTGAAATCGAGGCCAATCCAGTAAAGCATAGGGTGTCGTACAAAGAAATACTATTATCGAAACGGCTCCGGCTGTTAGGAGCCGTACCAATGGCTTACCAATCGCCATGCGACGCCAACGCAGCAGATGGGCGATTGCAACAACCAGTGTGATCGCGGCAGCATTGTATTTCACCCCGGCTGCAAGGCCAACTCCTGCACCAGCTAGTAGGTAGGCCTGCCAATCGCCATGCTCAACGATCCGCCATGTGCCGATCAGCAGGATGATCACCATGACACTGGTTGTCGCATCGATTGTCACATAATGGCTATGCTCAACATGGTAGGCGCATGTCATCATGAGCAGGCCACCAATGATTGCAGCACGCTGGCCAAACATGCGATAGGCCAGCATGGCCAGGAATGGAGCGGCCAGCGCACCAAGCACTGCCGTTAGTGTACGGCCCCAGATATACATGCCTGGCGTGCTCGTATACAGATCGGTATGCACTGGCAGCACCTGGAGCGAGGCAAGCTGCCCATGCGCCATGGCCCAGGCAGCATAGAGGCGGGTTGTTCCAGCCAGCAAATAATAGTACAGTGATGGGTAGGTGAAGGTATGCGGGTTTAGTGT
>Ga0163144_10025114_pt1 | contig 11658 bp, 12 predicted proteins | sample OliLak19BULKMAT1_FD_123175 | JGI IMG/M metagenome (GOLD analysis project Ga0163144, IMG submission 123175) | Freshwater microbial mat bacterial communities from Lake Vanda, McMurdo Dry Valleys, Antarctica - Oligotrophic Lake LV.19.BULKMAT1 | ecosystem: Environmental > Aquatic > Freshwater >... | reverse complement strand
GGGCCGCTAGACGAATGCGCCGCAACCTTGAGGATAGAGCAGGCGTCGCCCCCCGGGCAAGAACGTTATTAGGCTGCGACCCTTAGGCTGCCAATTCGCTTTCGGTTTCCGCGTCTGCGATGTCCGTGGAAGCAGGGAGCACGCCATCGAGGTTCAGCAGCGCGACGAGACGGTTCTCGAGCTTGGCGATACCGCGCACCAGGCGCGACGTTCCCAGCACCGACGTTACCGGCTCAATTTCGCTCGCGGGGATGCGTAGCACTTCGGAGACGGCATCGACGATGAGGCCGTGCGCGTGCTCGGAATCCATCGAAACGACGATGATGCGGCTGTCCGGCGTTGCGTCCTCGCAATACACCCCGCAAGCCCGTCGCAAATCCACCACTGGAATGACACGGCCGCGGAAGCTGGTGACCCCGGCGATCTCCGAACCAATATCCGGGATCATCGTCACAGGCTGCATGCGCACGATCTCTTGCACGACGCCAATATCAACTGCATAGGCTTCGTTGCCGAGGCGAAATACGACGACGTGTTCGTCGCTCTTGCTGTTGCTTTCAACTACCTGCCGGGTTGCCTGTCTAATGCTCACAGTGTGCTCCCTGGAAATACGACGAGGGTCCCGGCAAGACCGGGACCCTCGCCAGTGCGTTTGGGTTAGGCGGCGAGCTTAAACTGCGCCGTGTTGCGGTTGAGCGACTCCGCCAGCTTCTTCATCTCAGCCGCCGTGGCCGCGAGTTCTTCCGATTGGGCGGAAAGCTCTTCGGTCGAAGCGCTGACTTCCTCGGCGCTGGCGGAGGTCTCCTGCGAAGTCGCCGAGACCTGGATGATGGAATCCGTGACGCGGCCCGTGCTCTGCGCCATCTCTTCGGCCCCGCGAGCGGATTGGCTCGCGGCCTGGGCGATCTCCTCGCCGGCCGTCACGATTTGCGACGCCCCGGTCGAAAGCGTCTGCACGTCGCCCGCGATCTTCTGCATTTGTACGGCGGACTGTTCCACAGAAGCGATGATCGCTTCGAGGGCTTTGCCCGCTTGCGTCGTGATGTCGCGGCCAGCGTCCACGTCCTTCACACCGGCGTCCATCGCCTGGACAGCCTGCTGCGTCCCGGCCTGGACCTTGGTGATGAGGTCCGCGATCTCCTTGGTGGATTCGCTTGAGCGCTCTGCCAGCTGGCGGACATTGTCGGCGACGACGGCGAAGCCGCGGCCCTGTTCGCCCGCGCGGGCCGCTTCGATGGCCGCGTTGAGGGCGAGGAGATTGGTCTGGGAGGCGATTTCATCGATCGTTTTGACGATGTCGCCGATCTGTTGGCCATACTCGCCCAGGCGGTTGACCGTCTCCTGGGCGCGCTGGACTGCTTTGGCGATGGACTCCATCGAATTGACGGCCTGGACGACGGCCTGCTGTCCTTCGACGGCTGCCGCCCGGCTCTCCTGGGCGGACTTGGCGACGCCTTCGGAAGCGGTCGCTACTACATCGATGCGTCGACCCATGTCAGCGGCGAGGTTCTGCGATTGGCTCGCCGATGAGGCGTTCTGGTTGGCGGAGGCAGCCATTTGTTGCGAGGCGGCGGCGATGCGTTCGACTTCGCGGGACGAATCCTGGGAGAGTTCCGAAAGCGAAACGGCCGAGCGTGTCACTTCGTTGATGGCCATGGAGATCTGGCCGGTGGCGCTCGCCATCTGGTCGGAGGCGTCGCGCAGCTGGTCGGAAGCGCCAAGGATATTGTTGGCGTTGTCGCGGACTGCGCCGACGATCGTGCTGAGGCCTTTCCGCATGCCGTTATAACTGGCGATGGTGCTTACCAGCTTGTCCAGCATGCGGTTGATGCCGGCGGCCATCTGGCCCAGTTCGTCCTTGCCCGGGTTGTCCACTTTCGGCGTGACCGGCTGTGCGTCAATCGTCAGGTCGCCGCTCTCGACGCCTTTGATCCCGTTCTCGAGGAAGACCAGGCAGTTGGTCTCGATCGAGGTCATCCGCGACTGGATCGTCGCAAGGTCTTTCGTGATGCGCCGGGAGATGTAGAGGCCGATGCCGAGCCCCATGATGACCGCGCCTATGGCGATGGCAATCAATAAGGTGCGTGCCGACGCCGTCGCCGAATTCGCGGCTTTCAGCGCCGTGACACTATAGCCAAGGTTCGCCTCCACGATGGCATCGACGGTCTTGTTCATCTCCGCGATCTTAGGCGCAAGAGCAGCTCCGGCTGCCTTGGCGCCGGCGAGGTCGCCGCCTTCCAGCTGCTTGAAGATCGCCTCACGAGCACCGAGGACCGTGAGGATCTGTGGCTCTGCCACGGCCCATTGCTTTTCATCATCCGCGTTCGCGAAGGTCTCGTGATACTTCGTTGCAGCGTCTTTCGCCCGGGCCATGTCGTCGCGACCGAGCTTCAAGGCGTCGGCGAGCTTCTGCGGGTCCGCGGCGTTGAGAATCGCGCCCTGCTGTTCACGACCGCTGGCAACCGTCCAGAGCATGGTCTGATTTACATAATGAACGCCAAGAACATTCTGTTGGTGCATGTTTGCTGTGCGGGTTGCGGCAGCGTTAAGCTGCCGGATCCCCATGAAGGCCGTCGCTCCGAGCAGGACAAGCACAACGCCAAATCCCGAAAGGAGCTTGGTTCGAATTCCAAGATCGTTGAACCAGTTCATTCAGATCATTCCTTCTTTGCGATTTTCGTGTCGCATCTCTTCTTGTTGTAGTAACGGGCATCGCGCGCCGCCTGTACGTCGGAAGCTTCCCGTACCATGTGAGCGCATCGCCCGCCTTTTGCGCTCGACTGCCCGTACGGGCTAACCCTCGGTGAACCTTCACCAGCTCTTTCGCGAGCGGTGGCCGGAGAAGCGCCAGTGGCCGTATGGTTATCCGGATGCGATTTGCCTCCAGTCTCCGGTCACGGTTCGCTCCCTTGGAATCGACGAGCGCGCATTCAGCGGCTCTCTTCCGTGTGGTCTCGCGAAGGCGTGTTCAGTCGGCTCATTCGGCCCTCGCCGTCGTCGTCGTTGCCGGGACCCTGCTCTTGGCCACGGCCTGTTCGGACCGTCCGTCATCGGACGGAGACAGGGTGACGCCGGTCGATGCGCGGGACGCTCCAACGGCCACATCGCCTACGCCATCGGCGACGCCCGCACCCCTCGCGCCCGGCCTCCAGAAGACGCTCGATAATGTCGCCACCGTCCGCGGTCTCACTGCCCCGCCGTCGGTGCGCGTCGAGCTGGTTGCACGTTCGGCGCTCCCGGCGCTGCTCGAAAAGCTTCTCACGGACAAGGACCGCCAGTGGTTCGCGCGCACCACCACCCTCTATCGTCTGCTAGGGCACCTGCGCAAGGACCAGGATTACTTGTCGGTGTACAACAGCTTTGGCTCCGATTCCGTGCTGGGGTTGTATTCGCCCCCGGATGATGCCCTCTGGGTCGTCTACGACGATGGCAAACAGATCGATTTCGACCACCTCCCAAAGCCCGAGGCAGAGACCCTTGCCCACGAATTTTTGCACGCCCTGCAGGACTTTCACTTCCACCTCGACGAGACGTACGCCCGCGTCATCGACGACCTTGACCGCAATCTTGCCTGGGCATCGGTCATAGAAGGAGACGCCGTAACGCACGAGGCGCTGTATTCGCAGCGATTCTTGCTGCGCGCCGGCGCCGGGCGGTCCTTCCTCCTGGGCGGCATCCCGTCCATGGCGGATGTGCCAGCCTCCATCTCGCGAGAGCTGTTCTTTCCCTACACGACAGGCGCCGACTGGGTGAAGAGCATCGTCAAGAATGAAGGCGTCCAACCCATCAACACGATGCTCGTAGAGCCGCCCGCGGGGACGGCTGTCATCCTGCACCCGGAGCTGCGGACGAACGGATGGAAGCCCCAGGTAGTTGCTCTGCCGGTCCTTTCAAGCGCCCTGGGACCGGGATGGGCGCGCGAATCGGGCGGGACGTTTGGCGAATTCCAGGTGCGCAACTACCTCCAGCTGCGAATCCGCTCCAGCGAGGCGGCCACGGCCGCAGCCGGTTGGCAGGGCGACCACTACGACGTCTATGTGAACGGCGGCCAGAGCGTTGCCGCCTTCCGTGTCGCATTCAAGGATGAAGCCGAGGCGGCGGAGTTCGTCGATGCGCAGGACAAGCTGCTTCGCGCGGCGCGGGGCGAACCTGCGATCGAGGGGCAGGTCTCCGTGGCCAAGACTTCGGATGGGAACGTGACGATTCGCGTGATCGCGCGCGGCGCAGAGGTCGTCTTTGTTATCGGCTCGAACGAAGATGCGGCAAGGAAGGCCATTCGCGCCCTTCTGAACGGCTGACAATTTCGTCCGGAGTCGCTGATGGCCCTCGGCCACAACCAGCGATGAAACTTCTGTTTTTCACAGCCGGGTGAAGGTGGCCGCGTGACCAATCGCCCGTTCGTGCTGAGTCACAGCCAGGGCAAGCGCCAGTTCGGTGATGTTAAGAGCGGCCGCGATGCAAGCTTCCCGGACATTAGCCCTGGTTGTATGCTCGCACCAATCGGAATGAGGGATCTCCATGGCCAAGACCGCAACTGCTGAAGCCACATCGCCCCTGGACACAATTGCTGCAACCTTTCCGAAGGACGTGGCGCTGAAAAACGGTCGAACCATCCAACTCCGCTTGATGAACGCGAAGGATAAGGCGGCCATCCTGGGTTTCGCCCGTTCCCTCCCCGCCAACGACCTGCTTTTCCTCCGTACCAACATCACCGAAGAGAGCGTCGTCGATGATTGGATCGCGAATATCGAGAACCGGCGCACAGTGACCGTGCTCGCCGTCGATAAAGGCGCCGTTGTCGGATACGTGGCCCTCCATTACAACGAAGCGACCTGGACGCGCCACGTTGGCGAAATCCGCCTCTTGAGCGGAGCGTCGATGCGCGGGCAGGGTCTCGGGCGCATCCTCGCCTTCGAAATCTACGGTGTGGCCAGCGCCATCGGCCTGCGCAAGCTCATTGCACAAATGACGCTGGATCAAGCTGGCGCCCGCTCTGTTTTCGAACACCTGGGCTTTAAGGCCGAGGCCTTGCTCACAGACTTCGTCATATCCGCGGACGGTCGCACGCGTGACCTGCTGATGATGGCGTACGACCTCGACGGCCATTCGAACACGATCGTCGTTTAGCCGTCAGGGATCCCCTTGTGGCATAGCAGCCGGGGCGAGCCGTCTCTCCCGTGAGGTTCGCGCATGATCCCTGAGCAAGAAACGTTCGATGGCACATGGCCCTTCGCCGCTCACTATTTCGAAGGGGCAGGCTTCCGCCAACATTACATCGATGAGCCGGGGGACGGTCCCAAAACGATCGTTTGCCTGCACGGCGAACCGACCTGGGGGTATCTCTACCGTGCCTCATCCCGCGGCTCGCCCGCTACGGGCGCGTCATCGTCCCTGACCACATGGCATTCGGCAAGAGCGAAACGCCGCAAGAACGCGAATACTCCATCCGCGACCACGTCGATAACCTGGAAGCGCTCTTGCTGCACCTGGACCTGTGCGGGATATCACCTTCGTCGCCCAGGACTGGGGAGGGCCTATCGCCACGGTCTTCTCGCTCCGCCACCCTGAGCGCGAGAAACGGCTCTGCCACATGAACACCGGCGTGCCCGGCGCTGCGCCCACGGGTGCGCCGCGCGTCGTCGATTACCCCTGGTACAAGTGGGTGCATACCGATGAGAGCCATCCCGACCGCCTTCGCTGTCGGCGCGTTTCGCTCCACCTGGCCGAAAGGCCCCGTCGTGACGCTTCCCGGCGTCGGGCACTTCATCCAGGCAGACGCGCCCGAGGCGGTCGTCTCACTCATCGAGCAATTCATCCAATTGACCGTGCCCTGATCGTTCCACGGTTGTCTGTTCCCCTCACCGGGTTGCAAGCGGTTACAATTCGGTTTCAGCCGGTGGCGAGGAGGCCCCATCAAGCCCTTGGCAACACGTCCGAAACCTTCGCTGCGCATTATCGCGGGACGAACCAGGTGCAGTCATCCCACCTGGAGATCGTTCAGCGCCAACAACAACAGCAGGCCGGTATTACGCGTTGAACGCCTCACTGAGACCAAAAGCAGCCCGCGTCCGCGCAAAGGTGGCCACATCGTGGCTGAGGACGAGCAGATCGTGCAGATTGCCGTCGCGGTCCTTCACGTGGTCGCGCAACAACGCCTCGGGCCGGAACCCCAGACCTTCGAACGTGCTGATCGCGCCCTTCTGATCGAGGGTCATCTGGGCCATCATTTTTTCGATGCCGTCCTCCAGGGACACCGCGAAGGCTTCCTGGGTGAGGATGCGCCCAAGGCCTTTCCCGCGCATAGATTCCGAGACCATCACGCGTAGTTCCGCTACGTGCGTCGACCAGCGCAGGTCGTTCCGGTGGATGGTGCCATAGCCGACGATCGCCCCGCCTTCGACAGCAATGAGCGATTTCACGATGCCGGAGCCGATATCCGTGATCCATGCATCGACTTCGCGATCTTCGGTAATATCCCGCCGCAGGAACAGGAGGTCGTGTTCCGGGAGAGCCTGCGCGAAGGCAAGGATGCCCTCTTTATCCGCAGCGGACATGTAACGAAGGGTGATAGTGTGCCCACCGGTTTTGATGGTTGAAGGGTATTTGCGCTTATCGCTGGGCATCTTTTTTCAACTCCCGTGGAAGGACTCGCCGGTCTGGGGGCGCGCCCCCTGGGCGTAATTGTCGGGACAGCGGCGGTTAGGCGGGCTTCTTGGTGCGAGGAGGCCGTTCGCGCTCGACAGCCGCCGTGGACACGAGGTTCGTGGGCGCGAGGGCTTTCGCCGACGTGGCGAGCGTCGTCTCGATACCCGTGAGCCGCTCTTCGATGTACGTCAGCCGGTTGGCGAGGTCCAGGATGTCCGTGCGGGAAGGCATGTTGAAGGCCGAGAGGTACCGCCCAAACGAATCGCTCATCGTCTTCTGCATGTTCAGGTATACATCCATAAACTGTCCCATGCCCTGGCTGAATTGCTCCGTCCCCATCGCCTCATTCAGGAACGAATTCACCTGTCGTTCGGATTCGGACATCCATTCCCGCCACATCTGGAGCGGGTCGCTTATTTGTTCTGCCATGATGAATCTTGCCTCCAGGGCTGGTCCCGGACGTTTCCGGGAGAATGTTACTCGGCGTGTGTTGTTGGCGCAGGCGCCATGCCGGGGATCGTCCCCGTGAACGCTTGCTGAAGCAGCGTCTGGTAGTTCTGGAGCGCTTCAAACCAGCCGGTGAGGAAGACGTCCCCGGCCTGTGTGAGGCTGTAAATGCGCCGCGCCGGCCCGCTTTCCGAAGTGTCCCACCACGAAGAGACGAACCCGGACTTTTCCAGGTGGCGCAAGGTCCGGTAAATCGTCCCACTGTCGCATGCCGGCATGCCCGCCTCCGCGAGGCGCTGGCCAAGCTGGTAGCCGTATGCATTCCAGTTTTTGAGGAAGGCGAGCAGGCTCGTGGAGAGCATCTCCCCGTGAAGGCGGGGCTTAACGTCGGTTTGCGTTTCGGTCGAATCGGCCATTCAGGACTCCTTGGTAGCTGCAGTATGCAGCTAGACGCGAAATCGTTCAAGATGGCATCAACATCTATGCTCAAGGGGTTGACAACATCCCGAGGCTATATGTATTCTGCACATAGCAGCGAGACACAAGTCTCCAAACACGAAAAAGGAAGACCTAACACCATGGCAGCCAACGACCAGGTCCAGAAGTACTACGACGCCCTCATCAACAGCTACGACATCCTCGTCGCAGCCGTGGAGAAGGCCAACGAGCGGGGCGCGAAGGTCACCCGCCAGTTCATCGCCGATATCACCCTTGGCCAGCGCGAAGCCCTTGAGCTCGGCCGCAAGCTCGCTTCCGAACCCACCGACATCGGCCAGTACTACACGGCCGTCCTCGAAGCCACTACGTCAGCCCAGGGCCGCGCCCTCGCCTTTGCCCAGGCCGCCTACGGCGAAGCCCTCGGCGCCGGCACCGATAGCCGCGAAGTGATGGAGAAGCTCGTGAACGCCAACCGCGAGACGGCCAGCGCGGCCGTCGAAGCGTTCCGCAACTTCACCGTCGCCAACCCCATGGTCGATGCCATCCGCCGCAACATGGAATCCATGGCCCCCCAGGCGGCGGCCGCCGCGCCGAAAGCCAGCGCAAAGGCCGAGAAAGTCACCGCCTAACAACGAGTGCTGAGTTCTCGGTTCTGAGTTCTCAAGTGGCGTGAACACAGGAAAGGCCGGTCCACCGTGGACCGGCCTTCTGCTTGTCCCGTCAAACGCCCTGCCGCTCTCATTCCGCTCGCTCTGAGTCGTTGATGGCCGTTGGCCGGAACCAGCGATGAAACGAGAACAGTTCCGAGACCGCGGCGCGTGCCACTTCAGGTGTAGGCACGGCTCTCCGTGGCGGGAAGCGGACGCCACGAACGTCTGCGCCGGGCACGAATCGTCGGCTGCATTTCGGGTGGCTGGCCATCGCGGTCACTTCGGCTCGCCCGCTCGCGAGGGTCGAACGGCCTCGACAAATGGTCGATGGGCCCCGGGGGCCACGGAGGGCGTGCCTACGGTGCTGGGAGTTGTTTCAGAGCAGCTTGTCGAAGGCCGAGCACGCCATCCACGATGGTCTCCGACGCGCCGTTCAGCAACCTCGTCAATTGCCCGCGAGCAGCCGCCCAACTGTTCGATACACACCGGGGTGGAAGGCCATGCCGATGTGCGTGCAATTGACTTCCGTGTTCAGGGCGGGGTCCTCTTCGATGCAGCTCTGCCATTCGACAACGCCGTCGTATTTCGAGTAGATCGCGAAGTGGCGCGTCTCATACTCTTCCGGTGCCAGCATATTCTTCACGAAATCACAGGTGCAGTGGCCGCTAAAACAGGAAGGCTTGATGTTCTTGCCACCGCGCCGCCCTTCGCGTCTCAGCGATTCCGTCGCGGCGATAAGGAGCGGGTGGGCGCGCACCGCATCGCGGAAGGGCGAACCCATGGAGATGACCGTTTCGACGAGCTCCGGGTAATGCAGGGCAACGATCCTCGCCAGCATGCCGCCGAGGCTATGGCCGATTACCTTCACACGCTGCCCGGACTCCTCGTTCGCGCGGCGAATCGTGTTCAGCAGCAGCCCCTGGACGTGATCGGGGCAGTCATCGTTCCGGCCGATTTGAGAGAAATACGGTCGATAGCCGATCCGCCCGAGCCAACTGTGAAGCTCCACCAGGTAGGAATCGCTCCCCAGGAAGCCGGGAACGACGACGACGGGCTCGCCATGCCCGCGTGGCACGCCGCAACCGAAGTACACGGGAGATGTGCGCAAGGCGAGCCAATCGAGAGCGAAGAGGCTCTCTCGCCAGATCGGCGTTTGCGCCGCCTGTAGCGAGGGATCCTGGGAGTAGGGGTCTCCGCCCGAGAGCGTGGCCGAAGCGCCGAATTTGTCCATCTAGCACCTCAATTCCGCATCCACGCCGCGCCGCAGAGAGCAGAAACATAGCGGGGATTGACCGACCGGTAAAGCGATCTTCGCCCGACGGCCTGTTCGAACCGGCGCCCCACGCCCGGGTGTCTTTTATGTAGACTATCGAAGAAAGCAATAGATCAGGTAGGATTCGTCACTCCACGGAAACCGCCTCGCCACGCAGTGAGCGTATCATCGCCGAGTGATATCCACTGGGGAGCTCCCATGACCGCGCCAACCCTCCGCCAGCGCATGACCGCCGCTGACGCATCCTTCCTCTACTTCGAACGACCCACAGCCCCCCTCCACATCGGCAGCACGCTCGTCATCGATGGCGATGTCTCCCGCGAAGAGGTCCTGACGCATATCGCTTCTCGGCTGCACCGCATCCCGCGGTATCGCCAGGTCGCTGCGTTTGACGCCTTTAATCTCGGCCACCCGCGTTGGGAAGATGACGACCGGTTCGATCTCCATCGCCACATCGAAGAGGTCACCATGCCCGAAGGGTCGAGTATGGAGGAGATTTTTGCTGTCATCGCGGAGATCTTCGCCCCCATTCTCCCCCGGGACCGCCCCCTTTGGAAGATGATCATCCTCCACGGCCTCCCAGGCGGCCGCACCGGCATCATCACACTCATCCACCATTGCATGGTCGATGGCGTTTCGGGGATGGAACTCCTCACCGTGATCACGGATTTCGAAGCGGACGCCCCCGCCGAGACACCTCAGCCCTTCAATCCCGAACCTCGCCCGGACGCGACGCGCCGCTCCATCGACGCCTATATCGAGACGGTGGAGTCGAACTTCGCCCAGCAGGCCGATCAGCTTCGCCTTTTCTTCGATTCAAAGCGCCAGGAATCCGAGCAACGAGCTGTTTTTGGAGCGATGACCGCCGCGATGCCACAGATGACTCGCCCTGCCCCGGCAACGCCCTTCAACCGGCCGGTTGGTGGCAAGCGCAGTTACGCCGTCATCCCCATGAGCTTCGCCGAGATCCGCGGTGTGCGCTCCGCCATCGGAGGGACGATCAACGACGTGGTCCTGACCGCCTTGTCCGGCGGCATCGGGGCCTATCTGCGCTCCCACGGCCACCCCACCGAGGGCGTCGAACTTCGCGGGATGGTCCCCGTGAACGTCCGCTCGGAGACCGATAAGTCGGCCCTTGGCAACCAGGTTTCGATGTTCATCGCGCCTCTACCCATCGGAATCCTGGATGCACACGAACGCCACCTGGCAGTCGTCAACGGCATGAACCGGCTCAAGGAGGCGAACCAGGCGGGCGGTTTCGCCGTTCTTGCGCGTTCCCAGGACCAGGTCCCGCCGTTGCTCCAGGCGATGATGGGACCGCTCGTGCCGAACGCTCCATCCCTGCTCAACATGGTCTGCACGAACGTGCCCGGCCCCCAGATCCCGCTCTATTTCGTCGGGCGGAAGGCCGAAGCGCTCTGGCCGCTCGTCCCCGCCAGCATGGGTATGGGACTCAACGTCGCCCTCACGAGCTACAACGGCATGCTTTTCTGGGGCATCGTCGCCGACCCTGATCTCGTCCCGGACGTGGGCAAGGTTGCCGAGGATATTCGCGCCGCCTTCGACGAACTGAAAACTACAGCCGCCGCCGCTTCGAAAGGATAGCGGTACTCAACCCCGGCAAATCGGAGCCGCGCGCGTAAGCAAGCGGGTCAGTGGCGAGCGTCAAATGTTGGCCGCGAAGTGCCCAAAAATCGTGGCGTCTCCCCCTGCCTTCAAATCACGCCAACCTTGGGACGCAAGTCAACCCCTCGGTCCCCGTTTTTGAAGGGGCGCTACGGCTTGTGCAGAAGGACGCTTACGTTCGTCCCACCCAATCCGAGGCTGGTGATGAGGACGCAATCCAGTTTCTCGGGGCGGCGGGTCTTCACGAAGGCGAGGTCCATTTCCGCTTCCGCCGTTTCGAGGCCAGCGGCCGGGAAGACTTCCTGTCGGCGCATCGCTTCCGGGGCGAACACCACATTCAGCGGCCCACTGGCGGCAAGCGCGTGACCAATCGCGCCCCCGGTGGAACTGATCGCCGCGAAATAGGCGTGCCTTCCAAAGGTGCGCTTAATGCCCATGCCGTCGGAAAAGTCCAGGCCTGGCCGCCCATCCGCGCAGGAAACGACGAGGTCAACCTGGTTCTGCATGAATCCCGCCTCGCCCAGAGCGGCTTGCATGGCCCGTCCCGACTCCGAAGGGTCGCTGTTCACCAGCGGCTCG
>Ga0163144_10025111_pt1 | contig 11659 bp, 8 predicted proteins | sample OliLak19BULKMAT1_FD_123175 | JGI IMG/M metagenome (GOLD analysis project Ga0163144, IMG submission 123175) | Freshwater microbial mat bacterial communities from Lake Vanda, McMurdo Dry Valleys, Antarctica - Oligotrophic Lake LV.19.BULKMAT1 | ecosystem: Environmental > Aquatic > Freshwater > Lake... | reverse complement strand
GAAGGGGTGCAAAACAGCGCGTTTTTCAAGTCCCTCGCCAATTTTTGGAGAGGGATTTAGGGTGAGGTTGTCCTACGCACTTGTGGCTTCCCCTATTTCCCCTCAAAAATTTTCCCCGCTACGCCGAGGGGAAGGGGTGCAAAACAGCGCGTAAAATAAACGCATTTAGCGCGAAACAAACTCACTGTGTGCTTACTTCCCCTTGTACAAGGTTGCACGATAACCCACAGCGCGTTTTTTAATAACAATTTTACAGTTGCTCACCATGACTATAGAGAGACGGCATTACAATGGACGCTATGGTTAAGAATTGTCTCAACTTATCGGCGCATACGAGGGTACATCATGACTCCACTTGGTTTTTTAGCGAATGAGCAATCAATAGACGGTTTTAGCATAGAGAAGATTGAAACGTTATTTTCACAAATTGAACGACAAGCAAGCCTTGTTATCAAGCTCACGACATACGCCTTACGGGTATTGCTTATTGGCAATGACGGAACGCCCCCGGACTTCGTAAGCGACCAGCAAACGGTGATGGGTGCTATCCGTGGCAGTGTGACCAATACCCAAAGCCAGACACAAGTCATTGAAAACAGCCTCACGGGTAGGCAATTAGAAGTAACTGCCAGCCGATGGGGTTTTTTAGTTCCAGAAAGTCGTGCTGTCTGCGCAGTTTTAGCATATCGTATTGCCCACAAATACCCCTTACTTTATAGCCAAATTCCGAACATTCGGCAGGCTTTACAGATGAATGAACTGACAGAGATTTACCAGCAACGCTACGGTAAAACGCTAGAAGAAGCGTTCAATTCATCAGATAATGAGTTATCTGCCTTCTCTGTGAGTACGGTAGAGATGTTAAAAGCAATGGGGAGTGAATTGGAGTGGGTTGCGGTTCGGCGTGGTGAAACGCTTGTAAAAGAAGGTGAACCCAGCGACAGCCTTTATGTGCTGGTCAGTGGGCGTTTAAGCATCCTAAAGGGTGAAGAGCGCATTGCACAGTTATCACAGGGGGCAATTGTTGGTGAGCTAGGCTTTTTAAGCGATGAACCCCGCAGTGCCACAGTGATCGCTATGCGAGATAGTATTGTGATGCGCTTAACCAAAAAGAGCTATCAGGTATTCGGTAAGATGCTACCCGCCATGCAACAGGCACTTATAGAAGGCATCGTTAGGCGTTTTGGCAAAGTTCAGCCTAAAGCCACGCCCCCCATCATCCGCTCTATTGCCATCGTGGGGGTAAATACCATCCCCACAGATATGATTGACCGCCTGCAAGAAGCACTTGGACGCTTTGGACAGGTACTGACCTTAACGAGCGATACGCTGGAAACGATAGCATTTGGTGGCGCACTAGAAATGTTAGACTCTCCGCGTGATTCCTCCCTAGTGACTTCATGGCTAAACGACCAAGAAAGCGCGTACCGCGTGATATTGTATATCACTGATGCCATCCCCACGACTTGGACGCAACAATGCTTTCAGCAAGCAGACCATCTATTGCTGGTGGCAGATGCCACCCACGCGCCCGACGCACCCTATCCCAACCAAGCCCTCGTTGAAAACAGAGACCTTGCGATTACCCGTGACCTTATGTTGGTACATCCCGACCATCAAGAGCCTTTGGGGACGTTGCGCTGGTTAAAAGCACACAGCGTACAACGACATTTTCATGTGGCACGCAACCGACCAGACAGCATTGCACGGCTGGCACGTTTCTTGATGGGACAAGCGGTGAGGATTATATTTGCTGGGGGTGGGGCGCGTGGATTTTCACACATTGGCGTAATGCGTGCGCTCAACGAGGCAGGCGTACCCGTTGATATTGTTGGTGGGGTAAGTGCGGGCGCGTTGATGGGGGCATTTTTAGCGCAAGAGCGTCACCCCGATGAAGCCGAGCAATTAGGCACACAGTACCTCACCAATTTTGTGGATTATACGTTACCCCTTGTGAGCTTGTCGTCAGGCAAACGCCTCTCAAAAGGGGTAGATGTGGTGTGTGGTGACAAGCACATTGAAGATTTGTGGTTAAAGTTTTTCTGCGTCAGCACAAACCTTAGTACCTCATCGTTGCACGTACACACACAAGGAAGATTACATCAGGCAGTACGTGCCAGTGCCAGTATTCCTGGCGTATTTCCGCCCGTAATTGCGGATAATGAAACGCGAGACATTCTGGTAGATGGCGGGGTGATGAACAACGTCCCCACAGATGTGATGCAACAAACGTTTGCGCCCGGCACGATGATTGTCATTGAGCTAGGGGGCGAAACCAGCGCACGCCGTAGCCCATTTAACCATGACGAAGTGCTGTCGGGTTTCAGCTTGCTCTTAAATCGTCTAAATCCGCTGAGGCAAAAGCGTATTAAAGCCCCTAGCCTAGCAGGGACGCTCTTTCGCACGCTGATGATGAATGACAGTGCTTCGCTAGAAAAGCAACGAAGCATTGCCGACATCTATATGACCCCAGACCTAAAAAAATACAGCATTTTCCGCGCAGATTCGGTAACAGAGCTATCCCAAGTGGGCTACGAATACGCACGCACCGCCATTGCTGAGTGGAAAGAAAAACATCCCTCAATCATCTGGTAGAGTGTCTCTAAAGTAATAAAAAAAGCCACACTTTTAGAGAGGCGTGGCTTTTTTTATTTTTTAGTTTTATGTGGACTTGAAGGGACTCGAACCCATGACCTCGTCAGTGCGATTGACGCGCTCTCCCAGCTGAGCTACAAGCCCGTAAACACCGCCATTCTACACCCCGCCCGCCCTCAATGTCAAGCCTAGACGCGCCCCTGTGCGCTATGAGGGGCTTCTGTTATAATGCTGTCGTCTTAGATTCGATGATATGAGGTAACAGGCTTATGATTGATGTAAATCAACTGCGTAAAGGTACGAGCTTTGTACGGGATGGCGATTTGTTTAAGGTGCTAGATTATAAGCACAATAAAACAGGTCGTGGTGGCGCAACCATCCGCGTCTCTGTTCGCAACCTACGCACAAATTCTATTTCAGAAATGACCTTCCCTAGCGGTAACATGATTGAAGATGTGCGCGTGGAAGGACGTAACGTGCAGTATCTGTATGAAGATGGCGACTTCTTAACGTTCATGGATTTAGAAACCTATGAACAACCCCAATTGCGCCGCGATGTATTTGGCAATGATTTTTACTATCTTAAAGAAAATATGGAACTCAAGCTCAATAGCTTGGAGGGCGAAATCATTGATTATGAATTGCCCACCACCGCCGAGTATGAAGTCATTGAAGCCGAGATGGCAGTTGCCGGCGACCGCGCCCAAAACCCCAGCAAGAAAGTAAAAATTGAAACAGGCATTGAAATCCAAGTGCCAATGTTCATAAGCGTGGGCGATGTGATTAAGCTCAACCTTGAAGAAGGCACCTACATCACGCGCGTTAGCAATAAATAGGCCCATCAGGGGGCAATTGCCCCCCTTTGATAAGATACGCCCCATGACAAAACACATCCTCTTTATTGCCAGCCTACACCACCCCGAAACGCTCGTTGCAGAACAAGCCCTTGCGAAGCGTGAAAATCGCGCCCTGCCCATATTTCCTACTAGTTCCGCCCAAAATTTTATGGTGCGCGTGCTACAAGAAGCGGGTTATGTGTGTGATGTCTTTTGGCGAAATTTGCGCCACAATAACCCCCAAAACGCCAAAACCTTTGTGTATAAAGAGGGCATCACGCTAGACAAAGTCCTTATTGCCCTTAAAAATCGTTTGCCTTATCGCATCAATCCCCAGTTACTGGCGCGTAATGCCGAACTCTTGGCGTATGCCCGTCAGTTTAAGCCCGATGTGCTGTGGTTGGTGGGTGATAATACTGTGATTGCGCCAGAAACGCTTGCCACACTAAAGCAAGAGCTAGGCTGTACACTAATATACGCCAGTGGCACATCGCCCATTGTGTTCTCGAAGCCGATAGAGCGTAAAGCAGCGCGTCTGTATGATTGGGTACTGGTGAATGATTACTATCACGGGATTCAATGGCAAGAGCTGGGCGCAAAAAACATGCTGTGCTTGCCGATTGCTGCCATAGACCCCATCTTTCATCAGCCACGCCCACTGAATGATGCCCAACGCCAAGCCTATGCCTGCGAAGCGTCGTTTGTTGGGACGCTTATTCCGCCGAATTTATACAGCGAGCGCATCCAAGCCCTAGAAAGCCTAACGCATGTTGATTTAGGCATTTGGACAATCCACGACTTGCCCAAAGCCCTAAAGCCATTTTATAAAGGCAAAGCCCTTGCGGATGAGATGATGAACATTCTTTCCGCATCACCCATCACACTCAATATTCATGGCGATTTTATGCGCTACGGGGGAAATATGCGCCTATTTGAAGCCGCAGGAGTGGGCGCGTTCCAAATTTGTGATAACCGTGCGGGGATTCATGAGTGGTTTACGGTGGGTGAGCATGTGGCAATGTACCACAGCCTAGAAGAACTTCGTGAGCAAGTGGCGTATTACACAGCACACCCCAAAGAACGGCGCGACATGGCAGAAGCCTCTCGCGAGCACGCCCTTAAGCACCACACTTACGCGCACCGCCTGCAACGCTTGCAAGCCGAAGGCGTGCTATAGGCATAAAAAAAGAGAGGACACCCGCTTTGGGCATCCCCTCTTTTTGAAAATTACTTATGAATTATCGTGAGGCGCGTCAGGAGTGTGATAAATTTGCCAGTGTTCGGGAGAACGGAACAAGCTACTCAAGAGCAATTCGCGTACAGATAGCAGTTCTTTGGGCAAGCGGTCATACAGCTTGATGAACAAGTCTTCTTGCGAAGCCAGCTCTTGCTTCCAGTCAGCGGCTTCAATGGACATCAGTTCTGTAAACTGTTCTACGGTAAAGTTACTTCCGCGCCAGTCCAAGTCCTCGTAGCGGGGCATCCAGCCTAGCGCAGATTCCACGCCAATGGCTTTCCCATTCGCACGTTCCACAATCCACTTTAGCACGCGCATATTTTCGCCAAAGCCGTCCCACAAGAAATTACCGCCTTTGTCCTTACGGAACCAGTTTACGCTAAAGATGCGGGGTGGGTCTGCAATTTCGCGCCCTACTTGTAGCCAGTGGTTAAAGTAGCTTGCCATGTGGTAGCCAATGAAGGGCAACATAGCGAAGGGGTCACGGCGTACCACACCCACATCCCCACCAATGGCGGCGGCGGTTTGCTCACTGCCTAGCGTTGCCCCAATGTAAACGCCATAGTTCCAGTTAAACGCTTGGTAAACCAATGGCACAGTGGTGGCTCTACGTCCGCCAAAGATGAAGGCTTTAATAGGAACGCCTGCGGGATTTTCCCATTCAGAATCAATCGAAGGGCATTGGTAAGCAGGCGCGGTAAACCGTGAGTTGGGATGGGCTGCTTTACGTCCGCTATCGGGTGTCCAGTCGTTGCCTTGCCAGTCAATCGCGTGGGCTGGGGGCGCGCCGTCCATGCCTTCCCACCAAATGTCACCCTCATCTGTCAGTGCCACATTGGTAAAGATGGTGTTCGATTTCAACGATTCCATCGCGTTGGGGTTCGTCTTATAGTTTGTGCCGGGGGCTACCCCAAAGAAACCTGCTTCGGGGTTGATGGCATACAGCTTGCCATCGTCCGCACGCTTAATCCATGCAATGTCATCGCCCACTGTGGTGACTTTCCAGCCTTCCATTGCCGCAGGAGGAATCAGCATAGCAAAGTTTGTTTTACCGCATGCCGATGGGAACGCGGCTGCCACGTAGGTTTTCTCTTTTTCGGGCGATTCTACACCCAAGATGAGCATGTGTTCGGCAAGCCAGCCTTCATCACGGGCAATGGCACTGGCGATGCGAAGCGCAAGACACTTCTTACCCAAGAGGGCGTTGCCACCATAACCGCTACCGAATGACCAAATAGCGCGTTCTTGCGGAAAGTGAACAATGTACTTGTTTTTAACGTCGGGCTGGCAGGGCCAAGCCAGGTCTTTTTGTCCTTTTTCAAGGGGCATCCCTACCGAGTGCATACAAGGAATGTATACGCCATCTGTGCCGAGTGCATCCCAGACCTTTGTTCCCATGCGCGTCATAATCCGTGTATTGGTCACGACATACTCGGAATCGGTGATTTGCACGCCAATATAGGCAATGGGTGAGCCAATGGGCCCCATGCTAAAGGGAATGATGTACATGGTACGCCCACGCATACAACCATCAAACAGTTTATCTAGCGTGTGGTGCATATCTTTGGGGGCAACCCAGTTATTGGTGGGACCCGCGTCTACTTTGTTTACACTGCAAATGAAGGTGCGTTCTTCTACACGCGCCACATCCGAAGCATCCGATCGCGCTAAGAAGCTATTGGGGCGTTTTTCTTGGTTTAGGCGAGTGTAAACACCCTTTTCTACCAAAAGCTCGCACAGGGCATCGTACTCTTTTTGAGAGCCATCGACCCAATGAACGCTATCAGGCTTACACAGGGTGACCATTTCGCTTACCCAGTCAATTACGACTTGATGTTTGAGGTTTGCGGGGGTTTGCATGATATTTCTCCTTTAGTTCTGTTAGGATACCGCCGAGCCGTAAGGTGCGTTTTGTGTGGCGTGTTATCGCACAAACAACATACTCTCATTGTATGGGGTTGCCCTTACAGGAGCAACAAAAAACGAGCATGTTGTGAAATAAGTCACATACGATAAGTGTCGTTTAGCATGTAGGATTGCTAATTGCCCCTGCTGTCTTTTACGATTCCCACGCCACACCCTGCTTGCCTGCCCAATAAAACACGCGCCAGATAGACAAAATGAGCCAATTAAAACGCCTAAACCCCTCATTCATTGTTGCATTTATCCTTTTCATCATGATATTTTTGCTTTACGTTATCACCGTGCCAAAGGGCATGATAACGGAAGCCGCCCTTAGCACAGATTCGGCAGAGCTACAGCGCATGGCGTATCAATTGGGCATTCCGCACAGTACAGGGTATCCCTTATACGCTTTATTCTCGTTTGTGGTGTCTAGGGTAGGCGAGGCTATGGGAGGGTCGCCGTGTGCGTTTATCACGGGGGTATCGGCGTTCTTTAGCGCGGTAGGTATGGCGTTCTTGTTTCTTGCCCGAAGATGCGCTTGTGTTTATGAACACTTGGTCACAAGAAATTTTCATTAGCCAAGAGTACCAAGACCCAATGAACCACTCGCACAAATGGCGTTGGCGATTGGGATGGTAAATAACAATAGTGGAGAACGGGGAACAGAGGCGTGTGTGCCATTAGAATCTTTGCCTCTCATCGGCACGCTATCACCAAGCTAAACCCCAAAGCGCGGGTGGGGGATAACGGAGTAATGGTCTGTGAGGGCGATTTTGGCGCAAACGCTTTCATGGAGCGCGTTAAGCCTTGCGATGGTATCGGGAGTAAATTCTAGGCGCATTTCGTAGGCGTTTTCGCCGTCGCTATAATAATGCTTGTGATTGTTACTTATAGTAAAGCCGTACTTGGTGTAAAGCCCTTGTGCGGGCGCATTGCCCACGCGCACCTCTAGCACAAGATACGTCGCTTTTAAGCGAATAGAGCGTTGTATCATGCCCGATAGCAACGCCTCACCATAGCCCTTACCCCGTGTGTTGGGGTGTGTGGCAATAGTGCTGATGTGCGCTTCATCGGCAATGCACCACAGCCCCGCAAAGCCCACAATTTCATTGGCAGGCGCAAGCGCGTTTGCACCGCTTAATTGGCGCAACATACGCTGAAGGCTACCCAGCGCGGAGGGTGTTTTGGGGGCAAAGGGGGACAAGGGCGAGGTTTGCTCTAAAACGACCATGTGGCTTACGCCCGATTCGTTCACTTCAAAATAGTAAGAACGTGCGGGCCACGGGTCGGGGAAGGAGAGACGTTCTACCACCATCGACTGTGCAATGTCGTGAGCGGTCATGTGACGAAGAATCAACATACAGCTTAAACGGGCGAGCTAACGTAAATGGGAAATAATTTAGCAGGCGAAAAATCGCCGTCTTTGTCGGCGAGTAGCCTGCGATGCGCTTCTTCCGCCAGCAACGAAGCACGCCGAACACGGCTTGCGGGCGATGCCACCATAAAAGGACTGCCCAACGCAATTTTTGCGCTAATCAGGGCTTGCGCTTCGGCTTCTATTTCACCTGTTACTAAGGTTGCGCCGTCTATTGTGAGTGCGGTTTCCCAATCAGTAATGAAAGGGTCTTGGTCGGCGTGCCAACGTGCTTTCTTTGCGCTGTACTTGCCCACAATCACGCGCCCTTTGCCTGCTTGCAGCAGCGCAATAAGGGTTTGCTTGGGGTTTACGGGTTGCCCTAAAGCCAAAATATCCAGCGTAGACACGCCCACAAGGGGCAACGCACGCGCCGAAGCCATACCCTTAGCAAATGAAACGCCAATGCGTAAGCCCGTATAAGAGCCGGGCCCATGAGCAACCGCTACGGCAGTAATGTTTTTGGGGGAGATGCCACAAATTTCTAAAGTTTGGGCAATGCTGGGCGACAATAGGCTATTGTGTTGGTTGCCTGCCACCCATGTTTGCTCACTTAAAATTGTAGTGCCATCAAAGAGGGCAATGCTTAACAACCGCGTAGCGGTATCAATGGCAATTATCATTGTTAAAATCCGTATGCAGACACGCGAAATGCTTCTAATAATCGTTGGTAACGCTCACCGACTGCTTCTATCTGCAAGTTACGACGCGTTTCTTCACGTACCTTTAGCTCTATCCATAGGCGTTCTTGGGGCAACACCCCTTGAATACGCTCTGCCCACTCTAAAATTACCACGCCTTGCGCCTCTAATAGCTCATCAATGCCAATGCTTGCGCTATCACTTGCGCCATTTAGCCTGTAGCAATCCAGATGATAGAGTACCTGTTTATCTTGGGTGCGGTTGTGTTGGTGAACAAGGTTGAATGTGGGGCTGGTAACGGGCGTTTTAGACCCCCACCCCTGCCCAATGCCAGAGGAAAAAACCGTTTTTCCTGCACCCATATCACCACTAAGGCAAATCACATCGCCCGCCCTTAACAAGCCCCCCAAACGCACACCAAAACGCTGTGTTTGCTCGGCACTGTGGCTCATGATGTCTAATTCACCTTCACGTAAAATCGGCACAGACTTTTCCCTAACGCTTTTGCTCTGTCCTCTATTATACACCCCCTTAACTTTTGGGTGTAGGGCAATGACAACGCCAAAGGGGGCATTTTTTGCCCCCTTTTTTATTTACCACTGGCATTAGCGCGTGTTCATAAACCGATAGCCTACACCGCGTGAGGTCACAAGGTATTCGGGCTGTTCGGGGTTGGTTTCTATTTTTTGGCGCAAATAATGCACATACAGCTTTAGGCTATCAATGGCATCACTGTATTCTTCGCCCCATGCTTGCGTTACCAGTTCCGTGCGTGTTACTACGCGCCCTGCATTCCGCACTAGCACCGCCAATAAGTTAAATTCCTTAGGTGTAAGGTGTTTTAGTTCGCCACGCACCCAAAGCTCGCGGTTCATAAAGTTAATTCTAAAATCGCCATCGTTAAAGATAAGTTCTTCGCTCATGCTAGGGCGTGGAGAACGGCGCAAATGTGCGCGAACACGCGCCACAAGTTCATCGTTATCATAGGGCTTAACGATGTAATCGTCACTACCCAGCTCTAGCCCGCGCACAATGTCTTTTACGTCACTGCGTGCGGTTAAAAAGATAATCGGCACATCGCTCATTTCGCGTAAGCGTTTACACACTTCCCAGCCGTCCATGTCGGGCATCATAATGTCTAGTAGCACGAGGTCGGGCTGATGCCGATAGGCTTTACGAAGTCTTTCTTCGGCGCGGTAGGCTTTGATGGCTTCAAACCCGCGCTTTTCTAGCAAGATAGAAATGAGTTGTACGGTTGCTTCTTCGTCATCAATAATGAGAATTTTTTCTGGCATAAGGATTAGTCCTTGTTCTGTGCGTTTTCTAACGCACCTCGACAAACTGTTACAAATTACAAACTAACTGTAGCACAGTTTTTTTATCCTACACAAGCACCCACGTCTACTAATGTCGTTTACGTACGGTAATAAAATGGATAGTACGGGTCTTTTAGTGGCTCTTTTAGGCTCTTTTGTTTGAGAATAATTTTAGAAATGTTCACAACTTTCGCAAACGAATCATATTTCAAGCCTCTAACCTTAACGTTATTTTTGGGGTTATTTCACAAATTTAGGTTAGAAGTGGGAATAAAAAACCTCGCCCCAGCTTTCTCCATTGATGGCTGAGGATTTTAAAACACCGTGATTTTATGCTGTGTAGGGACGCGCATTTTGCGCGTTCGCGATGCCCGAAAACACGAAAAAAAATAGAGTGAAAAAAGGGGTTTTCCGCAAGAAAAAGAACCCCCTCTCCTGCACGCTGTACGCTAAGAGAGAGGGGGCAAAGGGGGTGAGGTTACACCACCCTAGCCACGACTAGAGGGTGTTTCTTGGGGTTGTTCGGGAGAAGTTAAAGGCACAGTTGGAACAGTTGCGCCCAATGTGCTAGGGTCTACCACACCGTTGCTTACGCCTGCACTATTGGCATCTGCGGCACAACGGAAACCCAACCAACGAGGATACTCGTCTGTGGGGGCATCAGGGGCGGGGAAAAAAGACTGACGATGTACATTACGCGCAAAGAACGGCACACCATCCCAGCTCCCCCCTCTTAGCACCTTTTGCGATGCAATCGGCGCGCCAGCAGGGTCATAGACAGGCTGTGGTAAGTTAGCTTGTTGGTTGTAGTAGGCGGGTTCATACCAATCATTCACCCATTCGGCAACGTTGCCCGCCATATCGAGTACACCAAAGGGGCTTGCACCTAAAGGATAGCTTCCAACAGGTACAGTGCCGGGCGAGGCTTCACGGGGGCGATTGCTCTTGGCAAGGTTGTTATCCCAAGCGTTGCCCCATGGGTAAATGCGTCCGTCTGTACCGCGTGCGGCTAGTTCCCATTCGGCTTCGGTGGGCAAACGACGCGCCAGAGCCACACAATACGCATTTGCGCCATACCAAGACACCCCATAGGCAGGATGTGACAGCAAGCCAGGAGGTGCGTTGTAGTTTTGTCCGTCAAACGTGACGACACCATTGGGTACAGGGCGTTCATTGACGGTTTGGATGCAAATAAAACCACTACAGCCATTAGTATGGCTTACGCCTTGTGCGCGTAAATAGTTTAAGAACGCCACATATTGTCTAAAGGTCACTTCTGTGGTTTCAATTTGGTAAGGGTCTAGGCGCACCTGAAACGGTGGGCTGGCATCTTCGCCATAAGAGGCTTGGCAGTTACCGCCGTCACGGTTGGTACATTCGTCTACGGCTTGGAATACTTCTAAGGGCGTTGTTCCCATTTGAAACGTTGTGCCGGGAATTGTGACCATTGTAGAGCCAATGCCCACTAAGGCTTGCGGAATAGCAGGCGCATTAGATTGGGGTGACGCAGAGGGCAATGTGGGCGCGGGAACGGCGGGGTTAATCACGGCTTCCACATCCGACTGTGTGGTCACTTGGGGTACAACCTGCACACTAGCGGGGTCGGTGGTGGGTGTTGCCGAAGCTGCCACAACCACTGCTTGCCCTTCTAGGGTAGGGCTAGGGGTTGCCGTGACAATAAATGGTGCAATAGTGGGCGCGTTGGGGTCGGTGGT
>Ga0163144_10025108_pt1 | contig 11660 bp, 9 predicted proteins | sample OliLak19BULKMAT1_FD_123175 | JGI IMG/M metagenome (GOLD analysis project Ga0163144, IMG submission 123175) | Freshwater microbial mat bacterial communities from Lake Vanda, McMurdo Dry Valleys, Antarctica - Oligotrophic Lake LV.19.BULKMAT1 | ecosystem: Environmental > Aquatic > Freshwater > Lake... | reverse complement strand
TGGTGCTGGTGCTGGTGCTGCGTTCGGCGGGAATGATGGGGACATCTCATCGACCCTTGTTGAGAATCGCAAGTTTCCGCCGCAGACGGCCGAGTCGCTGGGATTTGCAAAGTGGCACATTGGCTCATTTGCTGAGTATCAGGAGTTGCACCGCAAGTCGATCGAGGATCCGGAGACGTTCTGGGGGAATGAGGCGAAAAACCTGAAATGGTTTGCCGATTACAAGCGTGTGCTGGAATGGAACGCCCCGGACGCCAAGTGGTTTGTCGGGGGCAAAATAAACGCGTGCTACAACGCGGTTGACAGGCACGTGCAGGACGGGTATGGCGACCAAGTGGCGATTGTGTGGGAGGGCGAGCCGATGGTTGGCGGCAAGCCGGAGATCATCAACATCACTTACCGCATGCTGCAGCGTGAGGTGAGCAAGATGGCCAGTTCGCTGAAGGCGATGGGTGTGAAAAAGGGTGACGTGGTAACGGTGTACATGCCGATGATCCCGGAACTGGCGTATGCGATGCTGGCGTGCGCACGAATCGGCGCGGCCCACTCGGTGATCTTTGGCGGCTTTGCCCCCCACTCCATCACGGAGCGGGTGATTGATGCGGACAGCCGCGTCATTATCACGGCCGATGGTGGCTTCCGGCGTGGCGAGGTTGTGGTGCTGCAGAAGAATGTTGAGGAAGCGATTGACCAGTTGGCCAACCGGGGGCACATTATCAACCATGTGCTGGTGGTGCGGCGAACAAACCATGTTCCGGCCGAGCAGTGCTTTGTAACGGGCGACCGGCTGGCGAGCATGCGTGGCTGCCCGACGCGGTTTCACTGGTGGCATGATCTGGCGGGCACCGCCTCGGACGCGTGCCCGTGCGCTGAGATGGACAGCGAGGACATGATGTTCCTGCTGTACACCAGCGGCTCAACCGGGAAGCCCAAGGGCATTTTGCACACCACGGCGGGGTACCTGGCGTTTGTGGGCATGAGCGCACGGATTACGTTTAACCTGCTGCCGGATACGAAGCAGATGTTCTGGTGCTCAGCAGATATTGGCTGGGTGACGGGGCACAGCTACGTGCTGTACGGCCCGCTGATGAACCGCATTCCCACGCTGATGTATGAGGGTGCGCCCAACTTCCCGGCGATGGACCGGTTCTGGGACATCATTGAGCGGCACCAAGTCACGCACTTTTACACGGCGCCGACGGCGATTCGCACGTTTATGAAGTGGGGCGATGAGTTCCCGGCGAAACACAACCTCTCGAGCCTGAAGCTGCTGGGAACGGTGGGCGAGCCGATTAACCCTGAGGCGTGGATGTGGTACCACAAGCACATTGGCCGCGACATATTGCCGATTGTGGACACGTACTGGCAGACGGAGACGGGCGGGCATGTTTGTACGCCGCTGCCGGGTGCGATTGCAACCAAGCCGGGCTCGTGCACGGTGCCGATGCTGGGCATTGATGCGGCGGTGGTGAACGAAGCGGGGCAGGAAGTTGGGGCCAACAAGGGCGGGCTGTTTGTGATTCGCAAGCCTTGGCCGGGCATGCTCCGCGGCGTGTACGGCAACCGCGACCGGTTTGTGAGCAGCTATTGGGGCCGGATCAAAGACCCGGCAACCGGGACGCCCTACTACTTCTCGGCCGATGGTTCACGTCGCGATGAGGATGGCTACTTCTGGATTCAGGGCCGCATTGATGATGTGATCAAGGTTTCCGGCCACCTGCTGGGGACGATGGAAGTGGAATCCGCGATGGTGAGCCACCCGTACGTGGCCGAGGCCGCGGTGGTGGGCTATCCGCACGAGATCAAGGGCAGCGCAATATGCGCTTTCGTAACCCTGCGCGGCACTTGGTACGCCAAAAACCCGGGCAAACAGCCGGGCGAAGAGCTGCGCAAAGAACTGAGCCTGCACGTGCGCAAAGAAGTGGGCCCGCTGGCCCAGCCAGACCAGATCCGCTTTACCGATGCGCTGCCGAAGACGCGATCAGGCAAGATCATGCGGCGGTTGTTGCGTGATGTGGCGGCAGGGGTGGAGAAAATCACGCAGGACACCAGCACGCTGGAGGATTTTACGGTGGTGTCGAAGCTACGGGCGGATGAGGATTGATTCTGAATGGTTCGGCCAGCGAGTTCGGAAAACGATGAGCCGCGAGGTTCGCCATTGTCCGTTACTTTGTCACTTCCGAAATTTGGCCATTGGCCATTTAATCATTTGACCATTTGACGTTTCGTCACGTCAGCCCCCAAACCACAAACAAGTACGTAAACACAAGGTCCGCAAGCACGATGCAGACGATGGATTGCACCACCGTGGCGGTGGTGGCGCGGCCGACGCCTTCGGCTCCGCCGGTGACGCGGAGGCCGTTGGTGCAGGCGATGAGGCCGATGAGCAGGCCGAAGACGCCTGCCTTGATAAAGCCGGTGTAAAAGTCCAGCGGCTTGGCCTGATCCAGCATGTTGTCCCAGAACTGCTGGGGCGGCACCTGGAACTGGAACACGCCGGCGGCCATGCCCGCGCCGATGCCGACGACATTGCTCATGACGCCCAGCACGAGCATGGCTATGACTGTGGCGATGACGCGAGGGAGCACGAGGAACCGCACCGGGTGGATTGCGGATGCTTCGAGAGCTTCGATTTCCTCGCTGACAACCATTGTGCCCAGTTCCGCGGCGATGGAGGCACCGGCAAACCCCGTCAGCACGATGGCGGCGATGAGCGGTCCAAGCTCGCGGAGCACGGCCACGGCGATGATGTTGGCAACAAGGTCCTTGCGGCCAAACTGGTCCAACGGCGGGACCATCTGCAGCACGAGGATGAACCCTACACAACCAGAAACCAGGCACACAATAAACGTTGACCGCACGCCGACGCGCACGATCTGCTCCATGCTTGCCGAGACGACGCCGCGACGCATCTTGCCGCGGATGCAGCGTTTTGCCCAAGCCAGCGTCTCGACCAGCATGATCGTGACGGCGCCGAGTTGGATCATGATGTTCATAATCCAACCCCAGGCATCGCTGAAGCCATCGAGCACGGAGTCGGCGAGCTTGGTGAAGACCGTGGGCTCGGGGGGTGGCTGAGACTCGGGCTGGGATTCAGGTTGTGCGGGGAGGCTGGGCATTTACCGTGATCATCCGGTCTTAGCCGTTTCAACATCGGCCACGACACGGAACACGGTATCCAGCCGGGCGATCTGAAGAATCGTCAGGACCCGAGGCTGCGGGGCGGCCAGCACGAGTTTGGTGGATTTCTTGCGGGCCGTCTGGAGGGCCTGCACCAGCGTGGCCACGCCGGAGGAATCCATGTAGCCAACACCGGCGAGGTCAATCACCAGCCGGGCCAGGCCCGCATCGGTCTGTATCTGCTTGATCGCTGCCGAGAGAATGGGCTGACTGTTTATATCGATATCACCGACGGGTGAGAGAATCGCCGTGTCACCCTCGCGTCTGCTTGCGACATCTAATTTGCCACTGCTCATCTGCCGTGCTCCTTGGCGGACCGCTTCGGATCGCCGGCAGGGCAGTTGGCCGCCGAGCCCTGAATTGAACCGGTCTGAATTGAACCGGTCTGAATCGAACCAGTCTGAATCGAACCAGTCTGTTTTGAATCGGTCTGAATTAAACTATTCTGGACTGAATTACCCAGCCCTGCATCGCCCTGCTTCAGCCCGCTCCCGCCTTGTGCCGACCCGTTAGTGCTGCCACCACTACACCGGCTGGCATCGGGCTTGGGCTCGTGTGCCGATTGCTGGGCCGCCGCCCCGCCGGTTGGCGCTGTCCGCAGTTTCACCATGGTCAATCGCATTCCCTTGCCACCCAAGTCTTCGCGGTGCTCATACCGGACCTCATCCATTACCTGCTGGATGATGTGCACACCAAGGCCGCCCGGTCGGATCTCATCCAAATCTCGCGACTTGATCTGGGTCAGATCAACCTGGCGGGCCTCATCCTCAATGGTGATCTCAAGGCCGGTTGTCGGATAGCTGCCTTGGGTCTCGGGGGTGGCAACACCACCCACGCACCGCAGTGAGATCCAGATTGGCCGATCCGCGGCTCGGCCGTAGCCGTGGCGTATGACGTTGCAGATCGCCTCATCGGTGGCCAAGGCCATCTGCCCGCAGTGCTCATCAGCAAAGCCGATGCGCGAGGCAACGTGGTACACCAATTCGCGCACTCCGCTCAAAAATAGAGTGTTCGACTCGATCTGCAGCCGGATGTTCGCTGGTCCATCCATGGTCATGTCCCTTCCACCCTTTAAACGATCCATCTAAAGATGGTGCAGGATATCGGACAGGAAGGATTCGCACACAAGGAGCCACTGTCAGGGACCGGTAACAGAGGCCGGTACCGGAGATGTTGAAGTGTTGGCAGGCAAAGTCCCCGGGGAAAGCCCTGTCGGACGTTCTTTACCGGACTGCGGAGAAAGCCGTTGTGGAAAAAGTTTCTCTCGCCACCGCCCCGCCGCGGCGGTGCGGGCGGCATAACCAGCCGCGTAATCGTAACCGAGACGGTCGCCGTATTTGTTGCTCAGGGCGGTAATGGCCAGCATTCGCTCTGCCGCATCGTCGCTGTACAAGCCAGCCAGGAGGATGCGTTCATCGGCAGAATCAGGCTGTGCGGCGGCGCGGACGATCCAAGCTTCCCGGGCACCAACATCTCCACCTCGCAGGGCGCCATCAAACTTGGAGTCGGAGTCGGGGGGGGGCGGTGTGGCACAACCGGGCAGCAGCATCAGCAACGGCAGTACGCCATTGGCCAAGGCTGGGATCGGTCTATCGCCGGCACGCCGGTGCAATTCCATATATACAGCGTAAGCCAAGATCCGGGCAGTTGGCACAACTTGCCGACAGGGCCTCCCGACGCTTTCCTTCGGGCAGGTTCACCCGGTATCCTGCACACCCATGGCCCGCACGCTTATTACAGGTGGTAAAGTCATTGATCCGGCAACCAACACCGCGGTGGATGCAGATATCGCCATCATCGGTGATCTGATCGCCGAGATTGGCCCCACACTATCGCGACTGCCGGCCGAGCATGTCATTGATGCGTCGGGCTGTCTTGTCACACCGGGCCTGATTGACCCGCACGTGCACCTGCGCGAACCGGGCAATGAGCGGGCTGAGACTCTGGCCTCCGGCACCGCCGCGGCGGTGGCGGGTGGCTTTACCAGCGTGTGCTGCATGCCCAATACCACCCCAACGCTTGACACCGACACGATGGTGCACTTTGTGCTTGCCAGGGCCCAGCAGACAGCGATGTGCCGCGTGTTTCCGGTGGCGGCGGTGAGCAAGGGGCGGCACGGGCAGGAACTGGCGGAACTGTTCCTGATGGCCAGAGCAGGCGCGGTTGGCTTTACCGACGATGGAGACTGTGTGGCCTCCGCGGGGCTGATGGCTCGTGCGCTGGCGGCGGTGAAAGCGACGGGGCGGCCGCTGATGCAGCACTGCCAGGATGCCACTATGACGCGGGGCGGGGTGATGCACGCCGGGGAGATTGCCACGCGGCTGGATTTGGGCGGCTGGCCAAGGGCGGCCGAGGAAATCATTATTGAGCGGGATATTCGGCTTAATCGCTCAATCGGGTGCGCCTATCACGTGCAGCATCTGTCCTCGGGCGGCAGCGTGGGGATTATTCGTGCGGCGCGCAAAGATGGGCAGCCTGTCACGGCGGAGGCAACCCCCCACCACCTGCTGCTGACTTGCGACTTAATCGAGAGCAGCAAGTATGACACACGTTACAAGATGAACCCGCCGCTGCGCGAGGCGAGCGATGTTGCTGCGATCAAGGAAGGGATTGCCGACGGGACCATCACGGTGCTGGGCACCGACCACGCTCCGCACACGCACGAGAGCAAGGATGTACCGTTTGACTCAGCGAGCTTTGGGATCATTGGCCTGGAGACGGCGCTGTCGCTTTACGCCAAGGCGCTGATTGATGACGGTGTCATCTCATGGCTGAAAATGATCGACATGATGACCTGGCAGCCAGCGAAGTTGTGCGGCCTGAATCGGATCGGGCTGGGCAGGCTCTCGGTGGGCAGCCCGGCGGATGTCACGATCATCGACCCGGAGGAGCGGTGGACCATCGGCTCGGAGCATCTGGTCAGTCAGTCGCGGAATACGCCGTTCTTAGGGACGGCCGTCAAGTCTCGCATCGTGGCAACGGTTGTGGCTGGCAAGATCAGGCTGAACCGCAGGGGCTAAATGGTGGCCGGGGAGCTCTTGGCGGAACCACCCGCGTCTGGCTCGCAACAGCACGAAACAATGCACAGAGCCAATGCGTTTGCGGTAGCAGCCTCAGACGGAACGAAGGAAAACCGTTCGCTGCCACTGTGCATCATCGATATCAATCAGCCCGGAGCGGATCGCAAGCACCGCGAGCTTGAAGTTATCGCTCGCTTTGAGCTTGCAGCGCAGGGTCTTAAGCACGGTGCCCATCTGGCGTGGCGTGGAGTGCAGAGGGCGGGCAAGCTGGGCCGACTTGAATCCCATACCCAGCATGCGCAAAACATCAAGTTCGCGGATAGTCAGGCAATCAAAGTGTCCGAGTGTGGCGTAATCGCAATTGATGTACTCAATCTCGGCATCGAGCACTTCACCATCGGCGTGCAGGGTGTGACAGGCGACAATGCCCACAGACCCGCCCGACCGCGGCATACCCGCAGGGGCGTTGTTTTCCATCGCGGGGTCTGTGGGCAGCACTGATTGACCATCCCCCCGGCCGGCCAGCGGAATGAACAAGAGCCGATGGCGATGGCCGCCCAGTATCTGATACGCCATCAAAGCCCGCGAGCCCTGACGGGCCGCGGCGGCGATGGACTGCCATTCCGTGAGAATCTCGCTTCGCACCGGCGGGACCAGCAGCGCGGGGGCTGGTGATGCCTGGAGCTGCACACTTAACGCCGCGGGCAGGCAGGGCTGCCCTAAGTCCCGGCGCATCGGAGCGGATGCTTCGACAAGGTCGCCACTGGCGTCGAGGATTGCGACACGTGCGACGGCCAACGCAAGTACCGTTTCAGCGGTAACAGGAGCGCCCTCGGTCCGGGCAAGCGTCGAGGCCAAACGAATACCGATGGTGGCCTCGAGGCGGGTGTCGATGTTGCGAGGTTGGATTGAGCCGTGGGACATGTAGCAATAGAAACGCGGATATGTCCTATGTTGTGATTTGAAAGATCTCGGCGTAGCAATGTCTCTAAAAATTAAAACACTCATGCACTCCAAGGCTTGTACGGATCGCACCCGGTCCGGAGACACAAAATTGGTTGCGAGAGTCCTATAACTATTGTCGCCGAGACCGACGATCTCTGAGACTCGACTTATAATCACGAATCCCAAGCGAAATAGTTCAAAAAGGCCGTTGTCTCAACTTCACCGCTGGTGGATGGAGCCGCCGCCGCCGAGGCAACTTCGCATCGGGCCGACCGCTTGACACCGTCGCCCGGCCATGCCACACTGGCGCATGATTCAGTCTTTCTGCAACAGTCCGGGTTCGGGTGATTCTGCCGCGGCGGCCACCAGCGACTTTTTGGCAGAGCTTTCGTGGCGTGGGTTGCTGCACCAGGTGACGGACGAGGCGATGATGAAGGCGCACTTGGCCAGTGGCGTGCGGAGCGGGTACGCCGGGTTTGATCCGACGGCCGATTCGCTGACCGTGGGCAATCTGGTGCCGATTATGCTGCTGCGACACTGGCAGAACGCGGGGCACAAGCCGGTGGTGCTGGTGGGCGGCGGCACCGGGCTGATTGGTGACCCATCGGGTAAATCCTCCGAACGAGAACTGATGACCGATGAGAAGGTGCGGGCCAATGTTGAGGGGCAAAAGCGGATCTTTGGACGGCTGCTGGATTTTTCGGATTCGGGCCCGGCGGCATCTCGCGGCGGCGAGATGGTGAACAACCTAGACTGGCTGGGAAAGATGGGGTACATCCAGATGTTGCGGGATGTGGGCAAGTTTTTCTCGATTAACGCAATGCTGCAGCGCGACTCGGTGAAGAACAGGCTTGAGAGTCGCGAGCAGGGGATCAGTTACACCGAGTTCAGTTATGTTCTGCTGCAGGCATACGACTACCTGCACCTGCATCGCACGATGAACGTCACCACGCAGCTGGGAGGCAGCGACCAGTGGGGCAACATCGTTTCGGGTATTGACTTGATACGGCGTGATGCGGTGCAGCGGGCGGGCGGCAGCGGTGCGGAGGACTTGGCCATCAGCGCGTTTGGCGTGACGGCACCTCTGGTGACTAAGGCCGATGGCGGCAAGTTCGGCAAGTCTGAATCGGGCGCGGTATGGCTGACGGCTGATCGCACCAGCCCGTACGCGTACTACCAGTTCTGGCTGAACGCCGCGGATGCTGATGTGGGCCGATTTCTGCGCATCTACACGCTGTTGGCGCGAGAGCAGATTGAGGATTTGGAACAGCAACTGGTTGCCAACCCCGGGGCCCGTGCGGCCCAGCGTGCGCTGGCGGTGGCCGCGACGGACCTGCTGCACGGCCAGTCTGAGCGCCAGCGGGCTGAAGTCGCGGCTGGCGCGCTGTTCAGTGGCGATGTGAAATCACTCGATGCGGCGATGCTGGGCGAGGTACTGGCTGGCATTGCAACGGCAACGATCAGCCGCGGATTGCTGGATGGAGAGGGCGTGGGGATTTTGGACCTGATCGCACAGACTGGGCTGGTTAGCAGCAAAGGCGACGGCAGGACGCAGTTGCAGGCGGGGGCGATCAGCGTGAACGGGGCGAAGGTGGGGATGGAGTACAAGGTGAGTGCGGCGGATATTCTGCACGGAGAACTCGTGCTGCTGCGCAAGGGCAAGAAGAACTGGTTAAAGGTAGGTTTTTGAGGCTTTCCGCACTTGATATTTATGGAAGGAAGAGCTGGCAACGAAATGGCGGAAAGAGCCCGGTGATGCCATGGATGACATAATGAGGCCTGTACTCCGCGGTCATGGCGTGGTGCTTGAACCGCTGACGATGGCGCATGCGCCGGGTTTGTTTGCGATCGCACGGCCGGAGATGTTTGGCAACTTTCTGTCATGGCCGCAGATATGGACCGAGGAAGCGTTTAGCGAGTGGCTCGGGCGGCAAATTGGCAACCCCAAGAGCAGCGCTTTGGCGGTGCGCGAGGATGGGGCGATGAAGGAAACCGCGGGGGGTGGAGCGTCGCAGGATGGCAATTGGGCCGGGCAACTGGTCGGAGCGAGCAGTTATTGTGATATTGATCTTGCCAACAAGGCTCTGGAAATTGGCTGGACCTGGTACACACCACCGGCGCAGGGCACGCTGGTGAACCCGGCGTGCAAACTGCTGATGCTGGAGCACGCGTTTGAGAAACTAAAGTGCGTTCGAGTGCAACTCAAGTGCGACCTTCGCAACCTGCGGAGCCAGTCAGCAATAGCCAAGTTGGGGGCGGTGCGTGAAGGTGTGCTGCGGCAGCACCGCATCCAGCAAAACGGTTTCGTGCGGGACACGGTAATGTACAGCATCACTGCGGCGGAGTGGCCGGTGGTCAAGCGCGGATTAGAAACGCGGCTGCGCTTCGGCAGGTGAGATCGGGCGGCCCGCGCCGCAGTTCGTGCGAGAACCTCTGCCAAAACCTTTGAGGCTTTGCCGAGAGGTTGCGCCGCATGAAATGGGCTGTCAAATCATTTATCCTGCAGCGCTCAGCAGCATCGCCGGGCGCTCGGCCACTCCGGTATCGCTTGAAAGCTCCGCCGCACCGATGGTCGCGACTAAGCCCGCCAGATCCGGCCTGCCACTGGCGGCCAGCACATCGGTCGTGCCGGTTTCGAGCACGCGTTTTAGCTGTTTGGCGAGTAGTTCGGCGATCGTTGAGTATGAAGGCTTACTCTGACCGTCAGCGGCAACCTCAACACCGCTGTCGCCAGCACGCCGGCGGGGACGCTTGCGTGACTGGTCAATGACTTTGCCCGCGTTGTCCGTCCACAGCACCCCGGCCCCGGCTTGGCCGGAGGTAATCTCCAGCCGCCCGCTGGGGCCGGTCATCACCGCTGATCGCTGGACTGTCCCGCCGGCGAGTGCGGCGAACACCACACCGCTGCGGCCGTTGCCGTAGCGCAGGTGCACGCTAGCGTGCTGGCTGGTTTCATGGGCTTTGCTGACGACCCCAAACACACTCTCGGCCTGCCCCATGACCACGGCCAACTGGTCAAGCCCATCGGCCAACCGGGCACGGAGCGAGCCCTCAGCCCGGCTGGCAGTGGCCGTCACGGCCATGGCCTGCACCGGGCCAAAGGTCGTCAGCAAATCACCGACCTCGGCAAACCCGACGCTGTGCCGCGACAGCCCGGCCCACCAGGTCAAGTCCGCCACCAGCCGCATCGCCGCATCGCGCTCGGGCGTGACTGGAACCTCCGCCGGGCCGAGCACCAGCGGCATCGACGCCGCGGCGGGTGCGATGGCGCTTGCGGCGCTGGCCAAGTCCGCGGCAACGGCGGGCAGCGGCTCAAGCGAGAGCACCGCGATACCGCGTTTGCGAACCTGGCGAAGCAGTTCCGCATCAGGGCCGGCGCGATCTGCCTTCAGCAGCGCACCGGTGTCAAAGAGCACGATCGGGCCATCGGCAGGCACGGCGGAGGCGAGCATGCTGCGAAGGTCGGACGAAGCGCGGACCTCGTTACCGCCGACTCCCGGCACGCCGCCAACTCCCGGCACGCTGCCGAGGCCCGCGGCCAGCGTGGGGCGTGCGTTGTCATCGGCACAGCCCACAACGGTAACGCGAGCGCCAGCGATGCCAACTACCGCTCGCACGATGGACTCCTGCGATGCCAACATCCAGATTTGCACCGCCGGGGTTGCCATACGGTGCCAACATAGGCACGTTGCCCGCGTGCGGTTTTTTGGCGAGTGACGCGAATCGAAGGGTTAATGGGCCGGAATGCGGAATTCAAATTTTGCGCTCCGAGACCCTGCAATTTGCTACCCCCCCGCTTTTTCCAGTCGTTGCCGTACCAGGTCTGCCCGGGCTTCGCGCCGGTGTTGCTGATCCATCTCACGGCCCAAAAGCCGCTGAAGGTGGGCTGGCTGCGTCAGCAAAATGAGCTGGGTGACTGCCTGCGGCTCAATGCCAGTAATCATGCCGCAATGCACGCCAAGCCGCACCAGCGAGAGGCTGGCGGTTGCTTCCTCGGGCGTGAGTTGGCGGGAAAACTTCATGGCGCCGAGCGCTCTGAAGATCTGATCCTCCAGATATCTTCGCTTCGTGCTGACTAATTCTTCGCGAACTTTGCGTTCAAATGCGACGACCTGCGGCACCACGCGGCTTTCAATCTGCTCACACAACTGTTGTTCACTTCGGCCAAGGGTGGTCTGATTGCTGATCTGGAACAGATCACCGGCGGCCTCAGAGCCCTCGCCATAGAAGCCGCGAACGGTAAGGTTCATGTCCTTGGCGGCACGCTTCACATGCTCCATCTCTCCGGCCAAACGTATGGCCGGCAGGTGCAGCATCACACTCATTCGGGCCGCACAGCCAACGTTGGTGGGGCAGGCCGTGAGATATCCGAGTTGCGGAAGAAAAGCCATATCTAGATGGGCTTCAATCTGGTCATCCACATCATCGAGCATTTCCCAGGCGGCGCTCAGCGAGAGCCCCGGGGCAACACACTGAAGCCTTAGATGATCCTCCTCGTTGACCATGATCGAAAGC
>Ga0163144_10025107_pt1 | contig 11661 bp, 7 predicted proteins | sample OliLak19BULKMAT1_FD_123175 | JGI IMG/M metagenome (GOLD analysis project Ga0163144, IMG submission 123175) | Freshwater microbial mat bacterial communities from Lake Vanda, McMurdo Dry Valleys, Antarctica - Oligotrophic Lake LV.19.BULKMAT1 | ecosystem: Environmental > Aquatic > Freshwater > Lake... | reverse complement strand
GCGCTCGTGATGGTGACGGCGACCATCCCGGGCAGCGGAGCGCGGCGAGGGGATTTGATCGATGTGACCGTGTCGAGCGTGGGGGCGGCGAAGAGCTTGGAGCACGGCTACCTCGTCACGACCACGCTGCTCAGCCCCCAAGTCGGCAACGACCGGATTTACGGCATCGCCAGCGGGCAAGTGCAGCTCGATAACATCCGCGCGAAAACAGTTGGCAGAATTCGCCAAGGGTGCCGCGTGGAAGAGGACTTCTTCAACGAGTTCGTCAAAGATGGCAAGATCACGCTGGTCCTCAATAAAAGCCACGCCGACTTTCAAGTCGCCCAAGCAATCGCCGAGCAGATCAACAGCCAGTTGAGCTTTCAGAGCAAGGGCGGGCAAATCGCCAAGGCGCTCGATCAGGTCAACATCGAGGTCCAAATCCCCACACAGTATCAAGACGACGTGGTTGATTTCGTCGCCCAAGTGATGAGCCGCCCGATGCTCGAGCCGGAAACGGGCGGGAAGGTGATCATCAACCAGCGGATCGGCTCGATCGTGATCAGCGGCGACGTCGAGATCGGCGCGGTCGCGGTCACGCACAAAAATCTGGTCATCGAAACGCCGGGGGAACCGTCGTTGGCCAATCGCGTGGTGGGAGTCGAAACGGCGGCCAAGCCGACCGCCAAGCTCAAGAGCCTGGTCGAGGCGCTCAACGCGTTAAAGGTCTCGGCCGAAGATCAGATCGCAATCATCAAAGGGATCGAAAGCGACGGCAAAATTCATGGGACGGTGATTTACGAGTAAGGGCTTGCGGGAGTTTGCGAGGCGGATTGGCGCCGAAGTCGCGGAACATGTGAGGATTACGCGTAACAAGAATTTACCGGGGGACTCACGTCCCCCGCTCAGGACAATATTCTCGGGATAAAACGTCCATGTCGATTTCAGCGTTGAACAATGTAACGTCGTCCGCTGCATTACCGCCGGCAATGTATGCAAACCAGGATGCGGCGGTCGCGGGATTGAACGCGCTCAACGCGGCGCGAACTCCGCCCGCGAGCGAGACCGCAGCGCAAGCAGCTGCCCAGCAACCGGCGGGGAACGATGAGCTCCGCAAGCAGTTCGACAAGTTCGTGGGGGGGACGTTTTACCGCCAAATGCTGAGCGAAATGCAGAAGACGGTCGGCAAAGCGGCGTACTTTCACGGCGGGCAGGCGGAAGAGATGTTTCGTTCGGAACTCAACTCGCAACTGGCCGATCAATTGGCCGAATCGACCGCGGAACAATTCACCGGGCCGTTGTTTGAGTTGTTCAATTTGCAGCGGCAGTAAAACGTCTCTCGATTGGCGGTTCAAGTTAAGCGATTCGATACGAACTTATCCTGCACTACAACCGGGGGACTCACGTCCACCGCTCGGGTGAGTTCACGCTAAGTTAGCTCCAACACAACCTTCCCCCCGATTCGCCCCTCATGAGCATGGCCGTGGAACACGATGACTGGGACCGCGAATTCGCTTCGCTGCTGGATGACCTTTCGGGGGTCCAGAGCGAGTTGCTGGCCGTACTCGAGCAGAAGCGGCAACGCTTGGCGAAGATCGATCCGCACGACATGACCGAAACATTACCGCATGAGAAAGAGTTGGTAGGGCGGCTGCAAGCTTGTCAAACTCGCCGTCAGCAATTACTGGAGCAGGCGACCGCCGCCGGACAGCCGGCGAATTCGCTACGCGCGCTCGCCAGGCGGTTCCCCGCCGCGCAGCGCCGCGCCGTCGAGCCGCGATTGCAAAAAACCCAACTGCAAGCGCGGCTCTTGCAGCACCAAGCCTTAACGAATTGGGTGATAGCACAAAAAACCTTGATTCATCTTTCCCAATTGTTAGAAATTATCGCAACCGGCGGGCGACTTCAGCCGACCTATGAAATGATGGGGGAGACTCCGCGGAGTGGGGGGACGCTCTTAAACGAGATCGGTTAACCCCGCGCGGCGACGCTCGTCGGACCGCTTGCCCGAGATTCTTCGCGCATGCCAACGGTCGTTTTCGTTCCCCCACTTGATTAGCGCGGCGTCGCCGCGGCCCAGGGACGAAGCCGGTTATGTCGCTGCTCAGTTCGATCCAGTTGGCCAACAACACCTTGCGCGCCCAGCAAATCGGCTTGCAGGTGACGGGGCAAAATATTGCCAATGCCAACACGCCGGGCTATCTCCGCGCAGAAGTGATTTTTAAGCCGGCCGCGACGCAACGGCTGGGAAAACTGCTGTTGGGGCTGGGGGTCGATGTCACGGCGGTTATTCAAAAGACCGACCAATTTTTGGATCAACGGCTGCGCGAGGCGGTCAGCGAACAAACCGGCGCCGAAGTCGAAGAGCAAACCCTGAAGCAATTGGAAGCGCTGTACGGCGAGTTGGGCGATACCGATCTAAGCACGTCGCTGAACAACTTCTTTAATACGATCTCCGAGGTGCTCAACCAGCCGGAGAGCGACGCGGCGAGGAATCTGACCGTACTTAAAGGGAAAACGCTGACCGGCGACGTAAACCGTCTGGCGTCGCGCGTCAGTTCGCTCCGCGAAGATCTGAACGACCGGGTCGCCAAGGGGGTCGAGAACGCCAATCGCCTGATCGAACAGATCCGCTTGCTGAATATCCGGGTCGCCGAAACCGAAGGGGGAAGCGTTTCGGCCAGCGACGCCGTGGGCTTGCGCGATCAACGAAATCAAGCCTTGAGCGAATTGGCGAAGTTGATCGACATTCAAGTGATCGAACAACCGAGCGGCGCGGTTTCCATCAATACCGGCGGCGATTATTTAGTGATCGAAGGGGAATCGCGGACGCTGAAGGCCGTCGCGGCGACCGACCGCGGTCAAAGCACAGTCGAGGTCCGCCTGGCCGAAACGGATTCGCCATTACGATTTACCACCGGCGAAATCGCCGGGTTGATTAACGCGCGCGACGACGTGCTGGGGGGGTTTCTCGACACGTTGGACAATTTTTCCGCCGCGCTGGCGTTTGAATTCAACAAGGTTTTTAGCTCGGGCCAAGGCTTGAACGGTTACAAAACGCTGACTAGCCAAGAGACGGTCGATGCGGCAACCGCCGCGCTCGACGCGGCCGGACTGGCGTTCACCCCGGTCAACGGCGCGTTCGAGGTCCAGGTGCTCAACCGCGTGACCGGACTGACGAGGACGAGTTCCATTCGCGTCGATTTGAACGGCTTGGACGACGACACGACATTAGCGAACCTGGCCGCGCAACTCGACGGCGTGAGCGGGATCTCGGCCGCGGTCAACGCCGAACGGCGTTTGGTCATCACCAGCGATTCGGCCGATCAAGAATTCGCCTTCGCCAATGATACCAGCGGCGCGTTGGCCGCGTTGGGGGTCAACACGTTTTTTGTCGGCAACGACGCGCGGAGCCTGGGAATCAACGCCGAGATTGCGCGCGATCCGGCCAAGTTCGCGGCGAGCGGCGGGGGGATCGGCGAAGATACGGCGGTCGCAATCGAATTGGCCGCGTTTCAGGACCGCGCGTTGGCCGCCAATGACGGGGCGACGCTGAGCGATCTCTATGACCGGATGACCGCCGACCTGACCCAATCTTCTACCATTGCCCAAAGCGTGGCCGAGGGGGCGCGGGTCTTCGCCGATAACCTCACCGGGCAATCGCTGGCGATCAGCGGCGTGAACATCGACGAAGAGACGATCAAGATGCTCCGTTATCAACGCATTTTCCAGGCCTCGGCCAAATACATCCAGACGTTGGACTCGCTATTGCAAGTGTTGGTCAATTTGTAAGCCGTTGGCAATCCGTGGATAAGCCGCCGTACGATCAGTGCAAAACCGCCAACGCCCATTTCAAAGTAATTTTTTGCCGTTCTTGCCATGCCCCGCATTACTCCCATCCCCACGACGCGGGTCAGCGATTCGTTCGCCATGCAGCGGCAATTAACGCAGTTGCAAAACGACCAGACCGAACTGCTCAAAATCCAGACCCAGATTTCGACCGGCAAGCGGATCCTGGCCCCCAGCGAAGACGCACCCGCTGCGTTGCGGGCCATTTCGCTGCAGCGGCTGCTGGAGCAAAAGGCCCAGGTCAAAACGAATCTCCAGACGAACCAATCGTTCTTGAGCGCCACGGACGTGGCGCTTTCGCGGGTTTCAAATTTGTTGAACGAAACGCGCGGCTCGGCCCAGGCGGTCAGTTCGACCGTGGCGACCCAGCAGCAACGCGAAACGGCCGCGCAGGCGGTTGACCGCGCGTTGGTGCAATTGGTCGATACGGGCAATCAGCGGTTCCGCGACCGCTCTCTGTTCGCTGGTTCAAAGACGGGCGCGCAGCCGTTTGAGCTGGTTAACGGCCGCGTGATCTATCACGGCAACGAAAAGGAATTGCAAAGCTTTTCGGATATCGACATTCTGTTCGAGACGAACATCCCTGGCAGCCGAGTATTCGGAGCGCTTTCGGAGCCGGTGCGCGGCACGGCCGATTTGAATCCCACGCTGTCGTTCGATACGGCATTGGCCGCGTTCGACGCGGGGAACGGGCTGAAACTCGGCAGCCTGCGCATTTCCGACGGCACAAACGGCGTCAACGTCGATCTCAGCTCAGCCCACGATTTTGGCGATGTCAAGGCGCTGCTCGAAGCCAACCCGCCGTTGGGACGCACGGTGACGGTCGATCTTACGCATAACGCGTTGACGATCTCTCTGGACTCGGGTGGGGGAGGCAACCTCTTTATCGATGAAGTGGGGGAAGGAACCATCGCCGCCGATTTGGGGCTGCTCAATAACAGCGCGCTGGGGACCGGACCGCTGACCGGCCGCGATCTCAATCCCGGTTTGACTTCGACGACGGCGTTGGATTCGCTGCTCGGTTCGTACGCCAAAGCGACGGCCAACACGGTGGGGGCGAACAACGCTTTACTGATCGCCGCCAAGCAGCGGGGACCGGCGCTCAACGGTTACACGCTCAACTTTATCGATAGCGGCGCGGTGACCGTCGGCGGCGAAACGGTCGCCTTCGACGCCGGGACCAACACCTTTACCGTCGATCTCGATAGCGGCAACACCACGGCCAACGACGTGCTCACGGCGCTCAACAACACGGCCGCGTTCAACGTGAATTTTTCCGCCGCGCTCGGTGAGGATGGCGCGGCTAATGACGGGACCGGGTTTATCGATTTGACCGCGACGGGCGTCACCGCCGGCGGGACCGGGACCGAATTTGACCAGAATTCCGGTTTGAACATCAGCAACGACGGGCAAACTTATACGCTCGATTTCGACGCCGCCGAAACGGTCGAGGACTTGCTCAACATCATCAACGGGTCCGCGGCGAATGTGGTCGCGGCGATTAACGCCGCGGGGACGGGCATCGACGTGCGGTCGCGGCTGAGCGGGGTCGATTTTCAGATCGGCGAAAACGGCGGCGTCACCGCCGCGCAGCTCGGATTAAAAACATTTCAGGGGACGACCAAACTCGCCGACCTCAATCACGGTTTGGGAGTCCACACGAATGCCAGCGGCGACGATTTTCAAATCACCCGCCGAGACGGGACGATCCTCACGTTCAACGTTGACGGACTCAACACCGTGGACGACGTGGTCAATCTGATCAACAATCACCCCGGCAACCAATTGCCCGCCGCGCGGGTCACCGCCCAGTTCGACGCCAACGGTCAGGGAATCGAACTGATCGACAACAGCCCCGGCGCGGGTTCGTTGCAGGTGACCAAGGTCGCGGGGAGCCAGGCGGCCAGCGATTTGGGCTTGATCCCGATCGGGCAGGACAACAATTACATAAGCGGCGGCGGCGCGACCGTAACCCTTACCGGCCGCGACGTGAATCCGCAAGAAGTCGAGAGCATTTTCACCGCGCTGATCCGGCTGCGCGAGGCGCTCCGCGGCAACGACTCAGTCGAGATCGAGCGCTCGTTTACCGCGATCGACAACGGCAACGAACAATTGAGCTTCGTCCGTGCGGAAATCGGAGCGCGGCAACAAGGGCTGGACGTGTTGCAAGCGCGGCTGGAAGACGAAGAGATCGAGCTGCAGTCAGCGCTCTCCAGCGAAGTGGATATTGACCTCGCCGCCGCGATCAGCAACCTCACCGCGCGGCAGGCGGCGCTGGAGGCCTCGCTGAAAGTCATGGCTTCGCTGAACAATTTGACGCTGTTGGATTTTTTGTAAACGGCGAATCGAATAACTTTATTCCGGATATTGGTATTCTTCAAGGGATACTTGGCTTGATTTAAGCATATCGTTATAATTCTTATAGCTTGCATGACTTTCGGCAATCTCGCATTAGAGCGGAGACAACCATTCATCATAGTTTTATCAAGGCTTTCAAATGGCTAAAGATACTTTTCTAAGTTCAATCAAATACGAATTTCATGGCCCTGATGGCGATGGGCAGCTCGAATCCATTGAATCAGTTAAATGGTTACAAAGCTTCCGCTTGATTGATCTTTTTGCGGGCATCGGCGGGATGCGACTCGGATTTGAGGGAGTAGGCGGAAAAGGCGTTTTTTCGTCGGAGTGGGATTCCGACGCTCAAGATACTTACGAAGCAAATTTTGCGGAAAGACCGTTGGGGGACATCACGAAAATATCACCGCTCGATATACCGGATCACGACATTTTATTGGCTGGATTTCCTTGTCAGCCATTTAGTATCATCGGTGAAAGAAAGGGATTTTCTGATACTCGTGGCACTTTGTTTTTTAACATTGAAGAAATTCTAAAGGTGAAGAAGCCGTCGGCTATTTTGCTCGAAAATGTTAAGCAGTTCAAAACTCATGACGAAGGTCGGACTTTTTCGACTGTAATTCAGCGGCTCACGGAGTTGGGCTACTACACGCATACGGCGATCCTGAATGCGTTGAACTACAACGTTTGCCAGAAGCGCGAGCGGACATTTATCGTTGGATTTAGGGCTAATGTGAACTTTGAATTTCCCAGGCCAGTTGAAAAGAAGAAGACTCTTGACGTGATATTGGAACCCGAAGCCTCCATTGACGATGGATTGAGGGCTTCCGAGATGATTCAGAAGAAGCGGTTGGATCGATTAAAAAAGCAAGGGACTGAGCCTTTTTATCCATCCGTCTGGCATGAAAACAAGGGCGGTCATATCGGTATTTTCCCATATTCCTGCGCATTGCGGGCGAATGCATCGTACAACTACATGTTAATCAATGGACAACGCCGGCCCACCGGCAGGGAAATGTTGCGAATTCAGGGTTATCCGGATTCTTTTAAAATCGCAGTAAGTCATTCAGCAATTCGCAAGCAGGCTGGCAATAGCGTTGCGGTCCCAGTTATCGCGGCGATTGCGGCGGAGATGCTTAGCTCGCTAACTGCGGCAAAATTACGTTCAACTGACAATCAACAAACCATGCAGTTCAGTTGAGAATCATGGAAACACAATTCCAGAATCAAGATTGCTAGCGATTAGCGGCTTGTTGCGCGATGAAAATCTTGGTAGAGATGCCTGAAGACTCCGTTAATATGGCTGTAACTTCACCTCCTTATTACAAGTTGAAAAATTACGGCTTGTCCGACCAAATTGGCTGGGAACCGACAATCCATGATTATTTATTAAAATTGAAAACAGTGCTAAAGGAGTTGTTTCGCGTTACACGCCATGATGGAAGCTGTTTCCTGGTAATTGGCGATTCGTTAATTAATCGCTCCTTACAATTAATTCCCCATCGGCTATCAATTACGGCAATTGAGTGCGGATGGACAATCAGAAATGACCTGATATGGTCAAAGTCTGACGCGACGCCAGGCAGCGGCAACGATGGCTGGCGTTTATCGCATGGGCACATATTATTTATGACAAATTAATCTCGCGGTTATAAGTTTTATAAGGATAATATTCGCGTTCCCTGCAATAGTCGAACCATAAAAAGGTGGGGTAAAGGCCATACTTACGGCGGACAGAAGGCGCAATTGCGACCTAGTGCCGAAGGGCAGCGATTTCCAAAAGGAAAATCGTTCTCGCTTAATCCTTTAGGTATGTTGCCTCCTGACGTAATCGTTCACTCGACCGCAAACTCAACGCTTGCTCACTACGCAACGTTTCCGATTGAACTCATCGAGCGATTTATCTTGGCTACCTCGGATTTAGGTGATTAAGTGCTTGATCCATTTTCCGGAACAGCGACTGCCGGCGTTGCGGCATTACGGCATGGTCGTCGTTATCTTGGCATTGAACTCAATGAAGACTATCCGACAAGCAGTAAAGAACGCTTGAAGCAACTTAACGGCAGTGATTTGGCGATTGCGCGCCAATAGGATAGGATATATTGCTCGTATACTCAATCGATGACGATTTTTTGTGGGTGACATGTCAAAAGCCAGTGATGAACTTGCCGAAGCCAAAGCTCAATTGGATAAATTGATTCGGAAAGCGCGAACTCAATTTTACAAGCCAATTGCGATTGCTGAAATTCTCTATCGTGCGCGAACTAAAGAACTTACGGACTTGACAATCCTGGATTCCTACAGAAGAAAATCCGATCTTTGGTGCCATGAGGTTTACGCTAAGCTGATCGGCAAGCCTAAAAGCCCGTCTAATTCAAGATATTGGGATCAGCAATTTGATAAAATTAAACCGAGCATGCTCGTTTCGCTCGCCAAGGAAAATCAGAAACTCGCTGGCATGGTCGAGACGTACATCTACGCTCATTTAGTGGGCAGGTCGGAAGCTATTCAGAGCATGCAAGATAGCTTGGCTAAGATTACGCCAAATCAGTTTAGCTTAAAGACTCTGCTTGCAATGTTTGAAACTGATGAGCGATTTATCAAAAGTGTCGATAAAATCTATGAAATAATCGTCTATGCATTATTTAACGCCGTGACTGCGCGCTTAAATGCGACTGTGACGCTCTCAATTGACGCAAGCGAAGCTGCGGCGTTAAGCGACTTTGAGGATTTTGCGAAGTTAGTTCTCGGGCTAGATCGTGTCAATACGGCAGTATCTCAGCCGGCGAGGCTTTATCGAGTGGGAACGGCTAATGCCGCGGACGCCGGGCTAGATATGTGGGCTAATTTCGGACCCGCTGTCCAAGTAAAACACCTTACGCTGCAGCCAAAGGATGTTCAGAATATCTGCGACTATACGCGGGCGGAAAAGCTGATCATTGTTTGCAAGGAGATGGAAGCGGCGAGCATTGAATCGGTGTTGTTGCAAGTTGGCTTAAAGGAGCGTATTCGCGGCATCGTAACAGAGCAAATGCTAATCAAGTGGTACGACTTAGCGTGCGGAGAAAAACACGCCGCTTCGTTAGGAAGCATCTTGTTGAGATCGTTGCACGATGAATTTAAGCTGGAGTTTCCGGTCACTAGCAATACGCGGATTACGACGTTTTTCGTGGAGCGCGGTTACGACATATTAAAGTTGACCGGGATCTGGAGGAATGTCAATTGACCAAGGTCCGTGGAAAAATCTTGCCGCAACCCGAAGGGTCTGCTGCTAAATGCGACAATCTTAGAAGCAGGATTATGGCATGCGTTCGGAGCACGAACACGAAACCGGAAATCCTGGTGAGAAGGATCTTGCATAGTCTTGGCTACCGATATCGAACACACAACCGAAAATTACCTGGTACCCCCGATATCGTTTTAACGAAACGCCGAAAAGCAATATTCGTTCACGGCTGTTTTTGGCACCGGCATAACTGTAAACGAGGAAGCAGCACGCCTCAATCAAATCGAAAATATTGGATCGCAAAATTCACGAGAAACCGCGAACGCGATTCCTTGAATAGAAGATCGCTAAATAAACTGGGCTGGAACGTACTGGTGATCTGGGAGTGCTGGATAGCTCGTCCTGAATTTATTAAGCGGAAACCGATTCAATATTTGCAATCATAACCTGATTAGGAGTTACGCACTAGCACGAATTTGGCTCAGTATCTTGCAATTGCATGGGCAGTCCTATCGCAATATGTGGCTCAAAAACCATGCTAGTGCGTAACTCCTACTGATTATAAATTGCGCGAATTCCGTTTGATGTTAACGATTCGACATTAACTACAGCCTATAAAATGCGTCTCACAACGATACTATCAAGGCGGCGTCGAGCATCTTACTATTCGTCGGCGGCTTCACGCGCATTTTGCCTTGCCAGGTCGCCGGCGCGCTCATCAGCGGCTCGGGCGCGCCGTCGAGTTTTTCGCCGACGCGGATCGCACGCATCCGCTTCTGACCTTGCGCCGCGTATTCCGGCGACAAATCAAACCCCAGATAATCGCGCCCCAGCTTCTTCGCCACGGCCAGCGTCGTGCCGCTGCCTGAAAACGGATCGACCACCAGCTCCCCCTCGCGCGAGCAAACCCGCACGATCCGGCCCAGCAGTTGCTCGGGCATTTGGCAGCCGTGGAAGCCTTCGCGCTGCTTGTGCGTGCCGGCGACGCGGGGGAAGTACCAGGTATCTTCCTCGGCCGTAAAACTCTGCGACAAATCCTGCGGACGCAAGATCCAGGTATCGTCGGGCAAACGGCCGTTGGGATTGCCGCGGGCATCGTTATAGACCAACTGCCGGGCCGAGGGGATGCGGTTTTCAAGCTTCTCGACCATGAACGTAAACTTTTCCGAATCCTTCACGAAGTGAAAAATGTGCGCGTGAGAACGGGTAAACTTGCGGATGCAGTTGACCCCGAAGGTATAGTACCAGATCACCCAACTGCGGCAATGAAAGCCCAGCTCTTGGCTGAGCAGCTTTAGCTCGGCCGCGTATTCATCGCCGATCGCCAGCCAGAACGTGCCGTCGGGCTTGAGCGCGCGATGGACCGCGGCTATCCATTGCCGTGACCAATCTAAATAATGCGCGCTCTTTTTTTTGTCGTCGTACACGTCATATTTATAGCCGATGTTGAACGGCGGATCGGCAAAGACCAAATCGACCGACCCGGCGGGCAACGCGTTGAGCCCGGCGACGCAATCGCCGTGGACAATCGCGTTGCGGGGAACGGCGCTCGATATTTTGCCGTTCTTTGCGATTGGCGGAGAAGCGGGTTGCTCCGACATTGGCAACGCCGGTTGCTTCTTGTTCTTCCGCGATTTTGAAAGAGAGCTAGAGTTCTCGTCGGAGGCGGTAGTGGCTTCTCGTTTGGCGGCCGCTTGCTTAGTAACGCTAGATTTTTTTACCGCCGACTTGGCGGGGATTTTCTCTTCGACGATGAGTTCCGCGTCTGCGGATTTCGTTTTGATCGCGTTATGTTTTTTCGCGGGAGCAGTCTTTTGCCGCGAACGGACATCCTTGGCCATCTGAGAACACCTTATGAATTTGACGGTAACTCATTCCATTTGGAATGTCGCCGATTGTAGCACTGTTTGCGATTAATGCGCTCTGGGCGCATGTACACTAATCTTAGCAAATTGTCCGGCCTGAGTTCAAGCGATCTTTTGCAAAAATTCGCGGGCGTTCCCCAAGACTGAATTCAAGTCCGTAAACAACTAGCTTCCTGCACTGCTACTCACGGTAGTCGATTTACCAACAATCGCTTAAATTGCGGCCCGTGGCGTCAGCTTACATTGGCCCCGCTAATGCCCTTGCCGACGCGTCGGGTTACAATTGAGCTACGCAATCGCAACGACGCGAATTCACGCGAATAACCGCATTCCAGAAACGGTGAGCCGCATGTTGCCCGATGACGAACTCTGCCTCTGCTTTCACGT
>Ga0163144_10025103_pt1 | contig 11661 bp, 5 predicted proteins | sample OliLak19BULKMAT1_FD_123175 | JGI IMG/M metagenome (GOLD analysis project Ga0163144, IMG submission 123175) | Freshwater microbial mat bacterial communities from Lake Vanda, McMurdo Dry Valleys, Antarctica - Oligotrophic Lake LV.19.BULKMAT1 | ecosystem: Environmental > Aquatic > Freshwater > Lake... | reverse complement strand
GATGCCGTGGCCGAGAACGTGCCGAGAGCACCCGTGCCCACGACATCGCCAATCGTTACGATGCCATCGCCGCCAAGTTTGTTCTTCTTCACGGTGATGGTGATGCTGCTTTTCGTCGTAGTGCCGTTGGCAAACAGATAATCGAGCGGACCGTGGCCATCCCCATCGGGATCGAGCAGGACCGCGTTCAGCGTGCCTGGCCCGGAGAACCTGACAGTGTAAACGTCACCATCCGTATCGGTCCACGGGTGCGATTTCACGATCGCTTCCAGAGTACGTGAAACGGCGACAGTTGCGTCGGCAGTCGCGGGAGCGGCCTCGATATTGCCAACCACGTCGACGGCCCGAGTGTAGAAACCGTAACTATGGTTGAGTTGACCGGTGAAGACCGCGGAAGTGGCCGTGGTTCCTGTGAGGAATGGTGTAAACGCCCCTCCATTGTCGGAAACGTACACGTCGTAGCTCACGATGCCAGTGCCGCCGACACCATCCGAGCCGCCCCAACTGACCAGGAACACCGGCCGATTCGTGGTTGCCCCAGGAAAGGCGACGACGGCACTCGTGGGTGCAAGGTTATCGACGAGGACGTTCAAACCGAATTCCGTGGCGGTCGTCGTGGGTGTTAGAAAAACCCCTGTGGCTGGGACTATCCCGTTGTACGTCGCAAAGGTTCCCACGTGAGATGGGAAGCTCATGAGCGTGAACGAGTCGCCATTGATCGCTGTGTAACCGTTGATCGAGAAGCTGGCAGTGCCATCCAGAGTTGCTGCTCCGGTCACAATGACCTGGCCGAACAGTCCGCTGGCCGGCGTGCCGCCAAGTTCAAACGCGATGCTCCCCGTAGATGTCTGAGTAAAGGTGCCATTTGCCGAGAAGACCGAGCCCGCACTGAGCGCGAGTGTACCTGAGTTCGTGAAATCCCCAACGGTTGCGAAGTCGCGGCCTTCGAGCAACGAGAAGGTGCCACTGTTCGAGGACAGTCCATTGAATGCCGGTGCAATGGCGCTCCCGTGTAAGGTCACGCTGGCCGCGTTGGTCGTTAACGTCGTCCCTGGGATGAGCAAGCTGGTGCCAGAAGCCACATCCCACGTGCCGCCCGTGAGCGTGGTCCCGGAAACCTGCGAGACGGGGCTATTGAGATTGAGAGTTCCTGCCGTCACTTCGACGCTACCAGTGTTGTCGAAAGGAATGGCCCCAAAGGAGAGAATCCCGGCACCGCTGTGTTGGAATGTGCCTGCATTGTGTACGATCGAGTTGGCACCGCCGAGATTCGCCGTGAAATCGCTGGCTCCTGCGATCGTAACATCGAGTGTCGCCCCGGCGAGATTGTTGAGCACCGACGTTCCGGCGAAATCGAGTCGGGCACCGGAATCGACGATCGTGCCCGCGTTGTCGAGAGTCGCGTCGTTCAGTTGCGGAGTGCCCCCAACGAGTTGGATAAAGCCACTGTTCGTCAGGGTGCCGTTCTCGACGATGGCTGACCCGGACCAGTTGAGGTAGCCGGCCGGGAAGTTGAACGATGCACCGCCGACACCGAGCGTGAGCGTGCCACCTGTCAGATTGACCTGGCCGCCACCCGTCCCGGTGAAGTTGCCGGTGGTCGCGAAGTTGATGCCGTTGAGAATCACCGAAGTACCAGGAGCAGCGTTGATCGTACCTCCTGCCAGAATTCCCGACGTGTTCAGTTGCAGAGATCCCGCGGTCACGTCAATCAATGTGCCCGCGTCATTCTGGAATTGCACGCCATTGAAGCTGGCCGTGCCGGTCCCACTTCGTCGCAATGTCCCCACGTTGTGAAAGAGATTGTTGGCTCCGGAGAGAACGCCGAGGAAGTTGAAGTTTCCGTCAAAGGTGATGTTGAAGGTCGCACCGACGAGGTTGTTGATTGTGGAATTCCCGCCGAGATCGAGGCGGCCCCCATCGAGGATCGTCCCGCTATTGTTCAACGTCACCGCATCGAAGTTCGGATCGCTCGCATCCGCAATGCGGATGAAGCCGGAATTGTTCAGCGTGCCATTCTGAATGGTCGTGGTTCCGCCAGCGATGGTGAAGACGCCGCTAGCAAAGTTGGTCGCGACTGTTCCGAAGCCCAACGAAAATGTGCCCGCGTTGAAGTCGACGTGTCCGGTCCCCGTACTGGTGTAGCTTCCGCCAAGCGTCAGGTTCGTTGCGGCATCAAACCGGAGCGTCGAGCCCGTTGCGATCGACAGCGGACCAGCCGTCAATGTTCCGCTTGTGTTCACCAGCAGATCGCCCACCGTGATGTCGATGGCGGCACCTGCATCGTTCAGGAGTTCCACACCATTGAAGTTGGCCGTGCCCGTCCCACTACGCCGCAAGATACCGGCGTTATGGAACAGGTTGTTCGTGCCGGCGAGAACGCCGAGGAAGTCGAATGTCCCGTTGCGGGTGATGTTGAACGTTGCTCCGGCCAGGTTGTTCAGGGTAGTATCGCCGCCGAAATCGAGCCGACCACCGTCGAGAATCGTGCCGCTGTTATTGAGGGTGACCGTGGTGAAGTCGGGATCGCTCGCATCCGCGATGCGAAGAAAGCCTAGATTGTTCAAGGTGCCATTCTGAAACGTTGTACCACTGCCGGACACAGTCGCAACGCCCGTGGCAAAGTTGAACGACACCGGAGACGCCCCGAGAGAGAAGGTGCCTCCCGTGAAGTCCACGTGACCGGTCCCCGTACTGGAATAGCTTCCGCTCAAGGCCAGGTCCGTCGCGGCATCAAATTTCAACGTGCCACCGGGCGAGATCAAAAGCGGGCCGGCAGCAAGTGTCCCCGTCGTATTCACCAGTAGCGTGCCGGCCGACACATTGATTGTGGCACCGGGATCGTTGACGAACGCAACTCCGTCGAAGCTGGCCGTCCCCGTGCCGCTTCGTCGCAGAGTGCCAAGGTTGTGGAACGAGTTATTAATCCCGGCCGCATTCGCGAGGAAGCCGAAATCCCCGTTCCCAGTGATATCAAACAAGCCGCCAAGGGGATTGGTGATGGTCGTACTGCCACCGAGATCGAGCCGGGCACCGGCGTTCAAGATTATGCCTGTATTGTTCAGAGAGACATTCGTCAGGTTGGGGTCGCCTGTCATAGTGAGGGTTGCATCGTTTCGAATGAGCCCGAACCAGGAGGCATCGTTGCTAAGGGAAGCGGTGCCGGTCAACGTGCTCAGCAGGTTAGACGTGAACGTGCCTCCACTCATTTGCAAATCATTGATGTCGGAGGCCTGAGTGAGAGTGAGCGAGCCGCCAGTGATTTCCAGCGAATCGGTTCCCGTCATTTCGATCGAGTCCACGCTCTGGGCACCGCTCGTGATGGAAATTGTGAACGTTCCACCAGTATTGATCATCGCCTCATCGCCTGGACCAGGCACCGCGTTTGTGCTCCAATTTGAGGCGACATTCCAGTCTCCGGAGGTGCCAACCCAGGTAATTGGAGCGGGCTGGATACGTTGTTCGAGAGAGTCGAAGCTCAGAAGCCGATTTCGCCGCGCCTGCGTTCGACGTGCGAATTGAGGCTTCGAGTTAGGAGAGAACATTGTCATGGTGAGTAGTTCGCCTGAAGGTTTGTATCCGCAACGCTATTACTGTCAGTCGCTTGATTGAAACGCGGCTCCACCATTCCAGGAAAGCCGGGTTGCTTTGCCGTCTGGCTTCGCAACAAAGCACACAATCGCACATTTCAGAGCGGTCTTCGGAAGTGGTTCGGCTGTCTGCGGAAGATTACTCTCCTCCCTATCGCAAAGGCGATGCCGCACCGAGCATGTGAAGTGAAGAGAGCCCGTACGTTCAGAATGCTGAGTAGGAATGGCAGGCCTCATCCGCCAAAAAAGTTAAGAAAGCTTGCATGGTTGTCTACAAGGCAGGATTTCGAAGAGTGGAGAATCGATGGGATGGGAACAAATGCAGCCGACTCAATCGGCGTTTTCCGGAGGGGTTCAGTGTGCGGATCGGTGGCTTTGGTGTGCGATCACGGCATGAGTGCAATTCGCCGATACGGTGCCGGATTGCGAAGGAACAAGGAGCGACGGGCAGTTCCCTCGGGCCGAACGTGGGTGTGGGCGTTTTTGATTCGTACGATCAACGAGCAACACACAGGGCTGCGTATCATGAACGTGTTAGAGCCGGGCCGCTTGAATCGCGGTACGACCGCGTGGTAGAATCAACTTTCCATTTGACCCGCGAAGGCGAATCGACCATGTTGATGGCTGTTAACGATCCCTCAACCGTTAGGGAGATCCGATCCGAACGGTCGAAGAAGGGGCTCGACAAATACGATGAGGTTTGGGACGGAGTGATTGTCGTCATGCCTTTACCGAACGATGAACATCAGGATATCGTGACTGCCCTCGCGATCGTTCTCGCCGCGGCCATCGGTTGGCCGACTCCCCACCGACTTCGATCCGGCATTAACCTGAGCGATCGCGTAAAGGGGTGGAAAAAGAACTACCGCGAACCCGATTTCGCCGTGTTTCTCGACACGAATCCGGCGAAGAATTGCGAGACACACTGGGTGGGAGGTCCGGATTTTTTGGTCGAAATCGTAAGCCCGGATGACCAGACGCGCGACAAACTCCCGTTCTACGAAAAAGTCGGTACGCGAGAGGTTTTGGTGATCGACCGCGATCCTTGGAAGTTGGAGCTTTATAAGCTCGTTGAAGGCAAGCTAAATTTGATCGGCACTGCTAAACCAGGCAATGGGAAACCGCTGCCCAGCGATGTTTTGCCTGTGACGTTCTCGCTGAAGGCCGGCGATCCGAGACCCAAGTTGGTCGTGCGAAAGGTTGGCTCATCGGAAGAGTGGAAGATCTGATCGGATGGGAAGTCTATCAAAGAGGTGAGGGCACGAGAGTTGTCCCGGGCGGGACTCGCAACCGCCCGGCTCTCGTGCCCTGTGTAGGAAGGTCAATTGGCTTTCACCAATTTACTTTGTGACTCGGGACTCGCAACCGTTGTCACGAATAATAAGTAAAGCAATGCCCGTGCCACGAAGCCAAAAGTCTTTTGCATTTTCGCAATTTCTGCAAGAACACGCTATATTTGTAGTTCTCCTGTTACATGCTGGCTTTCGCAATATTGTCGATTGGTCGATTTTCAGACGCTCTGAGGCATTTCTGAACACGCGGCATGTTGCAATTCGCCTTTCCGACCCGTAACTTGGCGATTATGAGCCTCGACCTCTCCGTAACGCTCGGCAGCCTGACGTTGCGGAATCCGATACTCGTTGCCTCGGGAACCTTCGGTTACGCGCGTGAGATGGCAGGGCTGGTCGATTTCCAAAAGTTGGGCGGCATCGTGCCCAAAACTGTGACCGCCAGGCCCCGTCCGGGCAACCCGCCGCCGCGAACAGTCGAAACGGCTTCGGGGCTACTGAACACCATCGGCCTCGATAACGATGGCATCGACCACTTCCTCGACCATCATTTGCCGTACCTCCAATCCCTTCCGACGGCCATCATCGGCAACGTTGCTGGAGAGGACGAAGACGAGTTCATCGAACTCGTCGAGAAGATGGGCCAAGCGAAAGGCATCGCGGCCATCGAATTGAATCTCTCTTGTCCGAATGTCTCCGGCGGAATCGACTTTGCAACCAATGCCGAGGTCACACGTCGAATCGTGACTCGTTGCCGCGACGTCTGTCCGATACCGCTGATCGCCAAGCTGACACCCAATGTGACCGACGTCGTGAGTATTGCCAAGGCTGCGGCCGACGGGGGAGCCGACGCGGTTTCGCTCGTGAACACCCTGCTTGGCATGGCCGTCGATTGGAAGAAAAAACGACCCGTCCTCGGCAACGGCACGGGAGGCCTAAGTGGCCCCGCCATCAAACCAGTGGTTTTGCGAATCGTGTGGCAAGTCGCGCGAGCCAAGGTGTTGCCGATCGTGGCAGTCGGCGGCATCGCCACGATCGACGACGTGATGGAAATGCTTGTCGCCGGTGCCAGTGCCGTGCAAATCGGCACGGCAAATTTCTACGATCCGACGGTGAGCACCCGAATCGTCGGCGAATTGCCGGCGGCGTTGAAAGTGCTTGGCTGCGCGAGCGTTCGTGAAGCCATCGGGGCGATGCACGTGGGAGCCTGAAGCGTCAGCGAAGGCGGTCGATGCAAGGATTTCGTGGCGACGAGATTCCGATCTTGTCGATCAGAACGCACAGGATCGGAATCTCATGCCCACGTTTTGATTAGCCCGGCCCACTGCCATAGATGTGCTGAATCGGCGTCTTGTGGCCCCAGATCACTTGATCGCGAGTTGTTCCCAGAGCTATTGCAATTGCATCGCGTTCTTGTGGGCTCGGCGTCCAACGGCACATGGCGATGGCCAGGACACGCGATTCGTCCAGGCTGGCCTTCGTCGCAAGCTGGCGTAGGTCGATCTTTTGCTCGACGCATAGTTCTTCGACGGTTTTGGATCCTTCAGCCATGTCGGCTCTCCTCAGGGGCTGCGGCCAAACTGTGGCCCGTGCCCGTGCATGTGTTCGACCTGTGCATAGTGTCCCCAGGCAATTTGATCGGGCTCGATGCCGAGTGCGAGCGCAATGCGTCGCCGCTGCTCTGGACTGGGAGTGTACCGGCCATGGGCGATTGCAACCACGACTCGCTCGTCGAGGCTAGAAGTTTCGATGAGTTGGGACAACGAGAGATTTTTGTCTAGCATCCACTCGGAGAGTCTTTTGACCTGGAACATGTTGGTCTCCGTTGCTTCGCACTCACCCTGCTGATATCTTGCGGCCAGTAAAGTCCTTCACCGCTTTGCTCTTTGGGGCTTCCAAGCTGAGGATTCTCGCGATCAGGTTTTCAGCGAGTTCGCGGGCTCGGCTACGAGAGTCTGATGAGAAGGAGGCCAAGATCCGACCGATTAGCAAAGCAATAGTAATCTACTGGCAATTCGCGGGATCTACAGCACCGGCGACGAATTCACGCTCACGGTCGCCGTCTCTCTTGCCGTGCTCAACGCCAGTGGGCCGAGTGGGTCGCTGCTGTTGGCGTCCCAGGCTTTGTACTTCAGGCTCGCAGTGCCGCTGAAGCCGGGGTTTGGCTTGAAGCGGATTCGGTCGATGCCGAGCAATCGCTTGGGGCTGGTAGTTGAAACCGTGTCGAGATTATCCCAGGTTAAACCATCGCTCGAGTATTGCCAGGTGCCTCCCACGGTTGTCGCGTCGATGATGGCGATGCCGAGTTGCGAGCCAGGATCCGCGTCGAAGGCCCATGATCCCAGAAGAGCCGACACTAGATTGCCCGGCGGATCATTGTCGTTCACGGAGACCGGAGACAATGTTGGCGTGCTACGCGAGTCGAGCAGCGGTCGTTCTTCGATTGAATTCACAATCAAGGTTGCCGATTCCGTGGCCTTGCTGAATGCCGTGCTTTGCAGAGTATCCGTCACGCCCTCGGAATGATCCCACGCCTTGAAGAAGAGCTTGGCCGTTCCAGTAAAAGCCGCGTCGGGCCGGAATCTTACTAGGTCGGACGAATCGAGTAGACGAGCATTCATTGGAGTGACCAGACCGAGTGCATCCCAGATCCCGGAAGCAACTGTGAAATACTCCCAGGTTCCCGAACCAGTTGCTCCGATCACGGCGATGCCGAGCGGGTTGCCTTCCACATCGCTCGCGGCCGTGCCGAGAATGCTGCTCACCGGATCGCCTGCGGGGAACAGAACGTTCGGCGAAATCGGCGTGAGTCGAGGCGTTGGCTTGGTGATCAGCACCGGCGCATCGTTTACGGGCGTCACGTTCACCCTGGCGGTTTCGTCTTCCAGGCTGAATGCACTCGAACTGCCGGTTCCATTTGGAACGGCAAGATTGGCTCGTGACCCGGCCGTGCCCCGACTGCGATCCCAGGCGTGATAGGCGATTTCCGCCAGACCGTTGAAGTCCTTGCCGGGCACGAAGCGAATGTGGTCGCTCTCTCGCAAGAGCAGGGCATTCGCTATGGACACGTTACCGATGTTCAGCCACTTCTTACCGTTGTTCGTTGAGTATTGCCAGGTGCCGCGATTCGTCTGCGTCAGCCCGACGATGGCGATGCCCTTCTGAGTTCCATCGGCATCAGTGAAGCTGGTTCCAAGCAGCGAAGACACTGCATTGCCCGGTGGCGACTTCAGTTCTTCCGCCACGGCGGCGAGCACTGGACTGCCCGCATCATCGAGGACCGGGGCATTGTTCACCGGCGGCAACGGCCCGCTGCTAACCAGCAGCAAACCCGTTTCGATGTTCTTGCTGAACGCCGTGCCTTTCGGTTTCAGCAACGACCCGGCCGTCCCGGCGGATCCATCCGACGCGCGAAACTTGAGAGTCGCGACGCCCGCAAAATTGTCGTCGGGCAAGAAGCGAATGCGATCGAGGGCCCCGATCAACCGAGCAGCCTTGGAAGACACCGAACCGACATTTTCCCATAGTGGCGAGTTATTGCGTTGGAACTGCCAGGTTCCGCCGCCGCTCATGCTCATCACGGCAATGCCGACGGCATCGCCATCGACATCGACGGCCGCGGTTCCCAAAACGTTCCGCGCCAGATCGCCCAACGGATTATCGTCGTTCGGAGCAACCTGGGTGAATCGTGGCTCGCCACCCACGTCGAGTAACGGAGCATCGTTCACGGGAATAATTCGGGCGGCCGGAGTTCGGGTCAATGCACTCACGGAAGACGGGCCGCCCGTCTGAATCAGGTCGAGCGTGCTGCCCGCTTTGCCTGCGGTTTGATCCCAGGCATGGAAGGTGAATGAAGCGTGCCCGGTGTAGTCCGGTCCGGGAACAAATCGCACTTTGTCCTTTGGACGCAACAGACGGGCCGCCGATTCCGATACGCCGTTCAGTGTTCGCCATGACGCCGTTCGTCGAGTATTCCCAACGGCCCACTCCTGCAAAACCGACGATGGCCATGCCACGCTTGGCGCTCGGGTCGGCATCGGTCACAGCACTGGCGAGCAGGAGTGTCTCGACCTTCAAACCCTTGGGGTTCCTCTCGTCCTCGCGAACCGTGATGGTTCGATCGATGGTGTAGGTTTCACCCGCGAAGAACGAGCCGTTGCCTGCTCCCACTCCGCCGAGCGGCGTGCCGTTGATGTCGAGGATCGAATCGTTGTCGATCAGGTCGAGCCGCAATGGCCCCTCGCCCGTGCCGGTCTTCACCGTGACAGTATAGACCTTGCCCGAACCACTCACGCTCACGATCGAGGCACCGGTCAAGCCCGATGAAGCCAGGGCGAAGTCCGTGGCATCGACGCCGGTCACGTTGCTCGCGAAAGTGACAACGAAGTGAACGGTCTCGACGGCCGTCGGATTGGCGTCGGCTCGTACGGAAGAGACGACACCGATGGTGTTCAGGTTGAAGTAGGCACGATAAGTTCCACCCGGTCGGCCATCGCCGGACGGCGAACCGAAATCGAGCCAAGGCGAATTGTTCCCGGCCACCAGCGGATCGAGGTTCTCTCCGTCGAGAAGGTATCCATTGGAGTCCGCGATCCCGCCCGGAGTGCCGGCCAGTTCGATCAGATAATGTCCATTCTTGAAGGTGGTCGCCGGCTCGAAACTTGCTCGACGATTGACAGCGTCCCAGGCGATTTGCCCATCGCGTTCCGTCAAGATCACATCGTTGCCATCGAAGAAACCAGGGTTTTGCGAATAGAGAACAACGAAGTTGTCCGGCGTCAACGTCATCGGGTCAATGTCGCCATTGAACGTCACATCAATGGAAGAGAGGCCATTCGTTCGGACCGCGTTGGCGTCCAGATTCAGACCGGCGACCATCGGCCCATGGCCATAGCCCTCCTTGCTGATGTCCCGTGCATTGGGGTCGTCCCACATCAGGTACATCTCGTTCCCGCCAACTGCTTCCTCGTACTGCATACGAACGCGATAGACGCCGGGGTCCAACGGCACGGTGCCCGGGCTCTGAATCGATCCGTGTTCGTAGCCCCAGTAGTTGTCCAGGAATTCGTCGCCCGTCTCGTCGAACGCGCCGTCGTTGTTCAGGTCGATCCACAACCGGCTGCCATCGTCGCTCGTGGTGAAGAGCCGAGTGCCAGGCGACGTGATGCGGATGAAGCCGTCCCATTGAGCCGAAAAGTTCTCCCAATCGTTGGCGGTGCCACCGGTGATGCCGGTCAAATCGCGATTGCCCCAACCGCCGTTCTTGAATCGAACTTCAGGATCGACGCGGGTGCCGACAATCGCTTGCGTGTCCCGCCAGTCGTCCTGGGTGGCGTAGGATCGCAGACTTTCGTTGACGTAGGAACCAGTGAGTCCGCTTGTTGAAAAGTCGGTCGTGGTTGCGAGAGCATTGCTTGCGACCGGTGAGGCCACGTCGATCTCTCGGGCGACTACAACCGGATTGCCGGCCGCATCCAGGAAATTCCCTTCGATGCGATAGTGGCCCGGCTCCGGGATGCCACGCGTGTAGGCATCGATGAAATGGTGAATCGCGTGATATTTCGGATCGGCCAGTACGTCGAGCGGTTGAACCGAATCGTCGGCCGTGTCCAGCAGGCGATCGGCACCGGCCCCCCTCAAAGTCAGGCCCTTCTCTTTCAGATCCGCGATATCGAGTTCATCCGTGAACCAGATGTTGAACTGGCCACGATTGTGTGGATGACGGTAGTACGCGGAATAATAGGGTTCCGCAACCACCGGGTCGTCGGCCGTGATGTCGAACGCGGTAACAAAATTGCCGCCTGGGTTGCCATCACCTCCAATTTCCGGCCAATTCAGAGCGCCATCGGTTTCACCGTCGAGTTCGTTGCCGTTGAAATCGCGAATGCCGTTGGCACCGCTTTTCAGGGTGATCGTGTAGGTATCGACCGGCAACGGTTGATCCGCGGTCCACACGAGCATGGAATTCAACGGATCGAACGATGCCTGGCCCGAGTGAACGCCCGTGCTTGAACCGGAGACGACGATATTGGCCGGCGTCAGCGAGACCGGGTCGAGTTGATGGTTGAACCAGAACAGAAGTTGACGCGTGCTGTCGAGGCTGGCGGAACCGTCCGGCCAGGTCGAGATCACTCGTGGGCCGGTGCGATCGAATGCCCGATCGGGTGTGACCTTGAGTCGATAGGCCCCGGTCGTGTTGAACTCACTCGTCACGCGGATCGAGTAAGTTCCCGCGGTGCCAAAGGTGTGAATCAGGAACGGATCGACCGACTCAATGCCACTATTGCGATCGATGGCATTCTTACTGGTCGCGAGCAAATTGCCCTGACTGTCGAACAGATCGAGTCGGGCATCCAGTGGAATCTGGTACTCGGCCGCTTCGATGTCGAAGGAAAACGTTTGGCCTGCTTCGGCCGTGAAGCGGTAGTAATCCTTGTCCGTGGTCGAACCGATTAGCCCCGCGATCATCACCGCGTCGTTGCGGTTGTCGGCGTCGCCCGTCATCTCCGCGAATAGCGGATCCAGTTTCTGAGCAGTAGCGAGAGAATCGTTGCGTTCGAACTCGGCCGAGATCCGGCCGGCAAACAAGACCCAATCGAGATAGGCTCGTTCGTTCTGCAACTTGGGATTGGAAACGAACGGGTCGCCATTCATGCGGTAGTAGCTGCCGGGCGGGAATGTATCGGTTTGCCCGCCGTACGCCATGGCAGAGAGTGGATGCCGGGTGTGCGGCAAGCCCGTGCCGTGGCCGGCCTCGTGGTACATCAAAAGCATCCAGATTT
>Ga0163144_10025102_pt1 | contig 11662 bp, 9 predicted proteins | sample OliLak19BULKMAT1_FD_123175 | JGI IMG/M metagenome (GOLD analysis project Ga0163144, IMG submission 123175) | Freshwater microbial mat bacterial communities from Lake Vanda, McMurdo Dry Valleys, Antarctica - Oligotrophic Lake LV.19.BULKMAT1 | ecosystem: Environmental > Aquatic > Freshwater > Lake... | reverse complement strand
CGCTGACGCGCCGCAAGGCATCAAGCCGCCCCTGCCCAAGTCGGTGAAGAACGTCGGCCCCGAGGAGTTCGCCAAGCTGCGCGCGCAGACGAACACGGTAGTGCTGGACGTGCGCACCGAGAAGGAGTTCAAGGCCGGCCACATCCCCGGCGCGGTGAATCTCGATTTCAATGCGCCCGACTTCGCGAAGCAGGCCGCCGCGCTGGACAAGAGCAAGACCTACCTGGTGCATTGCGCCGGTGGCGTGCGCTCCGCCAAAGCCTGCAACGTGATGGACAAGATCGCTTTCACCAATGTGGTGAACCTCGAACCGGGCTTCAAAGCCTGGGAGAAGGCCGGCAAGCCTGTGCAGAAATGAAGCGGGCACGAGCGCGGCGGCAACAGGTTGATGACTTATGAAACGCCGGACTTTCCTCAAATCCACGCTCGGCGCGGGAGCCTTGGCAGGCCTCGGCGACCTGGGCTTCCTCGCGCAACTGCCCTCGGTCACTGCCGCCGAGGCGAAGCTGCCGCGCGGGATGGTGCAACTTCATTCTGAGATCGAACCGCTGGTACGCTTGCTTGAAAACACGTCGCGCGAGCGCGTGCTCGAGGAGGTCGCGTCGAAGATCAAGGCAGGCACGAGCTACCGGGAAATTCTCGCGGCGCTCTTGATGGCAGGCGTGCGGAACATCCAGCCGCGTCCGGTGGGGTTCAAGTTCCACGCCGTCCTCGTGGTGAACTCCGCGCACCTCGCCAGCCTCGCCTCATCCGACCGCGACCGCTGGCTGCCCATCTTCTGGGCCATCGATGCGTTCAAGAGTTCACAAGCGCGCAACGTGCAGGAGGGCGATTGGGCGATGGGCCCGGTCGAGGAAGCGCGCGTGCCCGCCTCCAACAAAGCCCGCGCCGCCCTCATCGAAGCGCTGGAGAATTGGGATGAAGCCGCCGCCGACGCGGCCATCGTCGGCATGGTTCGCACCCACGGCGCGCATGACATTTACCAGATTCTTTGCCGCTATGGCGCGCGCGATTTCCGCGAACTGGGTCACAAGGAGATTTACACCGCGAACAGTTTCCGCGCGCTGGAAGCCATCGGCTGGCATCACGCCGAGCCGGTGCTACGCTCGCTGGTCTTCGCCATGCTCGACCGCGTCGGCGCAAAGGAGAATCCCTCGAAGGCCGATCTGCCCGCCGATCGCCCCTTCCGTCGCAACCTGGAGAACGTGAAAAAAATCCGCGCGGGCTGGCTCGATGGAAAGATCGACCCCGCAGCCACGCAGGAAATGTTGCTGGCGATTCGCAGCGGCTCCGCTATGGACACGAGCGAACTCGCGGTGAAGCTGCTCAATCGAGGCGCATCACCCCAGTCGCTCTTCGACGCGTATTTCACCGGTGCAGGCGAACTGCTCATGCGCCAGCCGGGCATCGCCACGATCCACGCGACCACGTTCACCAACGCGCTGCACTATTCCTGGAAGCATTGCCACGACGAGGAGACGCGCAAGCTGCTCATTCTGCAAAACGCCGCCTTCCTCCCGCTCTTTCGCGGCAACGCCAGGGACAAGGGACTGCACCTCGACACGCTGGAGCCGCTCGCGCCCTCCGCCAGGGGCGCGGATGCCGTCGAGGAAATCTTCACCGACGTGAGCAGGAACAAGACGGACGCCGCGCGCAAGATTCTCGCCTGGTTGAAGGACAATCCCGACCCCAAGCCCCTTGCCGATGCCGCACGCCGGCTGATCTTCCTCAAGGGCCGCGACTCGCACGACTACAAGTTCAGCTCCGCCGTCCTCGAGGATTACAACTTGATATCATCGCCGTGGCGCGACCGCTACCTGGCTGCGAGCGTGTTCAACCTGCGCGGTTCAAACGACTCCGACAACGAACTCATCAAGCGCACCCGCGCCGCTCTCGGTTCCTGACGGACCGGCACACTTAGCTCAATCCATCCATTTCCATGAACAAACATCTCTCCCGCCGCGACATGATCAAGAGCAGCGCCGCGCTCGCCGCGCTCGCCTTCAGCCACACGCCCCTCTCCGCCCTGGGACTCGATGCGCCTGACGACGGAGTGTTGATTCCCTTCCTCGCCAAGCAGGCCGGCAAGAACGGCGTGACGTGGGAGGAATTGAAGACGTGGATCACGCCGAACGATCAGCTCTACCAGGTGCAGCACTACGGCGTGCCCAAGATGGATCTCGCGGCGTGGAAGCTTGAGGTCGGCGGCCTGGTGCGGAACCCGCGCACGTTCACCCTCGACGAGTTGAAGGCGCGCAAGCGCAGGACCATCACCGCGACGCTCGAATGCTCGGGCAACAGCAACGGCCCCGGTTTCATGGGCGCCATCGGCAACATCAAATGGACCGGCACCCCGCTCGCCTCACTGCTCAAGGAGGTGCAGCCCAACAAGCGCGGCATCGAGGTCGCGTTCTTCGGCACCGACACGGCGAAGGACGAGCTGAAGAAGAACGAATACACCGCGAATTTCTCGCGCGGCCTGCACATCACCGACGCGATGCGGGATGACATTCTCCTCTGCTACGAATTCAACGGCGAACCACTCAACCTCAAGCACGGCGCGCCGCTCCGTCTCGTGGTGCCGGGCTGGTACGGCGTGGCCTGGGTGAAGTGGCTCAGCCGCATCGAAGTCCTCGACCGCCGCATCATGGGCAAATACATGGCGCGCGAATACGTGACCTTGCGCGCGGAGGAACGCGACGGGAAGACCCTCCATCGCGAGACGAGCATCGGCCCCATGCTGGTGAAATCCATCGCCGCGCGCGCGATGAAGCGCAGCGATGGCACGGTGCATTTGTTCGGCGCGGCCTGGGGTGACGGCACACCCATCGCGAAGGTGGAGGTGAAGATCGACGATGGCGAATGGCAGCTCGCGACGCTGGACCGGAGGAACCGCGCGGAGTTCTGCTGGCAGTTCTGGACCTTCGACTGGAAGAACGCCGCCCCCGGCGAACACACCATCGTCAGCCGCGCCACCGACGCCGAGGGCAAGACCCAGCCCACCGCCGAAGACCCGACGATGAAGCTGAAGAAGACTTACTGGGAATCCAACCAGCAGTGGGTGCGGAAGCTGAAGATCGAGGCGTGAGCCAGATCACGCGTAGCGATCCGGATTCAGCAGATCGATTGGCATCGACGGCTTCTCGTCGCTGACGATTTCACTGACCAGCCTGCCGGTGATGGGACCAAGGCTCAGGCCCATCATCGCGTGGCCGGTGGCGATGGTAAGATTCTTGAACTTCGCCGTCCGTCCGAGGTAAGGCATCCCATCGGGCGAGCACGGGCGCAACCCGCGCCAAGGCTGCACGCCTTCAAAATCCCGCGGACTGAACTTCGGATAATACTTTGCCACGCTCTTGATGATGCCCTGCACGCGCACGGGATTGATGTCCTCGTTCAGCCCGGCGATTTCCATCGTGCCGCCGAAACGAAGCGTGCTGCCCATCGGCGTCACCGCCACGCGCGCCTCGGTGAAGATGGAGCAAATTTGCGGCAACTCACGCGGCTTCGTGAGCGTGAGGCTGTAGCCCTTGCCCGCCTGCATTGGGAGCTTGAGCCCCAGCGCGCGCGCCACGACGGGCGACCACGAGCCACCGCACAGGATGACTTCGTCCGCCGTGAATCCGCCCGCCTGCGTCTTGAGGCCCGACACTCGAGAACCATCGCGCGTGAAGCCATCCACCTCGGTGCCCCAGTGAAACTTCACGCCCATCGTGTCGCACTGCTGCTTCAATCCGGCCATGAAACGATTTGGCGAGAGATGACAGTCCTTTGGGAAATAAACGCCGCCTGCCACGTCCATGGTCACGTCTGGATCGAGCTTCGCGATGCCTTTCGCGTCGAGCACCTCGGCGGGGACGCCCAGGTTATTCGCCCGCTGTGCAAACGCCGCCTCCTCATCCAGCGAGTGCTGCGTCTTGCAAAGCATCACCAGGCCCTTCTTCACGAGGCCGAAGTCATTCTGCGGCAGCGCGGCGAACTCCTCGAAGCACGCGCGGCTGGCGAAACTCAGGTCGCGCAGCAGCGGAGCGGAGCGGGCGACATGTGCGGCGTTCGCCGCGCGCATGAACTTCCACGCCCACGACATCAGCTCCCAGTTCAGGCGCGGCTTGATGTAGAACGGCGACTCGGGATTCCACATCCACTTCAACCCCAGCGCGACCATGCCCGGCGCCGCCAGCGGCACGAAGTGACTCGGCACCACCATGCCCGCATTGCCGAAGGAGCAGCCGTCGCGCTGCTCGAGATTGCGGTCGATGACCGTGACGCGATGCCCGCGCCGCGCGCAGTAGCAGGCCGTGGAGAGGCCGATGACGCCGCCACCAATGATGAGGATGGATTTCAAATCGGAACTCATTTGGTGGAGGAATGGATCGCTGAGAAGCGGGACCGGATGTCAGCGGCTGAACCGATGGTGAGCCAGACGTCATACTCAAACCTCATCCCCGACGTGATGGCGAAGCGCTTCAGCGGCGCGAAGTAGGAGCACGAGCCGTGTTCGCGTTTGCCATCGCCGAAGCGATAGCACGTGAGCGCGTCGGCCACCGGCACCAGCACGCCCACGCCGAAATCATTCTTGTCCACGTAGGCCGCCCAATGCTCGGTGAACTTGCGCGATTCATTCGGCCAGCCCGGCTTCGAGCGATTCACACTGTCGCCTCGCCAGGCATTCGTCCCCTCGTACACCAGCAGCGTGTCGTATTGAGGCTCGACGAACACCGCCGGCAGTTCGTGGTGAATCTTCGGGTGCGTGTTGGTGCCGGTGTAGGTCATCCGGAACTTCACATGCGCCAGCCTGCCGGTCAGTGAAATCCATTCCTCGAAAATCACGTCGGGCAGATCCGCGCCGGACGCCCAGTGCTTGCCCATTGATTTGGCGTAGAGCGAATCGCGTTCAACCTTTAACTCCAGCACCTGCGCCGGGTTGCCATGCCAGTCGCCGCCCTGCACCGGGTTCCAGCGCCACGGTTTCTTGTTCCACAGCGAACCATCCTCCGCGCCGTAGTAGGACTGCTGCACGAGCCGGCCCCGGTCCCAGTGATTGATCACGTTCTCGCCCGTGGCACTGAGCGCGAGATACGCGATGCCCGCGCCGGAAGATTTCTTCACGCCCAGCCGCAACTCGCCATTGTCGATGAAGACGAAGTCATTGGTGGCGCGCTCCGGGGGCAAGGCTCCAAACGCCAGGCTCCAGGCTCCAGAGAAGATCCAAGCTGCAAACACGACGCTCGGAAGCCAGCGACAGGCGGCCTCACTCGGATTTAGCGGCTTGGTGTTGGGTGCCTGGAGCATCATGGCTTCTTCTTCGCCGCTGGCGCGGGCGGATCAGCCAGTTGATTCTTCACCGGCACGAGAGTGGCGCGGTGCTGCTCCACCGCCTTCTCAATCGCCGCCACGACATCGAGGTGATTGCTCGCTACGTTGAAGCGCTCGCCTTCATCCTGCGCCACGTTGAAAAGCAGCGGCGGCGAGTTGGTCTGCGGCTTCTCGGGGCCGTAGCCGTTGCGCGTGATGAAGTTCGCCTTCCATGGCCCGAGTCGCGCCGCGTAAAGCTGCGCGCCGCGATAAAAGAAGAACGGTTCCTCGCGCTTCATCGTGCTTGAACCGAACAGCAGCGGCCCAATATCCGCGCCGTCGATGCCCCGGTCACGCGGCACTTCGCCACCCGCGAGTTTCAGCGACGTGGTGAACAGGTCCATCATGCAGGCAAAATCACGCTGCACCTGGCCTCCCGCAATACTTCCAGGCATCCACGCGATGCCAGGCACCCGCATTCCACCTTCCCACGTCGAGCCTTTGCCATCGCGCAGCGGGCCAGCAGTGCCGCCCGCCTCGCGCATGACAAGCCATGGGCCGTTGTCGCTGGTGAAGAAGACGAGCGTATTCGTCCCCAGTCCGGATTTGCGCAACGCGCTCAACACTTCGCCCACACTCCAGTCCAGTTCCTCCACCACATCACCGAAGAGTCCGCGCGGACTCTTGCCGCGGAATTTATCCGAGGCAAAGAGCGGCACGTGAGGAAAACTATGCGGCAGGTAGAGCAGGAACGGCCGCGACCGGCTCTCCTGAATGAACTTCACCGCCTCCTGGGTGTAACGCCGCGTAAGTTGCGTCTGGTCGGTCGGACGCTCGATAAGTTCCTCGTTGCGATAGAGCGGGGCGTCCCACCATTTCGGATCTTGATCCAGCCGCGACGTTGCGCCAGGCGGAGCGTTCGTCGGATTCATGTCATTCGAGTGCGGCAGGCCGAAGTAATAATCGAAGCCATGCTTCCGCGGATGATGCGCAGGGTTCACCGTCCAGTTGCCCAAGTGCCACTTGCCAATGCAGGCGGTCGCGTAACCGCGCGTCTTCAGCGCTTCAGGCAAGGTAACCTCCTCCGCTGGCAGCCCGCCCGTCGAGATGTTGCGGATGACACGGAACTGGTCGTTGCACATGCCGCTGCGAATCGGGTAACGGCCCGTCAGCAACGCGGCACGGCTCGGGGTGCAGACCTCGGCGGCAGAATAGAATTGCGTGAAGCGCATGCCTTCCGCCGCCATTCGATCCAGGTTCGGCGTGCGAATGTTCGGGCTGCCGTAGCAACCGAGATCCCCGTAGCCGAGATCGTCCGCGAGGATAATGACGATGTTGGGGCTCGCTGCGTTCGAAGCTCCAAACACCAGGCACCAAGCACCAAAGAAGATCCAAGAACCAAGCATCAAGCTCCAAAGCCTTCCCCAGAGCGTGCGCCGAAATGGAGGTTGAAGACTGGCGCTTGGAACTTGGTGTTTCATTTTGTGTTTCATCGTATCCCCCAGCAGAACGGATCACTTTCATTCAGCAACAGCGTCGCCTCAGCATTCACGAACGCCGTGCCGGTGATCGTGGGGATGATTTGATCCCCGGCGCGTTTGAAACGCCCGGTGAACGTGCTGCCAATGATGCTCTCCTGCACCCACGACGCGCCCTCGGCCAGTTTGCCGTCAGCGGCAAGGCAGGCAAGCTTCGCACTCGTGCCGGTGCCGCATGGCGAACGGTCGTAGGCCTTGCCCGGGCAGAGCACAAAGTTGCGCGAATGTCCGCCGGGCAACTGCGGTGGGCCCAACAGCTCGACGTGATCGACCTCGGGATAACCCTGCGCGTTCACGGCCTGACGAATGGCCCAGGAAAGCTCGGTGAGTTTCTCAATATTGTTCAACGTGACCGGCTGCCCGTGTTGATCAACGAGGAAGAACCAGTTACCACCCCACGCCAGGTCGCCGGCGATCGGGCCGACGCCGGGCACGTTCACCTTCACGCCTTTGGCTTTGCGATAACTCGGCACGTTCTCGACCGAGACCGAGCCATCCGCGTGCAAGGTTGCCGTCACCACGCCCACGCAGGTCTCAATGCGATGCGCGCCGGGCTTGATGCGGCCCAGATGCGCGAGCGTGACCACGAGGCCAATCGTCCCGTGCCCGCACATCTGCAATACGCCGACGTTGTTAAAAAAGATGACGCCCGCGACGCAGGTCTTGTCCGCCGGTTCCACGAGCAGAGCACCAACGATCACGTCCGAGCCACGCGGTTCATTCACCACCGCGGAGCGGAAGCGGTCGTGCTGATCGCGGAAGATCTTCAACTGCTCTGCGATAGTGCCGCCGCCCAGGTCCGGGCCGCCGCTGACCACGATGCGCGTCGGTTCGCCGCCGGTATGAGAGTCGATGATTTGGATGCGTTTCATCGGAAATGTTGCCAAAGCCTAGTTCAAGCGCACCGCGCGTTGAATCCGAATCGGTGACTTGAGGGATTGCCCTTCCGCTGGCGCAGTGTGGATCTGCTTCACCACATTCATGCCTTTCACCACTTTGCCGAAGGCGGCGAAGCCCTGTCCGTCAGGATTGCGTTTGCCGCCGAAGTCCAGTTCCGGCTGGTCGCCGATGCAGATGAAGAAATGATCCTGCGCCGTGTCCGGGCCATCGCGCGCCATTGAGATCGTGCCGTCGAGATGCTTCAGACCGGTGTCGCGCGTGCGCTCGATCTGGATGGGCGCTGAGAACTTGTTGGTCTTCGCGGGATTGGCCGAGGCTTGAATGACTTCAATCTTCACCGGGCTCTGCAGCTGATTCGACAGCGTCACGGTGCGGTGGAACTCGCCGTCGTTGTAGTGGCCGGCCTGCACGTAGCGGAGGAAGTTGGTGACGGTGTGCGGCGCGGCCTTCGCGTCCAGTTCGACTTCGATCACGCCAAGGGCTGTCTCGATGGAAACGCGCGGCTTCTCGGGTATCGGCGGCACCCGCCACTGGAAGGACGGCGCGGTCTTTGGATTGTATCCAGCGAGATGCGCGCGGCCCGCCGCTTCGCGCGTCATCGGCTTCTGGTAGCGCCACGGAATCTCGCCGAAGACTTCGGCGCACAGCGCGGCGACCTTGGGATCGTATTCTTTCAACTGCGCGCGCGTGGCGACGTGGTTGTGCAGCGCGTCGTTGCTGCGGTTGTTGTCGAACCAATCCTGCACGCTCTCGGCCCAGTATTCGCCGGGGCTTGTCGCCGCGTAGGTGTTCTTCCATAGGCCGGCGTTGGTCGCGCTCTGGAACGCGTCGCGCAGGCGGCGGTCGAAGGTCGGGTCGAGCGCGCGCATGCCGACGCCGTGAATGACGTGGGCGAATTCGTGGACAAGGATGTTCTCCGTCGAATACGGGTCGCCCGCGAAGCACAGCAGATTCTCCTCGGCGCAACTGGCGATGCGCCCGCCCAACCCGCGCGCGCGTCGGTCCCAATAAACCTTCGGCGTCATGGCCGCCTGCTCCGGAATGTCGGTCGTGTATTCGTTGTGCGCCATCACGACCAGGCGTGCGTCATTGGTGGCGAGCGCGTGAAGGATATCCGCGCGATTCGTGAGCATCTGGCGAACGACCCACGCCGCCTCGCGCATCGCATGGTCGGAGACGTTCGACGAACCGAGCACGGGAAAGCCGTCGAGGTCGATGTGCTTCTGGTAAAACGGGCCGAGCTTGAAGTCGCGCCTGACGTCTTCGGGAATCGTTTTGACCACGGCAGCATCCGCCGCAGTCGCCGTCACGGCGATCATCGCACCGACGGCCAGCAGCAAGAGCCGCACTCCCCAGATTCGCATCGACAGGCTGGACTTCATTTCACGCCGGCCATGAGTTTGCGAATCGGTTTGGTGAACAGCAACAACAGCAAGCCCGCGCCGCCCGCCGTCATCACCACCTGCATGAAACGCGCAGGCATGGCGGCGGTGTTGTCCCCGCTGACTTCGCCCGCGAAGAGGCCGGCGATCAGGTTGCCGAGGGATGATCCAAGAAACCAGATGCCCATCATCTGCCCGACCAACCGCGCCGGGGCCAGCTTCGTCACCGCGCTGAGGCCGACGGGGCTGAGGAACAGTTCGCCAATGGTATGCAGGAGATACGTGGCGATGAGCCACGTGGGCCAGACGGGTCCGCTGCTGATGGCGCGCTTCGCCCCGAAGGCGAGAACGAGGAATCCGGCGGCGAGCAACAACAGGCCCCACGAGACTTTCACCGTGAGCGAGGGCGAGGCGTTGCGCCGCGCGAGCAACGTCCAGAGGGCGGCCACCAGCGGGGCGAGCGTGATGACGAAGATGGCGTTGAGCGATTGGAACCAGCCGGCGGGAACCTCGAAGGCCTTCTCCAATCCCACCACGCCAGCCGGGATGATCCGCTCCGTGTGTCGCTCGCCAAAAAGATTCAGCGACGAGCCGGCCTGCTCGAACCCGGACCAGAACATCGCCGAGGCGAGGAAGAGCACGGCGATGACGGCGACGCGTTTCTTCTCGGTGGCATCAAGTCCGGCGAGGAGAAAGGCCCAGGCGAAATAGCCGACCGCCATGGCCAGGATCAGCCAGACGGTGAACTTGCCAAGCCGGAGGGGATTGATGACGAGCAGGCCCGACATCGCGAGCACGATGATCAGCACCAGCGCACCGAGCGCGACGCCGACCAGCGACCAATCCCGCGCCGCCGCCACGCTGCGATGAGCCGGCGCACGGCCCGCGTCGCCGAGGTGATGACGCGTGAAATGGAACTGCACCAAACCCAGCACCATGCCCACGCCCGCCGCGGTGAAGCCGTAGTGCCAGTTCAATTTTTCACCGAGCGAACTGCACACCAACGGGCCAATCGCCGCGCCGAGGTTGATGCCCATGTAGAAAATCGTGAAGCCCGCATCGCGTCGCGCGCCGCCCTCGGGGTAAAGCTGCCCGACGAGCGCGCTGATGTTCGGCTTGAGCAGGCCGGTGCCGAGCACGATGAGCACTAGGCCAAGGAAAAATGTTTGCACCAGCGGGATGCCCAGGCAGAAGTGGCCCGCGGCGATGAGCGTGCCGCCGACCCAGATGGCGCGTTGCGCGCCGAGCAGACGGTCGGCGATCCAGCCACCCGGCAGCGCGGCGAGATACACGCCCGCCGTGTAGAGGCCATAGATGGCTGTCGCGGTTTCATCGGTAAGACCCATCCCGCCCTTCTTCACCTGGTCCACCATGAACAGCACGAGCAACGCCCTCATGCCGTAGTAGCTCAACCGCTCCCACATCTCGGTGAAGAAGAGCGTGTAGATACCGCGCGGCTGGCCCTGGAGCGATTGCGGAGCCAGGGTGGAATCCACCGGCAACAGCGGATCGGGAGCGGGCGTTGGATTGGTCATGCCGCGTGGTGGTGCAGAGGTTCAACTTCTCCGGGGCCGGATTCGTTGGGTCATCAGGCGTTCACTTGCGCTTTGGAATCTTCGGCCGCTTCGCGATGCCGTCGTGGATGATCTTGAGAATGCGTTTGCGCTCCTCGCCCTTGAGCACGAGGCGCGGCGCACGGACCCATTCCTTACCCAAGCCCGTCTCCTGCACGGCGAGCTTGATGTATTGGACGAACTTGGGGTGAACGTCGAGATGCAGGAGCGGGGTGAACCAGCGGTAAATTTCCCGCGCCTCGTCCCAGCGACCCTGTCGCGTCAGTTCCCAGAAGTATTGGTTCTCCGCCGGAAACGCGATGCCGGTGCCCGCCACCCATCCATCGATGCCGAGGATACTCGCCTCGAGCGCAAGGTTGTCCACGCCGGTGAAGATGGCGTAGCGCCCGCCGACAGTATTGTGCAGATCGGTGATGCGCCGCACGTCGCCGGAGCTTTCCTTGAGCGCGACGAAGTTCTTCTGGTCGGCCAGCTTCGCGAACAGCTCGGGCGTGATGTCGTTCGCGTAGCTGATCGGGTTGTTGTAAATCATGATGGGCAGCCCGGTGGATTTCGCCACGGTGCGGAAGTGCGTCATCGTTTCCTCGGCGTCGCCCTTGTAGAGCATGGCGGGCATGAGCATCACGCCATCGGCGCCGAGCTTCTCCACGTCGCGCACGTAACGCACCGCTTCGGCGGTGCTCGTCTCGGCCACACCGCTGAGCACGGGGATGCGGCCATTCATTACTTCGATCATGGCCTCCATGACGCGGCGCTTTTCGTCGCCAGTCATGGGCTGGTTCTCGCCAAGCGAGCCGAGGAAGATCATTCCTTTGATGCCGGACTTGATGAGGACTTCGACATGGACGGCGGTCGCTTCGAGATCAAGAGAGCCGTCCTTGTGCAACTGCGTGGTGATGGCGGGGAAGACGCCGGTCCAATAGGGTTTCATGGGTGTGAAGAGTAGTCAGTAGGTCGGTGTTCAGTAATCAGT
>Ga0163144_10025099_pt1 | contig 11663 bp, 7 predicted proteins | sample OliLak19BULKMAT1_FD_123175 | JGI IMG/M metagenome (GOLD analysis project Ga0163144, IMG submission 123175) | Freshwater microbial mat bacterial communities from Lake Vanda, McMurdo Dry Valleys, Antarctica - Oligotrophic Lake LV.19.BULKMAT1 | ecosystem: Environmental > Aquatic > Freshwater > Lake... | reverse complement strand
TAGCAGCCAGTTTGCCATCAGGTTTGCCGGGTGACAAATCTTCCATGCCAGTTTCAATCCAGCGACGCAGCAGATCGAGTTCGCTGGCGGGAATGCGTGGACTGTTGGGTGGCATCACTGGATCTTCCAAGTGCGCAGCAGACTTGTAGAGCAAACTTTGATTCGGCTTTCCAGGAACGACCACTGGTCCTGATGCGGAGCCCGCCATAATTGCAGGTAGATCGGCCAAATTTAAATCGCCACGCATCTCGTCCAAGTTATGGCAAGTAACACATCGCTTGCGCAGCACACTGCGCACACTCTCATAACGAACCACAGAGTCTGCTTCACCAATTGTAACTGCCAAAACATATCCGTTCGAAGTCAGCAGTAACAACGCTAACATTACCAGCCGCACTAAAGCGGTTTGAGTGCAAATCATTTCGATATCTCTCGCAAAGCAGTCGAAGGGAAGTTGTCTAGTGATTGAATACAAACTCATTCGAATTCAAGACGGCCCAGAAAAGATCTGCCAACTCGCTTTCAATATCTTCTTTCCCTTCGAGCCGTTCGGAAATCGCTTGCATTTCCTTCGCGTCAGGATGGCGTGTCAAGCAAACTCGATACACCGCATCCACGAGCTCGGCGGTCGATTTCCCTTCGGACATCAGTTGTTTGAGCCAGCCGCCTTGTTGTATCTTTCCTGATGTGTTTTCACCGTTGAGCAGATGCAAGGCTTGGGACAAAGTCGGCGAGGTACTGACTTCGCAAGTGCAAGGTGTATTGCGTGAAGCGCGGCCGAAGGTCTCCAGAAAATAATTATCGGAGCTGCCGTCTGGAACTTGAATCGCTCGTCCACCAAGTGGCAGACCGGCAAGTTTATCGGTGGTGCGAGTCACTTGACTGATACAATCCAGCAACACTTCGGCTCGCATCCGACGAATCTTCGCATGGCTAAAATTGCGATCGTCCCACTTGTTCCATGCATTCGATCGCGTCGCAAGTTGATAGGTCTTTGAATTGCAAATATCTTTTGCGAGCTTGCGGATATCGAACTCGTAATTCCCGAGCTTTTGCCCCAAAGCATCGAGTAGCTCAGGGTTGGATGGTGGATTGCTGACCCGCATGTCATCAACCGGATCAACAATGCCCATGCCGTTAAAATGAGCCCACAGCACGTTGGACAGATTGTTTGCAAAGGCTTGGTTGCCGGAACTGGTCAACCACTCCGACAAGGCGAGTCGATAGTCATCGCCAGGTTTGAATTTCGGCGAGTCGCCTCCCAGGAACTTCGGCGTCACGGTTCGTCCCGCAACAGGATGCTTGAGCCCACCGACTCCGGCGTTGAACACAGTGATTTCACGAGGATCATCCGCTTGCTTGTATCCAACTTGACTAACGAACGCCGCGAATCCGTAATAGTCGTCCATGGTCCAGCGGTCGAACGGATGGTTATGGCATTGAGCGCACTGAATGCGAGTACCCAGGAAAGCTTGTGCGATATTCTCTGCCAACAGTTCAGGGGTCGTTTCAGTTTGGTAGTAAGTGGTTGGCGGATTGTCGAACGTGCTTCCGTTGGCTTGAATAAGTTCGCGAACTATCGCATCCACAGTAACACCTGAGTGCACACGATCTCTCAGCCAACTGTCGTAAAGGCTGAGCCCTTTGGAAGTGAGTCCATTGGTGCGGCGAATCTGCAACATCTCCGCCAGCTTCATGATCCACAAGTCAAGAAAGTCTCTGCTGTCGACCAACTCATTCACCAGACGCTCGCGCTTATCGCTAGTCGAGTCGTTCAAGAACTTGTCCTGCTGTTCCATGGTGGGCAACAGTCCAACGGTATCTAGATAAACACGTCGCAGGAAAATTTCGTCGCTGCAAACTTCTGATGGCAGAACCTGCAAGTCCTTCCAGCGAGCCAAAGTGAATTCGTCGATGTAGTTGTTTGGTTGAAACTCAGGGTTCAGGTATTCGCCCCCGGAGCGCACGACGATTGGCATTCCTGCAGTGAACTGATCGAACCGCGCCATCAAGAAAGCGGATCCGGGCCCAGTGCCGTTCACGTTACCCGTTTCTGAAACGCTGACGGTTGCTTCATTGTTGCTGAAGAACACCGACAACTTTGTCACATCCCGAGTTGAACCGTCGTCGTAACGAGCCAGCACGATCATTTGTTGCTGTTCGCTTGGTTTAGCCATCACTGTCTTGCGAGGAAACACATCGATGGCAATCGGGACTGGAACATTCTCCGGATCAACCGCTGCGCTCGAACCGATCCATTCAACCAGTTTGCAATACTCCGCTGACCCGACCTCAATTCGCTTTCCTCCAGTATGCGGTACTTCACCGGTGGCTTTGTTGACCAGTAGACAGTCTTCCGGCCGGCTCAGGTTGATGCGTCGACCGCTCATTTCTCGGGTGATTCGGTAATAATCGCCGCTTGGATCAAAGCCATAGAGACTCAACCGAAAGCCGTCTTTACCCGATGCTGCGCCATGACATTTGCCCGCGTTGCAGCCGGCTTGAGTCAGGATCGGAAGAATGTCGTTGCGAAAGCGGAGTGGTCGGTCGGCGCTTTCGGACTCGGCAACAACCACGTTCAGTTCCGCATTCACTCCCTGCCAAAGCACGTTCACCTTGGTCGCGCCGACTGACACGGGAACTACTTCGCCCTCAGTAACTTGAGTGACCTTTGGATCATTCGCAGTGAAGCCTACTTCGTTAGTAACGTCGCGCGTGCTGCCATCCTCGAACTGTGCCTGCACCAACACCCGCTGCCGATCGGAGAGATACTTCAGCGATATCTCGACTGGGAAAACACTCAATGACTTAAGCGGCTTGGAAGCCGTACTTGTTTCCGGACAAGCGACATCTGCAGCTTTCACGACCCATGCATTGGCGACAATCCAAGCCGCAATCCAAATGGTTGAAATGACTGATTTTCGAGAACGCATCATGACTCCGTGGCAAGCTAATGTTAGGCGAATATTAGGCGGTTTAAGATTTTTGCGGTTTGAAGAAATTTACCGATTACTGTTCTGAGTTTGTTTCAGGGCTTCCAGGGGACTTAAGACTCGGCCCGAAGAATCGCGAAACAGTTTGCCTTTAGACGCGATCGTCAAGCGACTGTTGGCCGCCAAGACGAAGCTCACGCGTTGATCTTCGATAGTGCTCGTTAACCTGCATTGCACTTGATCGAATTCTCCAACCGGTGCGTCTTCAGCCACAACGAGTTTGAAGTGAACCTGATTCGCGTCAGGATCGACAGTGGCGGATTGGCAAACGACGCGGTTCGGTAGACCCTCGAGTTCTGCCAACATGGAAGTTCTGATCGGCGATTTTCTGGCAAGTTGACATACCACTGATAACGTCTCGCCTTGCTCGCAATCCAAAGCGTCCAACTTACCGTCGATCGGCGCCGGGCCAATGATCAACATCACGACTTGCGAAGCGACCTCGCGGCCATCGATCGAGGTTGTGTCTGCTTGAGCTGAAACGGTGTCAACTCGCGCCGTTGCAACGAGTGGCCAAGTACGTGGCAGCGCACGATCGGCGGCCTTCAATTCGTAAACCGCAGTCGTCTCTTTCGCTGGAATAACTACGAATGGCTCGCAAGAGATCCATGGCGGCAGGAATGGCAATTCAACTCGAACAGCTTCGTTGAAGCTGTTTTCGCGGCTAATCTGGACTCGGATACCCAACGTGCCATTGCGAGCCAGTTCGACCGTGGGCGGAACCAAATCGATTCGAAAAGGCACCGCTTCCGTCACCGCGATTGGCAAGCGATCAACGGTTGTACTCGTGAACAGTTGATCGGCCGATTCAGCCACTAAATCAACCGTCTGCGCGAACCCGCCAGTTGCAACTCCTTCACCAGATGGGCCGACAACTTTGATGTCAGCTAGCACAGCGGACAGATCCGCCTGATTTCCTGCTTCTAAAATCGTAGGAATCCAGAAGCAATCGCGCGGAATAGAAAACGGCGAAGCATGCACTCCGACAGGCAAACCAGTAAGCTCTCCCTCGACATCGCAATCGATGAACTCGCGACGAATCCCAATCTTGGCTAACACTCGATTGCCTTTGGGAATTGCGATCGTTTGATGCAACTGCGACGTTCGGTCTGGTCGCGGCAAGAAGGCAGTGAGCGTCGGAGTAATGCGAGTTACTTCGGCGCGGTACACATGACTGGGGCCACCCGCCAACAACTTGTCGCGAACAGATACATAATAACGTCCGGCTTTGAGCGGCGTAAATTCAACTCGACTATCGTGAGTGTCCCAATCATCATTCGATGCCAGGATCTGCTGCTGAGAATCCAGGACCGTTACGATACCGTCGATCGGCGAACCAACTCGTGCCGCGAACAATTCGATCCGCAGTGGTTCGGTTTCTGTTAAATCGATCGCGAAGTAATCGACATCTCCGGCTCGCTCTAAAATTCCATTCAACGCGATCGGCAACGTTGCAGGAACGAGTTGCTCGTTGACAGAGTCGTTTGATGAATCGCTGGCTTCGAAAGCATTCGGAAAATCGCTGATGCGGAACGGGATTGCGGTTGGCGATCCCCTATCCGACTCGCCATTGAACAACTGAAACCGACGCACGGTCTCGATATCCGTGGGCAAAAGGACGGAGCGAGTTTCGGTTGTTACCGAGTTGACGAACCTTACTGGACATTGAGTTCCTAGTTGCCCACCGGCGGGATATGCGACAGAAGGTGCAGGGAAATCTCCTACATGCAACGCGTAGAAGCTCTTCTCCCCTCCGCCATAATTGGTTTCATGCACGGAGAGCTCATAGACACCGGCCGTGGTCGCTCGCAACGATACCACCGGATCTTGCCGAAGCAGAGGGTCATCATCGGCGCTAGCGACGACTTTGCCGTCTGGATCTTTGATAAATATGACTGTATCGAGCAGTTCGCCGCCAAGTCGCACGGCGTCCATCTCGGCCGTCAGTCGCTGGCCCGCTTCTAAACGGACCGTGTATCGATCGATGACGCCTGGCGACAGCACACCGCAAAGAGTCGAATTGAGCTGCGTGATTTCAACGGCTGGTGAATCGGAGCTTTTCTCGCTGCCTCGTTGCCGAGTCCCCGCAGTTGAGTCCACTTGATTCATCGACGCTACACCATCAGCCATCTCTGATCGCGAGCCGCGTCGTGTCGAACCGCTGGCTGAAACCTCTGCCACGGCGGCTGATAGGATCACTGGAAATGGCGAGACACGAAGCGTTCGCAGTTCGGAAAAACCATGGTCGCTGAGCACTCGAAAGGGTTCATTCGCGAGCCGGCATTCCGGAGCAGCGGCTACTGTGGCGAGTAATTCATTCTCCGAAATCACATCGATTTTCTGACAACTCAATTCCGAAGAGTAGAAAACTAAATCGCGACAATTTTTCAATCGTCCGCCAGTGATTTTCAACTGGAAAGTAGTTCCGCGTTGAGCGACCGGAGGCCATACCGATTCGATCGATGGCTCCGCTCCTAAACCTAGACTGAACGGAGCCGCAATGCACAGGCAGCATACCTGTGCGATGAGCCTAATTGGTTTGTCAAACATCGAAACGACCTTGAGAGTTATAGTAACAAGTTACGCGAGGAGATCACGAACTACATTGCCATTCATCACAATGGCTTGAGGTCGATCCCCCGGTGACATCAACTGCTTCTTGGCGTCGATGCCCAGCAGGTGAAGGATGGTCGTCGAGTAGTCTTCGATGCTGAGCGCGTTATCAGCGGGCTCGGCTGCGAGAGCGTCGGAAGCACCGTAAACGGAACCCCGTTTCACGCCACCGCCAGCCATTGCGATGCTGAAAACGCGAGGCCAGTGGTCCCTACCGCCACCCGCGTTGACGCGCGGCGTGCGACCGAACTCGCTAGTCACCAAGACCAACGTCGAGTCGAGTAAGCCGCGTTGATCGAGGTCGGCGATCAAGCCTGCGTAGGCGCGATCGAGATCCGGCATTTGCGTTTCAATGCCGCGATAGTGGTAAGCATGGGTGTCCCACGCACCGTACGTGACAGTAACGAAGCGCGCACCGGCCTCGACCAAACGTCGAGCCGTCAGGAAGCTAGCGCCGGCCCGTGGTCGAAGAATCGGTCCCCATGGTTCCATGCCGTAAAGACTTTTTGTGCTTTCGGATTCACCCTTCAAGCTAAAAGCTTCTTTCGCTTCTTTCGATCCAAGTAGTTCGTAGGCACGACCGTAGAATGAATCCATCGTGCTCAGCTTGTCATCGCGTTCCATCGACGCGAAGTGCTGATCGACTAGATCTTTCCAAGACTTACGGCGTTCGAATCTTGATTGGTCGACTCCGTTGGGCAAATTTAAATCGCGAACTCGGAAATTCGCGCGGGCTGGATCACCGCCAAGTGCGAACGGTCCGTAAGCGTTGCTGAGATAGCCGCTGCCCAGATACTGGCTACCCTGATTCGGAACAACAACATAAGGAGGCATTGCCCCGCGAGGTCCCAGCTCATGCGCGACCACACTTCCCATGCTTGGATAAACTAACGCCGGGCTCGGTCGATAGCCGGTGAACATGCTATGCTCACCGCGTGCGTGATCGACCTCAGTATGAGTCATACTGCGCACAACAGTGATCTTATCTGCTACTGCAGCAGTCGCTTGCATATGCTTGCTAAATCGCACACCCGGCAATTTAGTTTGCACTGTGTCCAGGATGCCACGATACTCCACGGGCGCATCCGGTTTGGGATCGAAACTGTCCATGTGAGCGAATCCACCTTGCAGGTAAATGTGGATCACGTTCTTCGCTTTGGGCTCAATCTTCTGGGAACTACCTTCAGCAGCTTGGCTCTGCAAAGTGAAATAATCACCCAGCGTCAAACCAACTCCCGCCAACCAACCGACTTGCAACACATCGCGCCGACGAGGTTTGAAATGCGAAGCATCACTCAACCATGTTCCGGGTCGATCTGTCATTACAATATCCTTTAGTAAATTTTTAATATTCATTTGTCGACCATCGCAACGTTGCTAATCGATATAGCCAATCGATATTCAGCGATCAAAGTTGCGACATTTCGTAATAGCGATGCCTGGTCCTACTTCTCGTCGCTTGTCACTACATCCCCGCCCAGTACAGCCCTGCTCAGCCGCACGGACTTGTCTTCTCTGGTTTCATTTGAGGGTGAACTGAATCGGACGATCAGCTTCGGACGCTGCTCGATTTTGTCGAACTCCGAAGCGTAGAAGTCCCAACCGTTGCCGCCGGTGTTCAAGAACACCCATCCATGATTCGCTTGTCCGTTCACCCAGCCCTGCACGGTGCCGGTCACATCGAAGATCGCACCTGAAGAACTGGCCGCAATTTTTCCGAAGGTGAATCCGTCTTTGTGACGTGAGGCTTCGAATCCGTCAGCGGAGACTCCGGAAATGACATTGTCCCAAGTAGCCGCTTCTTCGAATGGAACCAGCATGCGATGCAGATTCACGGTCGAACCTTGGTCGAAGGCGCTGACGATCAACCGCGCTGAAACAACATGGCACTTGGCCGGAATCTGCTGAGCTTGAGAGCCGATGATGTCCTCAAAGCGCATAAGCACCTGGCTCTCGCCACCATCGTTATTCGCATCGCTCGACGCATTGGGATTGGCGCTGAGAATCGTTTTCGGCGCCAGAGCCCAGATCTCCGTGTCAATCGTTCCGCTGTAGCCATTCATACCGTGCTGGAAGACAACTTCGAACGATCCATCCTCCAACTTCTTTAAGGCAGGCTCAGTTGCACTGAGTTGTGCAGCCAGACCTACCCACAGAGTTAGATGGATCGCGCAACCCAGCGTCCACCACTGCCTACTATTCTTCAGTGTCACTTGTCGCATTTGCCTTAATCCTCCAGCACGAATCACACTCAAAACGATTCAAAACTTACTTAGCCGCAGGTCGCACATGCTCTGGTACCTCTGGCGTAATTTCCTTCATCAAGTTGATCTTGCCGGGTTGCTTTTGCAGTTCGAAAGCGTCATAGAGTTCACCGATTGCAGTGCGTGCTTCGAAAAGTAATTTGCCGCCATCGATACGAACAACTTGATACAACTGAGTGTCTTCAGCCACACGCGGCATAAAATCATGGCGTTGGATGTTGTACATTTTTGGACCGCTGACTGAGACCACGTAGACCGTGCCAGTTGATTCATCGACTTTTTGAACGCCAGTCGGAACGTTGGCGATAGTTTGCGGGACGGATGTTGCAGCGGGGCCGCTTACTCCGGCACCACTTACAGCGGCGCTGCTACCGACCGCTTGCGCTTCAGCCGCTGCAGAGATTTCACTTGGGACATACAAACCGGTACGCCCGTAAGTGTGGTCATGACCTTGTAAGACCAAGTCCACTTTGTACCTGTCAATGATTGGCTTCCACAAGGCGCGCAGCTCAGGGTTGTCGCGATCTTTTCCAGTTGAAAAGATGGGATGGTGAAAGGTGCAAACGACCCATTCGAGTTTGTTCTTCTCGAGCAGCTCTTCCAGCCACTTGGCTTGTAGCTCTTGCTGCTCGTTGCTGTTCATGGCCACCAGCAGCATGTTGTGGTACTGAATCGAGAAGCAAGTTTCTTCTAAACCTGCTGGGCCGTTCATTGGAAACTCAAACTGTGGCCGCCAGTGGTGCGAAACTCGCTTGCCATTGTCTGCCTTAGCCATCTCGTGGTTGCCGGGAATAGCAACGTTGGGCATCGAAGCATTGATCCAAGCACCAGCACCGAACCATTCACCCCACTCAGCGTCAGCTTCTGCGGAGTTGATCAAGTCACCCGCATGCAACAGGAAAGCCGCCTTAGGGGCATCAGAATAAGCTTCGCGAATAACTCGCGACCACAACGATCGAATGTTGTTCTGAGCGTCACCAAAGTAGATGAACGAGAACGGCTCGTTGCTCGCGCCTGCCGTTTTGAAATGGAACCATTCGCTCCAATTGGTGCCGTCGCCAACGCGATACGCATACTTGGTATCAGGCACTAACCCGTCGAATTTTCCGGTGTGAAAATGAGCCGTATTGATGTCAGTCTTGAGCGCTTCGGTAGCCGCAATCATCTGCTTGGCTTTTTCCGAAAAGTACGGATTCGCTTCCGCCTTCGCAATCTCTACCATTCCCTGCGTGACTTCAACGGACGTCCTCCAGCTAACCGCAGCACTGGTACGCGGGTCGCCGTTGAGCGTCAACACAACGCGGTCCGGCATCGCAGTCGGCTTGTAATAGTCCGCAGGTTTCACCGCAGCCACTGCATGGTCATGCCCCTCGTGCGCCCAAGTACTCGAAGACGCCGTCAATGCCAACGCCATCAGCGAACTAATGCCAACGCGAAGTGGTCGCGAACTGGGCTTTGGAAATGATCTGCTCATAATGTTTCTCTTCAAAAAGGATAGGGATCAGTGGTTGAATTTAAAGTAAAGAGTTTCAGACTATTTTGAATTGCGGTTTACAAATGTTCATTTTCGGAATTGTGACTTACAGAGTGTTGAGTTTCAGGGTGTTGAGTTTAAATATGTCGCACAGCCACTTGCCATCGGCAGAGAAGGTTGCACCTGCTCATTCGCTGGAGGCTGCTTGTTGCCTCTCGCGACTTGGATAAAAAACGCAGCTCGGGGATGTCAACATGCTGCCGCCATTGTTCTGGTGGTAGGTTCCACGCTGGCCGTCGCAGCGGTTCAGTCTGCGGCATGATCCAGTCTCGGTGGAGGAATCCACGTACTTCCTTCATCAGATCGACGTTCGGATCAATCATTAATTCTGGCTTTCGTCCGTTGAACGAAGCCAACACAAGTGCGTACACCGCGGCTGTATTACCGGTCGACGTGCGATAATCTTCGCCCAGGAAATGCGCTAACTGTAGGATCATTTCTGGATCACGGCCGAACTTGTCCGATTGCTCGCTGTTGATGAATCGGTTTATCTTTCCATCTACAACTTTACCGCTCACTTGATCTTTGACCGCGTAACCCAAAACAACTGACTTGCCACGCAGCATCATTCGCCACGCAAAGTAGTGGCCACGTTCATTCCAGCCGGCATCACCCGGATACGCATGGTGTCGTAATGGCCACACGCAATGAAAAACCACATAACATCCCATAAACGTTAGCGCCAAATTTCTTTGAATGCTCCGTCCGGTTACTCTCGAATCCAATTGCGTGAAGTCAAGTGGCGATCCACCAAGCACCCTTCTGGGCCAATCAGGCGCGAAGAAAAGCAAACTGGCGACCATCATGAACCATGGAAATACGTGAATATTGAAGACAACCGCATTCATTAAATGAAAAACGATGCACAGTCCATAGGCCACCGCTTGAGTACGCTTCCAAAGCAACATTGGAACGACGAAAAGATCAAACAGCATTGCCGCCCAAGCGAACAAGACTGCCGTCGATTCATTCGCGAGCAAACCACCGATAAACGGCAGGTTACTCTTCGACGCAAGCATCTGCGCGATCGGTTCTCCTTGCAACCAATCCGAATTGATCTTAGCGATCCCACCGAAAAAGTAGGGCAACGCGATATGAAATCGCAGCATCCAGAAAGTCCAACCCGGCACCGTCTGAATTCTTGTCTCAGGCCAAATCCACGCATCAACCGCTACGCAACGATTCAGCGGCATCCAAGGGAGCCACCACGAAATCAAACCGAGCAGATAGTAATGATTTTGATAGTTCGTTCGGTCCAATAGAAATACATAAGTAAACGCAGCCGCAAACAGAAAGGAAGCTAGGCGGTAGCAGCAGCCGGCGGCAATGCAAATCGCCAAAACGAACATAGCGACAAAATGGATCAACATGCCATTGTCAGGCCACGGTCGCACCCACTCGAAACCAAAGTAGCTAAAGTTAAACCCTGGGTCCATGTAAAGTTCTTTTACACGCCCGGTGTCCAGATAATCCCAAGCCCAAGCTGCAAGAAGTGCTCCAAACGCAATTCGAAAAAACACGCACGAGGACCCGTCGGCTTGAGCAAACAACCATCCTAGAAACGGCAAGTTCCGACGACGCTCGGTGCCAATCGCTTCCTGAGTCGTAAGAACTCGCTCATTTTCCATTTTGGCTTCACGATCCCTTACCTGAATCTCAAGCTAACCCTATGCAGAATGCACCAATAGACTATTTTAAGCCCGCATTCTCCTTGGCTTCTTGCAGCGCCTCGAGCTCGTCGAGTGACAGCGGTGCATTCTTTTTCACCGGTAGTGCAAATGCAAACTCATTCTTACTATCTTTGGTAACTTCGACCGTGATTGGCTCCTTCTTCGAATCGAATTCACATGGACACCTTTTCAACCCTGGATGATCTTCAGAGTGCGGGGGCATGACATGTACATTGTGTTTTCCAAGAACCACACCGTCATTGTCGTTGTAGGTTGTAACAACAAACTCTCCCTGCTCATTGGCCGTCGCAAAACCTTGCTTACCCACAAAAGCCGTTTCGCCAGTCCGAATCGGCTCGAAGAAAATCATCGCGAATGGGACGGGCTTTCCATCGCACGTTACCACTCCCTTAGTTGGGACAACAGGAAACTCTTCTGGATTTCCGCAACCAATGCAAACCGCCGAACAGAGTACACTTGCGAACATCATTGCTCTTTTCGAATTCACCAAACGCATTTCTTACTCCCAACAAACCAAGGAAATTCAATCAAGTGGACCGGATCAGCCTCGCAAGTTATTCCCATTGAC
>Ga0163144_10025098_pt1 | contig 11664 bp, 9 predicted proteins | sample OliLak19BULKMAT1_FD_123175 | JGI IMG/M metagenome (GOLD analysis project Ga0163144, IMG submission 123175) | Freshwater microbial mat bacterial communities from Lake Vanda, McMurdo Dry Valleys, Antarctica - Oligotrophic Lake LV.19.BULKMAT1 | ecosystem: Environmental > Aquatic > Freshwater > Lake... | reverse complement strand
TTGGGTCCGAGGCGTTCTGCTTTGGGAAATCTCCCTGAGGATGAGACGCACTTTCCGATTACAACTTGGCTTCGTCGACACTTGACTGAAGGTATGCAATACTTAGTGCTCGACAGTCAGATGATGCGGCGTCCGAGTCCACCTGGGCAGCCAGATGTCTTTAAGACCGACGGCTCAAATTTGCCAATCGTGATCGAAAATCTTAGAGCCTCCAACCCTGCTTCCTATGCCGATTGGCTCTTACACATTCGGACGGCGCTACCGGACATTTCTGACATTTATACGATTGAGAAACCGGAAGACAGGCATCGTTACCTGGTTGTGCGTTACTCGAACGGCTTTGAAGCGCCTTCTTGGGTGGTTTCAGATGGAACATTGCGTTTGCTGGCGCTAACTTTGCCCGCTTACCTGCCTAAAGCGGAAGGTATATTCTTAGTTGAAGAACCAGAAAACGGCATTCACCCTATGGCGCTCGAAATAGTGCTCCAATCCCTTTCCAGTCTATATGACGCCCAAATCCTCATGGCCACTCACTCACCCGGGATATTGAGTTTAACGCCTCCGCGCCAGATTCTTTGCTTTGCCAGAAACAGTGACGGAGCGACAGATATCGTAGCGGGAGATCGGCACCCGCGCCTTCAACGATGGAAGGGCAGCATTGATCCAGGGATGTTGCTCGCTTCTGGAATTTTGGGATGAACATGGAACGTCATCAAAAAGATTTGTTGGTGGTTGTTGCGGACGCGGACATGCGGGAGACGTTCCTTGGCCTCTTGCCACGTACGCAAGCATTTGGAATTGGGAAAATTGCTTTTGATGTAGTGCCGCATCCCAATCACGACGGAGGATGTCGTGTAACTGGGATGGAATTTCTTCGGCCTTTCTCAGCAGAGTACCGTTATGCGCTAATGATATTCGATTTTGAGGGTTGCGGAAATGAGAACATTTCAGCCGTGGAACTGGAAGACTCTCTTGAAAAGATGCTACAAAGAACTGGCTGGGGTAGAAGAGCTATCGTGATTGTACTCGAGCCAGAACTGGAATCGTGGGTGTGGTCGCCTTCGCAAGAGGTCGATCGCATTTTGGGCTGGCCAGACTCTGGATTGACGCTGAGGGAATGGCTAAAAGAAAACGGCTGGACGACGACTGTTGGAGGGAAGCCCGACCGACCGAAAGAAGCAATGCATGCTGTCTTGAGAGCAGCGAAAAAAGGAAAGTCGCCCGCAAGATTTCGACAACTTGCGGAAAGAGTATCATTCAAGGAATGCACTGCGCGGAGTTTTCGCAAACTCGCAACAACGCTACAAGGATGGTTTGGTATAGATGTATCGAACCATCGTGAACCACTATGATTCTTTTCAAAGTCACACAATGAACGAAATCAAATCCGTCACCGCAACAGGCATTTCACTACTACTCGACGACATTGACACGGACCGCATTATTCCGGCTCGGTTTCTGCGGTGTGTGACGTTTGATGGTCTTGGCGCGCATGCATTTGAAGACGATCGGCAGCAGGATCCAGGTCATCCGTTCAACCAGCCGCAGTTTCAGGGGGCCGGGATTCTGGCCGCCGGGCGAAATTTTGGCTGCGGATCATCGCGCGAACATGCACCTCAATCGTTGATGCGCTGGGGGATCAAGGCGATCATTGCAGAATCGTTCGCGGAGATCTTTTTCGGCAACTGCGGCTCACTCGGCATTCCTGCCGTGAAAGCCAGCCGTGCCGATCTGGAAAAACTGGCAGCGGCGATTCAGAAGAATCCGAAGCTGGAAATCACCGTCGATCTGCAGAATTTGAACGTCACAGCGGGCGATGTGGAATTCTCCGTGACCATGCCTGACAGTTCTCGCGATGCCCTTGTCACCGGCCAATGGGATTACCTTGGTCGCTTGCTGAACGCCACCGATAAAGTGACGGAACATGCCAAGACTGTTCCGTACTTGAGCGGCTTCCGGGCGTAGTGATCTGCTGCGATTTATGTAGCTTGGACATTCATGTCCGAGACCCTGCCATACGACAAGGTCTCATAGGCCACGACGGACATGAATGTCCATCCTACGATGCAGCAGGCCCGGACGCCACGACGCTGGCGTCGACAGCGTTCGCATATTTTTCAAAGTTGCTGCGAAAACGTGCCGCCAGTTTGCGGGACGCTTCTTCAAAGGCGGACGCATTGTGCCATGCCAGGCTGGGCTGCATCGTTTCTGCCGGAACACCTTCACACTCCGTCACGATATCCAACCCCATAATGGGTTCTCGCACGACCGGTGCCGATGCCAATTGGCCGGAATGAATGCCATCGACGATCGCCCGTGTAAACCGCAGCGGCATTCGGCTGCCTGTGCCGTAGGATCCACCCGACCATCCCGTGTTGACCAGCCAGACACAGGCTTCGTGCCTGCGAATCTTCTCCGCCAGCAGCTTCGCGTACACGCTCGGATGCCACACCAGAAACGGTCCTCCGAAACACGGAGAAAACGTCGCTTCCGGTTCGGTGACGCCGACCTCGGTCCCCGCCACTTTCGCGGTGTACCCGCTGATGAAATAGTACATCGCCTGTTCAGGGGTGAGTCCGGCGACGGGCGGGAAAATTCCAAACGCATCGCATGTAAGGAAGATAATGTCAGTAGGGTGACTGGCGACACACGGAATTTTTGCATTCCGCATGAATTCAATCGGATACGCGCCACGCGTGTTCTGTGTGATCGACGTGTCGTTGAAATCCACATGGTGATGCGATTTGTCGTAGACCACATTCTCCAGGACTGTCCCGAACTTCAACGCTTCAAAGATCTCCGGTTCCGACTCCATCGTCAGGTAAACCGCCTTTGCGTAGCAGCCGCCTTCGATGTTGAAAACTCCGTTGTCTGACCAGCCATGTTCATCATCACCGATGAGGTACCGCTTTGGATCTGCCGACAGCGTTGTCTTGCCCGTGCCGGAGAGTCCGAACAAAATCGAAGATCTTCCGGACTTGCGATCCGCAGTGGCCGAACAATGCATCGACAGGATGCCTCTGCCGGGCAGGAAGTAGTTCATAAATGTGAACACGGCCTTTTTCATTTCTCCGGCGTATTCTGTTCCCAGTAACACAACTTCACGCTTCTCCAGACTGAGATCGACACTGGTGCGGGATGTCATGCCGGTCGTGTATCGATTCGCCGGAAACCCGCCCGCGTTGTAGATCACAAAATCCGGTTCACCAAAATTCACCAGCTCCTGATCCGTCGGTCGAATCAGCATGTTATGCATGAATAACGCATGATAAGGTCGCGCACAGATGACGCGGACCTTGATCCGCGTAGCGGGATCCCAGCCCGCATACGCATCGACACAATAAATCTTTGTGCGGGTGTTGAGGTAATCGATCGCTCGTTCGCGGTTAATGGAAAATGTCATTTCGTCCTGAGGAAAATTCACAGGCCCCCACCAGACGTTGTTTTCAGAATCCGGATGCCTGACAACACGTTTGTCTTTGGGAGACCGCCCCGTCTTGTCACCGGAATACGCGATCAGACACCCCGTATCGGAAATGGTGGTCCCGGGCTCATGCCGAATGGCTTCTTCGTACAAACTGCCGGGGGCGAGATTTCGCAAAACGTCTTTGACTGAGATGCCATGTGAATTCAGTGAGAACGGTGCTGCCATTGAGAGCGTCCTTCGTGACAAGAGGATCTTTCGCTGTGTCCCCGTGTTGTCGCTTTCCTTTGCGGAATGTCAATGCGTACCCGCATCTTCCGCTTCCTGCAATGCCTGAATCCATGCTTCAGGAATCGCGCCTGCATCGTTCGCACACTTCCGTTACACGTCGTCACGTCGTATTGTGCGTATCCTCTCAACCGAGTGGAACTTGAACAGGAGATTACTATGCGATATCTGTTTTCCGCTGTCTTGCTGAGTGTGTTGATTCCCGTCTCGGGGGCCGCCGCCGAAAACTTGACGACTGACGTGTGGTATGGAGTGATGGATGTCGGGACGCGCCTGTTTCGTTTTCGTATTGAACCCGTCCCGGAGGCAGAAGATTCGAACGCGCGACAACTTGTCAGTCTGGATGAGGGTGGTCAGATTTTTCGCCTTGATGATTTTCGGCTGGACGACGCGGAACTTCAGTTTGGACTCAAGCTGACGAAAGCCACGTACTCAGGCCGGATTACCGACGGCGGAATGACCTCAACCGGCAGTTGGAAGCAATCCGGGCAGGAATTTGAGCTCATCCTTCACAGGCTCGCGGTCGCTCCTGCTGATCGGCCGGATGAGATCTGGACCGGCACCATGAATGCGTTGTTTCAAAAACTCTCGATGCGTTTCCGCGTGTATCGTGAAGATGACGACACTGAGAACATTTATTTCGACAGTGTGTCGCAGAAATCGGGAGGCTATAAAGCCACGCGAACTACGAAGGGCGATCAATGGACAATCAGTGTTGCGGCGATCGGCGGAGTCTTCGAGGGGGTCTTAAATGCAGCGAAGACCGAAGTGAAGGGAAAGTGGACGCAAGGCGGCGCAGCGTTGGACCTGGTCCTGACGCAGGAAAAATCGCTCAGTGCAGAACCCGTGAAAGCCCTCGTGCGACCGCAGACCCCGATTGCACCATTTCCCTATCTTGTCGAAGATGTCTCATTCCGAAATGAGCCAGATGGTGTCCAGCTCGCTGGGACTCTGACAATCCCCACCACCGATCATCCATGCCCGGCAGTCGTGCTGATTTCAGGCTCCGGACCGCAGGACCGTGATGAAACTCTCCTGGATCACAAGCCGTTCTGGGTGATCGCCGATCATCTTTCAAGACATGGGATCGCAGTACTGCGATTTGACGATCGAGGCACCGGTGCTTCGAAGGGAGATTTTTCTGCCGCCACGAGTGAAGACTTTGCGAACGATGTCGAAGCAGCATGCAACTATCTGACGCACGAGAAGAGAATTGCCCCGAACTCGATTGGACTCATCGGACACAGCGAAGGCGGCATGATTGCACCGATTGTGGCCGCACGCCGCAACGACATCGCGTTTGCGATTCTGATGGCTGGCACCGGCGTGAACGGCAAAGAGATCCTGTTGTCTCAAGGACAGCTCATTCTTCGGGCCGAAGGTGTCTCCGATGAAAATCTGCTGAACATTCAGCGTGCGACGCAACTGGCACTGATTGATACAGTGCTTGAAGCTGCTGCAGACGCGTCGCAGGATGAGCTTGTCGCAGCTGCAATGAAGCGACTCACTGCATCGCTGCCGGCAGAATCGCTGGCTGAAGACGGTCTGAAAGGTACCGTATCCGCCGGAATCCAGCGGATGCACAGTCCGTGGTTTCGTTTCTTTCTGAAGTACGAACCAGCCACTCTGCTGCAGCGAGTCAAATGTCCGGTGCTGGCCCTGAATGGTGAAAAAGACGTGCAGGTTGATCCACGCCTGAATCTGCCGGCTATTGAGGCCGCTTTGGAAAAAGGCGGAAACACACGCTTCAGAACGGTCGAATTTCCGTCACTGAACCACCTGTTTCAATCCTGCAGGACCGGTGGTCTGAGCGAATACCAGTCGATTGAGGAAACAATTTCCCTGACGGTGCTGCAGACGATCACCGCCTGGATCACCGACGTGACCACCGCGAATTCGACGAAGTAAGTGTAAAATGGTAAGGGTGTTACACGCAGAAGATGACTCGTGCAAAAGCTCTTCAATTCTTTGAGCGCGTACGAGATTTATTTCAAGTGCTCAAAGTAACGAGAATTCCGATTCAGCGGGCTGTGATGGATTTAAGAGCGTCCGTAGTCTGGTCGAAAACAGTGACAGGGGGCGTCGGATCATTCCGCGCATGACTGACTATTGAATTGCTGCTTTGACTGCGTGGGAGTCATCCCAATGGCGTTGGTGGAATTGCACATTAAGGTTCGGCGGTTCCTGCCGATCGTGGCGTTGGTCGGCCTGCTGCAGACCAGTTTTGTCGATGCGCAGGTCCAGCTTTCGCCAGGTAAGGTTCCCATCGGAGACAATGAACTCAATTCACCGATTGATGAACCACAGGTCACAATTGATGAACATTCGTCGAACGCAGTGATGCGTCCCACGCCGCTGGTAATTCAGCAGGCGAAAGACCCGTTGGTGAAACTGGTCTACGAGACTCGTGAAGCTCAGCGTCGGAGATTGTTGTCCACTGCAGAGCATACCCCCTGGCAGATCATGCACGGGATGCTTGCACTCCGCGAAGAATTTCTGATTCGACACAATGGTCAGCCTGTCAGTTGCCTGGAATGGATTAAAACCGGGCCGACCTTTGAGAACGAAAACTGGTTTGAGAAAACTCAGGTTCGTGTGCTGACCGGACGGGGCGGCAACAATGCCTTCGAAATGGTGACGGTTGGTCGTGGCCATCCCTACAACAAACCGTATGCGTTTGAAGGTCACATCAATCAGTTCGTCGCAATCCTGTCGATGAGCGGAGTGCCACTGGAAACGCAGTTCAACACGCCACAGGGCCCGGTCTCCATGCGTGACATGCTCACGTACGCCAAGATGACCGTCAACGCGAAAGAAGAAGTGACCTGGACGCTGTGGGCGCTCAGTCGCTATCTGCCTCCCGATGCCGAATGGACCAATGCGCAGGGAGAAAAATGGAGCATTGAACGCCTGGTGAAAATTGAGACGGCAAAATCTCTGCAGGGAGCACCCTGTGGCGGAACGCACGGCCTTTTCGCGTTGGCTCATGCCCGCAACGTGTATCTTCGAACCGGCAAACCGCTCGCGGGAGTCTGGCTGGAAGCCGAACAAAAAATTCGCCGCTACATCCAGACGGCCCGGATGCAGCAAAACTCCAACGGCACTCTGTCGTCGAACTATTTCCGAGGCCGTGAATACAAGCAGGACTTTGACAAGCGGATGGCCAGCAGCGGACATCTGCTGGAGTTTTTGATGATGGCGTTGCCTTCGCAGGAATTGAACGCTCCCTGGGTGCGCCGCGCGATCGAAGCAACGTCCAACGACCTCATGGTCAATCGGAAAGCTGAGGTGAGCTGTTCGCCACTGTATCATGCGACCAGTGCGCTCAGTATCTATCTGGATCGTATCACAGCAGTTCCTCCGAAGATTGCACAGGGCGCACCGAAGACGCATACGATTTCAAACAGCAAAGAAATCAAATCGGCGGATGCGGCATTGACCGGGCCCGTCGTCGATCAACCGGAAACCGTCACGGCAGAGAGTGTCAATTCGGAAGCGGTCAAAACGCCGGTGATGGAATCGTCCGGTGTCGATTTGAATGGAGCACCGAAAGCACTCACCGGGCCAGTGACGACAGTGCCGGATGTGCCGATGAAGACGGAAACCGAACCACTGCCGACACCAGGTGAAGCGACTCCTGAACCAAAGCCTGCAAATGAACCAGTTCCGAGTGAACCGATTCCGGCCAAAGTTGAATCGGGCGGGGCGGACACGAATGTTCAACCTGCAGACAAGATCCGCGTTTTTGGCCCGCGACCCGCACCGCCAACTCACATCGCTCCTGAATTAAATCCACCACTTGACAAGATCCGCGTCGATGAGCCTCAGGTTACCAGCGAGGTGATTCCGGTGCCCGAACTTCAGATCGCCAAACCCGAGAAGGCCGTTCCCGGAATTCCTTCGATTGATCCGCAATTTCCATCAACCCCTGTACCGCCAGTGCCGCTTCCGGACGAACTACTGTTCGCGCTGCCCGAGGACGAACTCGTTCCGACCCCGGTCGCTGATCCGTCGTTGGAACAACACGTCGTCGTGATTCCATTGACACCTTTGGTTGCGACAACCGATCTGCCGCCGACCACTGCGGAACTCATTGAGGGAAATCGCGACCATTTGCCACTGGAAACAATGAAGGTTCCGTTTCGGAGTGTCGGCAGTGCCAAGGTGCTGCCAAACGACAAAGATCATCCGCCTGCAGAACTGCCCGAAGAGAAGAAAACCGAACGCTGGAAGGCTACGCCACCCGAACGCCGCAAAGTGATCGTTGTGGAGGGAAAAACCCCAGGCAAATAACGATGGGATTCCGAACTGTCAGGGCTGTGTCGGCGGAATTGGCGGTGGTGCGGGTGGACCGAAGGCGGGTGCCAGTTGGGGAACCTGACCTGCGGCAACCCAGCCAGCCATGCCTGCGGACCAGACGAGTGTGGATTTTGTGATCTGACCGGCAGCGATTCCGCTTGCGACCTGATCCGGACTGTACGGTCCCTGTCCCTGACCATTGACTGCCACATGCCATGCAGATGGAAGCGTGGGAGGCATCGCCGGTGCGGTTGCAGTCGGCGGAAAAATGCCCGGCTGCATCATCCGACCGGCCATGGCCATGCCGAGTCCCAGCCCCATGCCTTCGGCCGCACCACCGCCACCGGGATTTTCTGCTGCGGCTGTCATCGCCTGCCCCATCTGGTACTGCTGGAATTTTCCAAGATCTCCCATGACGCCGATACTTGTTCGAGTATCCATGGCCTTTTCAACAGCTTCCGGCAGCGAGATGTTGACGATGACCAGCTGCGGAATTTCCAGACCATATTCGTCGTCGATTTTATCCTGGACCGACTTTCGCAGTGTTTCCCCGAACTCCCGATACTTTGAAGCCAGATCCAGGGCTGCAATATTCGACGAACCCAGAAGCTCGGCAACGCAACTGACGATGATCGATCGCAGCAGTTCCGTGACTGCATCAGCACCGACTTCCTGACTCGTACCGACAAGCTCTGTCAACAGCGCTTTGGCATTCGATGCTTTGACGGCATATGTCCCAAACGCCCGAATTCGGATGGGACCGAATTCCGGATCACGCATCATAATGGGATTCGGGGTGCCCCATTTCAGATCCGTAATCTGCTTTGTGCTGACGAAATACACTTCGGATCGAAACGGACTGTTGAAGCCATACTTCCAGCCGGCGATTGTACTCAAAATCGGCAGGTTGTCTGTTTTGAGTTCGTAATTGCCCGGTTCGAACACATCGGCCACCTGCCCGCGATGGACAAAGACTGCAACCTGGCCCGGGCGCACAATCAATTGTGCGCCGTTCTTGATTTCGTTTTGATAGCGAGGAAAACGCCAAACGAGTGTGTGCCGGGAATCATCGATCCACTCGATGATGTCGATCAGTTCATTCCGCAGCTTATCAAACAACCCCATCAGAATAACTCCTTGCAGACGCGAATTAAAAACCAGACTTTGATTTGAGTTCAGCCATACAGCTCGTGCTCTGAATCTCGAGCCGTGATTATCTGAGATCCTTGATGCGAATGTCTTTAAACTCCGTCCACATCGGATTTCCGGCGTGCAACTGCAACGCCAGGACACCTTCCAGAAGTGCTCGATCAGCATCGTTGTCTGTGAAATCCAGAATCAGCCGACCATTCATGTAGTGTTGAATATGGTTTCCTTTGCCGATAATAATCACGTCATTCCAATCGTCCAGTCTGAACAGTTTTTTCCAGCCATCCTGACCGATCAGGACTTCGGTGACTTTCTTACCGTCGGCTTCCCATGATGCTTTTTCTCCCACAAGGCAAATGCGGCCACGTTTGCCTCCTTCGTCGTAGATAAAGCCAGACACATGGGGAAATGTGATTTCGTTACGCAGTTCATGTTGATATCCGCGGACAACCCACTTGTTGCGAACATTGTCTTCGGTGATATGTTTCGAACGGTACTGAATCCCGGAATTGTTGGCTGCATTGCAGCGGAACGAGAGTCGCAGATCAAAATCCTTTGTGACGCCATCTTTCCAGACGACAAATGTGTTGCCCTGCGCTGCGTGTTCGGCAGTCGTCTCGCCGTGAATGACGCCATCCTTTACCGACCAGAGTCGGGGGTCTCCATCCCAGCCTGTCAGATCAGTTCCATTAAAGATTCTGACGAACTCGCCGGATTCTTCCGGAGCTTTCACGACATCATCGGCATTCGCCATAAGGGAAGCAGAACAGATCAAGGTCAGCGTGACGAAACGCAGCATGGCGATCTCCATGTGACAGAAGGGATTTCGAATTCAGGCCGTCAATGCAGGACTGGCCGCCCAGAATTATGGCACCTTTTCAGTGCTTTCAACAGACATCGTGGCGTGCTTTTACGCGAAGTCGCTACGAATTATCGCGTAGGCGACGTCGCTCCGCGACGCCCACTCCTGTTGGCGCTCGTTGGAAAGCAACGCCGCCGGGCGGTATCCATGAATCACGAGTGACGGAATTGCCGGATTGTTCCCGGGGAATCTCAGTCGGCGGAGCGACAGAGCTACATGGACGACGGTGCTCTCAATCACCCGGCGGAGGGCGGCGGGATTGCTTTCTGTCTGATCGGACATGCTTATCATTCAGCCGACGTTGTTTCGCTCCGCGTGACGGAGCGCTGGCTTTGCGTTTTGTCGGAGCGACTGCGACGCTCAGAAGCAATTCCACAAGCTTACTCAGGCAGTCCTGCGTGTTACGTCCCTGGTCACGGTAGCGCTGACTGGTGATCAGCAGCATTCCTTCTTTGTTGATTCGGCGGCGATAACGAATCAGAAAGCGTTCGCGCACGTCCTGCGGAATCGACGGCGACCGCGTCGCGTCCCACGTTAAGAGGGCCTTGGAACAGACTTTGTTGACGTTCTGCCCCCCCGGACCACCGCTCCGCGAAAACGCAAACGTGAATTCAGAGTCGGGAATGTGAATCTGCTCGTTGACTTCAAGCATTGCAGCTACGCCTCACCGAAGACCAGGCACGCATTATGCCCCCCGAACGCGAAGCTATTTTTCATGGTTCTGCGAATTCGCATGTTGCGAGCGCTATTCGGGACATAATCCAGATCGCACTGTGGATCCGGTTCATCAAGATTGATCGTCGGCGGTGCGATCTGACGCAGCATGGCCGTGATGCAAAATGCCGATTCAACTCCACCGGACGCTCCCATCAGATGGCCAAGCTGGCTTTTGGTGCTGGACACCGCGAGTGCGTCTGCATGACTGCCGAACACCGCCCGGATTGCGTTCGTTTCCGCGAGGTCGCCGAGCGGCGTGCCCGTACCATGAGCATTGATGTAATCTATTTCGTCCGAATGCAAACCGGCATCCCGCAGTGCGGCGTTCATCGCATAAGCGGCTCCCGCACCTTTCGGATCGGGTACTGTCAGATGAATCGCATCAGCGGATTGTCCATAGCCCAGCACTTCGCCCAGAATTGTGGCTCCGCGTTTCAGCGCAAAGTCACGCTCTTCCAGTACCAGAATTCCAGCACCCTCCGACAGCACAAATCCGTCGCGATCACGATCGAACGGACGGCTGGCCTGATGCGGTGCGTCATTGCGAGTCGAAAGGGCTCCTGTCCGCGCGAATCCCGCGATGCCCATTGGTGTGACCCCAGCTTCCGATCCGCCCGCAATCATCACGTCGGCCACGCCTGACTGAATGATGCGAGACGCATCACCGATCGCATTTGTTCCCGACGCGCACGCCGTACAGACTGCGGTCGTCGGACCGCGAAGTCCCCAGCGCACGGAGATGTTACCACTGGCTGCGTTGATGATCAGCTTCGGGATCATGAACGGCGAGATCCGATCCGGACCCCGATCGAACAGCATCGAATGCTGCGTTTCGATTTCGTTCAGTCCGCCAATCCCACTTCCCACCAGCACGCCGTAGCGATACGGATCGCCCTGTGTGAAATCGATCGCCGCCTGTCGAATC
>Ga0163144_10025097_pt1 | contig 11664 bp, 7 predicted proteins | sample OliLak19BULKMAT1_FD_123175 | JGI IMG/M metagenome (GOLD analysis project Ga0163144, IMG submission 123175) | Freshwater microbial mat bacterial communities from Lake Vanda, McMurdo Dry Valleys, Antarctica - Oligotrophic Lake LV.19.BULKMAT1 | ecosystem: Environmental > Aquatic > Freshwater > Lake... | reverse complement strand
CGTTTCACGCGGAGCTTTCAGCGTTCAGCATTCAGCATTCAGCCAATGGCCGTTAGCCGTTAGCCGTTGGTCAGACGCATTGACTTCCGTACCCTGCGCCTACTCCCTGCCACCTGCCACCTGCCAGCTACTTCCTCTCCACCGTAAACACTCCACCGTCGCTCCGCCCATAGACCGCCGGGTTGTACATCTCCTCCGCATGGACCGGGGGCCGGATGAACACACCGGGCGTCGTCGCGCGCGCGAGGTAGGTCATGGAGTAGGTCCCCTGCCACAGCACTGTCGCGGAATACACCACCCGATCGTCCCGGATCTCCTTGTGATCGAACGGCGTCCACCAGCCGCTGTCCCACCGGCCATAGTACCACTTGTCGCCCGTCCCGCTCGACTCCTCCGACTCCGCCGATTCGGGGGTCAGAAAGCTCTGCACCTGATCCCGACCGGGGCCGGGGACCAGACTCGCGGTGCGCAGGCTCAGGTCCACGGCTTCCAGGCCAGCGGGAAGTGCGTCGTCGATGACCACGAACTCGCGATCCACCGGCACTGTTACCCGGAGGCGGACGCGCACCAGCTCCCCTTCGGCGGCGCTGACAATTGGAGAATCCGTATCGTACCGCTCGTACCACCGTTCGACCCGGATGCCCCGGTCCTCGGGATTGACCGGGCGCTGCTGCGGGACCTCGGTGACCGTCAGGTAGTAGTAGATCGGTGCGCCGGTGCCTTCCGCCGCGAGCGCGAGCCGCAGCCGGGTCCGGCCATCACCCGCCTTTGCCAGCAACCCGCTGAGCGCAGTACTTGAGTCCCGGATAGTCAGCCGCGCGGACAGGGCCGGCACTTCCGGCACAGTGAAGAGCGTCCGCCCACCGCTCTGCACCGTGAAGGCCCGACCCGCACCAGCGCGCATCCGCTTGTCGAACGCCGTGAGGGCGGCGACCGCCGAGGCATAATCCTGCGTGTTCCACGGCGAGAGGACGCCGGCGCGTCCCTGCTGCACCAGCGTCTCCACCAGCGGGCCGATCAGTGCATTCGCCGAGTCGACTGCGAGCGTGGCGCTGAGCAGGCGGGCGATGGGGCGCACCCGCGATTCGAAGTAGTGGGTCCGGTGCAGCGCCGCCTCCGGCATCGTCGCACGCCGGCCCTCCACCGTGACCGACTTCCACGCCGGCTGGAGCAGGGTTCGCGCGGAGCGGAACGCCTTGCGGCGCGCCAGCACCTCAGCCAGTCGCACCCGATCCTCCCACGCAAGCTGGGCGGCGTTCCGCAGCAATTCATTCTCCGCCGCGATCTCCGGCTTGCCATAGCGGCTGAGGAAGTCGGCGGCCGCGACCTGATCGGCCAGCCGGCCTTCCACGCTCTCGTACCAGCTCACCACCGGGGCGCGAATGGGCGCTGGATCGTTGAGCTGGGTCCGCAGGTAGTCGGCGAGACGCGCGAGGACCGAGTCGTTCACCACGATGCCGGCGGACTTCGCTTCGAGCAGCGCGTGGCCGGCGTAGGCCGAGAGCCACGGGGTGGTCCAGTCCTGACTGTCCCAGTAGCCGATGCCGCCGTCGGGTCGTTGTCTCCGCGTCAACAGCCCAACCGCCGTCTCGATCTCCCGTTTCGGGGTGCCGGGGAGCAGCGTCACCCTCTTGAGGCTCTTCTGGGCCTGATACAAGGCGATGATCGGCAGCACCGCACTCGAGGCCTGCTCGGTGCAGTAGTAGGGATAGACCCGGAGTTGCCAGGCGAGACCCTTGATGTAGCTCAGTGGAGAACTGCCCGCGGTGAGCACGAGGCGCGAGCGCTCGGGGTCGAGCCCGTCCGGCAACAGCATGTCCGCAGTCGCGGTATCCGTCAGCACACCGGAGACTGTCCAGGCCCTCGGCCGGTACGCCGGCTTGATGGCGAGTCGCGACTGTACCGCGTCCGCATCTCCGGCACCACTCACCCGGAAACGGAAGGTGGCGCTGTCGGCCTGACCGAGCGGTCCATTGCCCGGCTGGCGGAAGTCGAACCGTACTTCCCGCCCGCGGCCGGCTTCGAGCGTCGTCTTCTGCGATGCGACACTGGTGAGGTCGCTGCCGGTGGCCTCTGCCTGCACCTGGACTTCGGGCGTGCCGCCCGCCCGCTGGTTGACCACGACGCCGGCGCGATAGCTGTCGCCCTCGCGCAGGAAGCGCGGGAGCGCGGGACGCGCCACGAGCGGCCGCGTCACCAGCATCGGCGACTGGCCCTTGCCGTACCGATCGTTGGCCGTGACCGCCACGGCCATGATCCGAAAGGTGGTGAGGTTGTCGGGCAGTTTTGACTTTGCTGTGGCGACACCGTTCGAATCCGTCACCACGCTGCCGAGGAAAAAGGCCGTCGTCTTGAACCGGGAGCGCAGGATATCGCTGTCGCCCCGGCCGCCACCACCGCCGGGCGCGCGGGCACCCTTCTCTCCCTCCGGCACCGGCGGCGCAACATTGGTCAGGTTGCTGGCGAGCCTGAGGCCGAGGCCGCGCGGCGCATAGAGCAGGTCGATGGGATCGGGCGTCTGGTAGCCGGTCAGCGCCAGGACCCCTTCATCCACCGCCCACAGCGTCACCTCGCCGCGCTGCGCCTTGCCGGCGACATCGGTCAGCGCCACGCGGACCCGCGCGGTGTCGCCGGGGCGATACTCCCGGAGCTGCGGAGCCACCGTCACGGTGAGTCGCTTCACCTCGGGCGTCACCCGCAGCTCGGTGTACCCCACGCGGATCGTCGGACGGCCCGGATCGTCGAGAGCGCCGGGTGGTGCGCTGCGGCCGCGGGTGACCATCACGGAGACGAAGACATTGGGCGCCCACGATTCCTTCACCGGGAACTTGAGGGTCGTCGAACCGGAGGTCAGACGCATCCGGCGCTGCTCGATCAATCCTTCACGCTCGATCGTGATCCACGCCTCGGCGTCGGTGAACGGCGACGCCACCAGCACCGTCGCGGTATCGCCCACACTGTACCGGCTGCGATCAGGAATGAGGTCCATCTTGAACTGGCTCTCATCGTTCCATGGAACCCAGTCGCTGCCGGTCGCCCATCGGCTCAGACTGGTGCTGACGAGCCGACCGGCCTCGTCCGCGGCGGTGAAGGTCAGTTCGTAGGTCCCCCCGGAGGGCGGCGTGAAACGGCAGTCGGAGGGTGTTGCACCGCTCACCACATCGCACCGGCCGACGGTGTCCGACACCCACTCGCCATACACCTCGCTGTAACCGGCACGCGAGCGGTGCACCCGGTGCCACTCCTTCCGCACAATCGTGCCGCGCACCTTCACTCCGGCCACGCGCCGGCCATCGGGGCGCACCGCGATGATCCCGACCGAGGCCGCCTTGCCGGCGGTCCAGAAATACGACTCCCCCTGGGGCTTGCCGCCTATATAGAAGGAAGCGGGATGCACGATCACCGAGGCGGAAGCTCCAGCCGCCTGGCGGTTCACATCAATGACCCCGGCCTCGATCGTCGCGCGCGCGGGCCGACCCTTGACCGGCGCCGCCAGCGCCGAACGCAGCGTGATCCGTCCCTGCGCGTCCAGGGTGTCGCTGCCCTGGTCGAGCACCTGGGTCTCATTGCCGCCCCGCTCCTCCTCCCACCACCAGCCGTTCTCGCCGAGGTAGAATCCCTCGGTGCCGGGGATGTCGAGCGACCAGAAATCCAGGCTGGTCTGCCGCGCAATCCAGGTCACCTCGGCGCGTGCCATCGGCGCCCCGAAGAGGTAGCGTGCCTCGACCCGGGCGCTGATCGAATCACCGGGAAAGCGCGTTCCGCTGTCGGTGCTGGCCTCCACCAGGAATTCCGGTGGCCGGTATTCGGCGACGCGGTAGGAAGTCTGAGCGATATCGATCCACGCGGCATTGCGCCGCTGCTGCAGCCGGACGTCGTAACTGCCCAGCGGGAGATCGGCCGGCAAGGTGAAGCGCTGGTCCGACGTGCCAAAGCTGGAGAGGGCGACGGTGGTTTCCTTGAGCGAGCCGCCGTCGCGACCGGCGAAGATCCATTTGAGGCTGTCGCCGCGGGCCGGCACCGTCAGGGCACCCAGCGTGCCGCTCCGGACGATCGCCTTGGCATAGAGCGGCTCACCCGGCCGGTAGATGCCGCGCTCGGTGAATACCGCGGCCGCCAGTGGGAAGCGGTCGCTGCCGTAGGCCGACCGCGCATTGAAGCGCCATGGGCTCAGGTCGGCGTCGTACTCGCTGATACTGGTTAGTGCACGGTCATTGCCCAGGGCGGCGATGAGGTAACCCTCGAGACCGTTGTGGGAGTACTCCGAGCTCGTGTCCGGCCGGAAGCCGGTGAGTAAGGCGAGTCCCTGCGCGTCGGTCCTGCCGCGCGCACGCACTTTGCCCTCCATGTCATACAGCGTCACCAACGCGCCGGCACGGGGCTTCCCGTCGTTCACACCCGTCACCCAGACCACACCATCGCCGATCCCGATCTTCCCGTGCACGGCGAGGTCGGTTACCTGCACGATCGCCCACGGCTGGTTGGCCTGCCATTCCTGCGATAACGATGGGCTCGTCACCCGGACAAACTGCAGCACCGGGCTGCCCGTGCGCTGCGCGTTGTAGAGCGGGAGCTTCGCTCCGTAGATCCGCACCCGGTCGCGAGCGCCGCTCACCGCCACCGTGCGGCTGACGCCGAGCCTCGTGATCAGCGCGAGCGCGCTGTCGTCCTGATTCCACCGGCTGTATTGCAGCGCCGCCGGGATGAGCGCATCCGGCACCGGGGCGATCGTGACGGTGAGGGTATCCACATTCACATGCTTGACCGCGAGGGTTCGGAAGGCGGCACGCTCAACCGTCAGGCGACCGTATTCGTGCTCCACCAGTGGTGCATAGCCGGTCGTCCGGAATCCGCCGGCGTTGTTGCCCTGCAGCTTCTGGCCGAAGATGTCGCGCAGACCGGTATCGGCGATGACGGCGTACGCGGTGTGAGGCGTGAGCTGGGTCTCGAGGTACCAACTGTTGGATTCTTCGGTGGTGTCCGGCACGGTGAACACCGCCGCCGGCAGGAGGGTGAGATGCCGCTGGATGTCCGCACCCTTCACCGGAGTGGTGAAGCTGAGCTGCACGCCACCGGTGGGACAGTTGCCTTCACCGCTGCAGTCGGCGGATTCGAACCGGAACGGGCCGTAGGTATCGAAGCCCCAGCGTACGAAGGGCCTGGTGTTCTCCGGATCAACTACGGTCTGCGCGACGAGCGCCCCGTGACAGTTGAGCGGCAACGGCTTCTCCGGGGCCAGCGTCAGCACCCGTCGCAGGCTATCGGCGTCGTGGTCGCGGTCGTACCCGCCCGCCTGACCGTACTGCCAGGGATCGTTCCCACTGATCGGGCGTTGCCCGACGACCTTCAGGGCCACCCGGGCGGGCCGACCACACGACTCGGCCAGATCGAGATAGGCCAGCGCTATCCAGTCGCGCTGCCCCACCGCCGAACTGTAGAGCAGATCGAAGGTCGCGTCGGGCTGCAGGAAGCGGGCGGCTCGTTCTCGTTCGCCGGCAGTCCGGTGAGCAGCGTCGGCCCGGTCACGCTGAAGCTGTAGCTGAAGGGCGTGGCCAACCGGCGGCCGTCCATCGCCGTGAAGCTGTTGGCGATCGTGACGGTGTAGCTCTGCCCGGCGGAGAGCGGGCGCGCCGGCCGAAAACGCAGCGTGACGGGATCGCGCCACTCGAGCCTGCCCGGTACCGATGGCGCGATGCGGAAAATCCTCGCCGGATCGATGCTGCGATCGAGCGAACCTGCGACCGGACGGTCGAAGGTCACCTGGATCGGTGCCGTGGCAGAGGCTTCTCCACTCGGACTTGAGGCGAGAATCTGCAATGCAGGCGGCGGCTCGGCGGTGAGTACGGCCACCGCGAGCACAGCGAGTATCCGGGGGGCAAGCATGGGGGACCACTCCGAGAGGGGGACTGACGGAGCGGAAGATTGCTGCGAGGGGAACGGCGGTCAATCGCCCCGTCTAGCGGCCTCTTGCTGCCGGCCACCAGACCCGGGGGGACCGCGGCAGACGGGCATCAGCACGCCGGTGCCGATGCTTGCGCCTGCGCGCGGGTGGGCTGGCTTGCAGCCCGGCCCAGAGTCCGGCTCGTTTCAAGTCAGTGATCCTCCCCTTGGATGTCCACCACCCAGCCGTAGTCCTCGAGCATGACCCGCCGCACGGCCTCACCGGGCGCAGGGAGAGGAAGCTCGAGACCATGGACCGCGGCCAGGTACATCTGCTGAACCTTCTCGGCGAAGACCACCGGGCAGTCGCCCGAGACCTGCGGCACCCCGCCGTCGGGCAGGGCACTCCAGCGCAACCGCAACACGGCACCCGAACCAACCACCCTGCCCTCACCCCGGGCCTCGACGGCGCCGGTGGAGGTGAGGGTCAGCTGACAGGAGTTCCGCACCTGCCCATGAACGCCACAGAAGAGGATGGTGGTTCTCCGCTCCAGCTCGCCGGCGTAGGCACCGGCGCTTGTCTGTACCAGCCGTCCGGCAAGCTGCTCCTCCCCCCCGTTGACGCAGCCGGCATTCGCGGCGCTGGTCAGCTGGGGCCAGTCACTGCGCAGGTACAGCTCGTAGGCCGGGAGCAGCACTCCGCTCGGACCGGCGCCCCTGGCGATGGCGACGTCACGCAGGGTAAGCGCGACCTGCGCCGGCAAGGGCGCGGCAACGAGTGACAGGGCCAGCAGCAGTGGCGAGCGACGCATAACGATCCTCCGTGAATTCTGGAGAATACGTAAGACAAGTCGCGTGCCATTCGTATGGTGGGATCAAGCGGGAGAGGACAACCGTGCGCCCGGCAACGACTTGGCCCGCCCAGCACCACCGTGAGGTGAAGCCGGACGGGCCATTGATCACGACACTCCTGTCGGCGGTGCTCCAGGCACCGACAAAAGTGTCAGAAGAAGCGCCGCGGTTCGACGCCGTGCTTGCGCAGCTTGTAGCGAAAGATCCGTTCAGTGGTCGACAGCAGCTGCGCCGCGCGCGTCACGCTGCCGCGCGTGGTCTTGAGGGCGTCCTGGATCAGGTCGCGCTCGAGCTGGGCCACCTGGACCACGAGCGAACCGGGCGCCTCGTCCGCCGCATCGGGCGCCTGCAGCGTCGGCGGGAGGTGTCGCCCATGGATGGCATCGCCGGCGCAGACGACCACCGCCCGCTCGATGATGTTCTCGAGCTCCCGGACGTTGCCAGGCCAATGGTACCGCATCAGCAGGTCGATGGCCGGCGTCGTGATGCGGCGGATCCGCTTGCCGCTCACCTTGGCGTATTTCTCCAGGAAGTGATCGGCAAGCAGCAGGATGTCCGGCTTCCGCTCCCGCAGCGGCGGCAGAAAGACGGGGTAGACGTTCAGCCGGTAGTAGAGATCGTCCCGGAAGGTCCGGCCGAGGATCGCCTGCTCCAGGTTCTTGTTCGTGGCGGCGATGACGCGGACGTCCACCCGGACCGTCTCGTTGCCACCCACTCGCTCGAACTCCCGCTCCTGCAGCGCCCGCAACAGCTTGGCCTGGGTCGGCAGCGACAGCTCCCCGATCTCGTCGAGGAAGAGGGTCCCGCCGTGGGCGACCTCGAACTTGCCCTTCTTCCGCGCCACCGCACCGGTGAAGGCGCCCCGCTCGTGGCCGAATAGCTCCGACTCCATGAGCGTCTCAGGCAGCGCGGCGCAGTTGACCTTGATGAACGGTCCGGCCGCCCGCATCGAGTTGTAGTGGATGGCGCTGGCGATCAGCTCTTTGCCGGTGCCGGACTCGCCCCGGATCAGGACACTGGTGACGGTCGGCGCCACCTGCGCCACCTGGCGGAAGATCTCCCGCATGGGACTGCTGGTCCCGACCAGGTGGCTGAAGTCGTACTTTTCCCGCAGCTGCTCCCGCAGGTCGCTGTTCTCCTCCCGCAGGTGCCGCCGCTCGGCGTCGATCGGCCGCTGGGTGCGCAGCGCCAGGGCGATGAGCGAGGTGACGACATGGAGATACTTGAGCTGGTGGGCGAAGTCCCGGTCCGGCTCGAACGGCAGGTCGATCGACAGCGCCCCCACCGGACGATGATCCAGCAGAATCGGGACGCAGAGAAAGCTGACCGTGCCGGCCGTTCCGGTCGGGCGACGTGCGCTGCGATGCAGGAACCGCGGCTCGGCGCCCACATCGGGAACGATCATCGCCTCGCCGGTCTGGACCACGTGGCCAGTGACGCCCTCCCCGAGCTGGTAGCGTACCAGTTGCCCCGTCGGCGTGAGCCCGGTGGACGCCTCGATGTAGAGCTCGCTCGTCTCCGCATCGATCAGGATGACGGCGCTCCGTGTAGCCCCGGGATACCGGGCCAGGATGTCGAGCGCTTTCCCCAGGCCCTGGCCCAGCGTGTTCGCGCCCGAGAGGACCTGGCTCAGGTCGAAGAGAGTCGAGAGCTCGGCCGCGCCGGCGGAATCATCCGGCGCGGGCAGGATGTCGCCCGCGACCTGCGTCAGTGGAATCGTCATCACGTCGCCCCCCCCGGAAAGACAGACGGCCCGCTCCGAAGGGAGCGGGCCGTCTGGAAGAAATGAATATCCAACGTTAGCCGCGCCACTCACGTCCGATGCGTCCCCAATTCATATTCGAATTGGTGAGGTCGTTGCGCAGGGGGCAGTGGAGCTTGTGCATGACCAACTATAGGCGGGTGGCCCGCCCAGCGTCAACGCGTGCGGCTCCACCGGGGGCGGTGTGACGTATCTGTGACACCGCCGGCTCGTTCAGCGGTGCTGCCGCCGAGTCGACGGGAGCGACCGCCGCGGCCTGCGCCTTCCCTCGTATGATAAGGACCACCGAGGCCACGATCACCAGCGACGCGATGATCGAGCGGGCGCTCAGCGACTCACCGAGGATGGCCCAGCCGAGCAGGACCGCCACCATGGGGTTCACATAGCCGGCGGTGGCCACCTTGCTGGGCGTGGTCACCGTCAGCAGCCAGGCAAAGCAGGTGAAGGCGACCAGGGATCCGAAGACCACCAGGTAGAGGAAGGCTAGTACCGACTCAGTCGTCAGCGCCGCCGCGGAAAAGTCACGCCAGTCGCCGGTGATCAGGCTCGCAAGCGTGAGCCAGAGGCCGCCGGTCAGCATCTGCATGCCGGACGCGAGCGCAATGTTTTTCGGCAGGTCCCCCGTCGGGGTCAGCACCGAGGCGAGCGCCCAGCCAATGGAGGAGCACATCACCAGGGCGGCTCCGAGCGGAGGAACGTGGGCCCCTCCCAGCCGACCCGGCGCCACCAGTAGTGCCAATCCAAGGAAGCCCAGAACGATGCCGCCGAGTACAGCGACGGTGGGCCGCGACCCGCCCGGGCGGATCCATTCGAACAGCGCCGTCCAGACCGAGACCATGGCGATCAGCAGCGCCGTGAGTCCGGAGGCCATGAATTGCTCGGCATAGACCACCAACCCGTTGCCGAACAGGAAGAAGAGCGCACCGAGCAGCACCGCCCAGCCCCACTGCGCACGGGTCGGCCGGGGCGCGCCGGTGACGCGGGCATACAGGTACATGCCGGCACCGGCCAGCAGGAATCGGCCTGCCGCCATGACGAACGGCGGGATACTGCGGATGGCATAGATGATCGCGAGGTAGGTCGAACCCCAGATCAGGTAGATCGTCGCAAAGGCGAGCAGCATCCGGGTGCGGTGCCGGGCAGTGGCCTCAGGCGTCATGGTCCGCCTCCAGCTCCGCCGGCAGCGGCAGCAGCGGGCTTTCCTTGGTCGTACTCAGGACCACGGTCGTGCGGGTGCTCTGGACCCCCTTGAGTCGGCCGAACCGATCCCGCAGCAGCTGGCTCAGGGCCTCGGTGTCGGGGACGCGAACCTTGAGGAGATAGCAGTCCTCGCCGGCGACATGATGGACCTCCTGCACTTCGGAGATTCGGGCGAGCGCGGCGCCGATCGTCCCGGCGCCGACCCGCTCCTCGGTGCGGACGAAGACAAAGGCGGTGAGGCCGAGGCCGACAGCGGCCGGAGCGATCCGGGTCAGGTATCCGGTGATGACACCGCGCTGCTCCAGCTTGCGGATCCGGTCGAGGATCGCCGACGGCGCCATGTCGAGCTGACGAGCGATATCGGCGTTCGAGATGCGGGCGTTGGCTTGCAGCCGCCGGAGAATGGCGAGGTCGGTGGGGTCGAGCATCAGGCACCTCCCCGGTACGGGGCAACGATTGTTCGGTCAACTCAATGATAACCAGAACAATCGTCGGTGGACAAGTCATTTTGCAGTTGAAACGTCGGACTCATCCCCGGCGGGACGAGCGCCGATACTCAGGAACGATGACCACGGGCACCGCTGGACCGTCTTCACGGCCGACCTCCCGCCACCGCGCGACCGGGCGTCTCCTCCTGATCGAGGACGACGCCGATCTTGCACGCCTCTTCGCCGCTGTCCTCGGCGAGGCTGGGCACACCGTGACGGTCGCCCCCACGCTCGCCTCGGCTCAGCATCACCTCGGCAGTGGCAGCTGGGACCTGGTGCTCCTCGACCTCCTGCTGCCCGATGGCGACGGCCGACAGCTGCTGGAGCAGCTTCGCTCGCAACCCACCACCAGCGCCCTCCCGGTATTTGTGGCCTCCGCCAGGTTGGGACCGCAGGCCCGCGCGGAATGCATCGCGCTGGGCGCCGACGCCTACTTCGAGAAGCCGGTCGACGTGGACAGCCTGGTGCACGCCGTCGGCCGACGGCTCGAGCGCTTCAGCCAGCACCAGGCGCAATCCCGCAGGGACCCGGTCACCGGCCTGCCCAACCGCGCCGCCTTTCTCGAAGCCTGTGCCACGCTCCGGGCTGGTCACCCCGACGATGTCCCGATCAGTATCGCCGTGCTCGACTTCGACCACTTCCTCTGGGTGCGCGAGACCTGGGGCCGGACCTACGCCGACGGCATCCTCCGGAGGGCTGGCGTCCGTCTCTCCATGTTGCTCAGCCAGGCCGATTGCCTCGCCCGCTGGGACGGATCGGACTTCGTGGTGTTGTTCGCCCGGCGCACCCCCGCAGAGGCAAGTCTCGCGCTGGAATCGGCCCTCGAAACGCTTCGGAGCGTCAATTTTCGCCAGGGCCACATCGAACCGCTGGCGCTGACCTTCTCCGCCGGCGTCACCGAGCTCGAGGCGGGCGGGTCAATCAATGATGCGCTCGCCCAAGCCGACCGGCTCTGCTATATCGCCAAGGCCGCTGGCCGGACCCGCGTCGTGCACGGTGACAGCAGCTCGACCGTACCGGCCCGGAGAGTGCTCCTCGCCGAGGATGACCCGAGCGTCACGGTGCTGCTGCAGCGCTATCTGCGGCAGGAGGGCTTCACGGTCTCCGCCTATCCCAACGGCCAGGCCGCGCTCGCCTCCGTTCCGGAGAGCGGAGCGGCCCTGATCATCACCGATATCGAGATGCCTGAGCTCGACGGCCTCGGGCTCATTCAGCGGATTCGTGAACACCCCCTCGTCCGCCATCTGCCCATCATGGTGCTCTCGGGGATGGGCGACGAAGACACCATCGTGCGGGCCTTCGAACTGGGCGCTGACGAGTACGTCCTCAAGCCGTTTTCCGCTCGTGAGGTCGCCGTGCGGGTCCGCCGGCTGTTGCGCCGCCCGGCAACGGACGGGGTGATGGCGCCGGTCGCGAAACGGGAAACACCGGGAGTAGACGGTAGTTGGTAGGCGGTAGGCGGTAGGCGGTAGGCGGTAGGCG
>Ga0163144_10025096_pt1 | contig 11664 bp, 11 predicted proteins | sample OliLak19BULKMAT1_FD_123175 | JGI IMG/M metagenome (GOLD analysis project Ga0163144, IMG submission 123175) | Freshwater microbial mat bacterial communities from Lake Vanda, McMurdo Dry Valleys, Antarctica - Oligotrophic Lake LV.19.BULKMAT1 | ecosystem: Environmental > Aquatic > Freshwater >... | reverse complement strand
GGCCGCAAGCAAGGCGCGCTGACGGAGGAGTTGAAGAAACTCGGTGCGATGTCGCCCGATGAACGGAAGGCGAAAGGCGCGGAACTGAACGAATGGAAGCAAAAGATTGAGGAAGCTATCGCCGCGCGAAGGTCGTCCTTCGGCGCGACGCGCGACGCGGGGCTGGCGCACGACGTGATCGACCCCACGCTCCCGCTCCCGGCGGTCGAACGTGGAAGCATCCATCCGATCGCGCAGTTCCTTCGGGAGATTTCGGACGTGTTCACGGGCATGGGATTCGAAGTTGCGGAAGGCAACGAAATAGAGACTGAAGAATACAACTTCGACTTTTTAAATATTCCCGCCACGCACCCGGCCCGCGATAGCCACGACACGTTCTGGATCAAGGACCTACCGAAAACAGTGCTGCGCACGCACACCTCGCCGGTGCAGATCCACTATATGCGGTCCCACACGCCGCCGCTGCGGATGGTGTGCATGGGCAAGGTGTACCGCAACGACTATGACGCAACGCACTCGCCGATGTTCCACCAGTGCGAAGGGCTCATGATCGACCGCGATGTCTCGCTCGCGAACATGAAGGCTGTGATGACCGACGCGCTACACGCGCTGCTCGGCAAAGACATCGAATTCCGCTTTCGTACGGGGTTCTTCCCGTTCGTGGAACCGGGCCTCGAGATCGACATGCGCCTGACCGTTCAACAGGCTCACGGTGGCACCATCGACCGGTGGTTAGAAGTCGCTGGCTGCGGCATGGTGCACCCGAACGTCCTCGCGCACGGCGGCATCGACCCGGAAAAATTCCAGGGCTTCGCGTTCGGCTTCGGCATCGAACGCCTGCTCATGATCAAGCACGGCATCCCAGATCTACGGAGCCTGTACGAGAACGACCTGCGGCTGTTGAAACAGTTCGCATAAGGAAAGGCCCAATCGCGGTGTGCGACTGGGCCTTGGGCCTTTGGCGTTAGCCGGCTTTCTCTCTTTCTAAAAGGTTTAGGATCTATAACCGGTGGAACGGATGCGCGTGTCGGAAAGGTTCGAACCCATGACCTGCTTGCGCAGGCTGGCGTCCGAATCGAACCACGAGAAGAACTGATCGGTTTCGAGCGACCCCTGGAGACTGGAATTCAACGCGCTTCTAATCTTCGGGTTCAGGATGTTTCCTTCCAGCACGATCGTGCTCATCTCGCCGGATTCGAACAGAGAGTCCACGGCCGAAGCCGAGAGACCAGTGATCTTCACCATCATCGGACCTGTGGCCTGACCGGTAATGGGCGCGCCCGCCATCGACAATGCCTGTGCGCTCACTTTCGTGGACGCGTCGGCCTTGTTGTATACCTTGAAGCCCGCGGCATCCATGAGGACGTTGGTAGCGTCCACGTAGATAACGAAGCTATCGAGAGCCGCCTTATTGAGGCCGTTCAGGGTGTTGTTATTGACCGCCGCCGTAATGCGGAACTGAGCGAAGGGGCTCACGCCGGTGGGGACATTGGTATTGTCCGCATCCGAGTTCGCATTCACGATTGAGGTAAACTTGGAGCCCACCACGACGTTCGAATTACCGACGATGATGGTATTCGGACCGACGGTATCGACGCCCACGATCACCTCCCCATTCGCGACAGTGTTATTGTCGTTCGGGGAGAGATTGCTCGAAGAGCTGCGACCACGCGCCAGCACAGGCTGGAAACCGTTGCTGACCACGAGGTTCGCCTTCACCGCTTCGCCGCTGATGGCACCTTGCTCGTCGCTCTTCATCCGTGGTTGGACGATCACGTCGAGGCTGGAACCTTCAGGAATCACCAATTGGGCATTCTGCATGTTCACAGCGAAGGTCGTGTAGCCGGCAGGAACCGGATCCGAACCGACACCGCTGATCGTCGCCATCGCGAACGGCGTGGTAGCGCCGTCCGTGTAGAGCTCCAATCGATCGATCGACGTCACGACACCCGTGAGCGAAACGTAGATTTTGTAAACATCCACGTCTTCATTCTGGGCGCGTAACTGCAACCGGAAGATCGGCTGTTCCAACGTGCCCTCCAGCAATTGCCGGGAACGCGTCGGAGTGGAATCCAACGAGACAAACAGGTCTCCTTGGTTCACGAAGGTCCACGTTTTCGACGGAACAGTGGTCACCACGATCTGGCTGGATGCCAGGGAGGCGCCGCTGCTCAAAACCTCTCCTTTCACCGACGCGCCGTCGAGGGCCAATTGAAGCGTCCGATCGGGCATCAAGCCCGATGCGACGTCCGCATGGATCTCGGAGATCACGCTGATCTCGTTGTGGTCGACGAAGCCGCCGCCCACCAACGCATTGAACACCAAGCGTCCGTTCGTGACGGAAACACCTCTTTGGACAATCGTATCGACGACTTGGTTGCCGTCGGTATCGATCCACCAAGAGACGTTCCGCACGTTCTGGAGGCTGCCCGCCGCGGCGACGAAGTCTGCACCGGTGACGAGGAGATCCCCGCCGCTGGCGCGCGTTTCGAAGCGCAACAGGTTGATGTTTTCTTCGTTCTTCACCGCGGTATCAACGGAGCCAATCGATTTCACTGCCACGTTGAGCTGGGGCATTTCGACGCTGCGAAAGTTTCCGCTGAGCACGCCGGTCGGGGAGACGATCACGCGATCATTCCAGTCACCGGCTTGCACGTTCATCAGGTAGGCATCCGTTGCCCCCGTTAGACCAGCGATGTCCACCGTGCGACCGGACCCGAAGGTTTCGGTCACCCAATGGACACGGAATCGATCGTTGGCGGCGACACCCCCCTCTTGATCCAGTTGGATGTCGAGAGAGATGGAACCGTCCACGTAGATTCCTTGGAATTTGACTATTTCAAGTCCGTTCACTTCGCCGACCGGTATGGCGTACCACACCTCTCCGGTGAGCGGATCGCGGAGCTCGATATCTTCCACGACGCGATCCACGTCGGGGATGAGAGACCCATCCGCATGGCGTCCTTCGATCGCCACATACACGTTATTCATGTATGCGGGACCGTCGGTTGCAATGCGCATCGTCGCCATCCTCACATTGTTGTCGCCGGGGCTGAAGGAATCGGTCACCGAAGACAGATCGAACGTGACATGCACGTCTTGCGCTCCGTTAACCACGTATAAGGGGTTACTGTCGTACCCGACGTGGTACACGTTGGAACTCATCCGCGAATTGAGAAAGCCGACCTTCGGCAATCCAAACTCAATCGGCATGCCGTCTTCCGCGATGGGCGAAACATCCACCTGCACTTGCAAGGGAACGCCGCGCTGCGCGAGCACCGTCCCGATGCCGCCGAAGCGGAACATCAAGTCGCCGTCGGCGTTCATCGAGCCTACGGCGATAGCCGATTCGAAGTTGCCATCGGATCCGAGAGTGCGCCGTCCCCGCGTATCGACCCGATAGAGGTCAGCACGCAGTTCAGGGTTTCGGACGAGGTTATGAATCTCGGAGCCAATCTCCGACGCGAACGTCAGGCTGTTCGGGTTACTTTTGCGCCCGATCATCTGCAATTGCGCCAAGACCACGTTTTGTTCACCTTGCTGCACGTCACCGCCCCACAATGCGTGGGTGTTCACGTAGAGGTCGCGCGCCATGAGGGTACGGTCTTCCAACCGCTCCATCCGGAGAAACCGCCTGCGCGCGCTGCTCTTCACAGACTTCTGACCCTTACGAAAAAAACCAATAATACGATTCTTCATTTTATATTCCTTATTAGAGAAAGCCGGTGGTACCAAGGACCGATGCATACAAGCACCGGTAGAGGAAAAACCTCAATACCACCGGGCTATCGCATTGATGTAATTTAATACATTTTTTTATTATGTCAATTATTATCTATAATAATGGCCTTATAAAGCCAAAAAATATATATTGAATACATTATTTATGCATAAAAACAACATAAAAACCCGCCGCCTAGGTGGCGACGGGCAATGAAACAGTGGCGGGTGCCACTTCCACTTCCGCATCCCACGAAGGAATGCCTTTCGTCGCGCGATGCAACGTTTTCGCGTGCTCTAGATGGGACTCAAGCAACATGAGGAATCCGTCGGTGAGCCAATAGTCGGCACCGATGGACGCCGCCAAGGCGCCGTCGTTCTCGCACGGTTTGTGCGTGATCGCCAGCACGTAGCACTCGGGATGCGATCCGACGAACGCGGCGAGTTGCAGCATGCGGGGATGATCCTTGTCCATATCGTAACGCAGGTGGTCGACGGCTTCGTCGAATACCTGCACGACCGCGTAGTGAAACAATCCGTTACCGATGTCGTCTGGGTTGCTGACGATGTTGTCGCAGCCCACACGTCTCAGCACTGTTTCGACGTACGCTTTGTCATTCTCATCCGTCATGAATATGAACGCTCTCATGGGAATCGTCTCCGGAGGAAAAATGTGGAAGTGGCCGATGGTGCCAATGTCACGATCCCGCTGCCGATGCAACGGGGGCGCTACCTTAACCACTCAGCCGCTTCATTGCAACATTTTTTTGTTCATGGTTCGACAAGCTCACCATGACACGTGCTCGTGCCTTTCGAAGACTTGACGATCCACCCTCTCACCATCGAAGCTGCGCATGTGACCACCCTCTCCCCCGACCTGGAGCGACGCCTAACGAGCCTGCGTGACCGCGTGCTCGATGAGAACACGCGTATCAACCTTACAGCGCTGCGCGAACCCGAAAAGTGCTGGATCGGCAACGTGCTCGACTCACTCCCGCTGCTCGACTGTGTCGATAAACTCGGCGGCGCGACGACGCTCCTCGACGTCGGCACCGGCGGCGGATTTCCTCTGCTACCGCTAGCGGTCGCCCTGCCGGAGTGGACCCTCACCGGCCTCGACAGCACGGGGAAAAAGATCGAAGCCGTCCGACGCATCGCGGCTGCGGAAGGACTTTCGAACATCCGCTTGGTCACTGCCCGGGCGGAGGATGCCGCGCGCGATCCCCTGCACCGCGAACAGTACGACGTCGTGACGGCGCGGGCCGTGGCGGATCTCTCGGTGCTCCTGGAATACACGTCACCATTCGCAAAGCAGGGCGGGTTCATCGTCCTGTGGAAGAGTCTGCATGCCCACGAAGAAATCTCGCAGAGCGCCAAAGCCCAGCATCTGCTGCACGTTCCGTTCGCATTCAGCCACACGTATGCGTTACCCGGCGACTTCGGGGAACGACAACTGCTCGTGTTCCGCAAGGGCGCTGCCACGCCGAAACTCTACCCGCGCCCCACGGGCATGCCGGGCAAAGAACCCCTGAAGTGACGCCGGCTCCGCTTCGCGGCGGAGATCTGCTATGATCGTACGCGATGCTCTCGCTGCAGCACCTCACCCTCTCACTCGGTTCGAACGTCGTCCTCCGCGACGTCTCGTTAGACGTGGAACCGAAGGACGCGGTCTGCATCGTCGGCGAGGAAGGCGCGGGCAAATCGACCCTGCTGAAACTGCTCACGCGCGAACTGCTGCCCGAAGAAGGCGTGATCAAAATCGACGGCGCGAACCTCTCGCAGCTGCCACGTGAGGTGTTGCGCATGTACCGCACGCGCATCGGCTATCTGGATCAGAACGCAACACTCGACATCACCCTCACGATCAAGAAAAACATCGCCCTGCCGCTGGACCTCCTCGGCACCCCGGCCGCGGAGCGCGATCGGGCGGTCACGGACCTCCTCAAACGTTTCCACCTGACGGGCATCGCGGACATGCTCCCGAACCGCGTATCGAAGGGCGAACGCCGCTTAGCCGCCCTCGCGCGAACCATCGCGAACGGCCCGTTCATCCTCCTCCTCGACGAACCGTTCCAGGGCTTGAGCGACGAAGCCGCCGCTCTTGCTGCAAGCATGCTGCAGAACATGCAGAAGAAAGGCGCCACGATCGTGCTCGCGACGGCGGAAACCCGCACAGCGGGATTCTTCAAACGTGCGCGCGTCGTACACCTCCACCGCGGAAAATTAACCGAAGAAACAACGTCCGCTCCCGCGCAGCCGCCGACGAAGATACGCCCCGAAGACGTTGCCCGCGTGGCGACGGCAGGACTCGTGGAGCGTTCGGCGGCGGTCGAGCCGGAACCCGACGTGGAACCCACGCCTATGCCCGCTCGAACGGAGCGCGCTGCATCGACGACGTCAAAGAAGATCCGTATTACGTCGGTGGGCTCGCTGTAAACGATAGTACGTAATGTGTAGAGAGTAGCGTCGTTCAGTCCTTTCTTATTTTCTACTTTCTACCCTCTTAAATGGGCGTAGACTCCACAAGTAATGGAGGTCTTCAAGGACCACCGTGCAGCGGAGAGTGTTCAACCGAGCATCATCGGAGGCATGAAGACCGCTGGCCGCTTTGCCGTGCTCGGGCTCGCCCTTACACTTGGGGGCCATGAAACGAAACCGCCGCATATACCCGCGGCCCGCCCTGACAGCATGCTTGACTATTGCAACGGCTGCGACGATCCGTCCGAACTCGCGCCCGGCACGTCGCTCATAGGACGGCGCCTGCGCATACAGACCGCGGACACGCGTGAAATCATTGTGAGGATCATACGCGTGGGCGGCGAAGTACAGCTCGACGTCGACGGCAAACGCTACGGCATTAAAGGCATTCCCGGCGTGAACGTAGGCCAGGCAATAGACGCAGTGAAGATGGGCGACGGCGACGTGACCGTGGATGCCCCAGAGTATGGCATAGCACGGGTGACGCGGGCGGAAATCGAACGCGTGCTGCGGACGCTGGCCGATGCAGAATCGTCATCGGTCACCGCCGAAGTGGAAACGAGGCTCTCAGTCAAACACGGCACGCTGCTGGCGGCGACGCTCGGACTAAGCAGGATGCTCAGCGGATGGCACGAAGGCGACCCCGAGCGTTTCGATGTTGGATTCGTACGAGAACGCGGGCACACGGCCCTCGCCAGCCTGGAACGTTGACCGTTTCGTTGACCCGCGCGACCCGGTCGCGTACATTTCGCCCATAACGTACCGCGTGCATTCCTTCGGCGCCTATTGGTTCTCCTTTAGCGAGGAGAAGGTGCTGACGCGCGCGTAATAGACCCCGAAGCGCAGTCTCCCTTCTCCCTCGCGGCCGAAGGTTCTTTCCATATACTCCCCCACCCCATGTCCCTCACCTACTCCCACAAGCTCCACGATCCCGATGTGCTCGCGGCGGAATTCCCCGTCACCGACGCTCACGCGATCAACGAACGTCGCGCCGCAATCGCGGCGATCATCGAAGGTCGCGACCCACGCCTCATGATGATTGTCGGCCCGTGCTCCGCATGGCCGTCCAGAGCCGTGATCGAATACGCCGACAGGCTAGCACGGCTGCAGGAAGATGTCCGCGAACGCGTGCTTCTCGTCATGCGCTGCTACATCCAGAAACCCCGCACGACCGTTGGCTGGCCCGGACCGCTGAACGCGCCGAATCCCGCCGCCCCCGTCAACATCGCTCGCGGCATACACGAATGTACGAAGCTGATGCACGACGTCGGCCAGCGCGTGCCGCTCGCGGACGAAATGCTGTTCACGCACAACGCCGACTACTTCACGCGCATGCTGTCGTACGTAGCGATCGGCGCCCGGAGCGCCGAAGATATGGAACACCGCTACATCGGGTCCGGACTCGATATGCCGGTGGGCGTGAAGAACACGACCGGCGGCGACATCGGCATCGGCGTAAACGGCGTTCAATCGGTGCAGTCGCCGCACACGTTCGCGTTCCACCAGCACGAGGTATCGACCTCCGGTAACCCCCACGCGCACCTGGTCCTGCGCGGCGGGGGCGGGCGTTCCAACTACGACCCGCAATCGATCGCACTCGCTCAAAATCTCTTGCTCGATAAAAAGCTCGCGAACCCATCGATCGTCATCGACGCGAGTCACGACAACTCGATGAACGGCCACGGAAAGGATCCCGAATTGCAGGAAATGGTCGTGCATTCGGTCGTCGAGGGAATCCGCCGCAATCGCGAGGAATACAGGCTGGTCAGCGGCGTCATGCTCGAAAGCTTCCTGAAGCACGGAAAACAATCCGACAAAGGACCGGTGTACGACATGGACGGCCTCTCGATCACCGATCCGTGCCTCGGCTGGGAGCGAACGGAAACGCTCATCCGTGAAACGGCGGACGCGATGTCGGGCTGAAACTAGGGACGAAGCGGCGTATAGTCACAGGGCTATGCGATTCTTCCGCAAATCCCCCGCCACCCTCGCGCGTTCCACCGAGTGGTTGTATCTCTTCGCCTGCACGTGGTTCGTTATCGGGCTCTTCCTCGATGGATGGGCGCATAACCACGTGCCGGAACTCGAAACATTCTTCACGCCGTGGCACGCGGTGTTCTACTCGGGCTACCTCGTGATGGCGTTGACGCTCGGCGTCATGTGGCTGCGCACGCGGGCGACGGGCATTCCCCGCGGATACGGCGAAGCGATGGTCGGCGCGTGCGTGTTCCTCCTCGGCGCAATCGGCGACATATTCTGGCACGAAGCGTTCGGCATCGAACAGGATATCGAAGCGCTTTTCAGCCCCACACACCTGGTGCTCGCGCTCGGCACGGTGCTGATGCTCGCCGCGCCGTGGCTGGCGACGGTCCGCGCGGGCAAAGCGCCCAAGGCGTTCGCGGCACGCCTACCCGCAATCCTCGCCATCACGTACGTCGCATCGACCGTCATGTTCCTCACACAGTTCCACCACTGGAGCGACCTGCGCCTTCTAGGCGACCTGCCGCTCCGTCAGACGGCCGAGCTACACCAGGCACTCGCAATGGCCGGCTACCTGTGGCACATCGCCATCCTCATGGCAGCCGCCATCCTGCTCCTGCGCACACTCCCGCCCGCGCTCGGAACAAACGTCGTCCTTTTCACGGTATCAACGTTCGGCATGGCAGTGATGCGGCAGTGGTTCTTTTGGGACGCTGTTCCCCTCGTATGCGCCGCGTACATCGCGGGCTTCATGGCCGACCTCTGGGTCGCGAAGATGACGCCGATCGAAAAACACCTCGGCGCATTCCGCTGGTTCAGTGCTGGCATTCCCGCGGCGCTTATCGCGCTGCTGCACGGTTACGCCATCCCGTTGCACGGCACGTGGTGGTCGATCCACATGTGGAGCGGAGCAGTCGCGATAGCAGCATGTGTAGGCGTACTCGTCGGCCTCGCGATGGTGCCGCCGTCGAAGGAATAACGCTGTCTCCTTCGTCAAGCTCAGGATGACAGCGTTGTCATGGTGAGCCTGACGAACCATGACATTCACTCCTTCCCGCAACTCTCAGGCGGTGTCATGCCCGCCATTCCCTTGTATACTTCGCCGTAGTTGTTGCCCGCGTTCCAGAACTGGTAGCCGCAATGCCCGGCATCGTAGACCGCCCGGATCTGGTCTTTCACGTTCTGTGCACTGACGCCGTACCCCTGGATCCAGGGACGGATCTTCGCTTTGTGCTCATCACCAAGCAGATCGTTGTAGCCCGTCAGGGTGCGCTTTACGAGCCAGTACATGCGGCTGCTCCCGTGCTTGGCGGGATTCCAATAACCGCCATCCTCCGAGAACGTGGCGGGGTAGGCCATCGGCGAGATGATATCGACGAACGGTGCGAAACGAACGAAATCCTGACCGAGCGTTTCAAGATTCACGGGGTAGTTCCAGCCGAGAATGGCGTACGTGGAAATGCCGAGCTTCGTCGACGGGCCGCAGCTATCGATCGTTTCACGGGCCTTCTTGATAAACGAGAAGACCTTATCGGCTTTCTCCTGGGCACTGTAGACGCCGAGCGCGATGTAGTTCTCGGTCGAGAAGCGGATGTAGTCGAAGTTCACTTCGTCAATACCCGACTTCGCCAGGTCACACAGCACTTCCATGTTGTACTGCTGCGCGTACTCATTGCTCGGATCTATCCACGTGGAGGAGAGCACGGCGTTGCTGGTCGGATGCCGGACGCTCGATTCCGGGTGTGCGCCCGTGAAACCGTCGTCCTTGATGGCGATGAACCGGCCCATGGCGTAGATATCGTTGTCATGGAGCTTCTTGATGATCGCAGGCAGGTCTTCGACTGCTTTCACGAGGTTTAATTCCTTCGCGATCGGCGACGTCGTGTCGAAATACACGCGCGATCCCTTCACGTCGAAAATGATGGCATTGCCGCCGTTCTTTTTCAGATTGTCGATCGCCTCCTGCAAGTAGCCGTCGACGTCGGCTGCACGGCCCGATGTCAGGTAGATGCCGGCGCGGTTGCGCGGATTCATCGGTGGCTGCGAGAGTGCGGAGGGCGGGCGGATCTTCGCCATGTCGGCGTTCGGACCAAGCAGTGCTTTCAACCGCTCCATCGCACGCGCCGTCCGGCGGTCGAGGCGAGATGCGGACGCCTCTTTCGGTTTCGACGGCGCGGCGGCCTTTGACGACGCGGGAACGATTTGTGCGCGCTGCGCTGCGAAAAACACGGACGATGCGTGATCGCCATCCGCAAGCGGATCAGCACCGAGGCCGAGCAGCGGATACGCGAGGAGTGCGGTACCAAGAACGAGAGAGAGTGTGGCGGCGGGGTGATTCATAGGTGGGCACACTCTGCCGAAACACGCCGAAACCCTCAATGAACGGGTGTCATTGGCATGGATGCGATAGTACATTCGTGGTCCCGCGTACGTCCCGGCTCACCATTCCGCGGCCTCGGCGACGAACTGCACGATGTTCGGCACAAGAACGACGGCCAGCGTCAACAGCAAAAGAAGCACGTGATATTTCACGGTACGGCGGACGGAGGAGTGTGACGCTGACGCGGGATACTGAGGCATGTGTTGATGGCGGAAATTGTTTTATATATTATAACATATTTTCTGTAATTATCAAATATCCCTGTTCCGGCAAAGTGGGCTCTTAGAGACTTGATTTCTTCATGAAACACGGGTACACCACCGGTAATAGTTTCCGCCCACCCACGTATGGCTGATGATTTTCCCGTGCCCGCGCGCCAGTCGGCGGCGGCACAAGGCTCCCACCGGCACACGCCGTTCGACGACATCCTGACTGTCGAACGCGACATGGAACAACGCGTAGAGCGCGAGCTAGCGTCGATGGACGAGCGCGAGCGAACCGAGACGACTGCCTTGCGCGAGAAGGAACATGCGCACGCCGAAGAGGTACGTGGCAAAGCGCAACTTGAGCTGCAAAAGTTCAAGGAATCCACACTTCCGTCGATCATGAAAGATGCGACTACTACCTCCGAAGCAGAACGTTCGCGGATCCGGAAGGCGGCCGCGGCGAACGAAAAAACCATCATCAACTCGCTCGTCCAACACATGCTTTCAGCCGACTTTGCACAAGCCCTCTGACCGCATGATCGTCCCGATGCAAAAAGTGGCAGTGATCGCACATCTTCCCCTCAAGGAAGCGGTGCTCGACGCGCTGCATACTGCCGGCGTGCTCCAGGTCCGCGAAGAATCGAATGTATCGACGGTCGATCATACCGACGTCAATTTCCGCGCGGCGGAACTCCTATTCGCCATCGACACACTGAAGGCCGCCGCCTCGAAGGATGTCCTTGCCCTCGCGCAACGGCCGGCATTACCCGGCGACGTCTTGGCTTCTCGCAACCAGGCGGACGTGCGGGGCATCGTCGAAACACTCCATGAACTGGAACGCTCCGATACGGAAGCGGCCGGAAAAGAACAGGAAGCCCGCGCCCGTATCGCGCAGCTCTC
>Ga0163144_10025093_pt1 | contig 11666 bp, 6 predicted proteins | sample OliLak19BULKMAT1_FD_123175 | JGI IMG/M metagenome (GOLD analysis project Ga0163144, IMG submission 123175) | Freshwater microbial mat bacterial communities from Lake Vanda, McMurdo Dry Valleys, Antarctica - Oligotrophic Lake LV.19.BULKMAT1 | ecosystem: Environmental > Aquatic > Freshwater > Lake... | reverse complement strand
CTTCCGATTTACTACGGCTACGATGCGCAACTATTTCGGTTTCAGAAGGAGGCTGCGCGCGGCGCCGGCCAGGCGCCCTTGGTCGCCATGCACGGCTCGCTGGACTTCCATCATCTCGGCGCAATCGCCTTCGACGCGATCAAGGAGATTTTTAAAACGCGTCCGGAAACCGTGTTTCGATTTGTCGGCCACCGCACCGCCGCCCTGGAGAAAATGTTGAACCGGGCGCAACTGGAAATTTCCGGCGCTAAAATTGAGTGCACCGGTTTCGTCCCCTACGCCGATGTCCCGCGCCATCTCGCCGCCGCCAGCGTGGGGATCGTGCCGTATGAAGAGTCGCGCGGCACGCACTGCGCCTTTGCCGCCAAAGTCGTTGAGTACGCCGCGCTCGGCATCCCGGTGGTGGCGACGCCCTTGAAAAGCGTTCGCAGTTATTTCGGCAACGTCCCGCTTGTGCGCTTTGCAAAATTCGACGGCGTCGATTTCGGCAAAACGGTGCTGGGCTGGTTCAACGAATCGCCCGAGCAGATTCGCGCGTGGGGTTCCGCGGCCAGCGCCCGCGTCGAAGCGGACCTGGACTGGCGCGCCATCAGCCGCAAGGCGGTGGATTTCCTCGAACAAACCTTCGGGCGCGTCGCCCGGCGTTGAGCCGCGTCATGCAAGCACCGTTGCGGAAAATTTTTGAAGCGGCGGCCGACCCCGCGCGTGCCGGGAGTTACTTCGAGCAACTCGGGCAGACGAGCGCGGCGTCCGGCTTGAATAAACTCTCCCCGGCGAAGGCGAAAATTCTGGCCTCGTTCTTCAGCGGATCGCAAGCGTTGAGCGAACTGTTGATCTCCCGGCCCGACTGGCTTTCCGTTCTCGACCCCGAGGCGTTGCAGATGGCGCGGCCGGAACAGGGGCTGCGTCGCGAGGTGGGCGCGTGGCTGAAACCGGCGCTGGCGGGGCGGGATTATTCGACCGGATTCAAAAAGATCCGCGAGTTCAAGCTGCGCGAAATGCTGCGAATCGCCGCGCGAGATCTGGCGCGACTCGCGCCGATGCCGGAGATCACCCGTGAATTATCGAACGTGGCGGACGTTTGCCTCGATGCCGTTTTCCAACTGTGCAGCGCGCAACTGGTCGAGCGCTGCGGCTCCCCCTGCCACCTCGACGCGAGCGAACGCTGGCAGCCCACCGCCTTCTGCGTTCTCGGGATGGGAAAGCTCGGCGGACAGGAACTCAATTACAGCTCCGACGTGGACGTGCTGTTCGTTTACGACGAGGAAGGGAACGTTTTCAAGACGCCGCCGCGCAAAACAGATCCGCCTGGAAAGGGGATGAGCAACCACCAGTTTTTTATCCGGCTCAGCGAATCGTTCATCGCGGAGGTTGGCCGCAGCACCGCGGAAGGCGTGCTTTTCCGGATCGACCTGCGGTTGCGTCCGGAGGGCGGCTCCGGCCCGCTGGCCCGCTCGCTTTCCAGCTACGAGAATTATTACGCGCAGTGGGGCCAGACGTGGGAACGGATGATGTTGATCAAGACCCGCGGCGTGGCGGGCGACCCGGCATTGGCCGGTGAATTTCTGGAAATGATCCAGCCGTTTCGATTTCCGCGCTCGTTGAACGAACGGGTGCTTCGGGAGATTGCCGCGGTGAAACAACGCATCGAGACCGAGGTGGTGAAAAGCGGCGAGCTGGATCGCAACGTCAAACTCGGCCGCGGCGGGATTCGCGAGATCGAATTCATCGTGCAGACGCTGCAGATCCTGCACGCGGGAAAGATTCCGTTTCTGCAAGGGACGCAAACCGTGCCGATGCTTGAAAAACTAGTCCAGTATAAATTGCTGGCCGAAACCGAGGCGTCCGATTTGTCCGCGGCCTACACTTTTTTGCGCGACGTGGAGCATCGGTTGCAGATGGAAAACAACCAGCAGACACACACCATCCCGACCGAGCGAAAATACCGCGAGCGGCTGGCGGCGTTGATGGGGTTCGATTCGCTCGCTGCGTTTGAGAAGGCCCACAGCGCTCATAGCGCCAGCGTGCGGCGCGCTTACGAAAAACTGCTCAAGACGGACGAGCCGGGGCCGCCATCCGAACTTTCCGCCCAGTTTTCAGGGACGGAGGACGCCTGGAAAAAATTGTTGGAACGCCATTCCTTCCGCGACGCGGAGAAAGCATTTCGTCTCCTCAAGATCTTCGTGGAAGGCCCAGGCTACGTGCATATCTCCGCGCGCACCTCCGAGCTGGCGCGCGAATTGTTGCCCAGGTTTTTTGCACTCTGCCCCAAGTCGCCGGAAGCGAGCGCTCCGATTTCAGCAACTCAAAACTCAAAACTCAAAATTCAAAACTTCCTCTCCGACCCCGACCGGGTCCTGGCCCGGCTCGACAGTTTCATCGGTGTTTATGGCGCGCGCGCCCTGCTCTACGAGCTTTGGACCACCAACCCGTCTCTCTTTGAATTATTGATCTGGCTTTTCGACCGGTCCGAATTTCTTGCCGAAGTCGCCATCCGCACGCCCGACCTGGTCGATGAATTGGAGCTCAGTGGTCGCCTGCGCCGCCAGAAAACAGCCGACGAAACCCTGGCCGATTTGCGCCACGGCCTGAAGGACGCGGACCAGAAACTCTGGCTGCGCAAGTATCATCAGGCCGAACTGATGCGGATCGGCCTGCGCGATATTCTGGGTCTGGCGGATTTCGAGCAAAACCTCACGGAACTTTCCGCGCTGGCCGACGCCTGTCTGTGCTACGGATTGCAGGTCGTCCTGGCCAGGAACAAGTTTTCCAAAGCCCCCTTCTCCATCATCGCCATGGGGAAATTGGGCGGTGCCGAAATCAACTATGGATCTGATCTCGACCTGATTTTCGTTGCGGATTCCAAAACCAAAAACCTTCCCAGGCTTCAAAAACTGGCGGCTGAGGTGATGGACTTGCTTTCGGAGCAGACGGAGGCGGGGACCGTTTTTCAGACCGATGCGCGGTTGCGTCCGGATGGCGAGAAAGGTCTGCTGGTCAACACGCTCAAGGCCTACGAGGACTATTACCGCCAACGCGCCCAGCTTTGGGAGATTCAATCTCTGACCCGCATTCGTTTCATCGCGGGGGATGAAGGCACCGGAGAACAGTTCCAATTACTCGCTGGGGACCTGACTGATTTCTCGAAACCTCACCCGCCGGAGGCAGGTGCCACCCGGCGACCGCTTGCGGCCTTTGCCCCCGACTGGAAAATGGAGATCGCCCGGATGCGCCAGCGCATTGAGAAGGAGCGGACGCCCGGGGGAAAAGATGCGCTCGCGATCAAAACCGGCGCGGGTGGATTGATCGACGCGGAGTTCATCGCCCAGGCGCTCTGCCTTGAGAATGGCTGGCGGGAACCGAACACACTGAAAGCTCTCCAGCTCGGTCTGGAAAATGGAAGGTTCGCCGAAAGCGACGGCGAGACTTTGATCGCGAACTATCGCCAGCTCCGCCGCATTGAGGGCATCCTGCGCCGGTGGAGTTTCGCTGGAGAAACGGTGTTGCCGGACGACGAGGCGCCGCTTGCGCGCGTGGCGGTTCGTTGCGGGTTCAAAACCACGGACGAGTTTATGGGAGCGGTCGCAGTGTATCGCACGAAGATTCGGGCCATGTATCTGAAGTTTTTCGGGTGACAGCCCGATTCCATGTTTCGCGGCGAGGCGGTCCGCTCACATCCCGGCGTTGATCGCCTGAAAATGGATGCGGTGGGTCAACCGCTGCACCTCGGCGACGGGGATCAAGCCGGCCTGCACCCGGCTCCACGCAAGCTCCCGCAGTGAACGCCAGCCCTGTTTGCGCATGTACTCGCGAAGGTGCCCGGTTTTCAGACCAGGCTCGATCATGTCGGCGATTTCGTCGGTGACGAAAAAGAATTCGTAAAGGGCGACGCGGCCGCGATAGCCATGTTGATTGCACTCGATGCAACCGCGCCCTTTCCACGCCTTGACCTCAGCGGGATTAATTTTCAGGACGAGGGCCATTTCCTTGCGGAGATTTTCCGGGATCGCCTTGTCCTCCTCCATGCAATGGCGGCAGACGCGGCGGGCCAGCCGCTGGGCGATGCTGCATACCAATGAAGAACCGACCAGGAACGGATCGATCTTCATGTCCATGAGGCGGGTGATCGTGCTGATGCTGTCGTTGGTGTGCAAGGTGGAGAAAACCAGGTGGCCGGTCTGCGCGGCGCGCACGGCAATTTCGGCCGTTTCCGCGTCGCGGATTTCCCCGATCAACACCACGTCGGGATCATGCCGCAGGACCGAGCGCAACCCGGCGGTGAAGCTCAGTCCGATGTCCTGCCGCACTTGAATCTGCGAAACCCCCTCCAGTTGATATTCCACCGGGTCCTCGATGGTGATGATCTTGCGCGACTCGTGGTTGGCGTGGGCGAGCGCGGCGTAGAGCGTGGTGGTCTTTCCGCTGCCGGTGGGGCCGGTCAGCAAGACCAGGCCCTGGGGCAACTGCGTCAACTCGGCGAACAATGCTTCGTGATGCGGTTCCATGCCAAGCTGGCCCAGGTCGAGAAACAAGCTCTGGCGGCCCAGGATGCGCAGGCAGATCGTTTCGCCATGCTTGGTCGGGATGACCGATACGCGCAGGTCATATTCCTCGGAGCCCGTTTTCATGGAGATGCGCCCGTCGTGCGGCAGGCGTTTCTCAGCGATGTTCAATCCCGCCATGATTTTGAGCCGCGACGCGATGGTCTCGTGGAGCTGGCGCAGAACATTCGGGACGGGGACATTTTGCATTATCCCGTCGATCCGGTAGCGCAGGCGAATCGACGAATGGTACGGTTCGATGTGAATATCGGTGGCCTGCAATCGCAACGCCTCGAGAAGAATCTGGTCCACGAAATCCGAGATGGTGGAATCCATCGCCGAATTGTCGTCGGTCGTTTTGACATCGAAAACAACGTCCTCGCTCGGCTCCTTGTTCAGCCCGCCTTCCTCGCGCAGGCGCTGGATGGTTTGCGCGCCCAGCCCGAATTGTTTTTTCAGGACTGCGTGCATGCTGCTCGGAGTGGTCAGGACAACTTTGAGTCTTTTGCCCAGCAAGAGCCTGAGGTTGCCCAGTTCCATCTGCCGCGGCGGCTCGCCAAAAACCAGGGTCAACACATCGCCCTCCAGGGCAATGGGCACCATGTGATAATGAAAAATTAATTTCATCGGTACCAATTCGAGCAGGGCGGAAGACAGGGTGATCTGGTCGTGGTTGATAAAATCGAGGTGGTTCAGGGCGGCCAGTGCCCGATAAGTATCTTCCTCGGAGGCGTAATTCAGATCCACGATGGCGCGATGCTGCGCGATGCCCAGGCGCGCCTGGCTGCGGCGCGCCTGTTCGAGCTGCTTTTCGGTGATCTTTCCCTGCTCGAACAACAGGTCGCCGGTTTCTTTCTGTGCAGAGGTCGCTTCCATCGTCATTGGTTTGGCACTTCGATTTCCTTGGCCACACTGAACTCCAGAATGTTGGTCTGGGATGCCGCGTCTTTCAAAGTCAAAGTGCGCAGCGCGATGTCCGATACGGTCCAGCCCGCCAGGACCTTCGCGCCGAGCGTTCCGACGACCAGTTCCTCACCCACTTTGATAAACGCTTTCTTCACGCCGTCCGCGGTTTGATAGACCCCCTGGAAAGTGACCTGAACCTTTTTCATTGTCGGCGTCGGCGGCGGAGCGGGAGCGGGTGGCGGAGGCGGCGGCTGAAAATGCATGGTATAGACAATTGGCAGCCCGTTCGTGGCGGGCCGCAACGCCTGAATTGCCGCCGGGTTGAAGAGCAGTTCCATCTTGCGGGCCAGCACCATGGCATTGAGCGGCGTTGAACGGCTTTTCAACTCGGCCCGCTCGCGCGGTTCGCCGCCCAGATCGGATATTGCCAACACCAGCAACAGGAAAGTGCCGGCCAGCAGGATAATTGAAAACGTCCGACTGTTCTCCAATCGTCTCAAGATCATCGGAGCACCCCCTTCTCCTGCGGTCGAGACGGTTGACCCTTCGGCCCCCTCACGAAACCGCTGATTGTCACGTCCAGGCTGACCTCATCCGGTTTTTCCGGCGTCTGCTTCCGCAGCAGCAATCCGTTTATAAATAATGCCGGTTTGCCGGGCGAAGATTCGGGCAGCCCGGCGGCTTTCATTTCGTCCGCGCGCAATGGCATCGCAAACAGGAATTTTTCGGCGGCCGCCATGGGAGCGATCAACTCGATACGCAATGGAATCTCCTGCCAAGTCCGTTCTCCGCCGGTGGCGCCCGGGACCGGTTGCGTGGGTAGCAAGGTGAGGTTATTGACGTGGCCCACTTCACAGTTGATGGCCACCGTGAGGATGTGGTCAACCAGGGAAAGCTGCGCCCAAAGCACGCTGGGGTCGCGTGTTTCTGCTTTGTATTGAGGGAACCCGGCGAGGGCGGGCGCATCCAGTGCAACCTTCCGGGTCGTGGCCAGCGCCGTCAATTGCTCGGTTCGTTTCTGGCGCTCGTTCTGAAAATCGATCAGGAAGAACGGCTCGTTCATTTTCGCGCGCATTTCCGGTTCCAGATCCACGCGCGCAGAAATTTCCCGGCGGACTTCCTCCGTCGCCGCCAGCGACGCCCGCAAGAGTTCCTGATTTTTTTCGATCTGGTTTAAATCCAGATCACTCACGCCACTGCTTTGGAGGCTGAAGTCCACCAGTTCCTGCCAGACTTTGTCCAAGGGTTTATCCAGTGATTCAGCCCGCTGCGCGAATGGCCGGAAGACGAGGAACCAATAGAGCGCCAGCCCCAGGACGACGCCCAACGTCCCCCAGCGATTGCGAGCAAATTCTTTGATGGTCATCATTCCAGGCTATTTCTTTCCATTGGGCGATGGAGTCGCAACGCGCCCGGGTAGAGGCCGGGCGGGGCGGGCATTGGTTTGAACGTCACGCTGATCCGCTGGCGACGATTTGACCGAAAGCGGGACCTGAAATGTATTTTCCGACAGCTCGATGGACAGAGCAAAGTAGCGATCGGGAATGAACACGTTCGAGTTCACCAGCATTTGCCGTTGATCAAATGGCAGGGTATCGACATTCGTAAAAGCGGCGTCGCTTTTCAGTTCAGAGACCACTTTGCTCAACGTTTGGCGCATCACTTCGCTTTCCTCCGCGATGGAAAGCTCGGCGATAAATCCATATTTCCCAGTCTGCGAGGGGAGCTTGGGGCCGAGGGTCTCCGCAGTTGGGGGCGGTTGGGGCGGAGGCACCGTTTGACCCTGGAAATAGGACTGCTGGTCGGCAAACAAAACGTACCAGAATTTTCCATCGCCACGAACCTTCTGCAACCGCGCCAACGTGGCGAGGGCATCGACGGTGCGTTGCTGTTGTTTCAAGACCGGACGCAATTGCTCGTAGGTCTGGGTCCACTGGCGATGCAGCGCGTCGGCCGCCTTGGCTTCCTTTAGCAATGCGTGAGAGTGATTCAGGAGCGCCTGTTTCTTTTCCGCCAGCCTGAATTTCTGCGCGGTCCCGAAGAGCAGGAGGGGCGCAACGAGCAGGAGCAATATCCACGTGACCCGTTGCAGCATTTCCTGCGTGTATCGGCGTTTCCGAGCTTCGCGCAAATCAACCGGAAAGAGCGAGGCTGACGCATAGGACACGCCCAGGCTGTTGAGCGCCACCCCGTAAGCCACCGCGTAACGATCCAGCGCCGGTTCCATTTCGGAGTCCCCCAACCGGGGCCACTCCGCGAAATGAAGCTTGCTGGTGGAGCGGAGGTAATCCAGCAACCCAGGTTGAAGGGCGCCGCCGCCGCCCAGGATAACCTGAAACGAGTCAATCGGGATGCGCAACTCCGGATTCTCTCGCAGCCAGTCCTGAAGAATTTTTTCGAGTTCGAATCGCCAGCCATCGACGGCGGAACGCAGCTTCGTGTGCCCGGACTTTTCCGTCAGCAGATTTTCCCGCGAGATTAGAAATTGCGCCTCTGCGATGGAATCATTTTTTTGTGACGCGATGGCTTCGGTGAACGCCTCGCTGCCCACCGGGAAGCTGATGGCGTAAGCCGCCTGGCCCTGCACCACGATGGCCATCACCGTGCCCTTGGCGCCGAGTTCCACCAACAGGGCATTTTCCGCGGGCGATGGAAGAGATTGATAGGTTGCGAGCAACGCGTTGGCCGGCGCGACGATTTCGCAAAGGCGCTCTCCCACACCCTCGATGCGGCTGGCTTCGGCGAGGATCTCGTCTTCCTTCGCAAACGTGACCCAGTAGGGATTCTGGTATTTCCCAAACGGCCTGAGCTGGCTGTAATCGTAAACAATCCCGCCCTCGCTCAGTCCGGTGAACCGCGTTGTTTCCTCCTTGATCAGGGCGTTAACCTCCTCCGGGGCGACGGGCGGCAAATCAATGACTTGGGAAATGGAACGTTGTTGAGGCAGGCTCAGAGCGACCGGCACGTTCCCGAATTCCTCGAGGACGCTCCCGATCATTTGGTTTAAATCTTCTGATGCGGGCGACCCGCCGGCCGGCAGGTCGATCGCGCGATGATGCAGTATCTGCATTCCGCCCGCGCGTTTGGCCGCGAGCAGGATTTTGATGGACCGCCCGCCCGGATCAATCACCAGCACCCGGCGAGTGGACGGGAGGGAAGAGAGGTTCATGGACGAAAAATAAGAGTTGGCGCTCTCATCAATCCTCTGAGAACTCAATAAATTCTCCGGACTCCGATAGCAGCGTCGCCGTGACGAAAACCAAAAGGTACCGGGGATTGTCCACCTCGGTGCGTTTCCGGAAGGCGGCGCCGATGATGGGAAGGTTTCCGAGTATGGGAACTGACTCGACGAACGTGCTCTGAAGATGCTCCATCACCCCGCCCATCACCACGGTCTGCCCCGATTTCACCACGACGCGCGTCGAGAGGGTCTGCGTTCGATACTGGGGCAACCGGATGTCAAAGGTGCTCGACACCACACCCGCATCATTGCGGTCTGTCACCGTGGCAAAGGTCACCAGCTCCACGTCCTGTTTCACCTGGGGTCTCAAGGCGAGGAGGATGCTTTGCCCGTCGCCGCCAATGCTGGCCACCACATCCAGCGAAGCTCCCGAGGTCAGGCTGACCGGTTTTCCCGACGGCACAAGGCTCGAGGCGGTCGCTCGGTCCGTCACCTGTTGTTTGACGGAATATTCCTCGTAATAAAATTGAACCTTCCCATCCTCAATGTGCGCCGGAAGATTGTTGATCAACGTGAGCCGCGGAGCACTCAAAGTCTGGCTCTCCCCGCCTTGCTCCAGCGCTTTCAAAGTCACACTCAGATCCTTCCGGCCTAAAATATTCGTGAAACTTGTCTGCAATCCAAGCCCGACACCAGAAGACGCGAGGCCTGTGAAATCCGTCGCGGCGCGGCCGACGGTTAACGGGTTTCGGCCCGTTTCCCATTGCGCGCCCAGTTCCATGAAGGCCGCCTGGGAAACGGTGATAAACCGCGCCTCGATCAAGACCTGCTGAATGGGCCGGTCGAATTCCTCGATGATCTTGTCCATCACGGCCAGTTGCTCGTGCGTCCCGAGCGCCACGATAAGGTTCCGCTCGAAATCGATCATGTACTTGCTTCCCTGGAAGAATTTCAGAATCGCCTGCTCGATCGAGGGACTGGCGGGCGCGCCGTCCTTGACGAATTTCTCGAACGTCTGCGTTTCCGTGACGTTGGTCACCATCCCGGTCGGCAGTTTCTGGACGACAGTCGTCCGATTGACGTCCGTGCCGTCGAATTGGGCCGGAGTGATGAATCCTTTCCGCAACCTATAAAAGCGAGTCTCCTCGAGCAGGCGCTTCGGATCCTTGCTATCGACGATCCAAATCAGATCATCACCCACTTGGAACTGCACATCGAGGTTCCGCGACACGTAGCGCAGGAACTCCGATAATTTGGCCTTCGACATGTTCACGCTCAATTTCTGTTTGAACGCGGGCAACGCCGAGTCGGCGATGAAGTTGATTCCCTCGGCCTGGCCAATATTAAAAATAATTGCCTCCAGAGTCACGTTGTCCAGATGCACGGAAATTTCCTTGGAAAGAATCTTCGCCATCTTTCCCTCCTGGGTTTCCGGATCAAACAACCGCCCTTTCTCGATGATCGTTTTGCCAAAACTCTCCGGCACGTAGGGGATGGCTTCGAGCTGGCTGATCGCATCCCTCAAATCCTTGCGGGGCGGCAAGCCGCGGTCTTTCTTCTCCTTCAGCAAACTCAGCACAGTGGGATTGAATACTGAACTCTTCGCCTCGATGGAACGGATCCGATCTTCCAACGCCTGGTCTCGATGCAACTGGCGCTGCTTCGCCACCCAGGTCGCGGTGCGGACGACTGAAGCGTCCGTTGGAGATTTTTCCAGCAGGGCCATTGACTTGATTTCGGCGGCATCCCACTCCTTTTGGTGCGCCAGATCGAGAATGGCGCTTATTTCCAAATCGTTGCTGGCACTGGATTGAAATTCAGCCGGGAGCGGCGGCAGCGGTTCTTTCTTGGCCGGTTTGCGGGGTTTTTCCGAAGCCATTGCGGGGCGACGAGTGCTGGCGGACGCAGGTTTCTTAGAACTGGAACAACCGGCCAACACCACGAGAACGACAGAATATAAAATTAATCGAAACACAACAAATTGAACTGCCATATCTTCCGGGAATTGACGCGGCGCGTCCAGCTATCATTCACCGAACCTTTGAATCCTCCGCGACTCGAAATTTCGGAAGGATGGTTTTTATCCCGGAGCGAAAAATATCGGCAAAGCCCGACTTCCCAAGAGATCGGCGTCGCAACATTTGATGCATCCAATCGTTCCCCTGAGACGTAATGCATTATAAGAACGAGCCCGGTCGCCCACAACCAACGAAGATGAAAATAGTGAGAAAAACATCCCGAGTCAGGCGATCACTCGCGGGAACCGCGGCGATTGTCCAAATCAGAGCGCGAGGTGCCGGAGCGAACACCCGCTGCCGGTTGACCGGGAAAATCAGTCGATCACATCGATTTGAACCGCGCTGGCATCCCCCGGAAGACCGGCGCTGGTCATTGCGACCCATCAGGAATCTCCGTCGGGTCAAACTTGCCACCGCGTGGAAGAAGGCAGATGGTTTCATGGTTCCAGTCCAACGGGCGGTGATGAAATGATGACTGAAAATGTATTGGAGGAGTCTGCCTTGATGCGCAGGGTTGCGCAGAAAGATCAGGCCGCTCTCGGCGAATTGTATGACCGGTTCGCCGGAGTCCTCTTTTCCGTGGCTGTCCGGATCGTGCGGGACCAATGGCAGGCGCAGGAGGTTTTGCAGGATGTATTCCTCCAAATCTGGGAGCGCGCGGCGGACTTCAACCCGCTGGCCGGCCGTCCCATCACCTGGGCAACCGTCATCACTCGCAACAAATCCATCGATCTGCTGCGCAAACAAAAACGGCACACGGAATTCTTGGAGAAATTGCACGGAGAAGAAACGGTCGCTGCCCGGCACGAAAACACCTCGGCGCGGGACGGCGCCGTGTCGCGGGAAATGACGGAGGTCACCGTGCAAGCCTTGCGCGAGTTGGGCGAAGATCAACGTTGCGCCATCGAGCTGGCCTTCTTCGGCGGCCTGACCCAGGCGGAGATCGCGTCGAAACTAGGGCAGCCGCTCGGCACCATCAAGGCAAGGATTCGCCGTGGCATGTTGCACCTGCGAACCCGG
>Ga0163144_10025092_pt1 | contig 11666 bp, 10 predicted proteins | sample OliLak19BULKMAT1_FD_123175 | JGI IMG/M metagenome (GOLD analysis project Ga0163144, IMG submission 123175) | Freshwater microbial mat bacterial communities from Lake Vanda, McMurdo Dry Valleys, Antarctica - Oligotrophic Lake LV.19.BULKMAT1 | ecosystem: Environmental > Aquatic > Freshwater >... | reverse complement strand
GGACGCTCGCGATGCGTTCATCAGCCACAAGGCGTCCAGCATCGAGACGCTGGCGCCGGGCATGCTGGTCGGCACCGCCTCGCTGCGCCGCCAGGCCCAGGTGTTGCGGCTGCGGCCCGACCTGCGGGTCGCGACGTTCCGGGGCAACGTGCAGACCCGGCTGCGCAAGCTGGAGGAAGGCCAGGCCGACGCGACCCTGCTCGCCATGGCCGGGCTGAAGCGGCTGGGGCTGGAGCATGTCGTCACGTCGCCGATCGACACTCTGCTGCCCGCCATCGCCCAGGGCGCCATCGGCGTCGAGGCACGGCTCGGCGACGCCGCGATGGCCGAGTTGCTGCTCGCCATCAACGACGCGGCGACCTGGCACTGCGTCACCGCCGAGCGGGCATTGCTCGCGGCGCTGGACGGCTCGTGCCGGACGCCGATCGCCGGGCTGGCCACGCTGGAGAACGGCCGCATCCGCCTGCGCGGCGAGATCCTGACGCCGGACGGACGCGAGCACCATCTGGTCGAGCGCGAAGGCCCGGTCAGCGACGCCGCGGCGCTGGGCCATGACGCCGGCGCCGAGCTGAAACGCCGCGGCGGCGCCAACTTCTTCACCTCCTGAGCCGTGGCCCGCATCCTCATCACCCGGCCGGAAGAGGATGCGGGTTCCTTCGCCGAAATCCTCACCGGTCTGGGCCACCAGGTACATCTGGAACCTCTCCTGACCGTGCGCCTGCGGGAGGGCGCGGCGCTGGATACGGCGGGGGCGCAGGCGTTGCTGTTCACCAGCGCCAACGGCGTGCGGGCCGCCGCGCTTTTGAGCGGCGAGCGCGGCCTGCCGGCCCTTTGCGTGGGCGACGCGACAGCACGGGCGGCGCGCGACGCGGGATTCGGCACCGTCGAGAGCGCCTCGGGCGACGTCAGCGACCTCGCCGCGCTGGTCCGCGGCAGAGGCCGCCCGGACGCGGGGCCGCTGGTGCATGTGGCGGGCACCGTCCCGGCGCGCGACCTGGCCGGCGACCTGGCGGCGTCGGGGTTCGAGGTCAGGCGCGCAGTGGTCTACGAAGCCGTTGCCGCCGAACGCTTTTCCGACGAGACGCGGGCCGCGCTGGCCGCCCGCCGGATCGACGCCGTGACACTGTTTTCGCCGCGCACCGCCCGAACCTTTGCTAGGATCGTGCAAGAGGCGGGGCTTGGGAGCATGCTCGACACGGTCGACCTGCTGTGCCTGAGCGCCGCCGTGGCGGAGGCGCTGGACGCCCTGCCGAGAAGGAGATTGCTGGTGGCCGCCGAACCGACCCAGACCGCGCTGATCGACCTGATCCGATGACCGACGCCCCGTTGAGCAGCCAGCGCCCGCCCGTGCGCAAGCAGCGCCGGATGCTGCCCTGGCTGATCCTGATCCTGCTGGCCGGCGTGTTCGTCGCCGGCGTGGTGCTGGCACCGCGGATCATGGCGGCGCTGCCGGCCTGGATCACCGGCGATACCGCGCCGCGGCCGCTCGCCGCCCTGCCCGCCAACTCGACGGTCGCGCCCGCGCCCGCGCCATCTGCTGCCGAGACGCCCGCCGCGACGGCGCCCGTTCCCGACGTGGCCGAACTGGCGCGGCAACTGGCGGCGCTGGAAGCCGAGGTTTCGCGCCTGCAGGGCGAGACAGCGGCGGACGCCTCGACCTCCGAGGCCGTGACCTCCATGGGCGCCCAGATCGCCCACATGCTCAACCAGCTCACCGAGCAGCAGCAACGGCTGGCCACGCTGGAGCAGGCCTCGCCCCAGGCGCTGGTCAAGCCCATGGCGATCCTGGGCGTGGCGCGGCTGCGCCAGGCCGTCGAGCAGGGATCGTCCTATGTGGGCGCGCTGGACGGCGTGCACCGGCTGCTGGACAAGACCGCCCTGCCCGAGCCGGCGAACGCGGCGCTGCTCACCCTGGACGCGCACAAGACCGAGGGCGTGATCTCGGCGCTCGCCCTGCGCGACGGGTTCGCCGAAAAGATCGACGACATCATCGACGCCGAGGCCGCGCCCGAGGGTGCGTCATGGTGGGACCGGACGCTCGCCCGCCTGAAAAACATGGTGACCATGCGCCCGACCGGCGACGCCAAGGGCCAGGACGCACCCGCCATCGTCGCCCGCGCCGAGGCGGCGCTGAACCGGGGCGAGGTGGATCGGGCCGTGACCGAACTGCAGGGCCTGTCACCGGGCGCCGCGGTCGCCGCCGCCGACTGGCTGCAACAGGCCCAGACCCGGCAGTCCGTGCTGGGCGCGGTCGATATGCTGGAAGCCGCGCTGCTCGACGAGGCGGTGCCGAAGGACGAGGAACCGACACCGTGAGCCTGTACGACCAGACCTATGCGCGCGCCATGGCGGACCCGGAAGGCTTCTGGGGCGAGGCGGCGTCGCATATCGACTGGATCAAGCCCTGGGACAAGGTGCTCGACGACACCAACGCCCCGTTCTACCGCTGGTTCGCGGGCGGCGAGGTCAACACCTGCTACAACTGCCTGGACCGGCATGTGGCGGCCGGGCGCGGCGACCAGAAGGCGCTGATCCACGACAGCCCGATCACCGGCAGTGTCAGCAGCTTCACCTACAGCGAGCTGCTGGCGCGCGTGTCGAAAGCCGCCGGCGGCCTCCAGGCGCTGGGCGTGGTCAAGGGCGACCGGGTGATCATCTACATGCCGATGATCCCCGAGGCGATCATCGCCATGCTGGCCTGCGCGCGCATCGGCGCGGTGCATTCGGTGGTGTTCGGCGGCTTCGCGTCCCACGAGCTGGCGAGCCGCATCGACGACGCCCAGCCGAAAGTGATCCTGTCCGCCTCCTGCGGCATCGAGCCGGGCCGCGTCGTGCCCTACAAACCGCTGCTCGACGCGGCCATCGCGCTGAGCGCGAACAAGCCCACGGCCTGCGTCATCGTGCAGCGGCCGCAGTCGCCCGCCGCGATGACCGCGGGACGCGACCATGACTGGATCGACTGGGAGCACGCCGCGCAGCCCGCCGGTTGCGTGACCGTCGCGGCGACCGATCCGCTCTACGTGCTCTATACGTCCGGCACCACCGGCACGCCCAAGGGCATCGTCCGCGACAATGGGGGCCACATGGTCGCGCTCGCCTGGTCCATGCGGCACATCTACGGCATGAAGCCGGGCGAGGTGTTCTGGGCGGCGAGCGACGTGGGCTGGGTGGTGGGCCATTCCTACATCTGCTACGGGCCGCTGTTGAACGGCAACACCAGCATCCTGTTCGAGGGCAAGCCCGTCGGCACGCCGGACGCGGCCACCTACTGGCGGATCATCGAGCGCCACGGCGTGCGGGCCATGTTCACGGCGCCGACGGCGATCCGCGCCATCAAGCAGCAGGACCCGGAAGGCACGCTGGCGAAGAACTTCGACCTGAGCGGCTTCGCCACCCTGTTCGTCGCCGGCGAGCGCGGCGACCCGGACACCATCCAGTGGGCCGAGCGGACGCTGGGCGTGCCGGTAATCGACCACTGGTGGCAGACCGAGACCGGCTGGTCGATCAACGCCAACTACCGCGGCCTGGGCTTCCTGCCGGTCAAGTACGGCTCGCCCACCAAGCCGGCGCCCGGCTATGACGTGCAGGTGGTGGACGAGACGGCAAAGCCCGTTCCCGCCGGCCAGACCGGCGCCATCGTCATCCGCCTGCCGCTGCCGCCGGGCTGCTTCCCGACGCTGTGGGGGAACGACGCCGCCTATGTGGAGAAGTACCTGGCCGATTATCCCGGCTTCTACAAGACCGGCGACGCGGGCTACATCGACGAGGACGGCTACCTGTTCGTCATGAGCCGCACCGACGACGTCATCAACGTCGCCGGCCACCGGCTGTCGACCGGCGCCATCGAGGAAGTCCTGGGCGGCCACGCCGATGTGGCCGAATGCGCCTGCTTCGGCGTCGCCGATGCCCTGAAGGGCCAGACGCCGCTCGGCCTCGTCGTGCTCAAGGCCGGCGTCAACCGGCCCCATCCGGAGATCATCGGCGAACTGGTCGAGCGGGTGCGCGAGCGCATCGGCCCGGTCGCCGCGTTCAAGACCGCCGCCGTGGTACCGCGCCTGCCCAAGACCCGTTCCGGCAAGATCCTGCGCGGCACCATGCAGAAGATCGCCGACGGCGAGGCCTGGAAGATGCCCGCCACCATCGACGAGCCGGCGACGCTGGACGACGTGGCCCGGGCGCTGCGCTCGGTGGGCTATGCAAAGGAGTCCGACTCCGCATGATCCGGCTGCTCTTTGCCCTCGCCGTCGCGGCCGCCCTGGCGGCGGCGGGCGCGTGGGTGGTGGACCATCCGGGCCGGGTCGCCATCGAGTTCGAAAGCCACCGGCTCGACACGTCGGTCGCCATGCTGGCCGTCGCCGTCGCGGCGCTGATGCTGCTGTCGGCGCTGCTGATGCTGCTGTGGCGCTGGATCACCACCGGCCTGTGGGAGCGCCAGACGCTGGCCCGCCACCGGCGCGGCTACAATGAGCTCGCCTGGGGCCTGTCGTCGCTGATGGAAGGCGACGGCAAGCGCGCCGCCCGCCACGCCAGGAAATTCGAGGAGCTGGTCGGCCAGACCGCGCTGTCCGACGTGCTCGCGGGACAAGCGGCGCTGGTCGAGGGCGACATGGCGACCGCCCGCAAGCGTTTCCGGGCGCTGGAAGGCGACCGCCGCACCAAGGCGCTGGCGCTGCACGGGCTGTTCGCCGTAGACACCGCCCGGGGCGACCAGCCGGCCATGCTGGCGACGGCGCGCCGGGCCATCGAGCAGCTTCCCCGCGCCGGCTGGGCGCAGACCGGCCTGTTCGAGAGCGCCGTGGCGCTGGGCGACTGGCCGGCCGCCGACAAGGCGCTGCTCGCCGCCTACCGGTCGACGCGCGTGTCGGACGCCGAATTTCGCCACCGCCGCGCCGTCATCAGGCTGGCCGAGGCCCGCAAGGCCGAGACTGAAGGCCGCGAGGACGACGCCCTCAAACTGTCGCGCGAGGCCATCAAGCTGGAGCCGGAGCTGGTTCCCGCGCGGCTGCTGGCCGCCGCCCGGTACCGCGGGAAGGGCGCCCTGCGCCGCGCCCGCGCCATGGTGCGCGAAGGCTGGCGGCACGCGCCCCATCCTGACCTGTCGGCCGCCTGGCTCGACCTCGCCGACGACACCTCGCCCGCCCGCCAATACCAGCAGCTTGAGGCGCTGGTCGGCGACCGCGAAACCGCCGAGAGCCATCTGGCGCTGGCCCGGCAGGCCATCGCCGCCGACCTGCCCGGTCCTGCCCGCGGCCATCTCACCGCGGCGCTGGAGCTCGGTCCGCAGCGGCGCATCTACCAGGCGCTGGAAACATTGGAGCAGAAGCTGGGCAACGATACCGCCGCCCGTTTCGCCGCGACGAAAGCCGCGTCGGCGCCGCGCGATCCGGCCTGGCAATGCACCAATTGCGGCTACCGCCAGAGCCTATGGTCCGAGCTGTGCGGCAGCTGCGGCAGCTTCGCCACGCTGGAATGGACCGCGGTGCGGAAGGAAGAGACGGCGCTGTAGGCGACGGATCCAGCCGTTGAAACCGGCTAGAGATCGGCGTATGTATATCCCTAAGGGATATACTGGAAATCTCGATGACTAAATCTACCGTGTTCACGACCAACAAGAGCCAAGCCGTGCGGTTGCCGAAGGCAGTCGCGTTTCCCGATGACGTGCATCAGGTGGAAATCGTCAAGGTCGGAAACAGCCGTATCATCACCCCTGCCGGCCAGCGGTGGACCGACTTTTTCCGAAATGGGCCGGCGGTCAGTGACGACTTCATGACCGAGCGGACCGATCCGCCTGCCGAGGACCGTGAGCCTCTCTGATGCTCCAGTTCATGCTGGACACCAATATCTGCATCTACGTTATTAAGCTTGTACCGGTCGGCCTTGAACAACGCTTCAACGAGACCGCCGAGCAACTGTGCGTGTCCAGCATCACCCTCGCCGAATTGTATTTCGGCGTCGAGAGGTCGGCGCGGCGCGAGGAGAATCTGCGCGGGCTTGAACAATTCCTGGCAAGGCTCGAAGTCCTGCCGTTCTCGGCGAAGGCGGCCATGCACTACGGACAGATCCGCGCCGAACTGGCCCGGGCAGGCACGCCGTGCGGCCCGAACGACATGCTGATCGGCGCTCACGCGCGCAGCGAGGGGCTGATCGTGGTCACCAACAACGTCCGTGAATTCGCGCGGATGCCCGGCCTCCGCTCGGAGAACTGGGTGTGACATCCGGCTAGGGCGTCAAGACCGCGGTGTCACTCTTCCTAAGTTCCGCTACCGCGTCGATCACCAGCGCCGTCAAGCCCTCGCCGCCCTTGTCAGCGTGGGCGTAGAGCGTCCGGCGCATGCGCGGGTCCCAGAAATTCCGGATGTGGCCGGCGATGCCCTTGACCGCCTCGTCGTGGCCGGATGCGGTGAAGAAGTCGGCGATCTGGTTGGCCATGCGGATGATGCCGGACACGTCCATCAGCCGTCCCCGAATACGACGATTCCGTCCGGCGACAGGCAGGCCAGCCCCATGCCCGCGTCCCGCGCCATGGACAGCGCCAGCGTGGTCGGCGCGGAAATGCTTGCCAGGTAGGGCACGCCCAGCGCCGCGGCCTTCTGCACCAGCTCGAAGCTGCAGCGGCTCGACAGCGCCACGAACCCGTCGGCGGCATCGAGGCCATCGCGCAGCATCGAGCCCAGCAGCTTGTCGAGGGCGTTGTGGCGGCCCACATCCTCGCGGGCGCACAGGATGTCGCCCGACGGCGCGCACCACGCCGCCGCGTGGACCGAATGGTTCAGGCGGTTGAGCGGCTGGTGATCCGGCAATCCGGCGAGCGCGCGGGCGGCGGCGGCCGGGTCGAGCCGGAAACTCCGACTCACGGGAATGGCCGGTCGGACTGCGTCCTCCAGCGAGTCGACGCCGCACAGGCCGCAGCCGGCGATGGCCCGTTCGCGGCCGGCGCGCTCGGTCAGCCTGTTCGCCCTGATGTCGATGACGTAGCCGTTGGCGCTGGCCAGCACGTCGATTTTCGTGATGTCGGCCGCCGATGGCACCATGCCCTCGCTGACCGCGAAGCCGACGGCGAAATCCTCCAGGTCGGCGGGCGTGACCATCATCACCACGCTCGTTTCCTGGTTGAAGGTCAGCGCGGCGGGAACCTCCTCGGCCAGGTGCCAGCGCACGTCCCGGTCCGCGCCGAGGCGGCCGTCCGCCACGGCGCCGCCGCCGCGGAAGCGGGGCGGACGCGGCACGGGCGCGCTCATTCCGCCGCCTCGGCGTCCACCTGCTGGTTGGTCCGCGTGACCTGCACGGCGGTCACCTTGTATTCGGGGCAGTTGGTGGCCCAGTCCGACAGCTCGGTGGTGACGAAGTTGATCTCGGTGATCGGGTGATGGAACGTGGTGTAGATCACGCCCTGCGGCATGCGGTCGGTGATCAGGGCGCGCAGCGTCGTCGAGCCCTTGCGGCTCGCCACCATCACCCGGTCGCCGCTGCTGACGCCGCGCTCCTCCGCGTCATGCGGGTGGATCTCCAGCAAATCTTCCGGATGCCAGATCACGTTCTCGGTGCGCCGCGTCTGGGCGCCCACATTGTACTGGCTGAGGATGCGGCCGGTGGTCAGGATCAGCGGGAACAGGCGGGTGGCGCGCTCAGGTGTCGGCACGAACTCGGTCACCACGAAGCGCCCCTTGCCGCGCACGAAGCCGTCCAGATGCATGATCGGCGTGCCTTCGGGCGCCGCGTCGTTGCACGGCCACTGCACGCTGCCCAGCCGGTCCAGCGTCTCGAAGCTGACGCCGGAGAATGTCGGCGTCAGGCTGGCGATCTCGTCCATGATGGCGGAAGCGTTCGGGTAGCTCATCGGATAGCCGAGCGCGGCCGCCAGCCGGCAGGCGACCTCCCATTCGTCGAGGCCGGTCTTCGACGGCATCACCGGACGCACCCGGTTGATGCGCCGTTCGGCGTTGGTGAAGGTGCCGTCCTTCTTGAGGAACGATGTGCCCGGCAGGAAGACGTGGGCGAGACCCGAGGTCTCGTTGAGGAACAGGTCCAGCACCACGACGCAGTCCATGGCCTGCAGCGCGTCGTAGACGTTCTTGGTGTTGGGCTCCGACTGGGCCAGGTCCTCGCCCTGGATGAAGATGGCGCGGAAGCTGCCGTCGAGCGCCGCGGCCATCATGTTCGGGATGCGCAGGCCGGGCTCCGGCTCGATCGTCACGCCCCAGACCTTCTCGAACAGGCCGCGGGCCGCGTCGTCGCTGATATGACGGTATCCGGGCAGCTCGTGCGGGAACGAGCCCATGTCGCACGAGCCCTGGACGTTGTTCTGGCCGCGCAGCGGGTTCACGCCGACGCCGTCGCGGCCGATATTGCCGGTCGCCATGGCCAGGTTAGCGAGGCCCATCACCATGGTCGAGCCCTGCGAATGCTCGGTGACGCCCAGACCGTAATAGATCGCGCCGTTGCCGCCCGTGGCATAGACCCGGGCCGCCTCGCGCACCAGCAGAGCAGAGACGCCCGTGGCCTCCTCCAGCGCCTCGGGCGCATTGCGCGGCTCGGCGATGAAGGCGGCCCAGCGGGCGAAGCTGTCACCCTCGCAGCGCTCCCGGACGAACGCCTCGTTCACCAGCCCCTCGGTCACCACCACATGGGCAATGGCGTTGATCAGCGCCACGTTGCCGCCGGGGCGCACCGGCAGGTGCAGCGCCTTGGGCATGTGCGGCGCATTGACCAGGTCGATGCGCCGCGGATCGACGACGATCAGCCTGGCGCCCTGGCGCAGCCGCCGCTTCATACGCGAGGCGAAAACCGGATGGCCGTCGGTCGGGTTGGCGCCGATCACCATGATCACGTCGGCGCCGTCGACGCTGCGGAAGTCCTGAGTGCCGGCCGAGGTGCCGAAGGTCTGCTTTAGGCCGTAGCCGGTGGGCGAATGGCAGACGCGGGCGCAGGTATCGACGTTGTTGTTACCGAACGCGGCGCGGATCATCTTCTGCACCACGTAGACTTCCTCGTTGGTGCAGCGCGACGAGGTGATGCCGCCTATGGCGCCGCGCCCGTACTTCTCCTGGATGGCGCGGAAGCGCCCGGCCGTGTAGGCGATGGCCTCGTCCCAGCTCACCTCGCGCCATGGATCGGTGATGCGCTCGCGGATCAACGGCTTCAGCACCCGGTCCTGGTGCACCGCGTACCCCCAGGCGAAGCGGCCCTTGACGCAGGCGTGGCCCTCGTTGGCGCCGCCATCCTTGTAGGGGACCATGCGGACCACCTCGTTCCCCTGCATCTCGGCCTTGAACGAGCAGCCGACGCCGCAATAGGCGCAGGTGGTCAGCACGCTGCGCTCGGGCTGGCCCATCTCGATCACCGATTTCTCGGTCAGCGTCGCGGTCGGGCAGGCCTGCACGCAGGCGCCGCAGGAGACGCATTCGGAGCCGAGGAAGTCGTCGAAGCCGCCCGGCGATATCTTCGAGCCGAAGCCGCGGCCATCGAGGGTCAGCGCGAATGTCCCCTGCACCTCGTCGCACGCCCGCACGCAGCGCGAGCACAGGATGCACTTGGCCGGATCGAAGGTGAAATACGGGTTGCTCTCGTCCTTGGGCGCATCGAAATGGTTGGCGCCGTCATAGCCGTAACGCACCTCGCGCAGGCCGACCGCGCCCGCCATGTCCTGCAGCTCGCAGTCACCGTTGGCGGCGCAGGTCAGGCAATCGAGCGGATGATCGGAGATGTAGAGCTCCATCACGCCGCGCCGCAGGTCGGCGAGCCGTTTCGTGTGGGTGCTGACCTTCATGCCCGGGGCGACGGGCGTGGTGCACGACGCCGGCGTGCCCTTGCGGCCGTCGATCTCGACCAGGCACAGCCGGCACGAGCCGAACGCCTCCAGCGTGTCGGTGGCGCACAGGCTGGGCACCTTGACGCCCGCCTCCATGGCGGCGCGCATCACCGAAGTTCCCTCGGATACGGTGACGGCGATGCCGTCGATTTCCAGGGTGACCGCCTCGCCCTTGCGCCCGGGCGTGCCGAAATCGGTTTCACGGATCAGGCCCATGGGCTTACTCCGTGGCGGCGGCAGGCCGCCGGAAATCGTCGGGGAAATGGCGCAGCGCCGAGAGCACCGGCATGGGTGTCAGCCCGCCCATGGCGCAGAGCGATCCGTCGGTCATCAGGGTGCAGAGGTCTTCCAGCAGCGCCAGGTTCTTCTGCCGCTCCACGCCGTCCGCGATCCGGTCGAGCACCTCGACGCCGCGCACCGCGCCGATCCGGCAGGGCGTGCACTTGCCGCAGGATTCGTGGGCGCAGAATTCCATGGCGAAGCGGGCCTGCGCCAGCATGTCCGCCCGGTCGTCGAACACCACCAGCCCGCCATGGCCCAGCATGAACCCGGCCTCGGCCAGCGCCTCGTAGTCGGCCGGCAGGTCGAGCAGATGCTCGGGAATGTAGCCGCCCAGCGGCCCGCCCACCTGCACCGCCTTGAACGGCCGGCCGGTCGCGGTGCCGCCGCCGAAATCCTCGATCAGCGACCGCAGGGTGATGCCGAACGCCTTCTCGACCAGACCGCCATTGCGGACACAGCCGGCGAGCTGGAACGGCTGGGTGCCGCGCGACCGGCCCATGCCGAAGTCCCGGTAGTAGGCCGCGCCGCGCGCGATGATCAGTGGCACGGCGGCGAGCGTCAGCACGTTGTTGACCACGGTGGGCTTGCCGAACAGGCCTTCGAGCGCCGGCAGCGGCGGCTTGGCGCGAACCATGCCGCGCTTGCCCTCCAGGCTCTCGAGCATGGCGGTTTCCTCGCCGCAGATATAGGCGCCCGCGCCCTCGCGCACCTCGATGTCGAACGCCTTGCCCGAGCCCCTGATGTCGCCGCCCAGCCAGCCGCCGGCGCGCGCCGTGTCGATCGCCCGGCGCATCACGGCGATGGCCGCCGGATATTCGGATCGGATGTAAAGGAAGCCCTTGGCGGCGCCCACCGCCAGCGCCGCGATGGTCATGCCCTCGATCAGCAGGAACGGGTCGCCTTCCATCAGCATGCGGTCGGCAAAGGTGCCGCTGTCGCCCTCGTCGGCGTTGCAGCAGATGTATTTCACCTCGCCCGGCGCGCCTAGCACGGTGTTCCACTTCACGCCGGCCGGGAAGCCGGCGCCACCCCGGCCGCGCAGGCCCGAGTCGGTGACCGCCGAGACGATGGCCTGCGGTTCCATGCCGAGCGCCGGCTCCAGCCCGGAGAACCCGCCATGATCCCGGTAGTCGCCGACCGAGCCCGGGTCGATGATGCCGCAGCGCTCGAAGGTCAGCCGCTCCTGCCGCCGCAGCCACGGCAGGTCGTCCATCAGCCCCAGGCAGGTGCGCGCCTTCGGGCTGATGCCGCTGTCGAACATCTCGGCGACGCATTCGGCCATGGTGCCCGATGGCCGGAAGCCCAGCCGGCCTTCCTCGGTATCGACCTCGAACATGGGTTCGAGGAAATAGAGGCCGCGGCTGCCGGTGCGCACGATTCGCGCCTCGATGCCGCGGCGCGCCGCTTCGGCGGCGATGGCGCGGACGAGATCGTCGGCGCCCACCGAAACCGACGCGGAATCGCCCGAGACGTAGAATGTCGCCGACTTCATCGGACCGATCCCAGCCGCTCGAGCACCAGGAACTCGGTGGCGCGTCCATAAAGCGCGCCGTCCACGGTCACGGCGGGAGCGAGC
>Ga0163144_10025088_pt1 | contig 11668 bp, 12 predicted proteins | sample OliLak19BULKMAT1_FD_123175 | JGI IMG/M metagenome (GOLD analysis project Ga0163144, IMG submission 123175) | Freshwater microbial mat bacterial communities from Lake Vanda, McMurdo Dry Valleys, Antarctica - Oligotrophic Lake LV.19.BULKMAT1 | ecosystem: Environmental > Aquatic > Freshwater >... | reverse complement strand
TGATAATGGCTACAACAGGACTATTACACGATCTACAAACCCAGAAGTTGGTTCTTCCAACTATCAAAGCTGGTGGAGTAGTGACTGGTAAAGTTATCAAAAGAGGAGACTTCGGTGCGTTGGTTGATTGTGGTGAAGGAACATTCACAGGATTAATTTTAGCTAAAGAAGTTAAAGACCTAGAAAGAAATAATTACGACTTGGGAATTGGTATGGATTTAGAGGCGGAAGTTCTCGGAGGTGATGTTCTTACTGATGAATGATATTGGGTTATTTCGATTTCAAGATTGAAACAAAAAGACATCTTGAAAAAGATTATGGAACAAAAAGAGAAGGATGAAATTATCACTGTTATTCCTACTGAAGCAAATCTATGAGGTCTTCTTGTTGATATGCACGGTATTAAGTGATTCATTCCATTGTCTCAATTGGCTCCAATTCATTACCCAAGAGTTGAAGACGGTGATCAAGAGAAAATCTTCGAAGAACTTCTCAAATTACTTGGTAAAGAGTTTAATGTTAGAATCATCAACTTCGATGAAGACAACAAGAGAATGATCTTGTCTGAAAGAGAAGCGTTGAGAGAAGAAAGACAAAAAGTTATGGAGAGTCTTGCAGTTGGTAGAGAGTACGATGGTGTGGTTTCAGGAATGTCTAGTTATGGATTCTTCGTTACAATTGGTGGTGGAGTTGAAGGGTTAGTGCATATCTCTGAAATTACCTATGGACACGTATCTAACATCGACAAACTTGGTCACTTAGGTGATAAGATGAAGGTGAAGGTTATCGGACTTGAAGATGGGAAAATCTCATTGTCAGCGAAGAAACTCAAACCAGATCCATGGACTATTATCCCAGAAAAATACAAAGTAGGAGATATTATCGAAGGTGAAGTGGTAAGATATGTACCTTATGGAGTATTCGTAAGAGTATATGACGATATCAATGGATTGGTACATTTGAGTGAAATCTCTGATAAGAGTGCAGATAATCCTGCAGCTGGATTGAAACTCGGCCAAGTGGTGAAGGCGAAGGTAATCTTACTTGAACCTCAAAATAGAAAGATCGGTCTAAGTATCAAGATCTTACATGACGAGAAGAAACAATCTGAAGCTCCTGCAACTGAAAAAGTAGCTAAAGTTGAGAAAGAAGTACCAGAGGCTAAGGTAGAAAAAGCGGTGAAAGCTGAAAAAGCTCCAGCAGCAAAAACTACCAAAAAAGAAGTAGCACCTAAGGCAGAAAAAGCAGCAGTAAAACCTGCAGCTAAAAAGCCAGCAGCAAAAGCTAAGAAGTAGTTTAATAAGACTTGTGCTCAATAGAGAGCAGTCGAAACCAGAAGATTTGTAAAAGTGGCATAGGCTACATACAAATCTCCTGGTTCTTCGACTACTCTATCTCGCTACTTGGTCTTATTAAAATTGAATCATATTGTTTTAAGAACCTCTCTTCGGAGAGGTTTTTTGTTCGTTGTATTTATTCATAGAATCAGTAACTATAGATGTTCGTTTTATTCTTCCTCACTTTCATATGGAGCCATTTTTGAGTTTAAAAGGTGTTGACCGACATTACGAGTATGCTCCTTCAAAAGAGTACTTGGACGAGCTTGTTAAAAAGTATGATTTGCACGAGATCGTAGAGGAAGATATAATCTCACAATCCGCACAAGATAAAATCGATGTCTATGACAACTGCTTATTTGTAGTCTTGCATTTTCCTAAATATCAAGCAAATCTCCAGAAGTACGTAGTAAACGAATTCAGCGTAATACTAGGTAAAGAGTACATTGTTACGCTTACAAGATACAAGACAAACCATATTGAAACGATCAAAAAGGATTATGAAAAAGAGATTGCACAAATGAGTGAGGATGAAAAATTTAAGTTTTCTCCTTATTATATTTTGTATATGATCATTGATGAAATGTATCATAAAAATTTACATGCATTAAGAAACTTTACCTCTGATCTTCGTGATATTGAAGATGAAGTTTTTTCAAATCGCAAACTTCAGAAATCAATTTTGGAGCAAATAATGATAAAGAGACGTAATATTGTTTCACTGAAGCATATGATTATGCCTCAAAGAGAAATTTTGAAACAACTCCAGCAAGAGACCCTTAAATTTTTCGGAGGAGAGTTGGATGTGTACTTTGAAGATTTGGAGTATCAGTTGGATAAGATTATGAGAAATATTGAGATTGTAAGCGAAGATATTGATTCGCTCTATGACACCTACAATGCGACTGTAAATATGAAAATTAACTCTATTATTAGCGTACTCACAATAGTGACTGCGGTTACAGGTATGCTCACACTGATTACCTGATTCCGAGGTATGAATGTGCCGTTACCAGGTGCAGAAGGAGTTCTTTCTTATGCCTATTTGGCAGGAAGTATGGTGTTTATCACCTTCTTTATGATTTTACTTTTCAAGCGTCTAAGACGACTATAAGAAATTTTTGTTAGAACGAACTATTTATATTTGCAGGCAGGAAATGAGTATCTTGAAAAAATTGTATACTCACGATAGTGAAAAAGCAGTCAAAGATATCTTACACACCTATGAACAACAGCACTACTGTATTGTGTCATTTTTGTATTTTGCAAATGTAATGCATCGAAGGGTGCTGGAAAAACATAGATCAGAGATACAGAAAGACTATTTACAAGCATTACAAAATTGTGATTACCTACTGCCGGATGGTATTGCTTTACAACTTTTTTACCGCTTCTACTCTAAGAAATGAGAGTCCTTATATAATCTTAATGGGACTGACTTCACACCATATCTGTTAAACAATATCGATCGTACTAAGATCAACTTACTATTATATGGAGGGACTGAACCTGTTGTGGTACGTACAGTTGATTATTTCACTCAACAGTGATTTACTGTTATCCATCATCAACATGGATATGAAAAATTTAATCGAGACGCGCTTGATGAAATTGAAGATGACAAAAAAATGATCAATATTCTCTTATTAGCAAGATGAACGCCTCGTCAGGAGGTCTGGGCAGATGAACATATCGATAAAATTCGTAAGCATAGATTATTGGTATTGTCTGTAGGATGACTATTTGACTTTTTGAGTGGAGATGAACATAGAGCTCCTTTACGAATGAGAAAGGCTAGAGTCTTGGAGACTCCTTGGAGAATCCTTACCAATCCTAGCAAGAATCTCAAGAAATTTGCCCGAATGTTTGGGATTGTTAGATACCGAACAAAACAGATTTTGAGTTGAAAATAGGCGTTAATTAACTACTGTACTGCAAGTGCTAGCCATTTCCCTTTTGTTTCATTTTTTCTTCGCGGATGCCAGTTGTATATAACCCTCATCGTTTCCATCAAGCAGAGCTCACAGTGGAGCTCCACAAAGTATTTTCTCCACAGAGAACATTGAGCTGTTATATTGTTTTGGATACAGAAAAGTTTGTAGATTACCAAAAAGATCTCTTGCAAGATTTCTTGTCAGTCGTTGTAGAAGCATTGGAAAGACCTGAGACAACATTCGATTCGTTCAAACGCGATTTTGAGCAAGCATTACAAGATCTTAACAATAAGCTTGGAATTTTTGCTGAGAAAATAAAGGATGTACCTACTTTTTCATTGAGAGGAGTCGTGCAGGTTTTCTTTGATAGCGAGTATGTAGCTTCAATGGTAGGTCCAGTAGGAGTTATGATTATTAGAGAAGGAAAGCTTAACTATATGTTAAGTAATCATATTGAAGAAAGCGCAAAGATTGATCTTTTTTCTGAGTTTGTAGAGTGAGAGACCAAAGAAGGAGATGAAATAATTGTTTTGTGAATCCCTATTGATACATATTTAGACAAAGGAGATTATGACACATTGCGTGATATAAGCCAAGGAGAAGGGACATCATTGATTGATGCACTGGTAGACCTACTTAGCGTTAGAACTCCTCAAGAGGAGTTAGGATTTATCACTCATGCGGTTATGGAATCTTCCGCTCTCTTTACGCAGAAGAAAATCCAAAGAAATGTTACATCAAGTATAAAGCATTTAGATATACTTAGTAATCGTTTTGGTCTAGGAAAACACAAACAGTCCCTTATTTATGCGGGGATTGGATTAATTATTCTTATACTAATATGGTTCTTAGTGCAATCATTTTTACAAGCAAATGAAGCTACTTTCACGGATAGTAGTGGAGAAGTAGTAGTTGATTTTACTATCGAAGATATCCAAAAAGATATCGATATGTTCAAAAAGATTGATCCAAGTTCTGACCAAAAGATCAAAAAGTACAATGAAATTGTTGCGCAACTGGATATTTTGGAAGCTAACAATAGATGGACCTACGATGTTGCAGAGTTAAGAAAAATTCTTGAGAAAGATTATTATGAAGGATTTAATATCGTGCTCGCAAACAACGACTCATTCTTTAAAGAACCAGTCTACTTGTTCACGCAACAAGAAAAGAATACCTTCGGTACACCCACGCAACTGTTCTATACGGATGGGATTATGGTAGCATGAGATGAGGGAGTATTGCTATGAGCTATAAATGAGTCAATTAGAGGGACTCTTGTAAGTGTAGGTGTAGAAAGAAAACTTCGTGGATGCTCATTGAACTTATTGAACAATTGACTTTACTGTCACATGGATAATGATCAGATATTTAACGTCCTTAGATCTGGTCTTCAGCCGGTAACTACAGCAGCTTGAGCCTTTCCGGGAAATATAAGTGAAGTAGATACATACTGAAGTTCAAATCTCTATGCAGTAACAAAAGATCCTGCATTAAATGAAGCAGGGACATATATTGTAAGATATACTAACCAATTGGGCTCTCAAGAATCTTTCGGTGAAGGTACGCAGTACTTACTAGTAGCTCCGGGTGGAACAGATGATACTTCATTTGCTAATTCATGATTCTCCTCATTGGCGATTGATGGCACATTCTTAACACGATCACCTACTTTGAGAAAATTGTATCAACTATGGAGAGCAGATGCTACCTCAAATCTACAAAGTCGTGAAATACCATTGTTGGGTGGTGATACGGTCGAACCATATAGTCAAAATACTGATGTTATAACATTTGCTGAATCGAGATATGTATACTTATTTGATAAAGAACATCAGACCTTTACTGTCTATCGTTCGACTCCTTATAAGACCAACGATGCAAATACCTATACCTATGGATTGACTTACTTCTTTAGAATTAAATTTGCCCTTGCAGATACAGAGATTATAGACGCATTTGTAGAAGAGGGCGAGAAGTCAGTCCTCTACCTTATGACAGCAAATGGCGTATTTAGTATGCCCCTATACGACTATATCGCCTCATATATGGCCAAAGAAGCTACAGCGGCTCAGTAAAGGTTCATTTTTCAGATATTACCGATTAAATCCTGTCTTTGAAACAGGATTTTTTGGTATTTTACCTAAAAAGAATTATACTTATCTATATTTAAACCTCTCAGCTCATGAGTAAAGTATTCAAGCCTTGAGATAATATTGAACGAGATCCAAAGAAAGAGGGGAAAAATTTTTCAAAATCACATTTTAGTGAAGGGAAACAGTTGTGAGAAAATGTTTTTGAATGGGAAGAAAATGTTCCACTCATCTCTACTCCTAAGAAAAATAGCACTGCAGACGATATTTCACAAAATATTACTCAAGAAGAAAAAGTTCTCACTGCTTTAGAAAGTTCTTCTGGTATTTCTGCAAAGTATATTTCAGAATTTCTTGCGCATATAAAAAAATATGGGAAGAAGGCTTTGGACCAGAAAGACGTGCTAGCTCAGAAATTATCTTTACCAGGAGTAGCTGTAGGAAAGTTGATAAAAATTCTTTTGATGATTTTGTTAGTAGCAGGAGGTACTAAAGCTACCTACAATGCTTTCAAACCACATGATGGGATAGAAAAAGTTGATAAAAAGCAAAAACATGCTCCAGTTACCATAGATTTAAAAGAGCTTTCTGGGTATGGACAGACGAAACTATCAAGATTCCCAGGGGCTTTGGTTGACGCATCGGATGAAGCTATATTTAAAGGTAAATCTACGTTGGAGCTAGGAGGAACGCTCGAGGAAACCGTAAGGATAGTTGATTATAAAAAGAACTTGAAGGCGTTATGGGACCATAAGTTCTCGAGACGTCCTGACTCAAAAAAGTTGGCAGCGATGAGTGGCGTCTATAAGAGAGTTATTACTCCTCTTACTCAGAATGAAGCAAAATTTACCGACTACTCTTTGGATGAGCGGACTACTGATATGAATAACACTATCAATATAGTCAATAAAAATATCGATCGAGACAAAGTATGTGAGATAACATGAGTAGATAAGAGACACAAAAAATCATTAGAAAGTATTTTCAATCGTATGAACAGCAAACATGTATTAAGTTATACTTGTACAGAATTGTTTGGAGATCTACCAGGATATTTTTCTATAGTCTATTTAGATTTTCTTTTCCGTAACGCAGGTAAAGAGTATGTTTATTATATACCTGCGGTATATGATAATATGGCTTCTTTTGGTCCATATCAGCTGACTTCTGCCGTAGTTCGTCATGACGATCATACGAAAGGATCTGCAAACAGAATACAAGAAGCGCTCCCTGCAAAATATCACACAATACCAGGAAGTATGTACAAACTTTCACCGCAACAACAAAATGAAGCGACCTATCTCAATATGATTTATAATTTAGGATTGATGTTCAATATTCTAGAGAAAAATAATATCACTGAAGCACAGTACGAAAAGATTAGTAAGGTAGATATGGAATTTGTTTTACAATATCTCGCAGTTAGTCATAACTCTCCTCGCGCAGCTACAAAGTGAGTGGTGCACCGAGTGAAGAATAATATGAAAAAACCTTATGACTCATATGTTGGAAACAAAAAACCGTATGCTCAAAGAACGAAAAAATTCTATGATGCCGTACTAGATTACTCCAAAAAGCATAGGTAGGATATAATTGAATATTCTTTATAAACCACTATAACAATCGTGTTTAGTGGTTTTTTGTTATCGATGAAATCTACAGATATAAGAGCGCTTCGGAAGAAGTTTCGAGAAGATACAAAACAGGGACATAAGCGGGTACAACCCGCTTCATTGATCGTCAATCAAGCAGATGATCCTACTACCATGTTCAATACTGCATGAATGCAGCAGTTTGTGCCGTATTTGATGTGAAAACCGCATCCGCAAGGACGCAGAATCTATAACATTCAATGATGTGTAAGAACAACAGATATTGATGAAGTTGGTGATGCAAGTCACCTGACGATGTTTGAGATGATGGGAAATCGGTCGTTAGGAGATTATTTTAAAAAAGAAGCAATTGGATGGAGCTGGAAGTTTCTCACAGGTAAAGATCGACTTGGGTTAGATCCCAAGATGCTTGCAGTATCCGTCTTCGAATGAGACGCAGATGCCCCAAGAGATGAAGAATCAGCATATATTCGAGAAGAGACATGAGTTTCCAAAGAGAGAATTGCATATTTGTGAAAGAAAAATAATCGACGAGGACCTGCAGGAGCAACTGGACCGTGTGGCCCCGACACAGAGATTTTCTATTGGGTAGGCGAAGGTGAACCACCGAAAGTATTCGATCCTATCAAAGATGATGCTCACTGGCTAGAGATCCGAAATAATGTATTTATGGCCTATTACAAAGATGAGCATGGGCATTTTGTAGAACTTAAAGATAAAAATGTAGATACTGGTATGGGATTTGAGCGTTTGTGTATGGTTATGCAATGTATCAAAGGAGATATCCAAAAACCTATCAAAGAAGCAAGCGTCTATGAAACCGATCTATTTGCAGAGCTGATGCAATTTATTAGTACGTTCGTTGGAGAGATAAAGAGTCAAAGAATAATTGCAGATCATTTTAGGGCTGCTTTTTGGCTTATAGAAGAGGGATTAGTACCTACAAATGAAGGAAGAGGATATGTGCTCAGAAGACTAATTAGAAGAGCTTACTTCCAGTTCATTAAATCAAAAAAAGATGAAAAAGTAAGTATGCCTCAATTCTTGGAGATTATTTTCAAAGCAAAAGATTTTTTGAATGGCATATATGCAAATAAGTTCACAGCAAAGACTTCTGCTATTATTATCGATGAAGCATCTAAATTTAGTCAGACTATTGAAACCGGAAAATGAATTCTCGAATCATATCTTGCAACAAAGGCAGGTGAAAAAAATCTTTCGTGAGAGAACGCATTTAAATTATATGACACCTATGGGTTTCCGTTGGAACTCACCGAAGAGATAGCAAAAGAGTATGGCATTACTGTAGATATGAAATGATTCGAGATCGCTATGGAAAGAGCACAAGAGCTTTCGCGTCAAGGAGGTAAAAAGATGTTTACCAAAGTAGTAAATCGAGCAGATCATATTGAAGGACTGCCGCAGACAAAGTTTGTTGGATATAAACTGCTTGAACAAGAGAAGGTTAGCATCCTCAAAGATTTCGAAATTGATGGTCAACGCATCCTTGTCTTCGATGCAAGTCCTTTCTACGCTGAAGGTGGAGGTCAAACAGGTGATAGTGGAGAATTGATAATGGATAATGGAGAAAAAATCATGGTAAAGGATGTACAGAAATATGGTGGAGTATGGTTACATTTTGTTGAGTAGAAGGTAATTCATGATTTTGATAAATTTCTTTAGAATATGAAACCAGTCGTCATCATAGAAAATATTCGTTCCGCCTACAATGTAGGGAATATTTTGCGTACTGCAGATGGATTGGGATTTGATGTTATACTGTCATGATATACCGCGCATCCTGATGACGAGCCTAAGATTCTCAAGACATCGCTTGGGTCAGAGAAGAATATTAATTTACAACAGTTTTGGAATCCCCAAGAAGCGCTAGAATGGCTAAGAAAGAATGATTACTATATTATAGCCGCTGAAACAGGAGCAAATGCGCTAGCTTTGGAAAAGTTTCGTGAAGGACTATCCAAGGAAGAGATACAAAGGCCACTTGCGATAATTTTTTGAAACGAACGTCATGGCGTCTTGCCTGAGACCTTGGTAAGTGTTAATCAAATAGTCTATATACCGATGCAAGGAGTCAAAGAGTCGTTTAATGTAGGGCAGTCGGCAGCAATTTTTATGTGGGAGTTGCGTTCGAGGTAGATTTATTAGCATTACTAAAGGAGCATCGAGGCTTTACTCATCATTTTTTAGTTAAAAAAAACTAGGCTTTGGATACCAAGGCCTAGCTCATTGTAGGCAATGGTAGCGTTTTATCTTAACGCAGGAACCTATTACCCACTTGGGTGTATTCGTCGCCCATTGTTGGTCGACTGAATACTTTAACCGGACATACCGGATCAGAAAATAACCCTCAGGTGGCAAGAACTTACCGTTCTTCAAGTTATCCTTTGATGTCTTACTTTACGGGTGTGAAGAGTTTTTTGCAATTCACGGGTGAGATTTGCACAACTACATTGCAGATCTATAGTGACATTTTTAATTTCATATTTTTTATATTTCTTTGCTGTTGTATTATTGATACCTAATGGTTATCAAGAGAGTATAATATGCAAAATTTGTTATCTTTTCGCGTTCTCACTTGTATAGGGGTGTATCCAAACCAAAGAACTTTTTGCATATTACCTCTAAAACCATACAATTATACCATGATTTGAGGAGTACTTATATGAGCAATTATCTTACTTCTAGCTTTGATTATCGGCACGAATGTTTCGATGTTTTTTTTGCGTAGAATGCGTTATCAGAGGCATGCGTATGATTTGAGATTTTTGCAGATCAAAATGCAGAAGAGTGAATCTGATATGGATAAGTCCAACGACGCAATACAATGAATGAAGCAAAACATAGAAGTAATGAACCAAGTATATAAAAATTTCTATGCAATCTATAGTTCTAAGTACAAGGATAAAAAATTTGGTCAACCTTATATCTCTTGTGAACTTATTGTAGAAAAAGAGTTGATTAAGTTCTTGCTTGCTGTGCCTAAAGATTATGTAGAAACCTTTGAAAAGATAATTTCATCGTTCTATCCAGGAGCAGTTATAGATCAAATACCGCAACCAAAGCTTGTAGAAACAGGGAAGTTTGCAGTAGGTGGGTACTATACCATGACCAAGGAGTCTACATTCCCTATCAAAACTTATGAAAATTTTGAGGTAGATCCTATGGATAGTATTCTTTCTGGATTTGCTAGAGTAGGGATTGATGAAAAACTCGCATTACAGATCCTAGTTTCCCCTCTGTCAGAACAATGGCAGAAACGTATGAGAGATAACGTAGAGAAAATAAAAAATGGTAGTGGAGGATTCTGGAAAGAACTAGCAAAATTATCTAGCAATAAAAAAGAAGAAAAACCACAAAAAGAAAATCATAAATACTCTGGAGGACAGATGGGGGATATTGAGAAAAAGGCGGAAGATGAGTGATTCAGCGTGGTAATAAGATGATTGGCTGTGTCTCCTGATCCGCATAGACCTGAGAGAATGATGAACGATCTTACCAGATCGCTCAATCAGTATAACTATATTGGCTTGAACTCTCTTGCTTATCATCAAGACAGTGACGTTGTATGATTTTTGAAATGATTTGTAGTGAGACTATTCACTAAACCTGTTTTCAACTGGAAGTATAGTTTTTCCCCTCTCAAGTCTCAGATATTGAATATCAAAGAGCTTGCGTCTATTTTCCATTTTCCACATTCAAGATTTAATAAAAATCCTCGTATTGTTTGGCAGAAGTTTAAAATTGCTCCAGCGCCAGATAATCTTACGAGCGAAGGAATTGTCTTGTGAAATAATTTATATGCGGGAGTTAAAAAAGAGGTGAAGCTTGGATTCAATGATAGATTTAGACACTTTTATATTATTGGACAGACAGGTACTGGTAAATCAACAATTTTGCGTACGATGATCAACCAAGATATGGCTCAAGGTAACGGGTTTACGTTGATCGATCCTCACGGTGATTTGGCAGAGTGATGTCTAGAATATTTTCCTAAAGAAAGAATCAACGATCTTATTTACCGAGATGCTGCCAACACTGAATTTCCTATAGGCTTCAACTTCCTCAGCGCAAAAACAGAAGACGAGATGGACCTTGTTACAAATGATGCAGTAGATATGTTTGTACAGCTATATGGAACAGAAATTTTTGGACCTCGTATTCAGGACTATTTCAGAAATGCAGTCTTGGCGTTGATGGAACAACCTGAAGGTGGAACGCTTGTAGAAATTGTGCGTCTGTTTACTGATGAAGCGTATCAAAAAGTTAAGATCAAGAATGTCAAAAATCCGGTCGTACGTGCACGATGGGACAAAACCTATAATGCTATGGGAGATAGAGAAAAAGCAGAAATGATCCCTTACTTCCAAGCCAAATTCGGGCCATTTACTACTACTCCCATCTTGAGAAATATTATCGGGCAGCCAGAATCTTCGTTTGATATCGAAGAGGCAATGAATTCAGGCAAGTGTATTATTATGAACCTTGCAAAAGGTAAGATGGGTGATATCAATGCAAATCTTTTGGGTATGATGATCGTTTCACAAATTAGACTTGCTGCATTCCGTAGAGCAAAGCAGTTGGAAAAAGATAGAGTGCCACACTTCCTCTATATCGACGAGTTCCAAAACTTCGTGACTCCTGCAATTGAAAGTATTTTGTCAGAAGCTAGA
>Ga0163144_10025087_pt1 | contig 11668 bp, 9 predicted proteins | sample OliLak19BULKMAT1_FD_123175 | JGI IMG/M metagenome (GOLD analysis project Ga0163144, IMG submission 123175) | Freshwater microbial mat bacterial communities from Lake Vanda, McMurdo Dry Valleys, Antarctica - Oligotrophic Lake LV.19.BULKMAT1 | ecosystem: Environmental > Aquatic > Freshwater > Lake... | reverse complement strand
GAGAAGGTGGATCGGCCGTCACTACCTCTACCGGTGGCTCCGGCGCGGCCGGTGGCGCCACCGGCAGGACCTCGGGTATGGCTGGCGCCACTGCCGCGGGCACCGCCGGCGGTTCCGGGACCAGATGGATGCCGTCGGCATCGGCGCGGGCCGTGCGTCCCGCTTCGACCAGGATCCCGCGCTCGGCTGGGTCGGCCAGCCGGACCCGACCGGTGGTCACCGCCAAGACCGTGGCCGACCTGCCGCGTTCCAGCGTGAAGCGCGTACCGACCACGGTGGCCACCCCTTCGGCGGTGCGGATCTGCAAGGGGCGCCCTGCCGGCTGCGGGGCGACGTCGGCGATCAACGCACCGCGTTCGAGTCGGAGAAGCTTGCCGACTCCTGATGCGGATTGCCCGACCTCGACCTCGGTATCCGGGCCGAGCACGATGGCGGTCCCGTCACCGGGGTAGCGCAGCGTCACCGCTCCGTCACCGATCACGATCCGGTCGCCGGCGACCACCGCAGTGCCATCCAGAACCGCGATGGCGACTGCGGTGCGTTCGAGATGCACCGCGCCACTGCGGTGATCGAGCACGGCCACCGACGGCAGCGCGCTGCCGGTGCGGGGCGCCAGCGACCACGCCACGGCCCCCGCGGTCAACACCAGCATCGCTGCGGCACACCAGTGGACAACCGCTGGCGTGGCGCGGCGCCGCGGCACCCGGCGCCGACGGCTCTGGACGAGACGTTCGCGCACGCGGCGCGAAAACTCGGCGCCATCGGCCTGGGCGGCAATGAAGGCGGATACACCGGAGACGAAGGCGCGCTGCTCCTGCGGCGGAGCGGTGACCACCCGCAGCAGACCATCCACCGCCGCATCGGCGACCAGCGCGGCGCGCAGGGCCGCATCCGCGCGCAGGCCTGCGATCAGCGACGCCTCATCCTCGGTCGTCAGGCGTTGGCCATCGAGATGCCGCGCCCACCATTCGGTCAGATTCTCGCGGGTCATGACGTCGCTTCTCCGCGTAGGCGACGCTCGATGCAGGCGCGCAGGGTTTGGCGGATGCGCAGCAACATCATGCGCACTGCGCCTTCCCCCCTCCCGAGCTGACGTGCCAACATCGCGCTGGAATGCCGCCTCAGGTAGTGGTCTTCGACCAGGCTGCGCTGGTCCGACGCCAAGGTGCCGAGGCACTGCCCCAGGGCATCGACATCACGCGAGCGATCCTCGCCGCGTTCGATTTCCGCGTCGAGCATCTCGATGCGCCACGCCGTCAGGGCGTCGCCCAGGGCGCCATTCACCGCCTCGCGCCGGCGACGCTCCGAACGCAGATGGACCAGGGCCTGGTTGCGGGCGATGCCCACCAGCCAGGCCTCGACAGGGACGTCGCCCGAAAAGCGGGGAAAGCCACGGAATGCGGCCAGGAACACTTCCTGGGCGATGTCATCGACGCGGTCCCGCTCCGACACGAAGCGGGCGATATACCCGCGCACGCGGGCCTGATGCAGGCTGACCAGGCCGGTGAAGGCACGGTGGGAGCCCTGGCGGGCGGCGGCGATGAGGGCGGCTTCGGTCACGGTGATACCTGGTAGGTTGCCGCTCAGCCACGACCGTCACGGATATTATTCCCTCCGCCTCCGACCCGACCCAAACCCGTGATCCGGCGGGCCGCCACATTGCGCCCCACCGCGCAGCAATGCCCTGGCAGCGCCATCGTCGCCAGGGCGAGAGGGCCGGTGGCCCCCTGCGCTTCACTGTGTGACGACGCTCCCCCTGGCCCCCAAGGTGGGCTCAGACGTCGATCTTCTTGGCCACCGCCAGCGCGTAGCGCTCGATGAAGGCGCGCCGGATCGGCACGTCGTTGCCCATCAGAGTCGAGAACATGCGTTCAGCCTCGATCGCGTCGGCCATGCGCACCTTCTTCATCGTGCGCCGGGTGGGATCCATGGTGGTCTCCCACAGCTGCTCGGGATTCATTTCGCCGAGACCCTTGTAGCGCTGGATGTCGTCGAGGCCGTTTTGGCCGACCTTCTTGATCGCCGGCACCAGTTGGCGCAGGCAGGTGAGGATGTGCTCTTCCTTCGGCGCGCGCAGGGTGAAGGGCGCGACACGGGCGGGGCCATCGAGGAGATACTCGGGATTGATGCCGAGCATGCGCAGGCGGTCGAGGCTGCGTTCGAGCACGTCGCGTTCACTGAATTCGACGATCTCGGGCTGCACCGCCGGGATCACCTCGCCCTGCGGCAGCTGGTCGCTGGGCACGACCTCGGCGCTGTGCCGCGGCGCGAGCAGTTCGCTCAGTTCGGCCTCGCTGGAGAGGAAGCGTTCGGCGTCGCCGATGCGCGCGCGGTAAAGCGGCAGCTGGCCGGCGCCGTCGCGCAGGCCAAGGTACTCGTCGAGGGTCAGGCCCTTGAGGGCGAGCACGCGTTCGTGCTCGTCGAATTCGGCGAGGACCTCGATGATCGCCGCCAAGTTGGGGCCGGTGATCTCGCGTTCGCGGATCTCGCCGGCGGCGGTGGTCTGGTGGCGGTCGATCAGCACACTCTCGGCCAGACCCATGCCGGTGATCTCGGCGGCGAGCAGCTTCTCGTTGTAGACGTATTCCTCGCGCTTGCCGCGGCGCACCTTGAAGAGCGGCGGGCAGGCGACGTGGACGTGGCCGTTGGCGATCAGCTTGGGCATCTGGCGGAAGAAGAAGGTCAGCAGCAGGGTGCGGATGTGCGAGCCGTCGACGTCGGCGTCGGTCATGATGACGATCTTGCCGTAGCGCAGGCCGGCGATGTCGAACTCCTCGCCAATGCCGGTGCCGAAGGCCTGGATCATCGCGCTGATTTCGCTGTGGCCGATGACCTTGTCGATGCGCGCCTTCTCGACGTTGATGATCTTGCCCTTGAGCGGCAGGATCGCCTGGTACTTGGCGTCGGAACCGCGCTTGGCCGAGCCGCCGGCCGAATCGCCTTCGACCAGGAATATCTCGGTGAGGGCGACGTCGCGGCTCTGGCAGTCGCGCAGCTTGTCGGGCATGCCGGCGTTGTTGAGCAGCGACTTGCGGTCTTTACGCGCCAGTTCGCGCGCCTTGCGCGCGGCTTCGCGCGCGGTCATCGCCATCAAAGCCTTGCCGACCAGCAGCTTGGCGACCTTGGGATTCTCTTCGCAGTAGTCCTTGAGCGCGCCGCCGACGGCGTTCTGGACGATGCCGGCGATCTCGCCGTTGATCAGGCGGTCTTTGGTCTGGCCCGAGAACTTGGGGTCGGCGAGCTTGACGCCGATGATGGCGCAGAGGCCTTCGCGCAGGTCCTCGCCGGTGGGCGGCTTGTCACCCTTGAGCAGGTTCGCGTTCTTGGCGTAGACGTTGAGTTCGCGGGTCAGCGCGGTCTTGAAGCCTTCGAGGTGGGTGCCGCCGTCGCGGTTGCGGATGTTGTTGGCGAAGCATATGATCTGCTCGTCGTAGCTGTCGTTGTACTGCATCGCCAATTCGACGCAGGTGCCGTCCTCGGTCTCGCGCACGAAATGCACGACCGGGTGCAGCGGCGCCTTGCCCTGGTTGAGGTAGCTGACGAAGCCGGCGAGGCCGTCCTTCGAGTAGAAGACCTCGGCCTTGCCCTCTTCGCGCAGGTCCTGGAGGTTGATGCGCACGCCGCTGTTGAGGAAGGCGAGTTCGCGCAGGCGCGCGGCGACCGTCTTGTAATCGAAGATGGTATTGTCGCCGAAGACCTCGGGGTCGGGCTTGAAATGGATGACCGTGCCGCGCTCACTCGCCGGACCGATCTCCTGCAGCGGGGTCTTGGCCTCGCCCTTCTCGAAGCGCATGCGCCAGTGCTTGCCGTCGCGCTTGACGTCGGCGACCAGCCACATCGAGGTGGCGTTGACGCAGCTGACGCCGACGCCATGCAGGCCGCCCGAGACCTTGTAGCTTTTGCGGTCGAACTTGCCGCCCGCGTGCAGCACGGTCAGCACCACCTCTAACGTCGACTTGCCCGAGGACGGATGCGGCGCCACCGGGATGCCGCGGCCGTTGTCCTGGACGCTGATCGAGTTGTCGGGGTGGATGGTGATCGAGACCTCGGTGCAGTGGCCGGCGAGGGCCTCGTCGATCGAGTTGTCGATGGTCTCCCACACCAGCTGGTAGAGGCCGCCCGAGCCGGGATCGCCGATGTACATGCCCGGGCGCTTGCGCACCGCGGCCATGCCTTCGAGCACCTGGATCTTGTCGACGCCGTAATCGCCGGAGCCACTCGGGGACGGGGGGACGTTGCTCTGCTGGAACGGATCCTGCTCGCGTCCCGGCTGTCCCTGATCGCCTGCCATCATCATGCTCCTCGGTGGATCGGCGCAGCTTAGGAAGGGCGGGGCGAGGTCCAGCCTGCAAGCGGTGGAACGCAAGGCGGTGCAGCGGAGGCGGATGCGACCGTAGGCGGTTCCGGGCTGGACCCCCGGCGGGCGCTGCCGACGATGCCGCGCCATGTCCACTGCGGCCTCCGCCGACGTCGCCACCACCATCCTCGCCCGCGCGGTGCGCGCGGCCGACACGGCGCTGGAAGCCTGGCTGCCCCCGGCTGCCACCGCCCCCGCCCGCCTGCACGAGGCCATGCGCTACGCGGTGTTCGCCGGCGGCAAGCGCCTGCGCCCGGCCTTGGCCCTGGCCTGGGCCGAGGTGTGCGGCGCGACGCCGGCCAGGCTGGCCCCGGCGCTGGTCGCGCTTGAGGTGCTGCACACCTACACCCTGGTCCACGACGATCTGCCGGCGATGGACGACGATGACCTGCGTCGTGGCCGGCCGACCTGCCACAAGGCCTTCGACGAGGCCACCGCCATCCTCGCCGGAGACGCCCTGCAGACGCTGGCCTTCCAGGCCGCGGCCGAGCTCGGTGCCGAGGGCGTGCGCGTGCTCGCGAAAGCAGCCGGCAGCCTGGGCGTGATCGGCGGCCAGCAGGACGACCTCGACGCCGAGGGCCAACCGATCGACGCCAGCGACGCCTGCCGCGCCCGCCTCGACCGCATCCACCGGGGCAAGACCGCGGCGCTGATTCGCGCCAGTTGCGAACTGGGCGTGATCGCCGGAGACGGCGACATCCGCCTGCGCCAGGCCGCCACATCTTATGGCGAGGCGGTCGGGCTCGCCTTCCAGATCGCCGACGACGTGCTCGACGCCACCGCCACCGCCGCGCAGCTCGGCAAGACACCGGGCAAGGACGCCGCCCAGGGCAAGCTGACCTATGTCGCGGTCTACGGCCTTGACCGCGCGCGCAGCGAGGCGCGCCGCCGGCTCGACGAGGCGCTCGCCGCCCTCGCGCCGCTGGGCAGTCGCGGCGAACCGCTCGCCGCGCTGGCGCGCTTCGTCGTCGAGCGGTCGCACTAGTGCGCGCCTTCACGCTCTGCCTGCTGGTCGCCGCCCTGCACGCCGCCGATGGCTATGCCTTCAAACCGGGCACGGCGCGCTCCTACGACTACACGTTCGAGCAGAGGGTGGCCTGGGAGAGCGCCAACGACCGTCTCGAGTACCGCACCCGCATCCTCTGGCGCTTCGCTCTGCGCACGGTCGCGGTCAGCGATGCCAGCGCGACCGTCAACGCCACCTACCTGCGCGTCACCGCCACCCACCAGGGCCCGGCGGCCGAGCACGCCGTCGACTCGGCCCTGGCTGCCGGCCCGGTCGACCCGGTGCTTGGCCATCTCGCCGCCTTCGAGGGTGTCACCCTCGGCCTGACCATCGACCAGCCCACGGGGCGCGTCACCGCGGTAACCGGGGGCGAGGCGCTGATCGCCGCCATCGACGCCAAGCACCCGGCGGCGATGCCCGGCGATCCGCCGCCACTGGGTGCGGCGGCGCGCGCGCTCTACGCGCCCGAAGCCCTGGCCGCCTGGTGGTCGCAGCTGCTGGCGTTGCCCAGCGCCGAGCCGCAGAGCGTGCCCTTGGCCGCCCCCCTCGTCGGCAACCTGACGCGCACCTGGACCGGCACCGATTACCGCCTGAGCCTGCCCGAGGGGCAGGGTGAACTCCAGCTGCGCCTGCTCGGGGAACCGACCCCGGTCACCGGGGTGCTGCGCGAGGTGGTCGGCACAGGCTCGGCCACCCTCGCCGAGGGCATGCCGGGCACGGCCAGCGGCAGCCTCGCCTTCACCCTCGGCCTGACCGCCATGTCTCAGGCGGTGGTCCAGCGCCATGCCCTGAGCTGGCGCCTGCAGCCCTCGACGCCTCCCGCGGCACCTCGCCCGTAACCGCCACCAGGGCGAACGCCGCCCGGCAGGGGCTTGCGCAGGCACCACCCGTGCACCTATGATCGGAATGCTGTCCTCCGGCCCCGAGCGGAAGGACGCCAGGAGATCGTCATGTTCGGCATGTCGAAAACGGTCGTCGGTCTTGATGTCGGCTCGCACGCCATCAAAGCCGTCGCCCTTACCCCCAACGGTGATCGCATCACCCTCTCCGGCTTCGCCTCGGCGAAGATCGGCAGCCAGGACCCGGCCACCGTGGTGCGCCAGGTGATTGAGCAGCTTGGGGTGAAGCCCAAGCGCCTGGTCACCAGCGTCTCGGGGCGCTCGGTGATCGTGCGCCAGGTCGAGACGCCGCGCCTAGGCCCGGACGAACTCAAGGCCCACATCACCTACGAGGCCGACAAGTACATCCCGTTCGGCACCGACGAGGTGATCATCGACTGCCAGCCGCTGCCCGACCGTGAAGGCGCCAAAGCGACCAACATGCAGGTGCTGCTGGTCGCGGTTCGTCGCGGCTTCGTCGAAGACCATATCAGCATGCTCAAGAGCGCAGGCGTCCATCCCGAGGTGATCGATGTCGACGTCTTCGCCCTCGCCAATGCCTACGAGCTGTTCGGCCCGGGCGGCGAGGCCCAGGAAGGCGCCACCGCGCTGATCGATATCGGCGCGTCGAAGAGCAACATCGCCATCGTCCAAGGCAAGCGCCTGCTCTTCACCCGCGAAGTCTACCTCGCCGGCAACGAGATCACCGACGCCATCGTGCGCACCTTCAATGAACCGCCGGAAGAGATCGAGCGCATCAAATCGTCACCCGGCGACGCGCTCGAGGCGCTGGTCGATGCCGCGATGCCCGCCTTCGAGGACCTCGCCAACGAGATCCGCCTCAGCTTCGATTACGTCGAAGGCCAATTCGAGCAGCAGGTCAGCAACGTCGTGTTGACCGGCGGCACCAGCCAGCTCGCCACCATCGGCGAGATCCTCGGTAACATTCTCGGCCGCCCGGTGCACGTGCTCGATCCGCTCGCCGGCATGGACCTGGTGCCCAGCAAGTACGACCTCCACGGCCTCGATGGCAACGCGCCCGGCCTGACCGTGGCGCTCGGGCTGGCCGCGCACCTGTTGGCCGGCGAGTACGCCGGTCTGGGCGGCAGTCAGAGCCACGGCTGGCAGCCGCGCACGGACGGTGCCCCGCTCGCCCGCCCAGCCACCGACGCGGCCGCGACTGAGGAGGTCGCCGAAGCGCCGGCCCAGGAGGATGAGGACCCAGCGCCCCCGTCCGATCCCCTGCCGTTGACCCTCTCGTCGCGCAGCCCAACCCCGGGCCCGTCGCCCGTGCTGACGCCGCCGGCGCCCCCGGCCGCGATCATCCCGCCGCCGATCGCGCCGCCCACCCTGGGCCAGCTGCCGCCGCCCCCGGGCGAGGAATCGGTCGCCGATCTCGCCCATCGCGGCGGTTCGACCGAGTTCTTCAACAATGAAGTCGGCAAGAGCGGCCTCTTGGTCATCCTCGAAGACGACGAGGACATACCGAAGTCCGAGCGCATCGAGCGTGGCAGCACCTCCAAGCAGCGCCGGCCGACGATCAAGCTCGAGAGCTTCGAGGACACCGACGAGCCTGATGGCAGCGGGAATCCGCAGCTGCCGCAGTTGCCCAAGATCTGACTTTTTCTTGGGGGATGGGCATCAGGCCCATCCCCCAAGAACGCGCCTTCGGCGCTGCCCCCTGGAAGCGAAGGTTTAGGTGGGTTGAGGGGCGCCACAGAAGATGACTTGCGCATCCGCAGCCCGGTCCTGCACTGGGCGCGCCATGCCCGAGCTCTATTCCCGCCATCGCCTCACCGTTGTCGACCCTGGTCAGGAGCTGTTCGCGGCCCTCGCCGCGCTCGTGCCGGGGCTGGGTCGGCGGCAGGCACGCGAAGCCATCGTCGCCGGGCTGGTGACGGTCGACGGAGCGATCGTGCGCGAGCCGAAGCTGACGCTGCCAGCGTCGGCGGCGGTGGACGTCGATCTCCGCCAAGGCATCCGCAAGGCGCGGCTGCTGCAGAAGCATGGCGCGCCTCCGGGCGTGCAGCTCAAACCGTTCACCATCCTGCACGAGGACCCCGATCTGGTCGTGGTCGACAAGGCCGCCGGCGTGCTGTCAGCGCCGACCGAGGCCGGCGAGCACGGCCACGTGCCCGAACTGCTGCGCCAGCACTGGCGCGCGCTCGACCGCGAGCCGCGCTTCATCGGCCGCGTCCACCGCCTCGACCGCGACACCAGCGGCTGTTTGTGCTTCGCCATGACCCGCGAAGCGCAGCGCCTGCTCGGCGCCCAGTTCGCCGGCGAGAGCGCGACGCGCACCTACCGCTGCCTGGTGATGGGCGATCCGCCGCGCAATGAGGGCACCATCACTGGCGGCATCGGTCGCGACAAGACCGGCAAGCGCGCGGTGGTCGACGACGACCAGCCGGCGAAGAGCGCGGTCACCCACTACAAAGTGCTGCGCCGCTTTCCGTACGGCGCCGAGCTCGAGGTCCGCCTCGAGACCGGGCGCACCCACCAGATCCGCGTCCACCTCCAGCAACTGGGCTGCCCGGTCTACGGCGACCGGCTCTACCCAACCGCGCTGGGCGCCCGGCGCCGGCCACTGCCCGATGCGCCCAGGCCACCGCGCCTCATGCTGCACGCCGCCCACCTCGCCCTCGATCACCCGCGCACCGGCCAACGCCTGACCATCGCCGCGCCGGAACCGAAAGAGTGGGCCGACTTTGTGACCCTGCTTTCCCAGCCGCGCCAGCCGGTGGTGACCCTCGCGGCGCGCCCGGAGCGGCCAGCGGCGCGCCCACGTCGACGGGGCTGAGGCGATGATGGCTCCGGAGGCGCTGACCTCCTTCTGGCATCAGCCCACCTTCTGACATGCCGCTGCTGCAACGTCTGCGCCTGCGCGAAGTGCCGTGGACGCCGCTGGTGCTGGCGCTGCTGCTGACCGCCACCGGCGTCGCCTTCGTCATCAGCGCCTGTTACGACCCCGGCCACCGATTCGGCCTGGGCCGCGAAGCCCAGCTGCAGCTCGCCTGGTGGCTGGTCGGCGTGGTGGCCTGCGTCGGCGCGGCGCACGTGCCGTTGACGACCTGGCGGGCGCTGGCCATTCCCGCCTATGTCGCGGGCCTAGTGGTGCAGGTGGCGATGATCGCCCTGCAGGACACGCCGCTAGTGCCGGCGATCAAGGGCCAGCACAACTGGCTCGCGCTCGGCCCGTTGCGCGTGCAGCCGTCCGAATTCATCAAGCTCGCGGTGCTGCTCGGCTGCGCGCGGGTGGTCAGTTCGCCGGGCTTCGACGCGCGCCGATTCGCGCACGTGCTCGGCGCCCTGGCCATGGCGGGCGTGCCGGCGGCGCTGATCGCCAGGGAGGACCTCGGCAGCGCGCTGACCTTCCCGGCGATGATCGGTGGCATCCTGGTGCTGGTCGGCATGCGCATGAGCCATCTTGTCCTGCTGCTGCTGGCGCTGGTGGCCATCGCCGGCGTCGGCATCGCGCGCCTGCCGAAGGAAGGGCCCGATGCCTACAAATACCAGCGTCTTCAGGCATTCTGGCACCCCGAACAGTATGCCAGCACCGAGGCCTACCAGACCATCCGCAGCATCCGCTCGATCGGCTCGGGCCAGGTCACCGGCAAGGGCTACGCCGCCGGCGACCAGAATCGGCTCGGCTGGCTGCCCGAGAAGCACACCGACATGATCTTCGCCGTGGTCGGCGAGGAGGTCGGCTTCGTCGGCTCGGCAAGCATTCTCGCCGGCTTCCTGCTCTTCGCCTGGAGCGGCCTGCTGGCGGCGGCGCATGCGCGCGACGTCTTCGGACGCGCGCTGGCTGCCGGCTACATCTGTCTAGTCATGGGCCAGGCCACGATCAACCTCGCGGTCGCGCTCGGCCTGATGCCGGTGACCGGCATCACCCTGCCGTTCTTCAGCTACGGTGGGTCGAGCCTGCTCTGCACCTACATCGGCCTTGGCATGCTGCTGGCGACCGGCGCCAGCGGGCGCGCGCCGGCGAACAACGCCACGCGCAGCACGACGCGCGGCTGGTAGACGCTGGGCCAGCGCGCGATTGCCCACTTGCCCACGCAAGCCACGCTTGCCGTCGAGGTGATCCCATGGATCTCGACGCGATCATGCGCATGGCCGGCCCCCTCCAGCAATCGCTGGCCAAGGCCGACGCCGAGCGCCCCACCACCATCTTCGAAGGCAAGGCCGGCGGCGGCGCGGTCAGCGTGCGCGTGACCGGCGCCCTGGCCGTCGACAAGGTCGTCATCGCGCCGGCCGCGGCCACCGGCGGCGATGTCGGCATGCTCGAAGATCTCATCGCCGCCGCGCTGGGCGACGCCCTGCGCCAGTATCGCGCCAAGTACGGCGCGTCGAGCCAGGAAGCGATGCAGAAGCTGATGGGCGGGGCCGATCTCGGCGGTCTCATGGGGATGTTCGCGCCCAAACGTTAAATCCGGCGAGAACGGCCCATCTGCGGCGTTGGTCGTCAGTGGCGATCACCTGGGCAGGGCCCCAGGTGATCCCCGCAAACAGCGCAGCTGCGCGCCAGCACTGAGGGCGCAGGCACGCAGCGCCGAGCAGACATCGGAGAGGGCTCCTTCCTCCTGCCTTGCAAATGGGCCGCTATCGCCGGATTTAGGTCACTTCAGGGTGTTGCTGTTGTCATCCGTCGGCGCCACGCCGTCGCGCAGGGTGTGGCCATCATCGTCGGTGGTCGCGGCTGGGGTCGCCGCTGGCGCGGGCGGAATCAGTTCGCCAGCCGCGGCGACCAGGAAGTGGGCGGGGTGGGCCGCGCGCAGACGGTTGAGCGCCTCGACCGCGGCGTCGCGCTGGCCGAGCCGCGCATAGGCGAGCACTTCGTAGTAGCCCTGGCGCGGCGACTTCGCCTGGACGCCGGCCAGCCGACCGAGCAGGTCGAGCCACTGCGCACGCTCGGCGAGCTGGGCGAGCTGGGCGTCGTCGACCCCTCGGCCGGTGGCCGCCTTGGCGCCCGGCAGACGGTGGCCGACCACCTCGACCACGCCATGGATGACCGCGCCGGCGGGATCGGCACCCTTGCCGACGATGGCGACATGGCGGTCGGTGCGGCCATCGAGCCACATCCGCGTCTCGACCAACGTGTCGCCGACGACCTGACGGCGGTCGAGATGGATCACGATCAGCGGATTGGCGATCCTCGCCTCGCCCTGCACGGTCGGTGCGGTGAGGTGGGCACCGATGTTGGGCGAGCCGAGCAGGTCGCCGGCCTTGATGCCGTGCGCTTCGAGCTGGATGAGCGCCTCGGCGCCGACCACGACCTGGACCTGCGCACCGCCGCGGCGGGTTAGCTCCTCGCCGACCTGGGTGGCGATCGGCTCACCGCTGGGGTCGCCGAGGAGAATGAGGATGGTGAGGAGGAAGGCGTCCATGAGGTGGGTCCGTGGTGCGTGGTCCGTGGTCCGTGGT
>Ga0163144_10025086_pt1 | contig 11669 bp, 10 predicted proteins | sample OliLak19BULKMAT1_FD_123175 | JGI IMG/M metagenome (GOLD analysis project Ga0163144, IMG submission 123175) | Freshwater microbial mat bacterial communities from Lake Vanda, McMurdo Dry Valleys, Antarctica - Oligotrophic Lake LV.19.BULKMAT1 | ecosystem: Environmental > Aquatic > Freshwater >... | reverse complement strand
TGCGCCAGTATGGACGCCGGATCTTCCCGATTTTGACCCTTCACAGCGGACTCTTTATATCAGCGTCAAACCGGATGCGGGTAGTCAGCAAGCAAAGTATCTGCGTCCGGCACTCACCAAGGGGGACGGACTGATTGCCGCGTGGCGCAGTTGGTACCAGCAATTTTACACCGATGCGACTTGACTCTTTTCTTGCGCTTTTTTTGCTAACTCATTGGCGCGGGCTTTGAGACCCTGTTCAATACCGGCTTTTATTTTCTGGTCGTTATCCTTCGATATTGCTTTATGCACAATCTTTTCAAGAAAAAACCGCATGACAGGGTTGAACACATGGTAAGTCTCACGAAAGTGGATTCGGGTGCGGTTATCTTCCAACGGTTCCAGGCGCGTCCAGCCCGTTGCTTTTGACCACAGGGGCTTGCCCACGGCGTCGTAACGCCACGAGTCATGCACTTTAACCTGCGTCAACCATTCCCAGGACTGCGCCCTGCCGCCAGACAATAAATACCAGGGCACAGGAAAGTGGCAGTGCCTTATCAAACCCTCGCCGTGTTTATCGCCACCGTGCAGTATTTCAATGCGTAGATTGCCATGCTCCATCACATCGCCCGTTTTTTTCCCCCAGAAAACAGCCCAGATATCCTCCCTGCTGGCGTCAACTTCAAAACTGTACTGATGATCCTGCATGCCGCTCTCTCTTCTCCTTTTTAGGCTAAAACCCAACCTCGATATAGTATGACCGTGGCCGATGCAGTCAATGCATTTTTCGTCGCAGCAAAAGATACACAACCGGAATCACCAGCAGCGACAACAACGGCGCGGTGATCATGCCGCCAACCATGGGCGCGGCGATGCGCGTCATGATTTCGCTGCCAGTACCACTGCCCCAGAACAGCGGCAACAGCCCCGCGACAATCACCGCGACGGTCATGGCCTTGGGCCGCACGCGCTGCACCGCGCCTTCGCGAATAGCGTCCTGCAAATCCTGCTCGCTGGTTTGTCCGCCGTCGACACGCGACTGCCAGGCGCGATTCAAATACAGCAGCATGATTACCCCGAATTCTGCCGATACGCCGGATAGCGCAATGAAGCCGACCCCGGTTGCCACCGAGAGATTGAAATCCATGAGGTAAAGAAACCACACGCCTCCGGTGAGTGCAAAGGGTAGGGTGCCCATAATCAGGAGAGCATCGTCGACGCGCGCGAAGAGCAGGTAGAGCAATACGAAAATGATGAACAAGGTTGCCGGGACGACCAGTTTCAGGCGCGCGTTGGCGCGTTCCAGAAATTCAAACTGGCCCGAGTAGATGACGCTGATACCAGGCGGGAGTATGACACCCTCCGCTACAGCGACACGCAAATCCGCCACCACCGAGGCGAGATCGCGGCCGCGTACATCCACATACACCCAGCCGCTGTGGCGCGCATTTTCACTCTTCAGCATTACCGGACCGTCCGTCACGCTTACCCTGGCAACCGTTCCCAGTGTTATCTGAACACCGTCCTGCGTTAGCAGTGGCATATCCGTCAGGCGTTGCACCGTGTCACGCCATTCACGCGGGTAGCGCAGGCTGATCGGAAACCGCGCCAGGCCCTCCACGGTTTCACCGATATTTTCACCGCCGATAAGGCCGGCCACAACCGCTTGCACATCAGCTATATTCAGCCCGTAACGTGCGGCGACGGCGCGATCGATATCGATATCGACATAGCGGCCGCCAGTGAGGCGTTCAGCCAGGGCAGAAGACACCCCGTCCACGGTTTTTGCGACACGTTCAACTTCTGCGGCCACACGATCAATTTCATCGAGCGACGCGCCCGCGATTTTCACACCAATGGGACTTTTGACACCGGTTGCCAGCATGTCGATACGGTTGCGGATCGGCGGTATCCAGATGTTCGTCAGGCCCGGCACCTGTACAGCACGATCCAGCTCCTCAATCAGTTTTTCTGGCGTCATCCCCGCCCGCCACTGCGCTCTTGGTTTGATCTGCACGGTCGTCTCGAACATCTCCAGTGGTGCAGGATCGGTGGCGCTCTCAGCGCGCCCTGCTTTGCCAAATACGCGCGCCACTTCCGGAACTGTTTTAATCATGCGGTCCGTCTGTTGCAGGAGCTCGCTGGCTTTTTGTGCCGATAAACCTGGCAGGGCGCTGGGCATATACAACAGATCTCCCTCGTCCAGCGCTGGCAGGAATTCACCCCCCAGTTGGCTGATGGGCCAGATCGCTGACACCAGCACCAGTGCCGCCAACGCTAGTGTTAGCCTGGGACTCGCCAGCGCAGCGTCGAGTACCGGGCGATACAGTCTGATCAACGTGCGATTGAGTAGATTGCTATTTTCTTCCGGCAATTTTCCGCGAATCCAGTAGCCCATGAGGACAGGCACCAGCGTCACCGATAAGCCCGCCGCTGCCGCCATTGCGTAGGTCTTGGTATAAGCGAGGGGCGAAAAAAGACGTCCTTCCTGCGCCTGTAAACTAAAAATTGGCAAAAAGGACAGGGTGATTATTATCAGACAAAAAAACAGTGCCGGACCGACCTCCACCGCCGCCTCGGTAATGACCTGCCAGTGCTCTTCACCGCGAAGTTCACTATTGGGATGCTGACTGTGCCAGGCCTCCACTTTTTTGTGCGCGTTCTCGATCATCACGATGGCGGCATCCACCATTGCACCGATGGCGATCGCTATGCCGCCCAGCGACAGGATATTCGCATTGATACCCTGATAGCGCATCACCACAAAGGCCATCAGTATACCCAGCGGCAAGGTGATAATCGCTACCAGACTGGAGCGCAGGTGCCGCAGAAAAAGGGCGCATACCAGAGCCACTACCAAAAACTCTTCGAGCAGCTTGCGGCTCAGGTTTTCGATCGCCCGGTCAATCAGCTTACTGCGGTCGTAGGTGGTGACGATCTCTACACCGGCTGGCAGACTCGACTGCAATTCCGCCAGCTTGGCGTGTACAGCGGCTATGGTGGAGCGTGCATTCTTCCCCGAGCGCAAAATCACGACGCCACCCACCGCTTCACCTTCACCGTCGAACTCAGCAACGCCGCGGCGCATTTCCGGTCCGAGCGCGATGGTGGCGACGTCGGCGAGTGTAATGGGAACACCCTCGACCAGACGCAGTGGAATAGCCTGAAAATCGGCAATAGACTTGAGATAGCCATTGCTGCGCACCATCAGCTCGGCTTCACCCAGCGTCAGGACCGCGCCACCGGTTTCCTGATTGCCCGCGTTGATCGCCGCACGGACCTCTTGATGAGTAATACCCACCGCGACCATTTTGACGGGGTCCAGCACCACCTGATACTGCTTCACCATCCCGCCGATGGTAGCGACTTCAGCGACATCCGGCAGTGATTTCAGCTCGAATTTGAGGAACCAGTCCTGTAACTCCCGCAGCTGCGCCAGGTCGTGCGCCCCGCTGCGATCGATCAGCGCATACTGGTAGATCCAGCCAACTCCGGTAGCATCCGGACCCAACGCCGATTTTGCAGTGGTCGGGAGGCGGCCCTGCACCTGATTCAGGTATTCCAGTACACGCGAACGCGCCCAGTACAGATCCGTGCCATCCTCAAACAGTACATACACAAAACTGTCGCCAAAGAACGAATAGCCGCGCACCGTTTTTGCGCCAGGGACCGACAGCATGGTAGTGGTTAGCGGGTAGGTGACCTGATTCTCCACAATCTGTGGCGCCTGCCCGGGGTAACTGGTGCGGATGATGACCTGTACATCGGACAGGTCAGGCAGCGCGTCCACCGCCGTGGTGCGCAGCGCCCACATCCCCCAGAAGGTTACGAACAAGGTCGCCAGCAGGACCAGAAAGCGATTGGCCACCGACCAGCGTATCAACGAGGCGATCATGGGTGTACTCCACTGTCTTCGTGAGCGTCATGCACATCGGGCGCAGGCGCAGCGTCAGTGGGTGCCTTGCGCGTGACAACGCCGGACAGGCTGGCCTCCGAATCGAGCAGAAATTGCGCGCTGGCGACGATCCTCTGCCCTTCTTGGAGACCGGCCGCAATGACAGTGCGATTATCGATCTCACGACCCAACTCGACTTCGACCGGGGCAAAACTGCCAGTCTCCGACACGACCATGACCAAGGCTCGCTTACCCGTTCGAATAATGGCCTCGGTGGGGACTGCCAGCGCAAAATCAGCCCCCTGTGCCTCCAGTCGCACCTGCGCCGACATACCGGCGCGCAGCTCGCCAAGGGGATTGGGTAATTCGATGCGTACGCGCAAGGTGCGGCTGGCTGTGGCCAGGGCGGGCAACACGGCGCCAACCTGGCCATTGAATGTACGGCCCGGATAAGCGGCCAATTGCACCTGGGCAGTCCCACCTGCCTGCACCTCTGCCGCGCGACGTTCAGGCACGGCGACCTCCAGCCAGACGCTGCTGATCCCCTGGATACGCGCCAGCGTCTGACCCGCCATCAGGGTCATACCGCTGCGCACCTCCAGCGACTCCAGCAGCCCGGCACGAGAACTCGTCACTATAAAACTTGACCGCGCGCGCCCCGATTTCTCGAGTTCACTGATCACATCGGCGGACATTCCCAGCAAGCGCAGGCGTTGGCGCGCCGCATTGACCAAGGCGGTATCCCCGTCCGCTCGCAGCACCAGAAATTCGGCCTGCGCCGCGGACCATTCGGGTACCAATACTTCGACCAGCGGCTGGCCCGCTTCGATGACATCCCCCGGGGCCAGCGGCCATACCCGTTCCACCAGGCCACCACTGCGCATCTGCTCGAGGGTCACATCGCGCTCATTGAAGGCAAGTAGTCCGGCTGCTTCAAGCACCGACACCAGTGCAATACGTTCCACCAGAGCCTCGCGCATACCAATGTTCTGCATGATCCGTGCATCGATTTTTACAGCGCCGGGATCTTGCTTGTCAGCAGCGTCACTGCTTGCATATTTGGGTACCAGGTCCATATCCATAAACGGCGATTTGCCGGGCTGATCAAAGTGGTGCTGCGGTGACATCGGGTCGTACCAGTACAACACGGGGCGCTCCTCGATACTCACAGCGGCGGGAGCACCAGGCGTGGCTAAACGGGCGTCGCGCCCCCACCACCAGCCGGCTGCTGCGCCCAGGGCAAGCAGCAGCACGCTGAATGCCAATGTTTGTAACCAATCCCTTGCAATGGTCATGGTCGTGCTCCTGTCAGGTTGCCTGCACTGCCAGCATAAAGATCGCCATAGGCGAAGTGCAGTCGCGCTGCACTTTGGTGCAGTGCGCCGGTATTGGCGATAGCCTTCAAGCGCATCGCGATGCGCGCGCGTCGCGCAGCAATGACATCAGTTAACGTTCCCGCGCCGCCGCGCCAACTCGCGAGGGCCAGCGCTACCTTTTCTTCAGCAAGAGGCAAAAGGACATCATCGAAGCGCCGCTCGGCTTGTTGCAGCCAGTGATATTCAGCGACTTCGACCTCCAGCATGGCCGTGCGCTCGAGCAGGCTGGATTCGCGGTCGGCGTCCAGGGCCATGCGCTTCGCCTGCTGGCTCGCAATGGTGGGGTTCTGGCGTGAGCCGGCAAATACTGGCAAATCCACGCGCACTTGCAGCATCACCATGTCGTCGTGAGCTGAGCCGCGCTCCAGCCAGGCAAACTCCACATCCCAGTCAGGATTCTTGTCGGCGCGTGCAGCCGCTATGTCCGCGTCAAGCGCGCGCTCCTGCGAGGTAAATTCGAGCAGCTCGGGATGCTGGTGTAACTGGTCTCGCAGCGTGGTGCTACTGATCGGCCACTCGGGGACCTCACCGCCCAGGGGCAGATCCGCAGCAGTGCCGATCCAGCGCCGTAGCTGGGCAGTCGATTGCTCGCGTCCTGCGTTTATCTGATCCTGCAGCGCGGCAATCTCCGCAGCCTCTTCCCGCGGCAGTAGGGCTTCCAGCGCCGTGCCTTGCGCTGCTGCCAGCCGCGCCCGCACTACGCCATCGAACAGCGTGTTCTCGCGCTGCAACTCTGCCACCTGTGCCTGCTGCTGTTCCCAGGTATAGCGCGCAATCCAGGCCAGGGCGGTTTCCCGCAGGATGGTTTGTCGCTGCACCCGTTCTGCGGCCCGCATCACGTCAACCTGTGCGTTAGCTTGCTCAGTCCGCGCTTCGCGCTTGGCCGGATTGGTAAATTCCTGCATCAGTCCGATGCGCTGCATCGTCATGAAATCGGCGCCGGTGCTAAAGCGGTCATCGCCCTCGATGGGTACGTTATCCAACCCGAGTATCAGTTTTGGATCGGGCAGTTCGCCCGCCGGGACTGTCGCGTACTGCGCAGCCTCGATCAGTGCGGTGTCGGCACGCAGTACAGGTGCTTCGCGCAGCGCGACAGACAGTGCGTCGTTCAGCGTCAGCGTCTGCGCAATCGCGATATTGACCGGCGCCAGCATCAGCAAAACGGGTAGAGCAGTGCTGGCGAACCGTCGACGCAACAGTGCTCGCAATCGATACACAATAGAAAACATGTTTTCAACTCCACGCCAGGCCAGCCACAGTGCAGCGGTGTCAGGCCCAGGCAAATAATCAGGTCTGTCTCAATGCTACGGACAGTCGATACTGCTGGGGACAGGAGTTAAACCAGGGTAGGAGGTCGCCAAACGGCGGGGGGTGGACCAGTGTGGGCACGCACGGAAATTGTTGGTAATGGCCGTACGTTGGTGGCGAATGCGAGATGCACTATGGCCGGGACGAACGTATAACTGAAGGAGGGCGAACACTCATGCCCGGTCTTACAAAGCTGGCCCGTTTTTGCGACGGTAGCGGCGTCATTGCAACAATCGTGGTGGTTGGAGGCTGCAGGCGACGACGCTGCCATATCCTGCATATGCGGACAGTGTTTGCCAGCCAACGCTATGCCTGCACTGGCCTGCAAGGGCAGTACAACGCAACAAAGCGAAAGTAGCATGGTGAGAACAGGTCGCATGGCTTAAGCCTAGTGGACGGCTTTCACTTTGTCACTCGATTTTTTGGGGTTTGGGCTGTGCTATGATCCAGGACACTGTTTGGGCCACTAAGTTCAAGGGAAAACTATGAAAATCCAACTGCGCAGTTCCGTCGCCATCGTTCTTTTGGCTTGTGCGGCCACCAGCGGTTGTACCTGGGTCAAACCCGTGCCGGGCGCGAGCACTGTTACTCTGGTACTGCCGACGCATGTCAGCAATTGCAAGCGTCTTGGTACGACGACATCCCAGGTAAAAGCCAGGGTTGGCAGTATCAATCGGAACGATGAAAAGGTGACGGGAGAGTTGCTCACCCTGGCTCAAAACTCTGCCGTTGAAGTAGGCGGCGATACGCTCGTCACAGACGGCGCTCCCAGTGAAGGCACGCAGAAATTTATCATCTACAAGTGTCGGTAGGGTATAGCTCCTGTCGACACGCTGCCCAATTGGCTTGTCCACAGATCACTCTTTTTTGAGGGTATAACGCCCCATCACGCCCGCTATACGACGTAACAGCCATTTGGGCGTGGCCCTGCCCGTTAAGGTCGCCGCGAGGTTAACAGCCCCGGGTACACAAATGACATCGCCTTTCAGGCAGGCCCTGTATCCCTGGCCCGCAACGTCCTCGACGTCACCCACCACAAAACCGGGTATTTTCAGCCCGCGACTTTTTTCCTGCACGCTGGACAGCATTTGAGTCGCAGTAATGCCCGGACACAACGCGGTTATCGAAACACCCGTACCTGCAAGTTCTTCAGACAGCGATTCCGTCAGTGACAGCACATAGGCTTTGCTGGCCGCATAAGTTGCCAGGCTGGGTATGGGTTGGAAGGCGGCTATGGAAGCCACATTCAGAATACGGCCCTTGCCCCGTTTAACCATGGGCGGTAGAAAATGACTCAACATGTCGGTCAGCCCGCTCACGTTGAGATCAATAAGATCCTGGTGCGCGGCCGCGGGCAGGTCGACGAAGTGGCCGTGCTCGAGAATGCCAGCGCAGTTGACGAGGATGCTGACCTCAGTACCTTGTTTGCGCAATTTGGCGGCCAGCTTTTTCGCAGCTCCGCGTTGGGACAAATCCGCCGGCTCAGCCCGAACTTGCACCCCGTAATCTGCTGCAAGACGCCGTGCCAGGCTGCGCAGCTTGTCCTCGCTGCGGGCAACCAGCACCAGATCGTAACCACCCTGCGCGAAGTTCTTTGCCAGCACTGCGCCAATCCCTGACGAGGCTCCTGTTACCACAACGGTATCTGTCTCCATCTTCGTCACTCCACCAATACCCGGTCAGTCGCGCCTGTGGTCTGTCATCCAGTCGACAACTGCATCGAGGGCGCTCGGTACCCAGGGGAGGGGGATATGGGGACCTCCAACCAGTGTCCAGAAATCCACGTCGACGCCCGCGGGACAACCAGCGTATTGCAGTACCGTGGTTTCCGCGCCGGCAATGCTCCCGACAACATCGAGATTCGGCGCTGCAACCGGGTTGCTGCTATCGCAACCGGCATGCGCGGCAAAGCGGCGAATCGTCTCTGCGGCGCCCGGATAAAATTGGGTTCCGTTGTACAGAACGGTAGCATCGGCATCGCCATGCATGGCCAGCACGCTCACCGGATGGGTGGTCGGGGCGCAGTCTGCATCATCGATAAAAGTCGAACCGGCCAGGCTTACCACTGAGGTGACCAGATCAGACGCCTCGCACGCCATACGCAGGGCCATGAAGCCCCCGTTGGAGTGTCCAATCAGGCCGATGCGTGCGGGATCTATGCTGTAGGTGGCGGCGGCTTCTTCAATAAGGCTGCGAATATACGCCACATCATCGATCTGCATTTCTTCCTGCGTCCGGGCGCAGCAGGCGGGCGTCGCATTCCAGAATTGTTGGCCACTGACATTCTCCGTGCCTTCTGGCACCACGAGAATATACTGCTTGCTGTCCACGCGCGTGTCCAATCCGAGATAGAGTGATTGCACATAGCCATTGGCACCGAAACCGTGCAGTACGATGATGAGGGGGTAGCGGGTAGTGGTGGTGTAATCCGCGGGTATCTGCACCTGCGCAAGCCGGTCTCCCCCGATCTGCAGGGTAGGGTTCGAGAAGCAGCTATTGGTATCCGCACAGCCGGTCAGTCCGCTGTTGTCGGGGGGTTCGCTGACGATAAAGTCATTCGAACTATTGGAGTCGCTGCAAGCGGATGCAAGAAGCATACAGAGCACTGAACAGGCGACGGCGATGGACTTGCCGGGATGGAGTATGGAGCGAGCTGCGTGCATGAGTATTCCTTCTACTTACTTAAAATCGCTGGGAATTATTGCGTGGCGCCAACAACTGCTGCAGGGCAAGGCCCAGACGCCCAGCTTGCCGAGTTTGGTGGTCATGGAGCAGCGTCCTGTGCGTAGTCAAATCAGAGGGTTACATTAGCAGATTGCCAGCCTTCGCGCAGTAGGGTACTAATGACATGCCGCAAGCCCTTATATTCGTACACCCTGGAACCTGGAGTAGCCCATGATCACCATTCACCACCTTGGCGTTTCACAATCTGACCGCATCGTCTGGCTTATGGAGGAGCTCAACCTGCCCTACAAACTGCAATGGTATGACCGGGGCGCGGATTTTCTGGCCCCCCCGGAGTATCGCGCCCTGCACCCCGTCGGTACCGCACCCATCATTGTCGATGGCGACCTGGTAATGGCCGAATCCACCGCCATCGTGGAATACATTTCCCAGCGCCATGGGGGTGGCTGCTTGTCGGTGCAGGTGAGCGATCCTGATTATCCGCACTACCTGTTCTGGATGCAGTTTAATAATAATTTGCAGTCGGTACTGTTTATCAAACTGGCATTCCAGTCTACGGGTACCACCCCTGGCGCGGACAACCCCATGATGGCTACCACGGCGCGCCGCGAGGAAGGCATCTATCGCGCACTGGAGCAGCGCCTCGGCGAGTCGGACTATCTCGGCGGGGCGAACTTCAGCTGCGCGGATATCATGTCGGCGTTCAATCTCACCTCGTTGACCATGCTGGGAGCGCGGACCATCGATGATAGTTTGCCCAACACCAAAGCGTATGTAGAGCGCGTCACTGCCCGGCCGGCCTATAAAAAGGCGATGGCTATAGCCGGACCTGGGGCCAGTCGGCCGACTGCCTGATACAACCTGTGAGGAACACGGGCATGGACACAGGCAGAGCGTTTCTGCTGATTGTTGTATTTGCGCTCGCAGGTTGCGAGAGGCTCTCGTCCAAAGCGTCCCCCTTTGGCGAGGCACAGAGTCGACAGCTGCGACCGCCGGAACCCGAAATTGCCGCTATCTATGAGCGCAGTTGTCGCAGTTGCCACACCATGGCAGCCACTGGCGCTCCCCTCACCGGTGATAAGTCGGCCTGGGCGCCGCGTGTCGACAAGGGCATGGATGTGTTACTGGGCAGCGTCGTCAATGGCTTCGGCGGTATGCCACCGTTCGGTCTGTGTATGGATTGCAGTACGGAACAGTTTACTGCGCTGATCCAGTTCATGGCCGCCGGGGAATAATTGCTATGATCAGACGCCGCAGCGTACTGGGTGCGATGGTGGCCGTCGCCATTGGCAGTCAGGCCGGTTCAATGCGGGCAATCGCGGCCGCTGCAGCAAACAGCAAGCAGCTGATCCCCTGGCGCAACTGGTCGGGCTCGCAGCAGTCTCTTCCCACAGTGCGCAGCGCGCCCGCCTCCGTACAGGAATTACAGGAACTCATCGCTGTCGCCAGCGGTACGGTGCGCCCGGTAGGCGCCGGGCACTCCTTCTCGCCACTGGTACCCACCGACGATACCATCGTGTCCCTGTCACGCCTGAGTGGGTTGATCAGTCACGACCCGCAGCGCCTGCAAGCGACGCTCTGGGCTGGTAGTCGTCTGGCCGATATCGGCCAGCCCCTGGAAGACGCGGGCCAGGCGCTGGTCAATATGCCGGATATCGATGAACAGACTCTGGCCGGTAGCTTGGCTACCGCAACGCACGGTACCGGTGCCAGTATTGGCTGTATGTCGACCTTTATTGAGGGACTGCAACTGGTGGACGCGCGCGGCGATCTGGTGGATTGTGACGCCAACACCCATGCGGAACTCTTCCAGGCGGCCCGGGTGTCCCTGGGAGCACTGGGTGTCATTACCCAGGTGCGATTACAGAATGTGGCACCCTATCGACTGCGCCGGGAAACGGTGTGGCGTACCTTCGATGAGATGCTGGACATCGCCGACGACATGGCGGAGCAACACCGTAATTTTGAGTTCTATTACATACCGTTTTCAGGCATGGGCTTTACCGATGTCCACGACCTGACAGATGAAGCTGTGGGCTCCACCGAAAAAATCGACACCAACGACTCTGTTGCTGAGCTCAAAATGGTACGCGACTGGTTCGAGTGGTCACCGCGGCTGCGCGAACTGATTCTTGCAGGAATAATACGCAGTTTGAGCAACGAAGTGACGGTGGAGAGTTCCTGGAAGAACTACGCCAGCGAGCGCAACGTGCGCTTCAATGAGATGGAATATCACCTGCCGCGCGAATTTGGTTTACAGGCGCTGCGTGAGATACGTACCGCGCTGGAAACACAGCATCATGAGGTGTTTTTTCCTATCGAGGTGCGCTACGTCAAGGCCGACGATATCTGGCTCAGCCCGTTTTATCAGCGTGATTGCGTTTCTATAGCGGTACACCGTTACTTTGCGGAGGATTACGGCCCGT
>Ga0163144_10025085_pt1 | contig 11669 bp, 10 predicted proteins | sample OliLak19BULKMAT1_FD_123175 | JGI IMG/M metagenome (GOLD analysis project Ga0163144, IMG submission 123175) | Freshwater microbial mat bacterial communities from Lake Vanda, McMurdo Dry Valleys, Antarctica - Oligotrophic Lake LV.19.BULKMAT1 | ecosystem: Environmental > Aquatic > Freshwater >... | reverse complement strand
TTTGCAAAAGAATAATCTGCTCCAATAGCTTGTGCAGTATCTTCAATCACATACAAATTGTGATTTTGGGCTAATGCAAGAATGGGTTCCAAATCTGCACATTGACCAAAAAGGTGAACTGGAATAATGGCTTTTGTTCGAGGCGTGATTGCTTTTTCAATTTCCTTGATATCAATGTTAAAAGAATTGGGGTCAACATCAACTAAAACCGGAACAAGTCCTAGAAAAGCGATGGTTTCTACTGTGGCAGCAAATGTGAAATTGGAAGTTATTACTTCATCGCCAGCTTTTAGTCCCAGTGCCATCATGGCAATTTGAAGTGCATCGGTTCCATTGGCGCAGGGTATAACGTGTTTTACGCCTAAGTATTTTTCTAGATCTGATTGAAATTCTTTTACACTTGGTCCGTTAATGAAGCGGGAAGTGGTAATTACTTCTTGAATGGCAGCATCAATTTCAGATTTAATGTTTTCATACTGACCAACTAGGTCAACCATCTGAATATTTCTGCTTACTTTTACGTTGTTAGACATATTAAGCGAATGTACAAATAAGACATGAAATCCTACTTCAAAAAACACCTACTTCTATCCTCATTTTTACTGCTTACTGTTGGGGTTTCTAAAGCTCAGAATATCAAAGATTCTTCCTTATTTATTCCCATGGTAAAAATTTCATATGCCAGTCATATTCCGGGTGGTGATTTATCCGCCAGGTTTGGAGTAAACTCAGCTATAAATTTAAATTTCTCTATAAAGACTAAAAAAAATGTTTTTTTTGGAATTGATGGTGGATTTATTTTTGGTAATAACATTAAAGAAAAAGGGATACTAGACAGTTTAAAAAATTCTTCGGGCTTTATCATTGACCAGAATGGCAATCCTGCTACAGTACGCTTATTTGAAAGGGGTTTTACGCTTACGTTACACGTAGGAAAGCTTTTTCCGATATGGTCTAAAAATAAAAACTCAGGCTTATTAATTTATGGTGGACCTAATTACATTCAGCATAAAATTAAAATTGATGATATTGGAAGGCAGTCCCCTCAGCTAGTTTCAGGGTATCTTAAAGGGTACGATCGTTTAACCAGTGGCTTTGGTTTTCATGAGTTTATAGGTTATGTGTATTTGGGAAATAACCGCATTCTTAATTTTTTTGCCGGACTTGATTTTTATCAGGCATTTACAAAGAGTCAGCGTAGCTACAATTATGACACAATGGTTGCGGATACTAAGCAGCGGTTTGATATGTTATCAGGGATTCGAATAGGATGGGTGTTGCCGCTATATCGAAGTTCACCTCAGCAATTTTATTATTATTAGTTTGCTATATAAGTTCTCTTTCAGCTTATGATTTTTCTTTATCAAATAGGAATACGTATTTATTGGTCAGCGGCTGTTGTTTATTCATTATTTAATGAAAAGGCTAAGTTATTTGTAAAGGGCAGGCGAGGTGTGTTTCATAAAATTGAAAGCACCTTGTTGTTGAATGCAGAATCCCAAGTTGTCTGGTTTCATTGTGCATCGCTAGGCGAGTTTGAGCAAGCAAGACCATTAATTGATAAAGTAAAAGTAGATAGTAAAGATGCAAAAGTTCTAATTACTTTTTTCTCCCCTTCCGGGTACGAAATAAGAAAAGATTATCCAGGAGCAGACTTGGTAACCTACCTGCCTATGGATACAAAAGATAATGTATGTAGATTTCTAGATTTAGCAAGGCCTGCGCAAGTTTATTTTGTGAAATATGATTTATGGTATAATTATTTGAATGAATTGCAAAACAGAAAAACTCCTACTTATTTAGTATCTGCAAATTTTAGAGCTGATCAGTTTGATGTATTTTATGGAGGTTATTTGAAAAAAATATTACCATTTTTTACAAAAATTTTTGTTCAGAATGAATATTCTCAAAAGCTGTTAAAAGAAAAAAATATTGATAAGGTTATTGTTAGCGGGGACATGCGCTATGACCGGGTGCTGGAGTCTGTTTTAAAACCCAAAAAGATTTCTACAGTAGAATATTTTAAAGGTGCAAGCAAGGTGTTGATTGCAGGAAGTTCATGGGAAATAGACGAACAAATTTTAGCTCAATCAATTCTAATTAACCAGAAAATAAAATTAATTATTGCGCCTCATAAAATAGATGAAACTCATATTCAAAAAATAATATTGCTTTTTCCTGAAACATTGCTTTATTCATTAATTAGTAAAGAGCCGGTTACCACTGCATTAGATAAGTTGGAAGCTGCACAAGTATTAATAATAGATAACATTGGTATGCTTTCTAATTTATATCAGTATGGAGATATGGCGCTTATTGGAGGAGGGTTTGGAGCAGGGATACACAATATTTTGGAGGCAGTAGCTTTTGGAGTGCCGGTTGTATTTGGTCCAAACCATCAAAAGTTTCCAGAAGCTGCTGAATTAGTTGAGCAGGGTGGTGGATTTTGCATTTCCAATAAAGAAGACTTTCAAAAAGCTATAGGGCTTCTGCTTTCGGATGAGAAGATTTTACAAATGGCATCTATGTCCTGCAAAAATTTTGTGCAGGGCAGAAAAGGGGCAACAGAAAAAATATTAAAAGCAGTAAGTACAAACTAGCATTACATCGTCTTCAACTCTGCAACCAATTCAGTCAACGCTTTCTTAGCATCGCCAAAGAACATGCTTGCTTTTGGATTGTAGAATAGTTCGTTATCAATACCTGCATAACCGGCATTCATCGAACGTTTGTTGATGATTATATTTTTTGCATTCTCCGCTTCCAAAATTGGCATTCCATAAATTGGTGAAGCTGGATTGTTTTTTGCTGCTGGATTTACCACATCGTTTGCGCCAACAATTAATACCACATCGGTGGTAGCAAATTCAGGATTAATTTCTTCCATTTCAACAAGCTTACCATAATCAACATTTGCCTCTGCTAAGAGTACGTTCATGTGACCTGGCATACGTCCTGCTACAGGGTGGATTGCGTATTTTACTTCCACGCCACGCTCTTCCAAAAGCATTTCAAGTTCATGAATAACGTGTTGCGCTTGTGCTACCGCTAAGCCATAACCAGGAACGATAACAACTTTTTTAGAGTAGTTCATTAATACTGCAACGTCAGAAACAGATGCTTCTTTGGTAGATCCTTTAGTAGTGCTGCTACCTGCATCGGCCCCAGCAGTTCCTGCGCCAAAGGCTCCAAAGATTACATTGGAAAGCGGACGATTCATTGCTTTACACATTACTAATGTAAGAAGTGTGCCGGCTGATCCAACAAGAATACCGCCAGTTAACATTACTTTGTTGTCGTATAAGAATCCACCAAACGCTGCAGCAAGTCCTGTAAAAGAGTTTAAAAGTGAAATTACTACAGGCATATCGGCACCGCCAATAGGAATTGTAAATAATATACCATAAAGTAGTGCGGATGCAAAAAGAGCGTAAGCAAGTATCATAGAGCCACCAGAAACAGCTACATACCCAGCAAATACAAGCACTGCTAACATTACAATATTATTAATCATATTATAAGAAGGAAGGCGAATGGGTTTGTTCATGGTTCCGTTCAGTTTCAAGAACGCAATAATGCTTCCAGAAAAAGATACTGATCCAATTACAAGACCTGCAACAATGGCAATCATCGTTCCTATAGGAGCAACTTCACCAGTATGTATCAGGTGTGTAAATTCAATAAGTGAAATTAAAGCAGCGCAAAGTCCTCCCATTCCATTAAACATGGAAACAAGTTCAGGCATTTTTGTCATTTGAACTTTTACGGCTGTCATCCACCCGATAACTGTTCCAATTGCAATGGATGCAAAAATTAATCCATAAATCATTCCTGGGACTTCGCCTTCGTGAAGAAAAATAGTTCCGAAGATTGCTAAGGTCATACCTACTGCACCTAATAAATTTCCGTTTCTGGCAGTTTTGGCATTGCCCATCATTTTTAGTCCCATGATGAATGTTACAGAACCAATCAGGTAGCAGATTTCAAGTAGATGTTGTTTCATATAATTCTATTGTCTTTAAACTTTGTGATAATTTATTTTGAAGAAAATATTATTTTTTCTTTTTAAACATTTCAAGCATTCTGTCTGTTACTACAAATCCTCCTACAACGTTTAGCGTGCCAAGTAATACTGCTAAGAAGCCAAGAATAAGAGCAAGCGTATCAGTAGGGTCTACGTTAAGCATTACATAGATAGCGCCCACGATTACTACACCATGAATGGCATTTGCTCCTGACATAAGTGGAGTGTGAAGAACGGTAGGTACTCCTCCAATTACTTCTACTCCCACAAATACAGAAAGAATAATGAAGTAAATCATTTCCTTGTTGTCGTTAAAAAAAGATAATATCTGTTCCATATAAATAAATTATTGATTTTTTTAATTGATGAATTAAGCGTTTACTGGTTTGTTTATGCTAGGATGTACAGCTACGCCATTGTGTACAATCAAAGAGCCTTTTGTTACATCTTCGTCCATTTCCCATTTAAATTTGTCTTTATCTGCTAAGTGAAGAAGTAGCGTTTCGATATTTTTTGCGTAAAGGTCGCTAGCATTTAATGGAAGTAAAGATGGTAGGTTGCCTTCTCCAATAATGGTCACTCCATTTTTTACAATATTTTTATTTAATTCACTTCCTACTACGTTGCCACCTTGTTCCACTGCCATGTCTACGATAACTGAACCAAACTTCATACTTTTTACCATTTCTTCGGTAACAAGAACGGGTGCTTTTCTGCCTGGGATTAGCGCAGTAGTGATAACTATGTCTGCTTCTTTAACATGCTTGCCTACAAGCTCTTGTTGTTTTTTTAGGAACTCATCGGAGACTCCTTTAACATATCCGCCTTCCATTTTAATGGAATCATCGCCTTTCACTTCAATAAATTTTCCGCCCAACGATTGTACTTGCTCTTTTGTTTCTGGACGAATGTCTGATACTTCTACCACAGCGCCAAGACGCTTTGCTGTAGCAATTGCTTGTAATCCTGCAACTCCAGCTCCAAATATTACAACTTTAGAAGGTTTAATTGTTCCTGCAGCAGTCGTCATCATTGGAAATATTTTTCCTAATGTATCGGCAGCAAGAATAACTGCTTTGTATCCGGCAAGGTTTGCTTGCGAGGATAGGGCATCCATCTTTTGCGCTCTAGAAATGCGAGGTACTGCATCCATTGAAAAAGCGGAGATGCCCGCTTTAGAACATGCCTCTACCAATTGTGGATTTGTAGCAGCAAACATGAAAGATATAAGTATTGCATCCTTTTTCATTTTTCCAATTTCTTCTGGAAGCGGAGCATTAACCTTTAATACTACATCAGCTTCTGTGTAGCATTTTGCTGAATCCACGATTGACGCGCCAGCTGTTATATAAGCATCATCTTGATAAAAAGAATTCACGCCAGCACTGGATTCTACTATTACTTCAAATCCTTTTTTAACCAATCCCTTTACCACATCGGGAGTTAAAGCAACTCGGTTTTCTTTTAGTTTAGTTTCTTTTGGTACAGATAGTTTCATAATTCAGATTTATATTATTGTCGGAAACAAAAAATCCCATGCCTAAGCAAGGGGATTAGCTTTAGAGTATATTTTTCTTTGATTTATTCTTGATCATAAATTTGTTAAAAGTCTAGCGAAAGTAGAAATATTCGTGAACAGGGCAAAACTGAATTATTCCACAATTTTATACTTTTCACTGGCAGTTTTGAGCGAAATTCCATTGAAATGCCACCATTCGGTAGTGATTCCTGTAAATCCAGATTGATACATTACTTCTCTAAGGAGTTTTCTGTTTTCATATTGTCTCCATGAAAGCTTTCCTTCAGCTATCATTCTGTGTTCGGCAATTGGATGCCCTAGTTCTCCAAAGAAATCATAAGGTGTGCCCATATCCATTTCCCAACCGTCTTCGTTAACTATGCTCACATCTACTGCACATCCGTAATTATGTAGTGAGCCTACTTCTGGATTTGAAACATATTTGTCTTTGCTGGCTTCCGGAACTTGTAGTTCATCCCACATGGTTTGTTGTATGCTTAATGGACGAACACCATCAAAAATAATTATTGAATAGAAAGGATATCTTTTTTTAAGTAACGCATTAGCATTGGCAAGCTTTTGTGCCATGTCTTTTTGCAGATAGCAATTCTTCAAATCTCCGTAAAGATTTTTTTTAAGGAAATTGTCGCTTGTAGCATATTTCAGATTTACAAAAATGCTACTGTCTATATCTTGAATGTTCACTAACCCATAGTTAATTAATTTTTGATCTAATAGGGAATATGGTTTTCTTGAAACTTTTTTTGAAATTTCCTTAACTGTTTTCTCTGATACAAACAAATCCAACATGAGCGAAGCAGTTAGTGTCTTGCTTCTAAAAATAAATTCCTCAAAAGTTTGGGGTACTCTGCCGGAGTCTTTTAGTGGAGTGCGGAATAAAAATATTAACATTATCTCTACAGCGATAACTAGAAAAGCAAGTATGGAGTATCTTTTTAGCATTGAAATTGCGTTGCGAAATTAAATTTTTCTAGTCAACTACAACAAGTTTACCTGCTCCTGCTGGTATGGCTTCTTTTAAAATAGAATAATAATAAATCCCTTTTAAGCCGTGTTTTAGATTTAGTTCTTGTCGATCATTTGTAATAATTTGATTTAACACCAGCTGTCCTAAAGAATTGTAAACTTTTAGCTCGATGGGAAATTCAGTATTTAAAATATTAAATGAACCTTTGTTAGGATTTGGGTAAATAACGGGTTCGGTATTAACATTTAAATCTTTTGGTAACCCCATAAAACAGCCGTTCGAGCTAAGCTCCGTGATTACGTTGGCTCTGCGGTTAGTTAAAAATGATTTTAACCCAGGAATATTTCCGCCACTCGTAATATTGCTATTAATATTTGTTTCAAATTGTGTATTGGTGTAAAATTTGTTGGGATCGGCATAAACATAGCTGCGAATTTTATTTGCTAGGCTGTCTATTCTTGGATTCATAAACAATGTGTCAAAATCTGTCGCCACCAAATTGCATACTTCCCAGATGTAGGAGTTTTTATAGATTGAATTAGCTAACATATTATTTGTTAGTGGTCTGCCATTAGAAGGATTAGGAATGTAAAATATGCTCATGTTCTCAAGTTGTGTAATGCTCATTCCCATATTAAAACATCCAAAAGCTTCATTTACATCCCAGGTGATCCAGTTAAATTTATTATATGTTGAATCATGAAAGACATAATAATTGTGCCCCGACCCCTGATAGGAATCTAGGTTAGCAAATAAAATATTTACGGCCCAAGCACGCATAGTTACATCTGTTTTTAATACATCTTCTAAAGAGTCGTGAAAGTTAGCTGCGGCTGTATTATTTATTATGTCAATTAAGTGAACAAGGTCTGACCAATTATTTAATGTTTTATTTGTCTTAAGCTCGTATTTTGTATAATAGGAGGAAGGGGAAGATCCGGACCATTGCAGCGAGCCGTTTGGATCGCCTTTAAATAAGTTGCCATCATTATCGGCATACCAATGTTTGAGGAAAGTTTTGTCGATCTGTTCCACAATGGTGTAAAAACCCCACAGGGTATCGTTTACAAATACGTTTGTATAGGTGCAGCGTGGTGCAGCAACTTTATTTCGAATGCAAAAGTCTAAAGCAAGTTTCTCTCGCATCATGGTGGGGTCTTTGAACCCGTTATTTAAGTTTAACGTTTTTTCTTTGTTGCATTCCTGTGTCGTATCAAACTCATTAAAATCTATTTTCCATGATTTCTTTTTGCTTGGGTTATTAAAGGATGAATTTCCTTTAAACTGTACGCCTACGTTGGGGTATAATACGCCATCAATTTTAACATTGCCTTTCATCTTTTTGTCAAGCGGTTTGTAAGTAATTAATGAGTCGTACCATTTTGCCTGTGAAAAATAAAATCGTATTTCGTGAATAGCAGATGAGTTAAAGATGGAATCACCTGCAGCGTTTTGAGAAAAAATTTCTACACAAGTATAAAAAAATAGTAGAATAAAAACTAATATGATTTTCATCTTAAATAGGTTTTAATGATTCTTAATCTGTGTGTGTATTTTTTTAGTGTTTCATTAAATATGCCTTGATGATCTAATTTGTCAATTCGAACTTTTCCGGAGGCATGAATGATGGAGCGCCCCATCCCTACCTTTCCCAAAGGGGAAGGAGTTCCGCGATTGTGCAATTCTAGTTTTTGAGAAGACGGCAGATGTGATTCTAGTATTATTCCTACGTGAACTATCTTTCCCTCTTCATTATCAAAGAATGCGAGGTCTCCGGTTTTTGCTTCTTCTAAAAAGCTTAATGTCTTACCTTGTTCTGCTTGTTGCCAAGCATCGCGTAAAAGTTTAATACCATTTATTTTATAAACTATTTGCGTATAGCCGGAGCAATCTATTCCGAAAGGTGAACGACCACCCCATAAGTATGGAGTATTCAAGTACCATTTTGCCACTTCGTTGATTGTAAGCCCTTTCTTTTTTGCAAAAGGAAAAATTGCAGTTCCTTCAAATGAATATTTTTTAGATCCGAGAATAAATTCTTTGCTTTTATATTTTGGTAAAGAACTCCCAAGTACAATCGGAATGTGCTGTTCCTCCCTTTCTTTTGGAGAGAGTTGGGGTGATGCCAACTGAACAATTTCTGTAGAAACTGCGGTGGTAGATTCGCTTATTCTATTCAGGTTGCTGATAGGCAAAAATTGTTTGCTATCTATCCAGCATTCATATTCATCGTAAGCAGTACGTATCAATGTCCAAGATTTTTTCTCTTCCAGAATTTCGAAGTGCTCGCCAAATAATAGTTGCGTAACCATTTCGGATTTATCCGATGGCTCTTTCCTACAGGGAACGATACTTAAGTTACAGATTCCGTACATTAGGGAAGGTGAGAAGTGTGAGTTTAGAGTTAAGAAGTTAGAATTGAATTCTGTTTTGATGTTTTTAATGAAGAAGTAAAAATGGCAGTTAATTCATTAGCTTCTTTTATTAATGAATCTAAGTTTTCATCATTCTTTAAAATCTCTACATCGTTAATAAAAGTTAGCCAGAATAAACTTTCATCAGCCTCTTCGGTAATTATTTTTAACTTATTTATAAAGTCTTGTTTTGATTTTGCTCTGTACGAAGCTCTATGATTTGCAGCTACTGAACTTGATGATTTAAGAAGTTGATAAGGGATAACTTCTGCTGCTTTTGATTTTGGAAATTTATCTACTAGTTTGAAAACAGATATAGCAAACTTTTTGATTCTGTTCAGAAACTCATCTTTCCCCATCATTTTATTTAAAATTATTAGTTTACAACTCTTATCTCTTACTTCTTGCCTTCCAACTTTTAATTCTCACCTCTTACTTCCCAACTCTCACCTCAACAATTCTCAACTACGATGGCACTCGCTCCACCGCCTCCGTTACAAATTCCAGCAGCTCCGTATTTTGCTTTATTTTGTTTAAGCACGTTTATGAGAGTAACTACGATTCTTGCGCCCGAACAACCCAGTGGATGTCCAAGTGAAACAGCGCCACCGTTAACATTAACCTTGGTGGGATCTAATTTCATTTTTTGAATATTCGCAATTCCTACTACAGAGAATGCTTCGTTCAATTCAAAATAGTTTATGTCGCTCATTTGTAACCCTGATTTAGCAACAGCCTTCGGCACAGCAAGCGATGGAGTAGTGGTAAACCATTCCGGTGCTTGTTCTGCATCAGCATAGGATTTTATTATAGCTAATGGTTTTAGTCCTAGTTTATCGGCTTTTTCTTTGCTCATTAATACTACGGCTGCTGCTCCATCATTCATGGTTGATGAGTTAGCAGCAGTAGCTGTTCCGTCTTTAGAAAATGCTGCACGCAGTTCAGGAACTTTAGCAAAGTTTACATTTTTGTATTCTTCATCTTCTTTGAAAAGTATAGGCTCGCCCTTACGCTGTGGTATCTCAACGGGAACAATCTCATCATTGAACTTTCCAGCTTTCCATGCATTGGCAGAGCGTGTATAGGATTCAATGGCAAAATCATCTTGTTCTTTTCTGGATATGTTGCACTCTTTTCCGCAAAGATCGGCTGCAACACCCATGGGGTAGTTATGGTATACATCGGTTAAACCGTCTTTGGCAAGACCGTCAATCATGGTAACATTTCCATATTTATTTCCCCAACGAGTACTTTCTGAGTAATAAGGAACCTGACTCATATTTTCCATACCACCTGCAACAACAACTTCGGCATCGCCCAGCATAATTGATTGAGCACCTTGCATAATGGCTTTCATTCCGGAGGCACATACTTTATTTATTGTTGTACACTGAACCGTATCTGGCAGTCCTGCAAACTTTGCTGCCTGACGTGCAGGTGCCTGTCCGAGGTTAGCTTGAAGTACACTTCCCATTAATACTTCTTGTACTTCTTTCGGGTCTAGTTTAATTTTATCTAAGGCTCCTTTGATAGCAATTGCGCCAAGTTTGGTAGCTGGAATATCTTTCAAGGAACCTCCAAAACTTCCTATGGGTGTACGGACTGCAGAAACGATGTAAACTTCTTTCATAAATGTGGTTTAAGTGTGGGTATAAAGGTATAAATGAATATGGAATTAGGTGCAGAGTATTGTTTGTTCTTTGCGCACTTTGCGTGTATTCCTTTGTGTGTTTAGCGGTTTTTGTATTTGAGCAGCCATTTACCGCAAAGAACGCTAAGATAGTGTCCCGCAAAGAGCGCAAAGGAAACAACTAGATATACCTTTTAAAAGGTTATTTTTGTGGCTCATTTTTAATTATGAAAACACGTACTCAGAAAAAAAATAAAGTCAACGTAATTACGCTTGGTTGCTCTAAAAATTTAGTGGATTCAGAGGTGCTAATGGGTCAGTTAAAAGCCAATAACTTTGATGTTGAACATAAAGATACGATAACAGATGCTAATATACTGATTATCAATACATGTGGTTTCATTGAAAATGCTAAACAACAGTCCATAGAAACTATCCTAAGCTGTGTGGAAGCAAAGCAAAAAGGACTAGTAGAAAAAGTTTATGTTACCGGATGTTTAAGTGAGCGTTATAAGGATGATTTGGAAAAAGATATTACCGATGTGGATGCCTGGTTTGGTACTAAAGATTTACCCCGACTTTTAAAGACTTTAAAAGCGGATTATAAACATGAATTAATTGGCGAAAGATTACTCACTACTCCTGCTCATTATGCGTACGTAAAAATATCAGAAGGTTGTGATAGGCCATGCTCTTTTTGTGCCATTCCAATTATGCGAGGTAAGCATGTTTCGGTGCCCATTGAAAAAATTATTGAGCAGGCAAAACATCTTGCAAAAAATGGAACCAAAGAGCTTTTATTGATTGCTCAGGATCTTACCTATTATGGATTGGATATTTATAAAAAAAGAAACCTGGCTGAGCTTCTTGAAAAACTATCTGATGTAAAAGGCATTGATTGGATACGACTACATTATGCATACCCAAGTGGCTTTCCATTAGAAGTTTTGGATGTGATGCGAGATAAAAAAAATATCTGTAACTACTTGGATATTCCACTTCAGCATATTTCAGACAATATGTTAAAATCTATGCGCAGGGGAACAACTAAAGAAAAAACCATTGAGCTCGTCAGTGATATCCGCAAACGTGTT
>Ga0163144_10025083_pt1 | contig 11669 bp, 12 predicted proteins | sample OliLak19BULKMAT1_FD_123175 | JGI IMG/M metagenome (GOLD analysis project Ga0163144, IMG submission 123175) | Freshwater microbial mat bacterial communities from Lake Vanda, McMurdo Dry Valleys, Antarctica - Oligotrophic Lake LV.19.BULKMAT1 | ecosystem: Environmental > Aquatic > Freshwater >... | reverse complement strand
TTGCACCTGCAGGAATCCTTCGCCTTCGATCGCGAGGTCGAGCGGGCGGTTCGTCGCTTCAACGGGCCCATTCGCATGGAGCCGCGTGACCGCCGCGAGGCGTGTCCCGCGACCGATCTGGACGGCGGGGGTCGAGTCGGCATCGGCGCCGGCGATATTCGCCACCCCCTGGACGGTCTGGTACAGGAGATCGACGAAGTGCGCACGGCTCCGCTTGAAACCGGTCGTGTTCACGTTCGCGAGGTTATTGGCGATCACCTCGGTCCGCGTCTGCTGCGCGAGCATGCCAGAGGCGGCGGTACGAAGGGCAGGATTCATGGCAGGAGCTCCGGAAATGGATCAGTTGGGACGAGCGAGATCGGACACGACGATGCCCCGTGCTGCGTCAATAGTCGTGAGGGCGCGCTGGGCGCTGGAATAGGCGCGCTGGATCTCGATCATCGACACCAGCGATGTCACGGCGGTGACGTTGCTGTCCTCGAGTGCCCCCTGCTGGACGGCGCGCTGGGCCCCGTCCATCGGCGTGCGCGTTGTCGGCGCGAGGAAGCGACCATTGCCCACGTGCTCGAGGCGCGTGCCGGCCGCGACATCCTCCACACGCAGGCGCCCAATCTGGGCATTGTCCGCGACGACGGCCCCGTCGGCCTCGATACGGATGGTGCGCGCATTCGCCGGGATCTCGATCGGGCCCGGCGTGCCGCCGCGCGGATCGTATTCCCCGAGCACCGGCGCGCCGGTCGCATCGACGAGGTAACCCGACACATCGCGACGGAACGACCCACCGCGGGAGAGCTGCTCGCCGTCGGGGGTCGCGACCACGAAGAAGCCGCTGGAGGCGAGCGCGAGATCGAGCGGCGCTTCCGTGCGCTGGAGCGCGCCCTGCCGTCGATCCGTCTGGGCATCCACCACGGCAACGCCCTGCGCATCGAGAATGCGCGCAAACGACTGCTCGCCCTTGAACCCCGTGGTCGACACGTTCGCGAGATTGTTCGCGACAATCTCCTGCCGGCGCTCGAGGTTCCGGAGCGCAGCGGCGGCTTGCGGAATGCCGAGTGGTGGCGTGCGGACGGGCGGAATCGAGATGCCCACGAAAGAACTCCCAGTTGGGGGACGCTACCACACCTACGCAAAGGACATGCCAGCGTACGTCCCGCCGAAGTGCCTCTAGTGCAACGACTTACCGATCTGCTGCCGCGTGGTCCGCGTGGCCGAATCTGCCGCGAGCGGCAGTTGGTGCCGCTGGAGCGGCACGACGTGCCCGGCTCTGGCTCCGGTTCCGCTCCACATACATCGCCAGGCTCACCACATCGTGCGGGACACGCGATTCGCGGGAGGCGCGGGCTGGCGATGAGCCACGGGCCACGTGCGCGCGCATCGTCGTCGCCAGCGCCGTACGCATCGTCGTCCGCATGTCATTGCTCGGGCTCCGGATCCAGCGACGCATCGCCACCTCAATTACGCTCAGCACCAGCAACGCAATCACCAGCGGGATGATCAGCTCCTGCATCGCCGTCAGGTTCACGCGACTTCCCGGCGGATCCCACCCATCTCGCCGCGCAACTTGGCGAGCGCCTTCGTACGGATCTGCGAGACCCGCGATTCGCTGACGCCGAGGGCGATGGCGATCTCGTGGAGTTTGAGATCCTCGTAGTAGTAGAGCGAGACCACCAAACGCTCCTGCTCGCCGAGTCCCTGGAGTGCGCGCGTGAGCACGTTCACTTCCTGCTCGCGCGTGAGATCGGCATCGATGTCCTCATCCGTCGTGCCCGCGAGGAGCTCGGCGTGGCTCGGGCCTTCTTCTTCACCGGAGTTGGACGATGAGGCGTCGAGCGAGACGTGAATGGCGCCCTCCACGTCGAGCTGCCAGCGGCGGAGGGTATCGATGTCGATGTTCAGCTGTGCAGCAAGCTGCGTGTCCGTCGGCTCCTTGCCGTCGCGCGTCAGTGAGTCGGAGGCGGCCTTGATGTCGCGGGTCTTGCGGCGTACCGAACGGGGCACGTGGTCCTGGCGACGAAGCTCGTCGAGGATCGCGCCGCGGATGCGCGGCATGGCGAACGTACTGAAGGCAAGGCCACGCGACGCGTCGAAGGAATCGAGCGCATCCGTGAGACCGAGCGCACCGGCGCTCACGAGCTCATCGAGCTCGATGTCGCCGCGTCCGCCGCGCGCGATCTGCCGCGCGACGAAGTGCACGAGGCCGAGGTGTTCGCGCAGGAGCGCCTGACGCTGCGTGTCCGACTGGGCGGCGGGAACCGGAACCTTCGACATCGGCAATGCCATCGTGGTGGAGCCGTGTGAGCTGGATGAGTGTGCGGCGTGGTTCACTGGGGATTCCTCGGAATGAGAGCCGGTCAGGCTTGGTGTGCAGCGTCTGCGTCGGCCAGCAACGCGTTCACGAGTTCTTGTAGCGCAAGCTCCGTGCCGCGCGCGCAGCGATGCAGCGGAAGGTCCGGTGCAGAGGGGAGCGCAGAGTCAAACGGCACAACGCCGGCGAATCCGACGGTGCGATTCAAGAAGTGCGAAGCGGCATGAGTGACCTGGTCGAAGGCAACTCTTGCCGCTTCTGCCGGCTGCTGATTGAAGAGCACGTCGATCGGCATCCCCGGAAAGCGGGCCTCAGCGGTCTTCACGACCGCGTAGGCCGCCGCAATCGCCACCGGCGTCACGCCCGTCACCACCACGAGGCGATGGACGCCTCCTTCGGTGGCGGCGAGAATGCCATCCAGGCGCGAGCCGGCATCGATGATCACGGTGTCATAGCGGTCGTAGTGCATCGCCAGGCGACGCATCACGGTGCGCCGTGCGGTTGGATCAAATGGCATCGCTGTCGCCCGCGGCGCGTTGTCGCCCCCGGGAACGAGATCGCAGCGCGCCGCCACCTGCACCGTGAGCGACTCGAGCGTCGTCTCCGGGCGCAGCAGCGCGCGCAGTGCGCCCGTCGTGGGCACGCCGAGGATGCGATGGAGCGAGCCCACTCCCTCGTCGGTATCCACGAGGAGGGCGCGACGTTCTTCCTGCGACGCGGCGAGCGCCAGTAGCGTCGACACGGTGGAGGTGCCAATGCCCCCGATCGCACCCGCGACGATCACCACGGGCACGGGGCCGGGTCGCCACGCCTCGCGCGCCCGATCACCCAACGCCCGCCGGAGTCCTTCGACTTGCGCACTCATGCGGCGACTCCCAAGCGACCCGCCAGACCGAGCGGAACGAGGATCGGTGCGCCAGCCGTGCGAAGGTCCGTTGGCACGTTCTGCCCATCGGTGACCCACTGCATCGGGAGTTGCAGACCATGGGCGAGCGCCCCGAGCATACGGTCTGAGGGCACTTCATCGAGCTTCGTGAGGATGGCGTGCGTGGGACGCATCGGCGCATGCGCCGCGCGGATCCCGGCGAGGAGATCATGGCGAATCGTGGCCGGCACGACCAGATGTACTTCATCGGGGCGCAGCACGGCGAGCAACTGTCGCGCATCCTGCTGGAGCTGGCGCGCCGCGGGACCACGCCCGGCGGTATCGACGAGGATCACATCGCAGGCATTGAGGCGACGCATCGCCTGTTGGACCTCGCTGGCATCGTACGCGATCGCGCACGCGAGTCCGGCCGCATCGGCATAGGCCTGCAACTGCTCGTAGCCCGCCGCGCGATGGGTATCGAGCGTGAGCAGGCCGACATGTTGGAGCCCGAAGGCATCCGCATGGGTGGCGAGTTTCGCGATCGTCGTGGTCTTTCCTGCACCCGTTGGGCCCACGAGCGCGACCACACGTGGTCGCGTCACGCCGAAGGCGCGCACCAGCGTGCCTGGCCGCGTGGGACGCACCAGCCCCACGAGCGCATCGAGGTCCTCGGCCGACGCGGCGACGATCTCGATGCCGCGCGTCGAGCCGTCGAGCGTGCGCGTCTCGAGGATCATCGCATCGTCGCCAAGCGCCTGACGGGCCAATGTGTGCACTGACGCGACGTCGCGTCCCTGAAAGGTCTCAAGCCGCATGTCTCAGCTCCCAAGTAGCGATAGTGTTGATCTGCACGGACGGTGGCAGCTCGGCGAGCGAGAGCACCGGAAGGCGCGAAAGCACGGGCTCCACGAGGCGACGGACACCAAGGCGGAGTCCCGGAGGAACGATCAGCGGAATCGGGCGGCCGTCGGGACCATCGGCGGAGAGGCGTTGCAGTTCGCGCAACACCGCCACCAGCTGCTCCGGCGCGAGCAAGGGACCCCCGCGTTGCGAGAAGAGCCCGGTCAGCGTGGCCTCGAGCTTCGGTCCGAGCGCGATCGCCCGAACCACGCCATCGGCATCACAGTGCAGGCGCGCGAGTACCGGTCCTAACGCGCGACGCGCGAACTCGGCCAGCTGATCCGGATCCTTCGTCGTGTCGACCCCATCGCCGACCGCTTCGAGAATGGTGACCAGATCGCGAATCGGGACCCGCTCGCGCAGCAGCCGCTGCAGGACGCGGTGCAGGATGCCGAGCGACACACGATTCGGGATGAGCTCCTCGACGAGCGCCGGATTTGCGCGCTTGACCTGTTCGAGCATCTCCTGGACATCCTGTCGTCCGAGCAGCTCGGCCGCGTGCGACTTCAGCGTCTCCATGAGGTGCGTCGCGATCATTGTTGTGGCATCGACCACGGCGTAGCCGAGGGCCTCCGCGTCGCCGCGGAGACGTGGAGCGATCCAACGCGCGGGCAACCCGAAGCTCGGGTCCATGGTGTCGATCCCTTCGATCGGCGCGACGACACTCCCCGTGTCGAGCGCGAGCAGATGACGCGGCAGCACTTCCCCGCGCGCGACCTGCGTGCCACGGAGTTTGATGACGTACTCGTGCGTGCCCAGTGCGATGTCATCGCGAATGCGAATGGCGGGAATCAGCACACCGGAATCGAGCGCCGCCTGCTTGCGCAGCATGCCGACGCGGGCGAGGAGGTCGCCCCCGGTGCCTTCTTCGGCGAGTGAGATCAGGCCGTACCCGAGCGCGAGCTCGATGGGGTCGAGCTGCAGGAGATCCTGCACCGGGCTGGCGGGGGGGAGGGGCTCCGGTGTGTGCACCGGCGAGCGCCGCAACGCTTCGGCGGCCTCGGTCGCCTGCCGGATCTCACCCATCCGTCCGACGCCGGCGAGTCCCGCCGCGAGCGCCATGAAGGGAATCATCGGGAGCCCAGGCAGCAGCCCGAAGATCGCGAGCGTTCCGCCGGCGATGTAGAGCGCCTTCGGCTGGCCACCGAGCTGCGTGGTCAGCACCGTGCCCATGCGCGTGCCCGTCGACGTATGTGTGACGAGCAGACCGGCGGCGGTGGAGATGATGAGCGCGGGGATCTGCGTGACGAGACCATCGCCAACGGTCAGCAAGGTGTACGTGGTGGCCGCATCTGCGAGCGACATATCGCGCTGGACCACCCCAATCACGATGCCACCGGCAATGTTGATGCCGGTGATGAGCAAACCCGCGATGGCATCGCCCTTGACGAACTTCGAGGCGCCATCCATCGCGCCGTAAAAGTCGGCATGTCGCGCAATCGTCGTCCGACGCTCGCGCGCCGTGGCTTCGTCAATCAGGCCGGCGCCGAGGTCAGCGTCGATCGCCATCTGCTTGCCGGGCATCGCATCGAGCGTGAAGCGCGCCGCGACTTCCGCCACGCGGGCTGCACCCTTGGTGATGACGATGAAGTTGATGCCGACCAGGATCAGGAAGATCACGAGTCCGACGACGTAGTTGCCACCAATGACGAACTCGCCGAACACCTTCACGACCTCGCCCGCATGCGCCTCGCCGAGGATGAGCCGCGTCGTACTGACATTCAGCGCGAGCCGGAACAGCGTCAGCACCAAGAGCATGGCGGGGAAGGAGCTGAACTCGAGCGGATCGGTGACGTAGAGCGAGACGAGCAGCACGACGAGCGCCGAACCGATCGACAGTGTCAGCAACAGGTCGAGCAGGAAGGGCGGCAGCGGAACGATCAGCAGCGCGATGATGGCGATGACGCCAATGGCGGTGCCGGCATCAGCGAGGCGCTGGCCGTTCGTCTGCTGGAGTTCGGCGGTGGCGCTCACGAAAGCTCCTCACGGGTCATGCGAGCGGCGCGACCATGCAACGCCTTCTGTCGGAAGACAAAGGCGAGGACTTCGGCCACCGCGGCGTAGAGGTCGGCGGGAATCATCATGCCGACGCGGCCGCCGGCGATGAGGGCAATCGCCAACGGCTTGTTCTCGATCACGGGCACGTTATGCGCCGCCGCGATCTCCTTGATGCGCTCGGCGACCTTGCGCTCACCCATCGCGAGGATGATCGGGGCCGGCGCGGCGAGCGGATCGTAGCGGAGCGCGATGGCGCGGTGGGTCGGGTTGATGATGATGACGTCAGCCTTCGGAACATCACGCAGCATCTGGCGGCGCAGGCGCGCGCGGCCAATGGAGCGCATGCGCGCCTTGACCATGGGATCGCCATCGGACTGCTTGGACTCCTGCTTCACTTCTTCCTTCGTCATCCGCATCTGCTGCAGATGCGTCCAGAGTTGCCAGCCGAAGTCGGCGGCGGCGAGCGCGAGGTAGGCAATACCGCCGATCAGGAAGAGACGTCCGCCATGGCGGCCGATCGCACTGAGCAGTTCGGCGGCGTCGCGCGAGCCGAGATCGATCAAGTCGGGCCACGCATCACGCATCACGACCCAGGCAACGCAGCTGATCAGTACGAGTTTGAGAATTGCCTTGAGGAGTTCGACGATCGCCCGGCTGCTCAAGAGGTTCTTGGCATTCGCGAGCGGGTTGATGCGCTCGAACTTCGGCGCCAGTGGGGTGAGCGTCCACGTGCCGCGCGCCTGCGCCGCCCCGGCGACGAGGGCGGCGGCGGCCGTCGCCATGCAGAGCAGTCCGACGACCGCGAGCGTCGTCCATCCGCTGTGGCTCAGCATCTGGAGATTCGCCGCGACATCGCCAGCCCCACCAATGCGCTCGAGCGATTCGCCGAAATAGCGAATCAGCCGGTCCCCAGCGCCCGGCGCGACCATGCGGAGCGTGGCGACCGAGCCCAGCATCAGCGCGGCCGTCGTGAGCTCCTGCGAACGCGCGATCCGTCCCTCATCTGCGGCCTCTTGAAGCCGCTTCTGAGTGGGATCCTCAGTTTTCTCCTGGTCGCTGTCTTCTGACATGGCGTTAGCGCGGCAGAAGGACGAAGCCTTCTGCGATGCGCGCCACGACGGCGCGATACGCGGTCGGCCAAGCAGCGAGTGTGCGTCCCATCGCCGGCAGAGCGGCCGCGAGGGCGAAGAGCCCGAGGGAGATCTGAATCGGGAACGAGACGCTGAGCAGGTTGAACTGCGGCGCCGCACGCGAGAGGATCGCCAGCGCGACGTTCGTCAGCAGTACCACGGCGATCACCGGCGCCGCGAAGCGGATGCCGAGGATGAACAGCGTGCTGCCGGACGCGACCAGCGCCTGGAGGCCGCCGGCGAGATCGCGCTCAGCTCCTGGTGGCATCGCGACGAAGCTCTCGGCGAGCGCCTCGAGCATGCCGTAATGCAGTCCGAGCGTGAGGAGCAGCGTCACGGCGAAGAGGCGGGTGAAGACGCCGAGGGACGGGAGTTGCGAGTTGTCCATCGGATCAAGGATCGCGGTGCCACTGAGGCCGATCTGCACGGCCATCAGGTCGCCAGCGGTCTCGGCCGCGCCGACAATCAGCGCCGCGCCGAGTCCGAGTGCGAGGCCCACCAGCACCTCACCAGCGATCGTCGTGGGAGTCAGCTGCGGGTTGTTCACGAGCGGCAGCACGGCGGGCTGCAACAGGATCGTCGTGAGCACGAGAATGGCGATCTTGACCAGGCGCGGCACGATCGTCGCGCTGAGCGCGGGGGCGAGGAGCAGCAGCCCCGTCACGCGCGCGGCGACGAGCACGAGCGTGGCGGGAGAATCCTCGGCGAAGAGGTCGAAGGCACCCACTTAGCTCACCATCGCTGGAATCGCGCTCAGGATCTCGCGCGCGTGGCGCGCCGCGGTCTGAATGAGCCACGGCAGCGCGATCAGAAACACGACCGCGACGGCGGCGAACTTGGGGACGAAGGCGAGGGTCTGTTCCTGGATCTGCGTCACCGCCTGGAGCACGCTGATGATCAAGCCCACAATCAGGGCCGTCAGGAGCATAGGGGACGCGAGCAGGAGGGCCATGAGCATCGCCCGGCGGGCGAGATCGACAATGATGACGTCTGACATCAGGCGAAGCTCCGGATCAGGCTCTGCGTCACGAGCGTCCAACCGTCGACGAGCACAAAGAGCAGCAACTTGAAGGGCAGGGAGATCATCGCGGGCGGCACCATCATCATGCCGACCGACATCAGCACCGCGGCGACGACGACGTCGATGACAATGAACGGCAGGAAGAGCGCGAAGCCGATCTGGAAGGCGACGCGCAGCTCCGAGGTGACGAAGGCCGAGGTGAGCACGACGAGCGGAATGTCCGCTTCGCTCTCGACGGGACCACGTCCGCTCAGCTCGAGGAAGTTCTCGAGGTCGGCGTCGCGGGTCTGCGCGAGCATGAACGTGCGGAACGGCTGTACACCGACCTTCATCATCTCGGCCTGCTCCATCGTGCCGTCCATCCACGGCGTGAGCGCGGTCCGATTGAGCTCCTCAAGGGTCGGGGCCATGACGAAGAGCGTCAACAACAGCGAGAGGCCGGCGACCAGCTGTGCTGGCGGTGCACTTTGCGCGCCGATCGCCTGTCGCAGGAAGTGCATCACGATCAGGATGCGCGTGAAGCCCGTCATCATGAGCACGAGCATCGGGAGCATCGTGAGCAGGCCCATCATCACGACGATGCCGACCGTACCGGAGAGGCGGAGTCCATCGGCGCCCTCGCGACCGACCTGCAGCTGCATCTGCGGTGCGAGGCGCGGGATCAGGCTGTCGAGTCGAGCGGTGGAGGTCGTCTGGGCTACAGCCGCGGCCGAACTCGCGGTGGCTCTCGCGGGGGCCGCCACGGTCGCTTGGGCCTGGGCCGTGCGCGGCGCGCTGGCGGCGGCCGCGCCAATCGCTACGAGGAGCGCGCCGACGCGGAACGCCTTGGCGGCCTGCTTGAGTGCGGACCCGAAGTTCGGTGTGCCCTCGACGGGCGGCGTGCCTGGTGCCGGGGTCAATGCGACGTTGTCGAGCTCGGTGAGCATGCGGACGCCACCAGCGCCCACCGAGACCGCGAAGACGCGTCCCTGCACCTGGACCACGGCGATCCCCTGACGCGGACCCAGCGGCAACCGGCGCAGGATCGACATGGTGATGGTCGCGCCGGGACCGCGCATGCCCGGTGCATAGCGACGCAGGGCCCACAGCGTGAGCACCAACGCGCCCAGTACCACCGAGAGCGCGCTGATGACACTCAACAGGCCGGGACCATTCACGCGGCGGACTCGGCCGAGGCCGACGCCGCGGGCGCGATGATGCGCGTGATGCGCACGCCGAAGTGCTCGTTCACCACCAGCACCTCGCCTTCGGCGAAGTGACGGTCGGCGACGTACACGTCGATCGGCTCACCCGCGAGTCGCTCGAGACGAATGACGGAACCACGGCCGAGCTTGAGGAGATCCTGAACCGACATGCGCGTGCGGCCGAGCTCGATGCTCACCGAAAGCGAAAGGTCCATGAGGGCAGAGAGCGGCACTTGCTCGTGGCCGGCGGAGGCGGTGGGCGCGGTCATAGTTCGGGGGTGAAGGCAGCGGGTGGATGCGCGGCGGACGAAGCGTCGCCGTGCGCGAGGGCGGCGGTGACCTGGATCGCGACGCGCTGGCCGATCCGGCCGGGCGATCCGATGAAGCGCGGACGACCGCCGATCATCACTTGAATCGGCGTGTCGGTAGAGATGCCGGTGGCGAGGACGCCGCCCTCGCCGACGTTCATCAGCTCGCGGAGCGTGACATCGAATGACGGCAACCGCGCCGAGACGTCGACGGGTACGTTCCGCAACGAGGCTTCGGTGATCTGGCGCGTGGCCTCACGTTCGGCGAGTGAGCCGGTCATCTGTTTGACGCGACGTCCATCGCCCTCGGCGAAGAACTTCTCGAGCACGCTGAGTGGGAGACAGATGATCATCAGCGAGCGAAGTCCCTCACCCGCGACCTCGATGTTCGCCACGAGCACTGGGTCCTCGCGGTTCCCCCCCTGCACCATCTCGGGGAAGGATTCGAACGAGGTCATCTCGAGCTGTAACGGCACGTGGTCCTGCCAGATCTCCATCAGCAGCGCGCTGACGCGTTCAATGAGCACCCGCACCGTCATGCGTTCGATCGGCGTGAGGCTGCGCTGCAGGGAGATCGGTTGTGCGTCGCCGCCAAAGAAGCGATCGACGACCAAGAACGCGAGTTCGTGGCCGATATCGATGACGCCCTGTTGTCCCTCGAAGTTCTTGATATCGAATCCGAACGCGGCACAGGGCGTCGACAGCGAGAGCGTGAACTCTCCGAAGCTGTACTGTTCGACGCTCTGCAGGCGGAGCTCGATCTGTCGACGCAGGCGGCTGAGCAGCCAGGCCTCCAGTGACTTCGCGAGGCGTTCGTACATCGCTTCGATGGTCCGGAGCCGGTCCTTGGAGATCCGGTGCGGACGACGGAAGTCATAGATGACGTGCTCGGGATCGCGATGTGCCACCGCCGGCGCGGCGGCGGCCGCGGCGCCGCGCCCGAGGAGCGCGTCGATCTCGTTCTGGGACAGGGTATCGGATGCCATGATCGCTTACTGGATCACGAACTGCGGAAAGAACACGCGGCGGACCTTGATGCCCGCGAGGAGCGAATCGAGCGCGGCCACGATCTCCGCGCGATAGCCTTCGCGCCGGGTGTAGTCGACAAGATCGTCAACCGTCTTCGTGCTCAGCACGCCGATCACGCGGTCCCGGATCTCCGTTTCGCGCAGCGCGAATTCCTCCGCGCTCATCGCCGGGTTGAACTCGAAGCCAACGCTCACCAGCAAGAAGCGCGTGCCGCGCGAGCCGGCGGGGTTCATCACGAGATTGCTGAGGACAATGGGTGCGGTGCTCGAGGCGGAGTCGGGCGTAGCCCCCTCGCCACCCTCCGCGCTATGTGCCGCGCTGTCCGCCGTGGCGGCGGCAGGGGCCGCCATCGCGGGACCGATCGCCACGACCCCCGCGCCGAGGCCGGCGAGTGAGCCAATCGCGACCGCCCCGATTACGAGCATGCGCTTGGGTTTGGCCGCAGGTGCGGCGGCGTTCTCCGTGGCGGGGGTCTCTTCGCTCATCGACTCGGGCTCCGTGCAAAGGGGATCAGTGACAGCTCCCTAAAAAGCACGGGCCGTGCCAGCCTGCTTAAAAGTCGTATCGCTTTATGCTGTAGGCACTTACAAATTCAATCGTTGTCCGGCACCGGCCATTCCACGGCACTTCGTGCCCACCGCTCGGGAGCGAACGGCACTTTTTGCCTCATTGCACAACGGGGACCGCGCTCCGATGAGCGCGGTCCCCGCCTACCCCCGCGATGCAGCATGCAATCCCTGAGGGACCGAGTGACGCGGCGCCCGGGGACGCCGCCTCACCGGTCGTTGCCAGAACTAACGCTTCAGATTCACCAGTTCGGCGAGCATTTCGTCTGACGTGGTGATGACCTTGCTGTTCGCTTGGAAGCCGCGCTGCGCGACGATCATCGAGGTGAACTCCTGCGCGAGGTCGACGTTCGACATCTC
>Ga0163144_10025082_pt1 | contig 11669 bp, 10 predicted proteins | sample OliLak19BULKMAT1_FD_123175 | JGI IMG/M metagenome (GOLD analysis project Ga0163144, IMG submission 123175) | Freshwater microbial mat bacterial communities from Lake Vanda, McMurdo Dry Valleys, Antarctica - Oligotrophic Lake LV.19.BULKMAT1 | ecosystem: Environmental > Aquatic > Freshwater >... | reverse complement strand
CCTCCTCCTGCCCTCCTCCTGCCGTCCTCCGGACCTCGTCCCGCCCGTCCACGCGCCCCTGTCCGTCCCCGCGGCGAACCGGCCCGACGAACGACGCTCGGGCGCACGCGCGAGCGACGTCCCGCGCCCCGACGACCGCGATTCGCTGGGGATCACGGGCCCGGCTGCGGGGCCGGCTGCGGCCCCTGCGGATCCGCAGGCCGCTCGACGGAGCGTCCGCCCGACGGCGAGCAGCACCGGCCGGCGCGACGACGACGAGGGCAGCCCCCGACCCCGGCGGGCGCGGTCGCTCCCCGCTCGCAAGTTCCGGTGACCGAGGTCAGGCCGTGAACGACGACCCGCATCCACAGGACCCCTTGGCGAGGGGGTTCTTGAATGCGAAGCCTGCGCCCATCATCGACTCCTGCCAGTCGACCTCCGTGCCGGTGATGAAGAGCGCGCTCTTCGGGTCGAGGAACACCTTCAAGCCCTGGCTCTCGAAGATCTTGTCAGCCGGGGCCGCCGCGGGCTCGAGGTTGATCGAGTACGACATCCCGGAGCACCCGCCGCCGACCACCTTCACGCGCAGGCCGGTGCCCTCGGGCGTGTTCTGGTCGGCCATCAGACTCCGGATCTTCTCGGCGGCCTTCTCGGTCAACTGAATCGGGGACGTCATCGTCGTCATGGGCAGTCGATCTCGCGGGACGCGAGGCCCGGCGGCATGCCGGGTCGTCGTCGGTCCCCGAGTATAGGGCAGCCCTCGGGCGCGTGACGTCCGGCGGGTGGGCGTCCGTATGCTGGCCGATTCCCCCGCTCCTGCCCCCGGAGCCCCCTGTCCTCCCCCCCCTGCGGCCGCGCCCGCGGGGCGTCCCCATGCCCGCCCCCCTCTACCTCGACCACCTCTCCACGACGCCGCTCGACCCGCGCGTGCGCGAGGCGATGGAGCCGTGGCTCGGCCCGCGGTTCGGGCACCCCGCGGCCCGCAGCCACGCGTACGGCTGGGAGGCCGAGGAGGCCGTCGAGACCGCACGGGCGCGCGTGGCCGACCTCGTCGGCGCGGACCCGCAGGAGATCGTGTTCACGTCGGGCGGGACGGAGGCCGACGGGTTGGCGCTCCAAGGCGCCTTCGAGGCCTATCCCGGGCGCGGCCGACACCTGGTCGTCGGCGCGGTGGAGCACCGGCCCGTCCGCGACACGGCACAGTTCCTCGCGGCACGGCGCGGCGCCGAGGTGACGACGGTCCCGTGCGACGGCCGGGGTCGGGTGACCGCGGCGGCGGTGGCTGCGGCCCTGCGGGACGACACGGTGCTCGTGGCGGTGCAGGCGGCGAACGCCGAGGTCGGCACGGTGCAGCCGACCGAGGCGATCGGCGCGGCGTGCGCGGCGCGCGGCGCGCTCTTCCACGTCGACGCGGCGCACGCGGCCGCGCACCTCGCGCTCGACGTGCGACGCGACGGCGTCCACCTGCTCTCGCTGACGGCGCACCGCATGGGCGGGCCGAAGGGCGCGGGCGCGCTCTACGTGCGACGGCGCGACCCGCGCGTACGGCTGGTGGCGGCGATGCACGGCGGCGGGCACGAGCGCGGGATGCGCGCGGGGACGGTGAACGTGCCCGCGGTCGTGGGCTTCGGCGCGGCGGCGGACCTCGTCCGCGCGGAGCGGGCGACCGAGGCGGCGCGCGTCGCGGGGTTGCGCGACCGGTTCGAGGCGGCGGTGCTCGGGCGTGTCCCGGGCGTCGTGCGGCACGGCGACCCCGGGGGCCGGTTGCCGGGCGTGAGCGCGCTCGCGTTCGACGGTGTCGAGGCGGAAGCGCTGCTCATGGGCATGCCCGACGTCGCGGCGGCGTCGGGCGCGGGGTGTTCGAGCGCGACGCTCGAGCCGTCGTACGTGCTCCGCGCCATGGGCGTCCCCGACCGCGTCGGGCACGGGACGGTGCGGTTCTCGCTCGGGCGCACGACGTCGTCGGACGACGTGGACCGCGCGGCCGCACGCGTGATCGAGACCGTGGAGCGGCTGCGCGCCCTCGGACGGTGACGCGAGGCCCGGCAACCGCCCTTGTCACGCCCCGGCGCCGACGGGATGATCGCGGGGATGCGCGTGTTCCGCCTCCGCTCGCTCGCCTTCGCCGCCGCGGCGCTCCTCGCGGCGTGCGGGGGCGAGGAGCGCGCGCCCGTGCCCGGGAAGGCGACGCGGACCGGTGGGGCACCCGCGGGGAACGCGGGCCGCGTGCGCATCGGGCCCTACCCGCGGTCGGAGTTCGTGATCGCACACGACGGCTTCCTGGCGGCGGACGAGCCGAGGTGCGTGCCGGCGACGGAGGCGCGGTTCCTGCGCGACGACGACGAGGTCTACGGGATCGTCGTGACGGGGAAGGCCCGCGCCTACGCCATCGCGATGCTCGCGTACCACCACGTCGTGAACGACGTGATGGCGGGCACGCCGGTGGCGGTGACGTATTGAGTGGTCTGCTCCTCCGGGGTCAGTTTCGACCCCACGCTCGACGGGACGCGCCTGACCTTCGGCTTCGAGGGCGTGTGGCAGGGCACCGCGATCCTCTACGACCGCGACACGGGGTCGCTCTGGATGCACTTCACGGGGGCGTGTTTCGACGGGCCCCGGGCCGGGCGGGCGTTGACGCCGCTCGCGACGGGCACGCACACGACGTGGGCGGGGTGGCGGCGCGACCACCCCGACACCGACGTGATGGCGCCCGACCCACGGTTCGCGCGGCGGTACTTCACGCGGGAGCAGGCGCAGAGCGGCAGTCCGTACCTCGCACCGCAGTTCGACGCGACGATCACCTCCCGCGACCCGCGGCTCGCGCTCGGCGACCTGCTCCTCGGGGTTCGGGTGGGGCCGGCGGCGCGGGCCTATCCGTTTGCCCGGCTGGCGGCGACGGACGGCGTCGTGGAGGAGCCGGTGGGCGGGGTGCCGGTGACGGTCTGGTACGAGGCCGGGTCGCGGACGGCGGTCGTCTTCGACGCCCGGCTCGAGGGGCGTGTGCACGCGTTCGAGCGACGCGACGGGGGCTTCTTCGACGGGTCGAGCGGGAGCCGTTTCGATTTGGAAGGGCGGTGCGTCGAGGGGTCGTTCGCCGGGCAGCGCCTGGAGCGCGTGCCGTCGATGACGGCCGAGTGGTACGGCTGGTTCGCGCACCACCCGGCGACGACGGTCTACGGGCCGTAGGCGGCGCGCCCACCCCCCTTCGCTTGCGCCGCGCCCGTCCCACGGCGAGCATGGGCGTGCGCCTCGGGGGCGTAACTCAGTCGGTAGAGTAGCGGCCTTTTAAGCCGTTCGTCGTGGGTTCGAGTCCCACCGCCCCCACCATGCGCGGCCTGGCGGGACGCCGGAGGTCCGGTGCGTTCCGATGCGTCGGAAGGGCGGCCTTGCGTCCCCGACTCGGAGGGGTCGGGGATGCAGGTGGACGAAGCCGAAGGCGCCTCGACGACGCTCGAACCGGCGAGCAGACGGGCAAGCCGCCCGAGGGTGGTCTTGGTCACCGCCCCCCGGAGGTCGAGCAGCGCGAGGTCGGTGTCGCACCGCTTCGTCATGTCGACGGTCAGACGGCGGGCAAAGGCCCGGGCGGCCTCCGGAGGTTCGCCCTTCACGCGTGCGCGACTCGCTTCGTTCGCCGCCCCCCTGCTTCGGGCTCTCCTCGAGACGGGGGACGGCTTCAACGTCGGGGACTTCCGCATCGCTCGGTGCTCCCCTGCCTGGACGCGAAGGGCGAGAGGGAGACGGTCGGATCGGATGCGGGCACCCCGGGGCTCGGCTCGGGGCGGCGCGCCTCAACTCGGCAACCCCCACAACACCCACGCCGCCCAGTAGTACGGGTGCTTCCACCTCGCTTGCGCGCGGACGAAGTCCTGAGCCTTCCTCAGGGCCTCGGCCGTGGGCAGCCCCGGACGCCCGTCCTTCGGGTTCCACAACTCGTAGAACTTCGTCATCAGCGCCCGCGTCGCCTCATCGTCGACCTTCCAAAGCGAACAGATCACCCGCGGTGAACCGGCGAACATGAAGGCGCGCGTGAGTCCCACGATCCCCTCGCCGTTCACGACCTTCCCCTTCCCGGTCTCACAGGCCGAAAGGACCACCAAGTCCGCGGGGATCTGCATGCGAAACACCTCGAGCGCGGTGAGGAATCCGTCGCCGTCGCGCGCGGCCGTCACGGCCAGCGACGAGTGGGCGGGATGTTGCGTATCCACGAGTCCGTGACAGGCGAGGTGGACCGCGCGCCAACGAGGCCGCCTCGAGAGCGCGTCGCGCAACCCCGCCTCGGTGGCCTCCTCCCCGAGCAGCGTCACCGTGCCCACCGACTCCGCCTCTTGGCGCGTGGCCGGCAACGGCGTCAACGAACCCGCCCCCCCCCTTCGTCGCGGACAGCGAGTCCTCGAGTCTCACGCGATAGGCGGGATCACCGAGCGCCAGGACGCCCGCGCCCCGCTTCGCGCCTTCGTCGAGGAGCAGCTGGTACGTCGTACCCGAGGGAACGGAGGACACCGCGACGTCGGACAACAGGGCGGCGAAGGGAAGGTAGGACAGGGCGCCCGAGGGCGAGACGAGCACGCGCCTCGTGGACGGCAGCAGCCGGAGCGGCTCGACCACGAGTGTTTCGAGCCTCGCGATCAGGTCGGTGGGATCGGCGGTCACGTCGCCGAGCGCGAGCGCCGCCACCGCGGCCTCGATCGCGACGCTCGCGCCCAGCAGGACGATGCGCGCGTCGGCCTTCGCGACGACGAGCGCGAACGCCTCGCCCTCGAGGATCGCGTACAGGAGCAGCATGTCTCCGTCGACGAGCGTCGCCTGCATCTCGGCGAGGGTCGCCGCCTTCGGATAGGCGAGCGCCGCCCCGGACTTCGCCAAGCGCTGGATGCGCGCGATCACGGCCGACACCCGCTCGCGGGCCGCGGCGAGCTCGACCTTCCGTGCCCGGAGGACGGCTAGATCGCCCGCACCTAGCGCCAGGCGCAGCGCCCTCGTCGCGGCCGCCTCGGTGATCTGCGCGTTCGTCTCCTCAACGCGCAGATCCTCCGGCACCATCGTAGACCAGAGCGTCTCGCGCGCGGCGAGCCCCTCGAGCAGCGCCCCGGCTCGTCCGCTCTCGAGGAAGAAGGCGAGCTCGGCGGCGTCGTGCGCCGCGACGGCGGCACGCGCCCCCGCGTCGAAGATGAACGTGAGCGACTCCCGCGCGCCCGCGCCCTCCTCGGCGCCGAGCCCGCGTGCGAGCGAGGACGCCACGCGCGCCGCCCGATGCTCGTACGCCAGCGCGCGCCTAGGAGCTCCGAGCCGAGCGTACACGACGCCGATGCGCCCCAACGTTCTTGCGAGGTCGGCCTTGTCGCCGAGCGCCTCCTGCGCCGTGATCGCGCGTTCGTAGCTCGCGAGCGCCGCCGCGGAGTCCCCGAGCGCGTCCTCCACGAGCGCGATGTTGGCGAGCGTTCGTGCCGCCCCGGTACTCTCCCCGATCGCCTCCTGGATCGCGAGCGCTTGCCGGAGCGTCTCGCGCGCCCGCGCGTGGTCCCCGAGCGCCTCCTCGACGAGGCCGATGTTGCCGAGCGTCCGTGCGGCCCCCGCCTTGTCTCCGATCGCCTCCTTCGCGGCGAGGGCCAAGCGGTAGGTCGCGAGCGCCTGGGCATGATCCTCGAGAGCCTCCTCCACGAGACCGATGTTGCCGAGCATCTTGGCCGTTCCCGCCTTGTCTCCGAGCGCTTCCATTCCCGAGAGCGCCAGGCGGTAGCTGGCAAGCGCCTTCCCGTGGTCCCCGAGCGCGAACCGCACCAGCCCCATGTTGCCCAACGTCGACGCGGCGCCGGCGCGGTCTCCAAGTGCCTCCTTCGCGGCGAGCGCGCGCTCATACGTCGAGAGCGCCTCCGCGTAGTCGCCCTGGCCGTAGTAGACCAGCCCGATGTTGCCGAGCGTCGTCGCCGCGGCCGCCACGTCCTTGAGCGTCTCCTGAACCGCGAGCGCGCGCTGGTACCTCGCGAGCGCCGCCGGATGGTCTCCGAGGAGGTCGAACACGGTCGCCAGATCCGACAGTGCGTGCGCCGCGGCCGCCCGGTCCCCGAGAGCCTCCTGCGCCGCGAGCGCACGCTCGAGCGTCTCCCGGGCGCGCGCAATGTCCCCGAGCGCCCGTTCGGCGTTGCCGACGTTGCGGAGGGTCTTCGCGGCGCCCGCCTTGTCGCCCAGCGCCTCGCGCGCGGCGAGCGCACGCTGCCCCGTCACGAGCGCCTTCGCGTAATCTCCCATCGCGAACTGCACGTTGCCGATGTTGCTGAGCGCGACCGCCGCTCCCGCCCGCTCGCCGAGCGCCTCCATGGCCGCGAGCGCACGCTCGAAGGTCGCGAGCGCTTCGCGCTGGTCACCCATGGACTGCACCGCCGCGCCGACGTTCAGGAGCATCCTCGCGGCGCCGGCGGGGTCCGACCTCCGTTCGCAGAGCGAGAGCCCCCGCTCGAAGGCGCTGCGCGCGACGGCGTACGCCGCGCCGCGCAGAGCGGCCTTGCCGGCCCCGTCGTACGCCCGCGCGGCGCGCGCCAACCACCCCATCCGCTCGGACGCCTCGGCCCCCACCAAGAACTCCATCACGGCCTCCTGGAAGCTCAAGGCGCCGAGAAGCGCCATGCCCCGCGCCATCCCGAGACGGACGCCGAGGACGTCTTCGACCGACGCCGACTCCCGTGCGCCAAGCGCTTCGAGGGCCTCGTTCGGCTTCTGCGCCTCGAGGCCCTCGTTCGCCGCCGCCAAGCGCGCGCGACGGGCGGCGTCGTCGGGCTTTCCTCGCCGCGACGAGACGTACGCGGGGAGTTTCTCCACGTCCAGTTTCTCCACGTTCACGCGCGGTGCGGCCTTCGCGAAGGCCTCCGCAACGTCCCGCTCGTTTCGGCGGATCAACTCGTCGGCGACGAGCCACGGATCGGGGTCGTCCTTCGCGGCGAGGGCCTGCAGCGCGGCGTCGCCCTTTGCCTGGACGGCGGCGATCGCGGCGTCGGCGGCCTGCTCGGGCGTGAGCGGCTTCCCGGCAGGCGCCGCGGGAGCAGGCGCGGGCGTCCCGGACGGGGGTTCGTTGGGCGGCTTCGGAGCCGCGGGAGACGGGGGATCCGCGAGGACCGAACTCCGGAGCATCAGCACCACCAGCAGCAGCAGCAGCAGCAGCAGGACGAGGCTCCACCGCATCGCGCGCCTCCGGTTCCAACCCTACGACGCGCCCGGAGGTGGCGCAAGGACCGCCATCGACGGGCCGGTCGCGCGGGCGATGGGATCCCGATCTCCGCGGTCCACCGGTGGGCCCTCAGCCGACCGCGCGGAGTGGGATGAACGTGCGGAGTTTCTCGGGCGCGGTCGCCGCCCCCCTTGAGAAGGGGGGAGGGCCGGGCCTCGCGCCATGGGGCCGGAAGAGGGGCATCGCTGGGATGCCCTGCGTTCCATGGAGGTCGGGGACGGAGACGGCTTCGGTCGAGGGGTCGAACGGGACGGGGCCGGGGCCCGAGACGCCCCTCCCCCGCCCGGACGTCCCGTGGCCGAGATCGACCGCCAGCACGTGCGGACGCGCACGAGCGCCGCAGTCTCGGGGCGCGCCACGTCGGCCTGTGGACGAGCACCGCCGCCCCCACCTGACCGCGCGCCGACGATCGCCGATCCTTCGATCGCGCGAACGGCGCGATCCCTGCGGCCTGCGCGACCCGCGGCCGCATCGGCGCATCGGCGTGTCGGCGCGTCGCCCCGCGGCGAGACACCGAGGCGCCCCTCCGTTCAGACGTCGCCCGCCGTCTTGCAGACGTCGGCGTATGCGTCCCCGCCCCTCCGCCACGCCGCCTTCATCGTCTCCACGGTCGCGAAGGCCTGGAGCGCCTTCTTCGAGAGTTTCTGCTTCTTCGCGTCCTTCTGCCACGCCTCGAGCTGGTCGCGCATCGCGCGGTCCTGCGCACGAGTCGAGAGGAAACCGTGTTCGATCGCGTCGAGGCCCGCGTCGAACGCCGCCCCCACGTCGGGCGAGCCCTTGCGCGACGCGGCCCACCACCGCTCGTAGGCAGCGTGCCCCTTCTCCTCGTGCCCCTTTCGAACGTCCGCCCACGTCGCCCCGAATTCGTCGGACGCGGGGACGCCCGCGAATTGACGCAGGAACACGGGCAGATGCGCCGCCCAACCCTTCCCGTCGAGCGGCGCGCCAGGCTTCACGCCGGTCAGCGCCTCGACATGTTTCCTCGCGAGCGCCTCCACGACCGCCACGGCCTTCGCCGCCCGCGCCCGCGTCGCGTCCGTGGCGAAGTCGCACCCGCCGACGCGTTTCGCGAGGGCGTACAGGGCGGCCCAGTCGTGTTCGACGCGGTCCTTCACGTCCGCGAGCACGTCGAGGCACGCCGCGAGCCGGTCGGCGTCGCCGGTCGTCATCCCCTCGGCCCACGCGAGTTCCTGCGACGTGTGCGGCGTCCCCCCCGCGCTGTTGTGCTCGGCGGGCCAGTGGTTCCAGCCCTCGAGCGGGTACAGGCGGACCGTCGGGTACCCCGCCCGGCGCAGCGCCTCGTAGGCGCCCGCGCTCTGGACGTACGGCACGACGGGGTCCTGCGTACCGTGCATGAGGACGATGGCCTGGCCGTGTCCGTCCTTGCCGACGTTCGTCCCGTTCCACATCCCGCTCGCGTGCGCGACGACACCCTGGACGTCGGACGGGAACTCGCCGGCGTGATGGAGCGAGAAGAACGAGCCCTGGCTGTGACCGTACAAGAACGTCGCGCGGACCTTGACGGGCTTCTTCACCTCCTCGAGGAACGCGTGGAATCGCTTCGCGTCCTTGGCCGCGCCCATGAACTCGCCGTTGCCGCTCGTGCCGTCGGGCGAGAGGACGAGGTCGTCGGGACGGAAGGTCGCCTTGTCGTGGTTCGCGAAGCCCCACCGGCGGTCGAGACCCGAGCCGTGGAGGATCACGGTCAAGCCGCAGCCCTTCGCCGCGTCGTAGCGCCTCGGGGCCCGCCCGAGGAACAGGAGACCGTCGGCGGACTTTCCCTCGGACACCACGCCGCCGCCGGCCTTCGCGTCGAGCGCCTTCCTCGGCGGCGCGTCTTCCGCGGTCGCCGAGCGCCCCGCGGCGGCCGTGCCCCCGAGCGTGAAGAGCAACGCGATCACGAGGGTCCGCATGCGAGTCTCCCGCGCGTTCCGGAACGTTTCCAGGCCCCGACATCTTCCGCCGGAGGCGAGGACGGCGGCGCGCCGGACGCCGATCGGGAACGTCCGGGCCATGGGCCGAGGATACCGTCGGTCGCGATCCAGTGCGGGCCCGGGCGGACGCCGCCCGGCCCGCGTAGGATGCCGCCATGCCCTTCGCTGCCGCGCTACAGACGGAGCCCAGGTTCGGGGAGGTCGAACCCAACCTCGCCGACGCGGAGACCCGGCTCGGCGACCTCGCGCCCGACTTGCTCGTCTTGTCGGAGTTGTTCTCGTCGGGCTACGCGTTCCGCGACCGCGCCGAGGCGCGCGGCGTCGCGGAGACGTTCCCCGACGGCGGCCCCACGCTGCGCTTCCTCGCGCGGACGAGCGCGCGCACGGGCGGCGTCGTCGTCGGCGGGTACGTCGAGCGGGACGGGGACCGGATCTACAACGCAGCGGCCGTCTTCACGGCCGGGGTTTCCCGCGTCTCCTACCGCAAGGTGCACCTCTTCGGGTTCGAGGACGAGGTCTTCGACGCGGGCCCCGGCCCGTTCCCGGTCGTCGAGCACCGCGGGCTGCGCGTGGGCGTGATGATCTGCTTCGACTGGCGCTTCCCGGAGGCGGCGCGCACGCTGGCCCTCGCCGGCGCCGACGTGCTGGCGCACCCGAGCAACCTCGTCACGGCGCTGTGTCCCGCGGCGATGGTGACGCGCGCGGTCGAGAACGGCGTGTATGCGGTGACGGCCGGCCGCACGGGCGTCGAGCACCGCCCGCCGCGTCCGTCGCTCGCGTTCCAGGGCGGCAGCCAGATCGTGGGCCCGCGCGGCGAGGTCCTCGCGCGCGCGCCCGACGACCGCCCGGCGCTCGTACGCGCCGAGCTCGACCCCGCGCGCGCCCGCGACAAGCGACTCACGTACGGCAACGACCTCTTCGGCGCGCGCCGGCCCGACGTCTACCGCCTTTGACCGGCCGGGCCTCGCGTCCCGTCAGGGCGGGCGAAGCCCAGGTCGTCCGACACAAACATCCCGAGGTCCCGCTCTCGGAGGATACACGCACGGAAGGTGGCTTCGGGGTCGAGGGTCCACCTCGCGGCGAGCACGGCCTTCGTCGCGGCGTTCGCCGACTCGATCTTCGGCGGGCTCCAGCGCTCGAGGAGCGCGTCGTTGCCGATCCAGCGCAGGAGATCGGGCTTCGGAGCGCCGACGCGCCGCAACGCGAGCAGGAACGGGCGGTCGAAGACCAGCTCCGGGTGGAGCCCCACGCGGTGGAGGACGACCGACTCCCCCGTCAGCGAGGCCCCGCGTTCGGAGCGCGCGAAGCGGATCCTCTCCTCGAAGCGCTCCAGACGGATGTCCGGGACGCCTTCCAGCGGACCGCCCTCGAGGGACGCGAAGCGGGCCGCGAGATCGAGTCGTACCGTCGGGACCACGAGCAACGATCCCGCGTCCACCACGTCCGGCGTCCACGTGCGGAGGAAGCCGTCGACGACGTTCCACGTCGCCTCGCGGGTCGCTTCGGGCGGGACCGCCGCGAACACGATCCGTTCGTCGGCGTCGCGCGGCGTGAACTCGACGACCGGCGGGGGCGGGAGTTGCCCGGACGTCGCCCCCTTCGGGACGTAGGCGCGGACCTGGTCGGCGACCTTCGTCGCCTCGGGGCCCGACTCGTAGGCCCGGATCCCCCATGCTCGAACGACCGCCCTCCCGCAAACGCGATCGCATGCGGGTGGACCGTGAAGGGTCGCGTGAAAGGGAGGTCCTTCGCGAACGCGGCGGCCCCCACGACGTCGCCGGACGCCACGCGGGAGAGAGGGTTCCGGGCGGCCGGGCCGAACGCTCGCCGCCACGCCTCACCCGCACGCTCGACGACTCCGTCGGCGCCCCCCCCCCGACGACCGCGAGCGCAGCGGGATTCACGCTGGCCGACGGGTACGACCGGCGGTTCAACCGGGCGACGTCGGCGGCGAATGTCGGCGGCGAATGTCGGCTGCGAATGTCGGCTGCGAATGTCGGCTGCGAATGTCGGCGGGAGGAACGTCGGGGCAGGCCCGCAGAGCTTCGCCGCGACGAGCGCGTCCACGGCCGCATCCCACGCGCATTGCGACGTGACGCACCAGCGCGTGTTCCGCCCGGCCACAAGGGGCGCGTCGGGGTGTGCGACGACGTCGGTCGCGCCGCCCGGCGGCTCGGGGGCCGCCCGCGACGGCGAAGGCGAAGGCGCCGCCCCGAGCCACGGCATGGCCGCAAGGGTCGCCGCTCGCCGCCCCGACCGGGTTCCCGGATGGGATCTGCGCACGGCCACCTCCGGCGCCCCATCGTACGCTCCGAAGCGTCGGGAAGGCGGGCCCCGGGCTCCCGGGACGCGAGGCCCGGTCGTCGCCCGCGCCGAGGCAGGTGCCCGCGCCGAGGCAGGGGCCCGCGCCGCAGACCGTCCGGCGCTACGTTGGTCGCTCCTACGATGGTCGCTCCTACGATGGTCGCTCCTACGATGGTCGCTCCTACGATGGTCGCTCCTACGATGGTCGCTCCTACGATGGTCGCTCCTACGAT
>Ga0163144_10025080_pt1 | contig 11670 bp, 14 predicted proteins | sample OliLak19BULKMAT1_FD_123175 | JGI IMG/M metagenome (GOLD analysis project Ga0163144, IMG submission 123175) | Freshwater microbial mat bacterial communities from Lake Vanda, McMurdo Dry Valleys, Antarctica - Oligotrophic Lake LV.19.BULKMAT1 | ecosystem: Environmental > Aquatic > Freshwater >... | reverse complement strand
ATATATTAAAAAATTTTTATGATAATAAAGATGAATGAGCAAATGCAACAGTTATACATAATCCAATTAAACATTTTAAAGTTGATGAAAAACATAGTAAAAAATTAGATGCATTGTATTTTAATACTAAAAAAAATGTTGGTGAAGATAAATCTGAATTTTTGGATAAAATTATACTTGAACTTATAAATCTAGCAGCTAAAAATGAATATAAACATTATACTTATTTAAATATGCCTAAACATGACTTAGCACGTTTAAGAGTACCTAATAATTTTACTAATACTGATATTTATGCATCCATACGTAAAGTAGAATATATGAAACAGCATGGAATAGAGCCAACGTTTGCCAATTACATTTTGGCTAGTGCCTTGGGAGTATTCAAAGATAAATAAAAATAATAAAAAAAATTATAAATTAAATATGTTAAACAATATTATCACATATATTATAACAAATTGTATAGATTTTTACATTAGATTTATTAGTTTAAGTTTTTTTAAATTTTCTTTATTTCTTATTTATAATAAATTTATCTTATTATTTTTATTTATTACTTATATATTTATAATCTTTGATTCAAGATTTAGATTAAAAAATAAAATATTCATCTTAATATTATTCATTTTATTAATAATATTATTAAAAATGTATGATTATATGGATTTAAATTTATTTATAAAAGAACTATATTGATATGGATTAGCACTAAATACAAGTTTTATTATACACGCATGTTGACTTCATTGAATTTATAGTTTTTTTTGAAAAAGGAGAAAAGAAACAATATGTTGAATAATATCAAGAATAGCATTTATATGCAGCTTAAGTTTTCTAGTAATATTGATAAATAGCATATATATATTAATCCATGATAATTTTGGGGAAAGTAAAAGACCATTTTTTGAAAAACATGAATATATATTTTATTTATTTATATTATTTTGTAATTTTATCTACACAATAGTAATAATACTTAGATTTTTTATGGGAATTTTTGCTAGCTATTCTGGTATAATAATGGGCATTAAAAAAATTACTAGTTTTGACCGTAAAGGATTTATAATATTCATTTTTTATTTTATCTTTAGCTGTATAATGTCCTATTGAGTTTTAGGCATAAGTAGAATAATGTTTAATTGATTATTTATATTTATGTTTAAATTTATAGAAATGTTTATAAATTATTATAAACATTTTAAAGATATTCATCCAGATATAATGAATAAATTTAGTGTAATATTATTATTTTTTATAATAACAGATTTTAGAAATATGATTAGTGATTTAGAATTAAATCAATATAAAAGTTGAGATGTATATGATTGACAAAATCTAAATACTAGTATTTTAATATATAAAGGTAATTATATTCATCCACAAAATTATTATCTATTTATACTTGATAATTTAAAAAATTATCAATATATAAGTTTTGTATGAGAAGAATGTTTATTAAATAATAAAATTTGAATTAGATTAGCAAAAAATAAAACAGAAAATTTTTATTATCTTGAAGATATAAATGATACTATTAAATTTTATGAATTGTTAAAAAAATTAGAACTATCTTTTAATTTAACAAAAGAAGAGATAGAGGAATTAGAATTTGAATATAAGCAAAAAAAAGATGGACTTGTTAATTTAAAAGTTTATTAATTTAAAGTTTATTTTATAGAAAAAAAAGAATTTATGTAATTAGGATAGTTGGTATATTTAATCCTCCTAACCCCTTTGGCAGATAATATTAAGTTATAAATAAGTAAAAAATTGGGGTATTATTTATATAGTTTTTTAATAAAAATTATTTTAATATATATGTGCTTTTATATAATAAAGGATTAAATAAAATAAAAAATGGAAAATTTGGAAAATATAATAAATAATAATAATAATAAATATTTTAATGAAAAAATACATATACAAAGTTTAAAAATTTTTGTAGAAAATTGAAATAATATAAAAAAGGAAAATAAATTAATTGATTGAGATTTATATATAAAAATAAATGATAATATAGATGATTTTGAATAAATATGAATCTTTAGTTTATTTATATAATAGATTAACTAAAGAATTAATATTTATTAATTTAAGAGATTTAAATTATAAAAATTTAGAAAATAAAGAAAACTTAAATAATGAAGAAATTATAGAAGAAATTTTGGAAAATTTAAATAATGAATTTAAATATAATAAATAATTTATTTAATGTAAAAACAGATCAACTTAGCTTATTTATTATATCTTATAAGGAAAAGAATAATGAGGAAAATTTTACAGAAATTTTAGGTAAGGCTAATAAAAATAATTATAATTATAATTGATTTTATATAAATAAACAATTATTATTAAAATATAATAATAAAAATAATATAGTAAGCGTAGATTTAAGTTATTTCAACGCTATATGAGAATTATCAGAAGAAAATACAAATGAGGAGGATGTTAATAGATGAAGAAATATAATTAAAAAGGATCTTTATTACTTTAGTAAATATCTAGATATCTATATAAATAATAATAAAATCTCTGAGGTATTAGGGGAATTAATACAAAATTTAAAAAAAAAAGAAACTATATCTAAAGATGAATATTCTATTATTTTAGCATTTGAAGAAAGATATAAAGATTATTTTGATCAAAAGTGTACAAAAATAAGAGAGCTTCTAAAAAAATGAATAAAAACATTTTAAAAAATAATAATAAACAATTAAATTAATTTAATAGAAAAATAAATAATGTTATAGGTGAAAATAAAAATTATAAATATATAAAGAAATTAAAGAATATTTAAATATTCTTTAATTTCTTTATATATTTATAATTTTTATTAATTTAATTAATTTATAGACTAATATCTAAAATTATATACAAAGATTTATAATAACTAAGGTTTATAATTAAACTCAATCAAAAAATAGTAATAATTTATTTCTTAAAATAAAACATTATTATTTAACCTTAAAAAAAAATAAAAAAAATAATTGTTTAAAAACAAATATGTCTAACACAAGAAAACACTTATTTCATATTTTAAAAGTAAGTCCTTGACCATTATTTTCTGCTTTAGGAGTATTATTTTTTGTATCTGGTTTAACATTTTATATGCATAATATAAAAAACGGAATAATTATACTATTAGTAGGTTTAATTATTGTTAGTTGAACAGCAACAAGTTGAGTTTTAGATGTTATAGATGAAGCTACTTATACTGGTGACCATTCTATAGCAGTACAAATGGGTATTACTTCCGGTTTTATATTATTTATAGTTTCAGAAATTATGTTATTTTTTGGGTTTTTTTGAGCTTTTTTCCATAGCTCTTTAAGTCCATCAATATTAATTGGAGCTGAATTCCCACCTATAGGTATTACTGTTATACCTGTATATATGTTTCCTTTATATAATACTTGTTTATTATTATTATCTGGGGTTACTGTTACTTGATTACATAAAGCTATAATATTAGGTAGTTATAAAGAATCAATAGATTCCTTTTTTTTAACTATATTTTTAGGATTATGTTTTTTTGTTCTACAAATGTTTGAATATTATGAATCACCTTTTAGTTTTAATAATAGTGTATATGGTTGTGTTTTTTTTATGTTAACTGGATTACATGGTTTTCATGTATTTGTTGGTATAGTATGCTTATTTTTATCATTTTTAAGACTTATAAAAAATCACTTCACTACTAAACATCATAATGGTTTAATTTTTGCAATATGATATTGACATTTTGTTGATGTAGTATGATTATTTTTATTTATCACAGTATATTGTTGAGGTAGTAATATTATTTCTTAATGAAAACAATTAAAGATATAAGTTGTATTATAATAATTTCTTATATATATTGATATATATATACTTTAGGTATATTTTTATACGGTAGTGTTTTTTTTGCTTTTTCCCCAGAATTTATATTTATTTATGGGTTTATAAGCATATTTATATATGGATTGTTTAAAAAAATGAATGGCTTTGATTGCATTGTAAGTTATAGTATAATTTTATACATGATTATTAAACAATATATAAAAGTTATAGAAGAAAATATTTTTTTTAATAATGAGCATTGATATATTAGTAATTTATCAATTAATATTAAAATTTTATTATTTTTAAGTGTTTTTATAATATTATTATTTATGGTTTTACTAGAAGATAAAAATAGTGAAATTTTTTTAAATTTTGAATTATTAATGTTAATATTGTTATGTATGTTTGGTATTCTAATAATTATATCGAGTAATAATTTGTTTATATTATATTTAGGCATAGAACTTCAAAGTTTATCTATATATATATTATGTTGTTTAAAAAGATATTCTAATAAATCTTTAGAATGTGGTTTAAAATATTTTATTTTTGGCTCTTATGCATCTCTAATTTTATTATTAGGTATATCATTTATATATTTAATTTTTGGTACTTTAAACTTTAACGAAATAAATTTATTAATAAATACTTTTAATTATGATAATAATTTATTGCTTCATTTAGGATTAATTTGTATTTTGCTTGGTTTTTTTTTTAAATTAGCTATAGCTCCTTTTCATTGATGATTACCTGATATCTTTGAAGGGTCTGCAGATAATATTACTTTCTTTCTAGCAATAATACCTAAATTACCTCTCTTTTTTATATTATACAGATTAAATTTATTAATTTTTTCTAATTTTATATTTTATTCTTATTTTTTTATTTTTTGTGGTATTTTGTCTATAAGTATAGGGGTTATATTAGCTTTATATGTAGTTAAACTAAAAAAATTATTAGCATACAGTTCTATAGTACATATGGGGTATATGTTAATAGCACTGAGTTTAAATTTAAAAATATCTGCAGCAATATCTTTTTATTATTTTCTTATATATATAGTAGCTACAATAAATATATTTAGCATATATTTATTAATAAAAAATACTCATGTAATTGTTTCAGGTAATATTACTGACTTAGCATACTTAAAAAATAGTAATAAATTTTTATCCATAATAACTATAATATCTTTATTCTCTTTAGCAGGTATACCTCCTTTTATGGGGTTCTATGGTAAATTATTAATTTTCAATTTCTTAATATTTACAGGTAATTATATTATTTGTTTTGTTTTATTATTATTAAGTATTGCTAGTTGTATATATTATATAAGATTAATAAGATTTATATATTTTGATGATAAATCGGAAGAACCAATATCTTTCCAAAAAAGAAAAACTGTATATGTATACATTTTAATAAATATAATTTTTTTTATTAATCTCACATTCTTATTTTTTCAAGAACCAATATTATTATATATAATAAGTTTGTTAAGCTAACAAATTAGTCAAAAAATGATAACTCTATTTTTAAATAAAAGTAAACAAAAACAAAAAATTATTAGATTAAAAAAAAAAGGTATAATAAAATATCCTTTATATGATATCATAGTTACTTATAAAAACTTAAAAAATAAAGGCAGAGCTATAGAAAAAATAGGTTTTTTTAATCCACAAAATAATGTAAAGTTCTTTTCTATAAATAATTATAGATTAAGTTTTTGATTATTAAAAGGAGTTATAATTAATTATACAATTAAAAAATATTTAGTAAAATTTTTTGTAAATTAATGAATTATTTTTTAACAAACTTAAATAATCAAAAAAAAAAATCAGAGATAATTAGTTATAAAAAAAAATTTATAAATAATAATTATTTATTAGGTAAAAATATAAATAAAGGAGATATAATAACAATTAATTTTTGAATAAAATCATATAGTTACAGTTTTGAAGGCTTATGTTTAGGCGTAAGAAAAAAAAATTTCAATAATCATAATTCTACTTTAATTATAAGAAATATATTTTATAATATAGGTATAGAATTAATTATATCCTATTATAATTACAGGCTTTTTTGTAATATATTAATGTCAGATTATAAAAGAAAAAAATACAATTATAAATCATCAAAGTTGTATTTTTTATGTTATAAGAAAAATCAAGCTACTAAAATCTAAAAAAAAAAATTAAAAAAAAATGATAATTTCCTATATAAAATTAATTATTATAACTTTAAAATTATTTATTATATTTTTTTTATTAAGTATAGATAATGATTTTTTTAAATTTTTACCTATTATACTATCTTTAATTTTATCAATAGCTTTTCTTACATTATTGGAAAGAAAAGTTTTAGCTGGAATGCAAAGAAGACGTGGTCCTAATGTTGTTGGTATATATGGGTTATTACAAGCTTTTGCGGATGGAGTTAAATTAATATTAAAGGAAACAATAATACCTTCATCAGCAAATATTATTATATTTATTTTTTCCCCTATATTAATATTTAGTTTAAGTTTATATGGATGAGCTATAATTCCTTTTATGAAAAACGTGGTTATAGCTGATTTAGAATTGGGTTTACTTATTTTATTAGCTATATCTTCTTTAAGTGTTTATGGTGTAATTATGAGTGGATGAAGCTCTAATTCTAAATATGCTTTATTAGGTGCTTTAAGATCATCAGCTCAAATGATTAGTTATGAAGTTAGTTTAGGTTTATTAATAATGCCAGTATTAGCTTTATCTAGTAGCTTAAACTTAACAGCTATAGTAATTGCTCAAAAAGAATTATTTAATTGTTGACCTTTTTTTAGTTCGTTTGTTATTTTTTTCATTTGTATATTAGCTGAAACTAATAGATTACCTTTTGATTTACCTGAAGCAGAAAGTGAATTAGTGTCAGGTTATAATGTTGAATATTCTGCTCTAACTTTTGCTTTATTTTTTTTAGCTGAGTATAGTTATATGATACTAATGTCAACCCTATTAGTAATACTATTTTTAGGGGGATGATTACCACTAATTAATTATAAAATTTTTTTAATAATTCCTGGATGAATTTGATTTTTTTTAAAAATAATATTTATATTATTTGGATTTATTTGAGTTAGAGCAACACTTCCAAGATATAGATATGATCAACTAATGACTTTAGGGTGAAAGGTTATGTTACCTTTATCTTTAGGGTTATTATTTTTTTATTTAAGCATTATTTTAATATTTAAATAAAATATTAAAAATAAAATGATATATTTCATCTTATTTTTTTATACATGAATTTTTGGGTTTATGTTATATAATAATTATAACTTTTTAAGAATTTTAGGTTATTTTTATTTTTTTAATTTTTTTTTGATTTGTTTATATTTAATAATAATGCTAAATAAATCAATTCTTTGATATCAAGTTATTTTAAAATTTTATACAATTAAATTTATAAATATATCATATATTATAGGTTTAGATGGTATATCTATATCTTTTATATTATTATGTTCTTTTATAATATTATTTTGTTTTTTATTATATTGATACTTAAATTATCAATATAATAATTATTCAATTTTGTTATATTTTTCATTATGAATATTAATAAATATTTTTGCTTCTTTAGATTTATTTATGTTTTATATTTTTTTTGAAGGTATAGTAATACCTATGTTTTTGTTAATAGGTATTTGAGGTAGTAGAAAAAGAAAAATTTATGCATCTTATCAATTTTTTATATATACTTTATTTGGTTCTATTTTTGTTCTAATAGTTATAATGAGTTTATATTTTAATAAAGGTACATCTTCTTTTGATTATATTTTAAATATTTTTATTTTTAATAATAGACAAATAATATTGTTAATGTTTTTATTTATAGGGTTTGGGGTAAAAGTACCTATAATGCCTTTACATGTTTGACTTCCTGAAGCTCATGTAGAAGCACCAACGCCAGGATCTATTATTTTAGCCAGTATATTACTAAAATTAGGTTCATATGCAATGATAAGACTTTTATTAGTTTTATTTTTTAATATTTCAACAGATATAATTTTTTTTATATTAATATTATCTCTATTTAGTTTTAGTTATGCTTCTATGACAGCTCTAAGCCAAATTGATATAAAAAAAATTATAGCATATAGTTCTGTAGCTCATATGAATTTTTCTTTATTAGGATTATTTAGTAATAGCTTTTTAGGTTTATCGGGTGTTTATTTTTTAATGTTTGGACATGCTATTACATCAGGAGCTCTTTTTTTAAGTATAGGTATATTATATGACCGCTATAAATCTAGAATAATATTTTATTATAATAGTTTAGTACTATTTATGCCTATTTTTAGTATAATAATGTTTATATTAATATTATCTAATTTTGGCTTTCCAGGTACAATTAATTTTGTGGGAGAATTTTTTATCTTAGTAGGTGCTTATACATATTCTAATGTAATTATATTTTTATCTACTTTTGGTATGATTTTAACATTAATATACTCATTAAGTTTATTTGGGAAGATATTCTTTGGTAAATTGGATATAAATTTTATTAGATTTTATGCTGAAATAAATCGATTAGAATTTTATTGTGTTATTATATTTTTTATTTTAGTTTTAATTTTTGGATTATTACCATATTTAATTTTTAATGTTAATTTTAGTTTATATGAAATAAATATAAGTAAATTAATCTAAATAAATGTTGAATAATATTATAAATTTTTCTATAAAACTTATATCATTTTTTATGTTGCCATTTATTATATTATATTTAATATATATAATAATGACATCATTTCATAAGCTAAGCTTCTTACAATTAAGTTTTTTATTATTAAGATTAATAGTGTCATCATCAATATATTTTTATATAATATACATTAATATAATTAAATATTATTGACCGGAAAAAAATTGATTTGATAAATTATTGAATGATAATTTAGTATTGTTATCTAAAATATATAAAGTACAAGCTAGCTTAAAAAATGATATAGAAATAATAAATAATCATTTCTACCCAGATTTTATAAAAAAAAGAATTATCAATATAAAAAAAATACAATTCATACTAAGTTTTATAATAGTAATATTATTTATACTAAATTTTTTTTTTAATAATCATTATTTTAGCTTTTTATTAAATCTAAATTTTATACTATTTAGTTTTTTAATAATTTATAAAATGTTTATTGATTGAAAATATAAATTTTCAATAATTCATGTTTTTGGTGTTATGGATTGATGACACGCTTTTTGAGGTACTGGTATATCTTCTGAATTACCTAAACCACCTACAGCAGAAACAAATAGTGCTATTATAAATAGTCCCAAAGTTGATGCTATTTTTTTAAGAAATCTAGGAATAAATAAACCTAAAACAGTAATGATTGTTCAAAAATTTGTTTTTGTTGGTCATGGTGTTATAACAGCTTTATTTTGTACAGCTGGGATTTGTTGAGTACAACAAAGTTATTTTGTAAATAAACCTACCTTATGTGAACATACGGGTAATTGAATAGAAGAAAAACTAGATATTAAACATCCTAATATAGATAATAAATTAAATGAAGAATTAAACAAATCAAAAAAAACTATTATTGAGTTAGAAAGAAAATTAGAAGAATTAAAAAAAGATGAATAAATTAAAGTATAAAAAATGATAAATAATATTATAAATTTTTTATATATAAATAAATATTTTTTTATATTTATGTTATTTGTTTATTTTGGTATTTGCTTAGATAATAGATTTAAAACTAAAAATAAAATTTTAATTTTAGTTTTTTTTATAGTAAATGTAATAATGTTTATAGTATTTAAAGGTATAAATACATTATTAATAAAAGATATTTTTTGATTTAGTTTAGTATTAAATAGTTCTTTTATATTTCATACTTTAATATGTGATTGATTATATAGATTATTTATTTTTTTAAATTGAGATTATGGATGTTTTATAATAACTAGAATATAGTTTAGTTTATCATTAAGTGTTATTTTATATTTATCTGATTTATTTGTTTTAAATCAATATGAACATTTTATTAAATATAAACTTATTAGAAGAAATAAATATATATATTTATTTCTTAAAAAATATAATCGTTATTGCTGGGTTGTTTTTACGTTATTTAATTGAATAATTATTTATTTTATTAACATGTTTACTAATTATAATCTATTTATTTTAGGTAAACTAAACATAAAAGTAAACCTAAAGATAATTTTTATAAACCTAATCTTTTTTATAAGTACTTTATTTATAGCTATATATCTACTTAAAATACCAAGATTATATGTTATTTGAAGCTTATTTATATATTTTGCTGGTATTATGGAACAAGATGTTAGGAGAAATAAATTAATTTTAGAAAAAACTTATGATACAATTAATACTAAAGGTTTTACTTATTTATTTATTTTATTTACAAGTTTAATATATGAAAGAATAAGAAATATAAGAGAACATCCAATAAAAAATCCATATAAATATTATAAAAAAAATGTAATAATTATGCTTATAGTTAGATCTTATTTTAATAGATTTATTAGTGTATATAATTGCTTAGATAAAGATTATATAGATTTAATAATAGAAAAGGATATTCTGGAAAATTTTAACTTAGACGAAACCGAAATAAATGAGTTAAACTTAAAAATAAATTTAACTTTTTATTAAATAATTGAAAATCACATAGAGCTCCATTACATTTGAAAAATAACCAAAACCCTGAATTAGTGGTCATCCAGTTAACATATTTGGTAAAACAAAATATAATAATGAAATTTTTATAATACTACAACCAATAAGTCATAGAATAAGTGATAAACAAAGTAGTATTCCTATAATAAAAGTTATAGATAAAAAAAATAAATTAGATTTTGATATATCTGGGACTTTTATTGCAATAGAAGAAAAGTCTTTTGGTAAATATATTTATGCACTAGAAGCATTAAATTCTTTAGAACAAGAAAATAAATTATTAACCATTGCTGAAAATTTACATAAAATAAAATACGGCACACCTATTATGTTTTTTGAAAATAAAACTTGATCTAAAGTAAATTCTATAAAAATGAATAAAATAGAAATTTTTTATTCAATTGGATTATGTTTATTTAAGCACAGGAAGATTTTATGACAAAAATAGTAATACTTGAATTGAGGCTTATTGATTAACTGATAAAAATGCTTGTCATAAAGGTCATTTAATAAAAGATAATAATAATATTATTTGATTAATATACACAGAAAAAAGTTTAGATGGTAAATCTTATATTTATAAAAAACAATGATTAGGCTATATTACATCAGGGGATTATTTTATTAATTATGATAAAAAGTTAAATCATGATAATAATACTTTTACTTACCAAGAAGATGATAATTTATTATTAGAATCATCATCTAAATGTGTAAAGAATAATTTACTTACAGATTAATTTATTAGATAGAAGTTTTGTATATTTTTAAATATATATGCTATTAAAATTAATTAGGCTTAGCTCTTTTTAGAGGTTATTTTAAAAATTAGTTAAAAAAAAATAATAAAATATACATTTTACATGCGTTTTTGAACAAAAAGTTTATTATTATATTTAGTTAAAAAATCTGGAATATATTATGCTAGTCCTGTTAACTTTAATTATTGATTTAATTTTGGCTTTCTATCGTTATACTTTTTAATATCCCAATTAATAACAGGTATAATTATAGCTATGTTTTATAATGCTAATTCATTTTTAGCTTTTGGATTAATATTAGATATGTCTAATGAAATTTATTATGGTTGATGATTAAGATATATTCATGCAAATGGAGCTTCTTTTTTCTTTTTTT
>Ga0163144_10025079_pt1 | contig 11670 bp, 10 predicted proteins | sample OliLak19BULKMAT1_FD_123175 | JGI IMG/M metagenome (GOLD analysis project Ga0163144, IMG submission 123175) | Freshwater microbial mat bacterial communities from Lake Vanda, McMurdo Dry Valleys, Antarctica - Oligotrophic Lake LV.19.BULKMAT1 | ecosystem: Environmental > Aquatic > Freshwater >... | reverse complement strand
GTCAATGAACTTCAGGAGGTCACGCGCATGGGTCAGTCCCGCATTTCCACGCACCTGGGCCTGCTGCAGGATGCCGACCTGGTCCAATCGCGGCGGGAAGGGAAGCGGACCTTCTACAAGTTGAATCCCACCGCCGACACGATGGCGCGGGAGTTCATCCAACTGGCGGTGCGGGGCGCCCGGGAAATGCCGGAACATTCCCACGATCAGGTCAACCTCAAGCGGGTCCTTGCCCGGCGCAGCGAACAGAAGGAACTTTATTTCAACCAGATTGCCGGCCGGTTCGATCGCAGTTACGGGCCGGGCCGATCCTGGCAGGCATTTGGCCAGATGCTCCTGCGCGTGCTGCCGCCGCTGGTGGTGGCCGATCTCGGGGCGGGCGAGGGATTGCTGAGTGAATTGCTGGCGCGCCGCTGCAAACGGGTCATTGCCGTGGATAATTCGGAAAAAATCGTCGCCTTCGGCGCGGCCAAGGCAAAGAAGAACGGGTTAAAAAATCTCGAGTTTCGCCTGGGTGATTTGCAGGAACCGCCGATCGAGCCGCACTCCGTGGACCTGGTGGTCCTGAGCCAGGCGCTGCATCACGCAACCGAACCGGCCAAATCGATCGCCGCCTGTCACCGCATCCTCAAAACCGGCGGCCAGATCATGATCCTGGATTTGCTCCAGCATCAGTTCGAACAGGCCCGCGAATTGTACGGCGACCTCTGGCTCGGCCTGCCCGAAAGCGATCTGCATCGGTGGATGGAAGCCGCCGGGTTCAAAAAGATCGAAATCAGTGTCGTCGCCCGCGAGGAACAACCGCCCCATTTTGCGACCATCCTGGCGGCGGCGGAAAAATGAACCGCAGAGGACGCAGATTGGGAATAGGGAAAAGGGGCCGGGGGAGAAGTGGGGATGGAGGAGATTATCATTCCATCTGCCTGCATCGGCATTATCTGCGGTGCTGCACTTACGTCGTCCGGTCAGCGGATTTTCCGGGTGTTTCCGTCGAGGCTTACGGCGATTTCCTTCGCATCGGCGGGAACCTCATGGGTCGAGGTCTGGCCGCCCGGCCAGCGGACGGAGAGAGTAATGGAGGCGGTGGCAGCAGGGATGGCGGTGGCGAGGACGGTTACGACACTGTTTTGGGACCAATAGCCGGAGCCGCCTTGCACTTCGCGCGCAGGTCCGTTTTTTTGGCCGGCCCTCAGGCGCAGGGTGGCGCCCAGGCCCTGGGGATTTCCTTTCGGGCCCCGCAAGCGGACGCGCAGGCCGGGTCTGGCGGTTTCATTGTGGAAGAGTCGGGTCGCGGCTCCGTTTTGCGCCACCACCAGGTCGACGCGGCCATCTTCGTCAAAGTCACCCAGAGCCGAGCCGCGTTGTTCGCCATACACCACGACGCCCGATTCCTGGCCGGGCACGGCGCGCAAATGGCCGGCGCCATCGCCGCGCAGCCAGAGTCCGCGGCCCGCATCCAGCCGGATTTCCTCGGGTCGAAGCGCAAAGAAATTCTGGCTGAGAAAAATGTCCTCGGCGCCATCGCCGTCGAAGTCAGCGATGTTGATGCCGAAGGCTGACGTCCATTGGGCTTCGTCCGGGAGCCGCCTGGCCTCGAAATGATCGCCGCGGTTCAGGAAGGCCATGGAAGCGAGCGCATGGGCCTGCACCTCCCCCGGGGGCTGCGCGGCGGTTCCGATCAAAGCGGTGACGTCTGCTCCCGAGAAGGCCCGGTGACTGGGAAACCGCGCGCGCAAGGCGGGCCAGCCGACACTCAACCAGGCCAGATCGCGGCGGGCAACCACCCGGCCATCCTCCGGATCCGTTTCGGCTTCGAGCAGGTCCACCGTTCCGTTGCCATCGAAGTCCCCGTGATAGAGCCGCACCGGATGCAGGGAGGGATCGTGCGAGGCACTGTTCAGTCCCCAGTTGCTCGCGATCAAATCCAGGCGCCCATCCCCGTCCAGATCCCCGGTCGCCACTCCATTCCACCAGCCGTCCAGCTTGCCCAGCGTGGCGGGTGTTGCCGGGGAAGATCCTGCGGGAGACGCTCCCGGGCCGCCGGGCGCGAAGGACAACGGGATGTCCCAGGGAGAAAGTTTGCCTTTGTCATTGCGGAAGATTTTCACCGGGCCCCATTCGCAAGCAAGGATCAGCTCGGGCCAGCCGTCGGCGTTGAGATCGCTGAACACGGCCCCGCTGACGAGGCCGACCTCATGCAGAAGTGCGGCGTTGATCTCATCGCGTTTCAGGGTGCCGCCCTCGTTTCGATAAAGCACGGAGGAAGCTTTCTCCGGATAGCGGCCGGGCACCACGCGGCCACCGATAAAGAGATCGAGATCGCCGTCGCCATCGAGATCCGCCACCACGATGGGGCCGGCGGAAGACTGCGGCAAAGTGACACCCGGGATCGTGGTCCAACTGGCTGACGCGGCAGGTCCCACGCCCTGGACGGTCAGTTGCGCCAGACCGGAAGCGGTCCCAGCGGCCTCGCGATAACTCGATTGGCCCGCGAGAAGCCCGACCTGGCCGGAGGCGGAAGTCCACGCGACCAGCCCGCTCTGGTCGCGATTCAGCGCCTGGCTCAAGGCGGGGGAGTTCCAGCGTTTGAATGCCATTTTTCCGTCGTTGCTGAAAATGGCCGGCGGACTGTTCCGGGATCCCGCAATGATGAGTTCATCGTGGCCATCGCCGTCGAGGTCGGCCCAGGCCACGCCGGGGCCGAGGGAGGCGAAGCTTTTGTACAGGAGCGGCTGACGTTCGAGATCATCAAAGGCCGGGCTGGCCGAAAGGTGATTCAGCAGGCTGCTGACCTCCTGGAAGGCGGGGCGGGGCGACGGAGGCGGAGGCGGAACGGGTGAAGCGGGGCGGGCGCCGGTCTCCGCCACCTCGTAAAGGTGGTTGGGTTTTGCATTTTTGATCACGCTGCGGCGGCCGCTGCGCCAGGTGATTTCAAGGGTGAGCGTATTGGTAAGGGAGCCGGCGGCAAACGCGCGGATCGGCTCATCGGCCGACAAATAGCGGCCCCCGCATTGCATCTCCTGCGTCTGTACCGGCACGGCGCCGCCCATTACCTTGATTTTGGCGCCGACGCCCCGGGTATTGGGTGGCAAACCGCGCAGGCGCACGGCGAGGCGCGGGGCGGTGGAATCGTTGCGATAGACGAGCGGCGGCTGCCACAAGCCGTTGACGACCACGTCGAGATCGCCATCGTTGTCGAGATCGGCAAGGGCGATGCCGTGCGAGACGTTGGTCGAGTGGAAGCCCCAGGAAACTCCGACCTCCTCGAAGGTCCGGTTGCCGCGATTCCGATACGCGTAATTCGGCGTGATGAGCGGCGGAAATTCCCGCAGTTGCTTGCCGATCTGTTGATTGAGGCCGATGCCGATCTTCGAGGATTGTCGTTCGTGCATGTCGTGATCCTGGGTGTCGTAGCCGTGCCCGTTGGCGACAAGCAGGTCTTCGAATCCGTCCAGGTCCACGTCGAGGAACACCACGGACCAGGTCCAGTCGGTGGCGTCCACTCCCGCGAAATCGGCGATATTGGCATAGGTGCCATCCCCCCGGTTCCAGCTCAGCACATTCTGGCGGATTTGCTGGCGATCGGAAATCTCGCCGACCTGGGACGGCGGCGGATTGGTGGCGATCTTTTGCGTCATGCGCAGACGATGGCGCGGGCTGAGCATGTCGCCGGCGAAAAAATCGTCCAACCCATCCCGATCGATGTCCGCGAAGTCCACCCCCATGGAAAAATGAGGCGTAGCCCGCACTGCGAGATCCGGCAGCGCCCGGAACCGGCCCTGGCCATCATTGATCCAGATGCGGTCCGGGGTTTCAAAATCGTTGCAGACATAGATGTCGGGAAAGCCATCGCCATTGATGTCGCGAAACATCACGGACAACCCGAGGTCGTAGGGTTCCGAGGCCAGGGGATGGCCGTCCGCGGTGCGAAACCTCCCGTCCGTCCAGGAGACCGGGGCGAAGTTGCCTTTGCCATCGTTGAGATAAAGGGTGTGTGGTTCGCCCAATTCGATGATCTGGCCATTGACGAGTTTCAGGCGTTTGGCGAAGCGGCCCGCGATGGTGTCCCGCCCGTTCACCTTGCGAACCGAGATCTGGCCGCCGCTGCGCAGGATCGATTGCACACCGTAATTGGCGATGTAGAGATCCAGGTCACCGTCGCCATCAATGTCCGCGAGGGCCAGCGAATGGCTGCCGGAGCGGAGGAGGAGGCCGGCGGCCGCGGTGATGTTGGTGAACCGGCCGCCGCCGAGATTCTGGAAGGCGGCGTTCGGGCCGCCCAGGGAGACGGCCAGCAGGTCGAGTCGGCCGTCGCCATCGAGGTCGGCGAAGGCAACGCCCTTGGTGAACTGGTTGGTGCATTCCACTCCCGCCAGGCGGGTGGCGTCCTCGAACCGCCCCTGGCCGAGGTTGCGGTAAAGTGCGTTGGGTCCGTCCGGATTCGCGAAATAGAGATCGCACAAGCCGTCGCCATCGAAATCCCCGGCGGCGACGCCGGCGCCATTGAGCAGATTCTGGTTCGCCTCGGAACGATCATAGGAGAGCGCATTGGTGAAGCGAATGCCGGTCTCCCCGGGGCGGAGCAGGGTAAAGCCGGTCCGGCCCGCAGTGGGCACCCGGAGTTCCGCCACGCGGCAACCGTCGCCCTCGACCCACGCCAGCGGCTGCGCCGAGGCAGACCTCTGGAAAAGGCTGAGGCCAACGAAAACGAGAAACCAGTGGCGGGCGCGATGATGCGCGGGGGAGCGGACATTCATGAGGTCGTTGGGCTGGGGGGGAGCTTATGGAAACGGGCTCACAAAAACAAGCTTTCTGACCGCTGCCTGGCGTGGCTTCGGGCGGGAGGGAGCCTGTGGAGATGCAGGATCCGGCTTACGCCAGGATGCTACGGAGCAGGGGTATCCGCGCGAGCTAGATGATGTAGTCCAGGGGATTGGCGTGCTCGCCCTGGAGTTTGCGCACCCGCTCGCAGAGTTGCGCGAGGGTGACGCCATCCAGGATTTTCACGATGGCCGCGCGGACCTCGAGCATCACGCTGCGGATGCCGCATTTTTTTTCATCCGGGCAGGTGCATTTCTCGTAAAAACGCTCACTCACACAACTCACGGGGGCGAGGGGCCCTTCGATGTGGCGGATGATTTCCGCGAGGGTGATTTGGTCCGGCGGAATCTTGAGCCGATAACCCCCCGCCACCCCGCGTTTGCTGGTGAGAATCCCGACCGAACGGAGGTCATTGAGGATTTGTTCGAGAAATCGCTTCGGGATATTTTGCCGTTTGGAGATCTCCTGGATGCGCACCACCGAATCATCCTCGAGATAATCGAGCCCCAGCACCACCAAGGCCCGCAACGCATATTCACCACGAACCGAAATCTTCATCGATCGGGAGCCTATAATCTCTACTGAATGGGTCAACAATTAGTTCATGGCATAAAACATTGATTAATTAATTAAACAAAACTCTATTGACATACTGTATATTAACCGATAAATCAGTCGCGACATGCAACGGCAAAGCGATAGGCGTGAAGGAAAACCAACCAACAACAAGCTGACCCAATCCGGGGGGCTTCCACCAAAGCGAGAAATGAAAATCAATCGATGGGTGGTCACTGCGGCCATCATGGCGGCCTGCGGAACGGGCGCCGAAGCCAGGGCGGATGAGACGTCTGACACGATCAAGGCCTTGCGGGAACAGATCGAACAACTCGACCAGAAAGTTCGCGTCCTCGAACGTAAGGGCGAATTGGAACGCGAAACCACGGTGGAAAAAAGCGCCGCCACGCCGCGCCTCACCATCGATTAACCCGTTCAACCACCCCTGACCCGCCACGCCACCATGAACCAAAAAATCAACATCCGCTTGAAACCTCTCATGGTCCTGCTTCCCGCGCTCCTGGGCGCGACCCTTGCCAGCGAGGGCAAAGAGATCAAATTGCTTAACGTCTCCTACGATCCCACCCGGGAATTTTACGTCGAGTTCAACGCCGCGTTCGCCAAACAGTGGCAGACCCAGACCGGCGACAAGGTCACCGTCCAGCAGTCCCACGCCGGCTCCAGCAAGCAGGCCCGGGCGGTCATCGACGGTCTGCCCGCGGATGTGGTGACGCTGGCGCTGGCTTATGACGTGGATGCGATTGCCCAGCGGGGCAAGCTGCTCCCCGCGGACTGGCAAAAGCGGCTGCCGAACAACAGCGCGCCGTACACCTCGACGATCGTGTTCCTGGTGCGCAAGGGGAATCCCAAGGGCATCAAGGATTGGGACGACCTGGTGAAGCCGGGGGTGGGCTTGATTCCGGCCAACCCAAAAATCTCCGGAGCGGCCCGCTGGGTCTATGTGGGCGCCTGGGGCTACGCGCTGAAGAAGTACGGCAACGACGAGGCGAAGGCGAAGGAGTTTGTAACGAAGTTTTACAAGAACGTGCCCGTGCTCGATTCCGGCGCGCGCGGCGCCACCACCACCTTCATCCAGCGGGGCATCGGCGACGTCCTCGTGGGATGGGAAAACGAGGCGTACCTGGCGTTGAAGGAAGCCGGCCCGGACAAGTTCGAGATCATCACGCCTTCCATCAGCATTCTGGCCGAGCCCACCGTCTCGCTGGTGGACAAGGTGGCAAAACGGAAGGGGACCGAGGCCGTGGCGAAGGCCTACCTCGATTACCTCTTTTCCGCAGAGGGCCAGGATATCGCGGGAAAGCATTTCTATCGTCCGCGCTCGGAAAAGGCGGCGGCCAAATACGCCGGTCAATTTTCCAAGGTCACCCTGTTCACCATCGATGAAGTGTTCGGCGGCTGGTCGAAGGCGCAGAAGACCCATTTCGATGACCGCGGAACGTTCGATGACATCTACAAGCCCTGATCTGCCGACACGCCATCCCTCCATTGCCCAAAATCATGAGCCCTGACGGGACCGTCATCGGTGACGTGCTGATGACCGAAACACTTCAGTTGCGCATCCATAACGGAACCGCGCACCCGACCTTGATTTATCTGCCCGGTCTGCACGGGGATTGGACGCTATTGGGGGCGTTTCGCGACGCCCTGGCGGGTCGGGCGCGGCTCGTCGAAACGTCCTATCCGCGGCGAGCCGATTGGACATTGGCCGATTTTGCCACGGGCGTGGAAGCCGCGCTGGCGCAGCAGGGCATCACCGAAGGCTGGCTGTTGGGCGAATCCTTCTCCTCGCAAATTGCCTGGGCCCTGCTCGAACGTTTTCTCGATCGCATCGCGCCATCAGCGAACGAGAGTCGGCCTTCCGCACCCGCGCCAGCCTTTCGGCCGCTGGGATTGATCCTGGTGGGTGGGTTTGTCCGGCATCCGTGGCCCTGGGGCGTTCACCTGGCCCGCGGCGTCAGCGGGTTGGTCCCGATGTGGGTGCTCAAGCGCGCCTGTGCGTTTTACGGCCGGGCCGCCGGGCGGCGCCTGGGCGGGAGGGCGGAACGGTGCGTGGAATTGCAGGAATTTGTCACGCGCCGGACCCAACCCCATGACCGCGCGGCGGTGACGAGCCGCTACGGTGTGATTACGCGGGGCGACCTTCGCCCGGTCGCGCGGCGCATGAGCCTGCCGGTCTACCAGTTGAGCGGAGCCATCGATCCGATCGTGCCCTGGTGGCTGGTGCGCAACTGGTTGCTCCGGCATTGTCCCGGTTATCGGGAAAGCCGCATCATTCGCCGGGCCGGCCATAATGTGCTTCTCGACGCCGCGGCAGAATCCGCGGACCAGATTCTGCATTGGACATGCGGAACCCGTTGGCGATTATGGTCTTGACCGGTTCCCAGTCGCAGCCTATATCCGGCACCGATGGTTAAGTCGTTGGGCAACAACCTCAACCTATACTCCTATGACCAAGCGCGATCTCGTCATCCGCATCAGCAATGAAACCGGACTCGTCCAGCAACAGGTTCTGGACGTGATCCAGAAGACCCTCGATTACATCTCCAACGCGCTCGCCCACGGTCGAAAGGTTGAGTTGCGCAACTTCGGCGTGTTTGAAGTCAAGGTCCGCAAAGCCCGCGTGGGCCGGAACCCGAATGCGCCCGAGACCGATGTGCCCATCCCCGAACGCGCAGTGGTGAAGTTCAAGCCCGGCAAGGAAATGCGCGAGACGGTCATCAAACTGACTCCGGAACAAGTTGCCGCCGCCCTTCAGGCCCAGGAGGCCGAGGACAAGGCCAAGGGCAAAGAAGAGGAGCCGTGATCCCTCGCCCGATTTCAGCAGGGCGCTCCTGAACGCAGCGAGCGCCCTTTTTGTTTCCCGCCCTATGGAACGACTTCCCGGTTTCCGCGATTTTTATCCCGAACCCCTGCCGCACAGCGATGTCTGGAGCGCCGATGCCCGCCAGTATTTGTTCGACGCCTGGCGGCGCACGGCGCGTTGCCATGGATTCCGGGAGTATGACGGACCGCCGCTCGAGCCTCTCGAATTGTATACCACCAAAAGCGGCGCGGAAGTGGTCGGGCAGCTCTACAACTTCATCGACAAGGGAGATCGCCCTGTGGCCATGCGACCGGAGATGACCCCGACGCTGGCGCGAATGGTGGCCGCCCACGAGCGAAATTACAAAAAGCCGATCAAATGGTTCGCCATTCCACAGCTTTACCGCTACGAGCGGGCGCAGAAGGGTCGGTTGCGCGAACACTTCCAGTTCAATGCGGACATCGTGGGGGAAAAGGACCCCGCCTCGGATGCGGAGATTCTCGCGCTGCTCATCGACTCGCTGCGGGCGCTAGGGTTGACGGCGGACGACTTCGTCATCCGGTTGAGCAGCCGGCAGGCCTGGCAGGGTTATTTTTCCGCCCGGTGCAGCGATGCGGAGCGGAGTTACGATTTTTACCAGGTCATCGACAAACTTGAACGCGACCTTCCCGCGGACAGCCGCACGAAGCTCGAGAAGCTGGGGTTCGATCTGGACGATGTGAATGCCTTCATCACGGCGAGCGCACCGACGCCGGAGCTGGAATTCGTTTTGCAGAATCTTGCGGCCCGCGGCCTCGGCGACTTTGTGAAGATCGATTACCATGTCATTCGCGGGCTGGCTTATTACACAGGAATTGTCTTTGAGGCCTTCGATAAAAAAGGCGAATTCCGGGCCATTGCGGGGGGCGGCCGGTACGACAACCTGGTGAAGCTCATCAGCGGCGGCAAGGCGGACATGCCCGCGCTCGGATTCGGCATGGGGGACGTGGTGCTGCTGGAACTGCTCAAGGCGCGCGGCCTGCTCCCGAAGTTCGACGGAGGGTTGGATGTTTTTTTCCTGGTGGAAGACGAGGCGCTGCGGCCCGACAGCCTGAAGTTGATCGAGGAACTTCGCCACGCGGGATGCAGTGTCGATTATTCCCTCACGACCCTGAAGCCGGACAAACAATTCAAGCGCGCCCTGGAACTCAACGCCGCCAGCACCCTCCGGCTGGAGCGGACGCCGGCGGGCGGCGGCCTGGCCGGGCGCCTGAAGAACCTCCGGGACCGAACCGAGCAGGTGGTGGATCACGCCGGCATTGTCCCGTTGCTCACGGCAAGGTCCCCGGGCTGAACATGGGCGGGCCAACGATTAAAATCTCCCTGGCCTCACTGGTCCTGGCCGGTGCCGCCGTCTCTCTGGGCCTGACCTTTTACCCATGGCCCCCGCGCCTGGACGCCGCTCCGCACGAAGCGCTTGGCCAGGCGGTCGCGCAGGAAACGATCAGGCTGTTGGGCTCCGGTGGCCGGATCCTCCTGATTTGTCGGGACACGCGGACCTTCCTGAATCCCGCCGCCGATGCCCAAGTCCGGAGCTTCACGCAAAGTCTCGAACAGGCGGGTGTCCGCGTCGGGTCCACCAACCGGGTGAAACTGGATCCGTTGCGCCTCGTGGGGGTGCCGCCCGGGGATTTTTTCCAGATCTTGAAACGGGCATCGGACGCGGATGTGGTGGTTTCGTTCCTCGGCCCGGCTGTCCTCAATGATGAGCAGATCTCGAAATTGGGAGACAAGCCGGCCCGGGTGATCGCCGTATGCACGGGCAACATTCCCGCACAGGTAAACCTGAAACGGCTGTTCGAGCAGAAGTTGCTGCAAGCGGCGGTGATCAGCCGGCCGGCCCGTGCGACGACTGCATCCGGCCCGGCCCGGTTCGATCAACTGTTTACCATGGTCAAACCCGGGGACCTCTCGGAATTGCCCGCGCCCGCGCCCGAGGCGGATCGACGTTAGCCAGGATGGTTATGAGGACCGAGTTCATCCACTTTCGCGGCCGCGCCCTGCGGGTGGTCAATCCTTCCGCGTTTGCGATGGCGGACATGTTGGTTTTGCTGGCCGTGGTCGCTTTGCTGGCGGCTATCGTGGTCCCGATGGGGATACGGACCCGGGAAAAAGCCCGGCTCGCGCAATGCACGGCCAATCTGCAGCAGGTCAGCCGGGCGTGCCTGCTGTATGCGGAGGAACATCGGGGAACCTTGCCGGCGATGAACTCCAGTCCGGCGCCGGGACATTGGTGGTACTACAAGGAACAGGTAAAGGGTTATGCGGGATTGACCGCGCCTTCGTCGGCCAATGACAAAGTCTTTGCCTGCCCTTCCGACCGGGGCTACGACGAGGGCACCGGGGCGCAGATTCCCTTCTGGCGAAGCAAAAAGCACGATTACAACAGTTACAATTTGAACAGCGTCAACCTGCCCGGCGTGCCGAACATCGCAGGTCGGATCGTGGCCTCCATTCGAGATCCGGCCCGGACCCTCCTGGTCATGGAATGGACGGCTCACGCGCCGCTTTCCTGGCATGAAAGCCGGACCGGCCAGGCCAATGAACCGTTTTACAAGGATGCCCGGAGCGTGGTCGGTTTTGTGGATGGACATGTGGCGTTTATCTCAATTTATTATGACGGGATGAACCCCGCTTACACGAGGGAGCCGGTGGGCGGGTATGGGTATAAGTATGGGGGAGATTGAGCTTTTTTCGGGTTTGGAAGGGTTGATAGAATTGAAAGGAGTGAAAGGGTTGAAAGGGTTGAAAGGGTTGAAAGGGTTGAAGCGGGCGTGGACGAAGTTTTGAAAAGGGGTTAGCGTTCACACGAAAGCAGCCTGGGATTCAAGATTTTCGCCGTTGCCAATGGATTGCAGGCAAATCACACAATTGTTATGAAATTCGCTTACTGGATGGCGGTTCTGCTTGGCGGCGCCGCCGTGGTCCGCGGGGCCAGCACGGTGTCTCCGTGGGTTCCCATTTTTCAGGGCGTCGAGGAGGCCACCGGCACCAATGACGGGGCGTTTTCGCCGCTTTCCGCCAATGCGCTTCGCATCGATCTGCGGGATCCCACCATTCGCCTGCTCACCACGCCGCCCGTTGCCAATAATTACATTCCGGACCAGCGGGAAACCCTGTTGCAAACCCCGCGGGAATTCATGGTCCAACACGGTGTGCAGGCGGCAGTCAATGTGGGGTTTTTCTTTCCCGGAGGTTATTTCAATCCGTCCGGAACGCCGTCATGGTTGCAGGGAGTGTCGATCTCCGAGGGACGCGTGGTCTCCGCCCAGACCACGACCAACAATTGCCTCTCCTCCCTCCTGTTTACCACGAACAACGAGGCAACCTTTCTTTACATCAATTGGCCCGCCACCAACACGGACGGCATTTACAACGCCGTTTCCGGTCTCTACCCACTCGTGAGCGATGGGGTGAACGTCGGCTATTTT
>Ga0163144_10025078_pt1 | contig 11670 bp, 9 predicted proteins | sample OliLak19BULKMAT1_FD_123175 | JGI IMG/M metagenome (GOLD analysis project Ga0163144, IMG submission 123175) | Freshwater microbial mat bacterial communities from Lake Vanda, McMurdo Dry Valleys, Antarctica - Oligotrophic Lake LV.19.BULKMAT1 | ecosystem: Environmental > Aquatic > Freshwater > Lake... | reverse complement strand
GCGGCTAATGCGAGCCCTCCATAAGGAGTATTTTTTGCAATGGGGTCACCTCGAAAGCCTTCGAGATTGTTCCATTCGGCCAGGTAACCTCTATGTTTGCGTTGTCAACTTGGGAAGGAAGGCCGAAATGGAGTACTCTAGAGCTATCACTCTGGTAGCTATGGCCACAGACAACATGCAGGACCGATTTGAAGCTCCCTTGGCAAACAGTCACCCTAGCTCCAACCGCGTCCCGGTTGGATTCTTTACCAATCAAGTGACATTCCAGGTAACCGTAGTTCGTTTTTGTCTCGTTTCGAAGAACAGTGGGCCGGCTACGAATATTCTGCGTCACCACGTCAACTAGCCCATCTGCATTCAAATCCGCAGCGACGATTCCACGAGTTGATTCGGCCACGAATGCCGCACTACCCCAAGACTTTTTCAGATCGCTTAACTTGCCTTTGCCAGTCCCTCTTAGTAGCACGTTCTCGACTTTGAAGGCCGTTGCCGTGTTCGTGCCACCACGCTGAGTTCGATTGTCGTCCAAGTCACCACAGCCAATAAGGAGGTCATCGAATCCATCGTTATCAAAATCTTCCGCGATGATTCCCCAAGTTACGTGAGGAAAAGTGGAAGCAGCTGCAGTCGTGCGCAGCGAGATGTCTTCAAAGAGACCATGGCCTACGTTTCGATACAGCGGTGCGAACTCTTCCGAAAAAGCAGTGACAAACAAATCCATCAGTCCATCGTGATCCGCATCAACAAGATCGACTCCCATGGAGGCTTGGGGCCTACCGCGAGCGTCGTAGGCTACTCCGGCTAAGAGCCCGACATCTTCAAACTTCCCTTTGCCATCATTTTGGAACAGAAAATTCTCTTGAGTATCGTTGGCCACAAAGACGTCAACGTCTCCATCTGCATCGTAATCAAAGGCCACTACGCCCATTCCGCGTCCGGCTACGGAGTGTATACCAGAAGCCGCTGATACATCTTGAAATGTCCCGTCACCATGATTCTCAAACAATGTGTCTTTATCTGGCTCAAAGCTCAGCGGGCTGGGGTGAGCGGGAAGTCCTTTGTGAATGTGAATGCGATGTTTGGTCGGGTCGAACTTAATGTAATTGGCGACGTAGAGATCAAGATCACCATCATTGTCCTTGTCGAAAAATGCGACACCGCCACCAACCAAAGAACCGTTTGCTACGGCGGCTATGTTGGTAACGATTTCAAACGTTCCGTTGCCAGAGTTGTGATAGAGCACATTGGGTCCGTAGTTGTTGATATACAGATCTGGAAATCCATCATTGTCATAATCCGCAGAGGCCACACCCAGTCCCATTCCAGTATCACCAAGTCCACTGGCCATTGTCACATCGGTAAAATGGAATTCTCCGTCGTTTCGATACAGGGCATCGCGTGGCGGCGAATCGGGCAGCGGCTTATTGATAGCCGCCCCATTCAAAAAATAGACATCCAAGTCGCCGTCTTGATCATAGTCAAGCAATGCCAGTCCTCCGCTCATCACTTCGATCAAGAAGCGTTGTCCGTAGCTGCCATCAGAATGCACAAAGCTGATTCCAGTAGTGCCGGTGACATCCGTTAGGTTGATGTCTTGCGCAACGGCCAAGGGCGCGATCATGCGAGCGATGCTGAACGAAAGAAAAAGTACACCCGCAGCTCGCGCACAGCTCGCTAAATCGAGACTGTTCACGGTTTGTTCTCCTCTCGTACTTTATTCTCTTCGGGCAAGTTACTCTCCTCGGGTAAGCGATTCTCAGTAAGCACGTTTTTCTTTTCAAGCGCATCGCGCAGGAGCGCCAAGCCTTGCTGATAAGAAACATTGTTGGGTTGCAGTTCAACGGCCCGCTCTAGGGACTCGATCGCTTTGTCCAGTTTTTGAAAGGCGTCATAGACACTGGCTAATAGAGCCATACTTTCAGCCGTCGGAGCCAGTTCGGCTGCGGCTTGCCCAAACTGGATGGCTCTGGCTTCATCGCGATTGACCTCGACGAAAAACCTAGCGAGTTCTCTTCGCGCTTCGACATCTTGAGGATGGCCTTCCGCATACTCGAACAACACCTTTTCAGCCGCTTTAGGCTGCCCTATTTGAAGTTGCAATCGCGCGATTTCTTTGGCGATCGATAAATCGTCGGGCCGCAATCGCAAGATTTCTGTCAACCAACGAATCGCATCAAATTGCTTACCTTGACTGAGTGCAAGGAATGCGAGCGCTCTGCGGCTTTCGGGGTCTTCAGCGTTCATGCGGCTAACTCGCAACAGCAGCAAGCCTGCTGCATCTCGAAAGCCGCCGGCCAGATAGGTCCTGGCCATATCTGTATACAACCGACCGACGTCGGTATTGAGGGCATTCAAGTCATCGTAGCTTCTACCTCCCTGTTCACGCGCGGTGATGGTGCCTTGATAGCAACGTTTGTGTTCGGCCTGATGGTACTTCGCTTTCTCTTTTTCCCCCAGTCGACTGTATACCGTAGCCAGTCCAAAATGAACTTCGGGTAGGTCGGGAAGGGTTTTCAGTGCGACTTCGAGGTGTTCACGTGCAGCTTCGAAATCTTGCAATTGGATTAGCACGCTCGCTAACTCCACGTGCGCATCCGTTCTATTCGGATCGCGGGCTAGCACCGTCTCGAAGGTCCGTCTGGCTTCGTCAAAATGGGACGCGTTGGTAAGCGCGATGCCAAGTGTGATTTGACGCGACAGGGTATTCGGATCCACTAGCACGGCACGGCGAAAGTAACTTACAGCCTCTTCTAAGTGGCCATTGATCACCGCTACATCCCCCAAACCCTGGAGCGCGTAAGCATAGTCCGGATTGATCTGGACGATGTCGTTCCAAAGTTGTTCTGCTTTAGCGGTTTCACCAAATTCAAACTCAAAACGGGCCTGCATCTCTTTGGCTTCAACGGACCCAGGCATCGTTTTCACTAAATGCTCAGCCACGCGTTTGCCCTCGGCCAGCAATTGCAAACTCTCCGTTGGTATTTTCAGGTCGAGCGGTGGCGTTAGCTGTGCATTACCGAACTGTGCATTACCGAACTGTGAACCGCCCTGCTGGTTGTTATCAGGCATGGTGCTTGCCGCCGCCATCGTGTCGGCTGGGTTTGCTTCGGAAGCCAATTCTGAGGCACTCGATCGTTGGACCTCATTTTCGGCGGGTGAAAACAAACCCTCGAACCAACCAGTCGAGCTGCCGAAGCCAGCGATCGCAACCAGTAAAAACCCGAAGAGTAATAGTAATTTCCCAAGCCATTGCCGACCGGCTTCGTGCGCGGTCGTCGGTTTGCTCGCCGCTTCTTGATTGCCGTCTTTGGTTTCATGGCTCGAATTCAATTTTCACCTCAATTGCATAGGCGAGGCGCCCTGCCGCAGAAGGTACAGTTCATTGACGTCAAGGTCTGTGTAAGTTTCAACTTCACCAACGTGCCAGTTCACTTCAATTTTCTCGACCTTGGTCGCCTTCCCGAGTCCGAAGTGAAGCCGCGAACCAAAATGACTCTGGTAGCCTCGTCCGCTATGAACTTCCAGCACTTGAGATTTGCCAGCCGATTGAATTACAACGCGAGTGCCCACGGCGTTGCGATTGCAGCGTGTCCCAACCAAATCTAAACAGATCCAATTGCCTGCCCGCAGCGACTCATTGCGAAGTACGCTAGGCAAAGACCGGTGGTTCAAGATCACCAAATCGATCAAGCCATCGCGGTCGAAATCGTCTGCAACCAGTCCACGGCTGCTTTCGAGGATTTTCAGCCCATCACCGCACTGATTGGAAACATCTGCAAACTTTTTGGGCCACTTGTTCTCAAAGACTTGGTTCAACATCTTGTAACTGACGGTGGCATCGAGTTCGTCCAAGTTGTCATGAATGTGACCATTGGCATTGAACAGATCCTGGTCAGCATCATTGTCAAAGTCGGCGAAACAGGTGCCCCAGTTTACCTGATAAAAAGTATTTACACCCGTCCCGACTTGTCGCGTCGCGTCGTAAAACCCCTGATGATCCCGTCGAAAAAGAGCCGTGAACTGCTTGGTAAATGTCGTCACGTGCAGATCCAGCATCAGATCGCCATCGAAGTCCGCCGAATCAACTCCCATGTTTCCTTGCGGATCACCCCGATGATCATAGGCAACGCCGCCGAGCACCGCGACATCAGAGAATTTCCCTGTTCCGTCGTTTTCCCAAAGCAAATTTTGGGTGGAATCGTTTGCCACAAAAATATCGGTATCACCGTCCTGATCGTAGTCGAGACAAATGGTGCCCATGCCCCACTCAGCTTCAGTAGCGACACCGCTGGCCTGCGAGATGTCCGCAAAATTTCCGTCGCCTAGATTGCGAATTAGATTATCGCTGGCTTTGGGATACAGCAGAGGTCCACCATAAACGATGCGTCCATGAAAAACTGGAACTTCGACGCTGTACACATCCGAAGTGTAATTCGCAGCATAGACATCCAGTAGGCCATCGCCATCGCAGTCCAGCATGCAGCAGCCGCTGCCGAGCTTGTCGCCACGCTCGACCGCCTGGTTGCTAATTAGCTGAAAGGTGCCGTCTCCGTTGTTGCGATACAGTGCATTCAAACCAAAGTTAGAGATATACACATCTGGAAAACCATCGTTGTCATAGTCTCCGATCGTACACCCCATTCCGAAGGATAGATCGCCGAGCCGCGAGGCCTCGGTAACGTCGCGAAATGCGAAGTCGCCCTGATTCTGGTAGAGTTGGTTAACGGGAGGCGCATCGTAGGTGGTACCTCTGAGCGCTGCTCCATTGATGAAATAGATGTCGCAACTACCGTCCAGGTCAAAATCAAAGCTTGCCAGACCAGCGGCCATGGTTTCGACAAGATAGTGCTTTCCGGAACTGCCATCGCGATGCTGAAAGCGAATACCGGACGCAACCGTACGGTCACTGAAACGCAAATTTGACTTTTCATCAGCAGTCAAAGTTGCAACAGGCCAAGTAACCGCAACAGTGATCGCAAGGGCACGTCGAAAGCGGAGGGACAACTCTCTCATTTTAAACGCAACTCTGTTAAGACCGCTTGAGCGCGACGGCAGCGGTCATCCTCGGGAGCCAATTCAACGGCTTGTTCGAATGCGGCCAAGGCAGCATCCGGCATTTGTAGATCCGAGTAGATTTGTCCAAGCGTCAGCCAGTTGTCAACACTCTTTGGATCCAGTTGGACCAGCCTTTCACCGACATCCGCAGCTTCGCGCAATTTAGTCAGCGAGTAGAACGATCGCTGTAGCTCTGCCAACCAGGTAACTACGTCCGGTTGCAACTTCTGGGCTCTAAGCAGGCAATCGGCTGCATTCTTGAAATCTTCGCGCTGTTTGTAAATCATAGCCGAGTCCGCAAAAACCTGCGCTGCAATGTGAGCCGCATAAGCTTGGTCCTTGAACGATCGTGCATCCTGCTGATGATTTGCACCCGTGTCCTTCGACAGTTCGTCGAACTTTTCCTTAAAAAGCTTTGCTTGTTCTTTATCCCCTAACTTGGCAAAAGCCTGAGCGAGCCCATAGTGGGCGTCCTTCGACTTTGGTGCAAAGGTCAAAACACGCTTGAATTGCGTGACGGCGCGATCATATTCGCGAGTGTTTAGGAAAGCGTTCCCCAATAACTCAAGTGCCTGCACCGACGTGGGCTCAGTTGCAATATGCTGAAACAATACCAACACGGCTTTGTCTGCCTGATCGTTCTGCAGATAACTTTCGGCCAGCAGCAGAGGTACACGTGGATTGCCCAAGTTAATGAGCCTACACTGCTCACCCAGTTCAATCGCGCGTTCATAATCGCTTGCCTCGAAAGCGATCAGTGACAGCCCAAAAAACGCTTCACTGGATCGCGGATCAAGCTCGAGCGCTCGCGACCAATTGGCTCTGGCACCCTCCAAGTTGCCCGTCAAGTAGTCGCGATTGGCCGTAAGATTGTAAGCCGAAGCTGAATTGGGGAAGGCGTCTAGCATCCATTGAGATTGCTTGTCAGCCAGTATAAGCAGTTGTTCGGCGGTGACATCGGGGCCGTACGCCGAGCCTTCAATTGAAGTCTGCAGCACCGATACGTGGGTATCGACTGGTTTCGCCAAACCGATGCGAATCACGAGCCAAACAACCAACAGACTGATCATCGCCAAGACTGCAGCGGCGAATAATACAGCTCTTGTCCCGGTCAATGACCGACTAGTTCGAAGCTTTTGGGTCCCAGTTGCCATCTGACTTCCAATCTGGCGTTCGGCGGCTATTTCTTGCCGTTGCCTTTAACGTCGAAGTCAAACTTGTTGGGACCCGCTGCGGTAACCTGTGCGGTCAGCCCCGATCCCGCTGGGTTCTGGTACATAGCCGCAATGAAACTCTTCGACTTAGCGACCTTTCGGGTATCCACTTTGCTGTAGATGGCGTCTAGCGATTTTGGGTCATTGGGGTCAACATCTTTGGGCAGGTCATCCGCAAGATTCTCATGCTTTGAGACCGCGATTTTGTACTGGCCTGGCAACGCGCCGTCGCCCGCGATCTCTGTCGTCATTTTGTATACGCCTTGTGCGTCGGTCAGTCCCGAAGCGGCTCGTCCGCCAGCGTCGGGATTGAAGACGACGGTAACACCTTCCATGGGTGTACCATCGACCTTGACCGTTCCGGTAACCGGAACCGTCCCAATTCCAGGTTTACCGCAGCCGACTGCGAGGATCAGTCCCAATATGGCCCAAAATGCACAGTAAAAATTTTTGTTGGACATACAGCGTTCCTTGGTTGGGTTGGTGGAATCGTTCGAAAAGGCTGCTCACTATCTTCATTTGGATCTTCATTTGGATCTTCAATCAGAACTACATCTTTAATTAGCACTGCATGTTTCGCAAGGCGGGTGGTCTTTGAAGGCGCTCATTCTTGCAATCCGACCTTTCACTCCCTTATCCCCATCATTTAGTGGGCATTTTGGGTAAGCCCTTCCAGAAAACAACACGAGCCATCCGGTCGTACGGCTCTGCGACATGCATGCCACCGGTGACTAGGTCGACCGTACCGTCTCCGTCAAGATCTCCTGCTGCGAGGGCTTGAATATGAGTCGGAGAATTGGCGAGCGGATGAACAACGAACTTCATCTTACCAGTGTTTTCAAGAACTATCAAACTTTGCGAGCTGGGTTCGTCCCAAGCATTAAAGGCACTCGCGACGAAGATATCAACGTCCCCATCTTGATCGTAATCGAAAGGCTGAGCATTAACTGCTCCACCAAAATCCACTAGTCGATGGTATCGAAATGGCTTTGTACCTTGATTCTCGAGCCATTGAACTCCATGCCAAGGCCATGGGCGGGGTGGCGAGTAATCCAGGGCGTCGCCATTGCAATACAGCACATCCAAGTCTCCGTCCTGATCCAGATCCGTGGGCCAGATTCCCGCCGATCCAAACTCAGGGTTTTCCGAAGCAAAAATCTCTCGCTCAGTGAATTTGCCTCTGCCATCGCCGATGAAAACAAAGGTCTTTTCGTACTGCTGACTGATCAACGTGACGATATCCAAAGCCTTGTCTCCATCGATGTCTGCAATAGCACCGTGGATACCACCAGGCAAGCTCTGAAGAAGGTGGCTCTCGAAGGTCCAACTACCCTTGTTCTCCAACCATCGAGTTTCACCATCGTCGTAACCAAACTGAGTCACGGCTAAATCTAAGTCATCGTCACCGTCTAGATCTCCGCTGCGAACGTCGGAAACTCTCGCAACGTCTTGCAACAGGATATGTTTCGAAAAAACTTGGTTTCCATCGTTTTCCAGCGCAATCAACGAACCGATAGGATCGTTCGTAGGAAATAATTTACCCAGCACGGCTACCAGAATATCAATATCGCCATCGGCGTCAAAATCCGTACACTCCACCCGCGCTGGAGCAATCAATTGTTCCGCCAGGACCTGTTCGACAAACTCACCTCGAGTTGTCTGGCGAATCCACGAAACTGTGTTCGCGACACAGTCGCAAACGACTACATCTGCGAGGCTGTCGTGGTCGAGATCCACTATGTGGACATAGGATATCTGCGGCGGAACTGTAAATCGATTACCAATCGGTCGCTGCACAAACATTTCGAGCGGTTCACCTGGAGAACTAGAAGGCAGGTTGTTGGATAAACTCTTCAGTTGGGCAAACTGCGTGACGAAAAAAGCTACGATCAAGATCACAGCTAATGCGCAAATCCGGCTAAATGTACGCCAACTCAACATGGTAGAATTTCAAAAATTGAGTCTGTAGGAAGCGTGGCAGGCGAGTATCGAAAAACAATCACTGCACAGTAAACTGCGGCACGGTGAACTGCGGCACGGTAAACTGCGGCACGGTAAACTGCGGCACAGTAAACCGCGGCACAGTGACCTGCGGCACAGTAAACCGCAGCAAAGGCAGCGGCGATCAGCTACGATTTCAAAGGTCAAACCTTGTACCGTCGCCCTCGTTGTACCACACATCTTTTTGTTGACCCCTACGAGCTTGCTCGTAGGTGAACGAATTTTGAAATGAGTTCGCCTTTCGAAAGCCCCCATCTCTCCACCGGTTTGGGGTCTTACGGTGGCCTGACGAAACGCTGGGACAACTGCGTTTTATAGGCATTTTGGTAACCCGACGCGTGAGCGAGGGATGTAATTCGCTTCCTCGCTTACGAGTCGGGTTACCGTTTCGTCAGGCCAGGCTTACGGGGTGAGCTAATTCTTAAAACTTGGCTCATGCCAGACAAACTGGCATGGGGGCGAACCAATTTGAAGATGTTTTGAAGATGTTTTGAAGATGTATAGTACAACAACACAGCCGCCTGCGGCTGCTCCCTTCCCCTTCCACTCTAACACTCTGATGGCAAGTGATGCAATCAAGATTGAGCCTTAAGCGAGTTGTGTGGTTGGGAATCCTAATCTGCGGTGTGTTCACGTGCGGTCGATTAGCTGGGTGGTACTCCATACGCCGCGCGCAGCTTGAAGCTCGCAGGCCGATACTGGCTGAACTTGATCGGCTAGGTGCCCACTACTATTATGACTACCAACTTCTAGATGCTGATACTGCGGCCTTGGCCGATGAAGGCAGCCCGCAACTCAGGAAGCATTGGTTGGCGCCGATTTTTGGCCGCGACTGGTTCCACGATGTCTTTTACGTTACCTTTGCCAAGTTCGATAGCCATCGCAAGGACGGTGCCGTCGCCACGCAACAGTCGAACATCGACGATCGCACCATCGGTTCGCTAGTCGAATTGAGAGGCCTACGATGGCTAGCGCTCACGGGCACGGGAATTTCGGATAGCGGGACGAAGGCGCTAGCGGCGATGCCATCACTGGAACGGCTTTGGTTGAGTCAGACGAAGATCACCGATACAGGGCTCAAGCAGTTAGGCTCGCTATCAACTTTAACGCATGTGTCACTTGAAGCAACGCCAACATCGGACAGAGGTCTAACCTATCTTGAGCGATTAACCAAACTGCGTTCACTTAGCCTCGGAAGCCCGTTCTTCACGCCCGCAGGTTTAAAGCAGCTTGAGAAAATCAAATCGCTCGAATCTCTCTACCTAGACCGAATGCCCGTCGATGATTCAGTAATAGAGGCGATCGGTCAGCTAAAACAGCTCCATACGCTATCGATCCGGCAGACTGCGATTACTGATCGGGGGCTCGGGGCATTGAAGGGTCTCGACCACCTCAAAGAGCTGCATATCGACGGATGTCAGATATCTGATCAATCGCTGCGGGCAGCATCCCATTGGACGCAGCTGGAGACGATCTCCTTTACCAACACAAGCATCGGGGACCCGGGTCTGCAGTTCCTGGCAAGTTGCTCAAAGATCCGCTCGATCCGGCTCGCCCAGTCCGGCTGCACATTGCGGGGAGTGCTCGATCTGTTAGTTGGCAAAATGGGTATGAAACTTCCGACCGCGTTGAAAATGACGTTTGATACGAGCCTGGATGCCGAGGGGCAAGTAGTTTCTGTAAACTTGAATTCGGTTCGAATCTCGGATCAGGATATCGATCTGCTTGCTGAGCTTCAAAAACTAGAGTGGCTGGACATGCAAGACAGTGAAATTACCGACGCAGGCGCGGCGCGACTTGCGGAACTCGGTTTCCCTCAGTTACGCTTGCTCAAAGTGGATAACTCAAAGATCACAAATAGTGGGTTCTTGGCAATCTGCTCGTTGAAGAATCTGCGAGACCTGCACATCCGGCACACCGGGGTCACCTCGCAAGCGATTGAGTCGATGCGCGAATCAAAGCCATTTCTGAGAGTCTACTCAGCGCCTTTTGAGCAGCCGCTTTGAGCATGACTCCCTGAGTGAGTTTGTATATAAGGACGGAGTCAACGATAAACTATCCACCAACCCAACGTTCAACCCGACATCTATCATCCTGAAAGAAGCAAACAATGAGCGACTCAAGCGGTGTGCCAGCCAGTGTACCAGTCCAAGCTGATTCCAAGCCCCTACCAGCTTGGCTCGTTCCCGCCTTGTTTGTATGCGGCTTGATGGCTGCCATCGTGAGCGAGCCTGTGATCGCGGCCAACAAAGAACGCTTTACCACGGCCACGGGTTTGCCGCCGTTTCCACCAGAGTTGATGTGGCGAGTGTTTTGGGACAATCTATACAATCATACAATTTGTTATGGCTTTGTCGGCTTGGTGACATCCGGACTTATATGCGCGGCGGTTGGGTTGTCCGTTAACGTCAGCCGCGCGGTTTTCGGTCTTGTCGTTGGCGCCCTCGTGGGTGTAGTCGTCGGGTCCGCTCTCGGCATATTTGGTTGGTTTCTGGCTGAGCGGGTATTTGTGAGCAACAACATCGACAGCTTACTGGAAGCGCTGTTGATCTTCATTCCATTCTGGGTCGTTTTGGGATTTGCGGTTTGCTGCGTTGCACTCTTGGCTTGCCGCCGACTCGATCTCCTCAAACATGCCATCCAACCATCGATTGTATATGGAGTTGCCGCCGTTATTTGCTACGTCGGGATTGCTACACTCGTTTTTCCGTCCGATTGGCCGGGTCGGATTATTCCCGAGTTCGCTCGACTTCGAATCGTGCTAGGCATTACGGGATGTCTAGGAATAGCCGCTGCTGTGCTTGCGACTTTGCGCAAGCAAAAAATGGTGCCGATAAAAGCGTAACTTTAAAATGCATCAATGGCTGATCGCTCAGCTTTGCAAAGCCGTTCGGCAGGAGCTTTTGAGTAAGACTCTTGAGATCGCCTTTCTTATCGATACGGAAAACGGATCCCTCGAACTCCTACCGATCTAAGGTAAGTTGGATGAACCGCTAATTCAAATAGCCGCTGGGACCTGGACTAACGTGGATTCTGATCAGCAATTCTCGGCGAGCCAGGAATTGCCGTAATTTGCCAGCTGGTTATTTACTAGTATCTCGCGATCGTTTGGTTGGGTTGTCCTCCTCTGAAGAACCACGGTTTTCGTTGTCAAAATCAATTCTCATCATTCATGACCAGGAGAACAAAAATGAATAATGACTACAAAATCCCACGCACCAAACGCTATCTCAATGCGGATTATTTGATCAAGACACTGAAGCGGCGGTTTGAAGATGTCGCCGACAAAAGAAGGGTGGCCTCGGTAATATATCCAATGGTCGATACCCTCATTGCCGCCTTCGCAATGTTCTCTTTGAAGGAGGTCTCCTGACTCATCCTGAAACAGGAGAGGTCATTC
>Ga0163144_10025075_pt1 | contig 11671 bp, 11 predicted proteins | sample OliLak19BULKMAT1_FD_123175 | JGI IMG/M metagenome (GOLD analysis project Ga0163144, IMG submission 123175) | Freshwater microbial mat bacterial communities from Lake Vanda, McMurdo Dry Valleys, Antarctica - Oligotrophic Lake LV.19.BULKMAT1 | ecosystem: Environmental > Aquatic > Freshwater >... | reverse complement strand
TGCTGGGGCTGTATATCGGCGGCGCGTTCACGATCTTCGCCTTGCGCGCGGGTGCTGTTTCCGAAGGTAAGCGGTTTTCGGTGAGCAGCCGCGAAGGCGCGCTGGTGTTCAACAATGTGATGCTGTCAGCGATCCTCGCGATTGTGCTGCTGGGCACGTTGTATCCGCTGGTGACCGAAGTGTTCGATGTGCGCGTGTCGGTTGGCCCGCCATACTTCAACCCGGCGAGCGCGATTTTTGCGATCCCGATGTTCCTGGTGATGGCGGTCGGCCCGCTGCTGCGCTGGAAGGAAGACAAGCCTGCGCGGCTGCAGTTTGAGGTGTCGTTGATCGCAGCGGTGCTGATTTCGGCGCTCGCGCTGGCATCGGTCATGGGCGACATTCCGTTCTTGCCGCTGCTGGGCTTGGGCCTTGCTGCCGCGCTCGCAGTGGCGGCGGTTTTGCCTTTGCGTGGGCGCAAGCTGACGCGCGTGCCAACTGCAACTTGGGGCATGGTGCTGGCGCATTTCGGGGTCGCGGTCTCGTTGTTCGGGATGGCGTGCGAAGGCGCATTCACGCAGGAACGCCTCGCTGCGGTCGCGCCGGGAGGCACCGAGCAGGTCGGCGATTTCGCGGTCACCTTGCAAAGCGTCTCGCCGGTGGCCGGGCCGAACTGGACCGCAATCGAAGCGCGGATTGCGGTCAGCCGTAACGGCGGCGAGCCGGTGATTCTTTCACCGCAGGCGCGCAATTTCTGGTCGCCCGCGCAGGCCACCAGCGAAAGCGCGCTGATGACCCGCTGGGACGGACAGCTTTATGCGGTCATCGGCAATCAGGCCGAAGACGGGCGCTGGCAGATCCGGGTGTGGTGGAAACCGTTTGTGACCTTCATCTGGTATGGCGGATTGCTGATCGCGCTGGGCGGCGTGCTGGCGATTGCCGGGCGGGTTCGGGTCGATGTCAAGCGCCGCAGCGCAGTGCGACAGGGCGACGCACGCCGCGCTGATCTTGAGGCGCTGGATGCCGCTGCGCCGATGCCGGCGGAGTAACGCACAATGCGTGTCCGCCTGATGCGGTGGGTGCCGCTCGCCCTGTTCGCGTTTTTCGCGGGCGTTGCGGGCTATATGCTCACGCAGGAAAAAAACCAGTTCGTGGAAAGTGCGATGATTGGCGAGCAACTGCCTGAATTCGCCTTGAAGCCCGCCTCTGCTGGGCTACCCGGCGCGACCCGTAGCGATTTCGTCGGTGGCAAGCCGCGGCTGCTCAATATCTGGGCGAGTTGGTGCTTGCCCTGCATCGCCGAAGCACCGCAGCTCGAAGCGTTGAAGGCGCAAGGGGTCGAAATTTTCGGTATCGCGATCCGTGACCGGCCCGAAGATGTCGCCAATTTCCTCAGCCGTTATGGCAATCCCTATGCCCGGATTGGCGCAGACGATATCTCCGAAGTGCAGCTGGCAATCGGATCGTCGGGCGTGCCCGAAACCTTCGTGATCGATGCCGCTGGCACGATCCGATATCAGCACATCGGCGATATCCGCGAGGATGATGTGGCGCTGCTGCTGGCTGAATTGGAGAAGGTCAAATGATCCGTGCGCTGGTCCTGTTCATTGCGGCGCTGATGGCGCTGCCGCTGGCTGCACAGGACACGATGCCGCCCGCGCCCTACGCCTATAATCAGCTCGATGATCCTGCGCAGGAAGCTGAGGCCGCCGCGTTGATGGCAACCTTGCGCTGTCTCAAGTGCCAGTCGCAGTCGATTGCCGATAGCGATGCGCCGATGGCAGGCGATATGCGCCATCAGGTGCGCAGCCGCATTTTGGCGGGCGAAAGCCCCGATGATATCCGCGCGTGGCTGATCGCGCGTTATGGCGATTACGTCAGCTACAACCCCACGATCAGCGCGAGCACGTGGCCGCTGTTTGCGATCCCGGTGCTGCTGATTCTGATTGTGGCAGCGGTACTGCTGCGGCGGCTGGGCAAGCGGCGTGAGGGTGATGCGGCTGGTGACGAAGGAGACGCGGCATGATCGGCGGCTGGCTCGCCGTGGGCGCGCTGGCGTTGGCGGCGTTTGCCTTTGCGGTGTTGCTGCTGCGTCTCCCGCGCGAAGGATTTGCGCTGTTCGGCGCGGCACTTGTGCTCGGGCTTGCAGGCTATGCGTTGCAGGGCGAGCCCGGGCAGCCAGCGAGCCCTAGGGCACCAGTCTCGGCTGCCAGCAATCAGGGCGAGGAGATGGTCGAAGGCCGGGCTGCATTGTTCGAGCGAACCCAGGCGCCGCCCAATTATTTGCTGACGTCTGACGCCTTCGCCCGGCGCGGTCAGTTCGCCGATGCGGCGGCGCTGCTGCGCGGCGGGTTGGAGGACAACCCGAAGGATCTCGAAAGCTGGCTCGCGCTGGGCCTTGCATTGGTTGGCCACGCCGATGGGTTCGTGACCCCTGCGGCGCTGCAGGCATTCGGCCGCGCCAAGGCGATCGATCCCGAACATCCGGGCGCGGAATATTTCCTCGGCTTTGCCTATCTGCAAAGCGGCGAGGTGCGCGCCGCGCGCAATGTCTGGGCCGGACTGGTCGAAGGATCCCCCCCTGACGCCCCGTGGCGCGAAGGGCTGGAGGCGGAAATCGCCCGGCTCGACGACATGATCGCCCGCGCACCGATGCTACAAGGCCAATGACGTCAATGCGTCACGCAGCGGCGCGTGTTGCAGGTGCGAACGCGTGGTGCTAGGCGCGCCGCCGCTTCCGTCAGAATCATTCGGACGGGTTGGGCAGTACCGAACAGACGGGAAATCCGATTAAGATGACCAGCGCAGCACCATCTGCCGACAAAGGCACTGACCAAGGTACTGGCCAAGGCACTGGCGCAGGATCAGGCCACGGTCACGGCCACAAGGCCTCCACTCTGACGCTTGCGGTCGGTGCGGTTGGTGTGGTGTTCGGCGATATCGGCACCAGTCCGCTCTATGCGTTCCGCGAAACTTTTGCATCGCACAATGGTGCGGCCGGCATCATCCCGGATGCCGAACACATCCACGGCGTGCTGAGCCTGGTGTTCTGGTCAATGATGATGGTGGTGACGGTCAAATACGTCCTCACCATCATGCGTGCCGATAACAAGGGAGAGGGCGGGAGCCTCGCGCTGCTCGCGCTGATCCGCCGCGCATCAGACAATCGCCGGTGGACCGCGCCGCTGATCCTGCTCGGCGTGTTTGCAACCGCGCTGTTCTATGGCGACAGCATGATCACCCCGGCGATATCAGTGCTGTCCGCGACCGAGGGGCTGCAATACATTGTCCCCGGCTTCAAACCGTGGATCGTGCCGACTGCAGTGGCGATCCTGTTCGGGCTGTTCGCAATCCAGTCGCGCGGGTCGGGCAAGGTGGGCAAGCTGTTTGGCCCGATCATGCTGGTCTATTTCGGGATGCTGGCGGTGCTCGGGGTGATGCACCTTTCGGCTAATCCTGCGATTATTCTGGAGACGATCAACCCGATCAACGCGCTGCGGTTTTTTCAGTCGGACGGATTCACCGCCTTCGTCGCGCTCGGCAGCGTTGTGCTGGCTGTGACCGGGGCCGAGGCGCTGTATGCCGATATGGGACATTTCGGGCGCAAGCCAATCGGCTTGTCGTGGCTTACGTTTGTGTTCCCGGCGCTGATGCTCAATTACATGGGGCAGGGGGCGATGATCCTCTCGGCGAATTCGCCTGAGGCGGCGGCGGCGCTTGTCAGGGATCCGTTCTTCCTGATGATCCCCGATATCGTGCGCGTGCCGGTGATTATCCTTGCGCTGCTGGCTACGATCATTGCCAGCCAGGCGGTGATTTCCGGCGCGTTCAGCCTGACCCAGCAGGCGATCCAGCTGGGTTTTATCCCGCGCATGGAAATCCGCCACACCAGCGCCTCGGCCGCCGGGCAGATATATATCCCGGCGATCAACTGGGGCCTGATGGTTATGGTGATCCTGCTGGTGCTGTTCTTCCAGTCATCCAGCAACCTTGCCGCCGCCTATGGCATCGCGGTGACGGGCGCGATGTTTATCGACACGCTGCTGCTGGCGGCCGTGCTGTTCTCGCTGTGGCGCTGGCCGGTGTGGAAGGCGCTGCCACTGGTCGCTGCGTTCCTGATCGTCGACATTGCCTATTTTGGTGCGAACCTGATCAAGGTGCCGCAAGGCGGCTGGGTGCCGCTGTTGATCGGATTTGTGATCTTCACGTTGCTCACCACGTGGTCACGCGGGCGCGAATTGATGCGCCAGAGCATGACCGAAGGCTCGTTGCCGATCGAGATTTTCGCCAAGAGCGCACAGAACAGCGCCACCCGGGTGGCGGGAACGGCAGTGTTCATGGCTTCGACCAACACCGGCGTGCCTTCGGCGCTGCTGCACAACATCAAGCACAACAAGGTACTGCACGAACGCATCCTGATCCTCACCGTGGCGGTGCAGGATGTGCCGTACCTGGAATCGATTGAACGCTATTCGTGCAAGGATCTGGGCAACGGTTTCTACCGGGTGACGATCCGCTGCGGCTTCCTTGAAGAAACCGATGTGCCCGCGCTGCTGCGCACGCTCGACCTGTGCGGCGCGCCGTTCGATATGATGCAGACCAGCTTCTTCCTGTCACGCCAGACGCTGCTGCCGTCGAGCAAGCCGGGCATGGCGATCTGGCGCGAGAAACTGTTCGCTTGGATGCTGCGCAACGCGGCGAGCGCGATGGCGTTCTTCCGCCTGCCGACGAACCGGGTTGTGGAACTGGGGAGCCAGGTGGAGATTTAATCTTCACCCCACGTCACCCCGGACTTGATCCGGCGTTCGGCTTTTTCATCGGTGCTTGAAGAAAGTTAGCCAAGCCCCGGATCAAGCCCGGGGCGACGCTTCGGTTATGAGGTCGGCGGCTCATCCTTGAACGGTTCATCCCGGTCCTCAAAGCTCAGACCATTCTTCAACAGCATCGGGATCTGGCTGAAGGTGAAAAGGAACGTCAGCGGCAGGAAAACCCACAGTTTGGCCCACAGCCAGCCTTCGAAATCGAGCTGCGCGCGCAAAACTTCGTTCAGTATCGCCAGCGCAAGGAAGAACACGCCCCAGTTGCGCGACAGTTTGAGCCAGCCTTCGTCAGATAGCCCCTCAAACGCGGCTTCGAGCAGGATCTTGAGCAGCGCCTTGCCCGCGAAGAACCCGCCCAGCAGCGCCACGCCAAATACCGCATAAATGATCGTTGGCTTGATCTGCACAAAGGTCGGATCGCCGAAGAAAATCGTCAGGCTTCCGAACCCGACAATCAGCGCGGTTGAAAACCACAGCATCGGAGAAACCTTGCCGAGCCGCCATTTCGAAATCAGCAAGGCCGCTACCGCCGCGACCATGAAGGCCCCGGTGCCGGCGATGATCGCGGCGAGCTCTCCGGCGGCGTTGGGCGTGGCGGGCGAGTTCCAGCGATAGGTACCCAGGAACACCAGCAGCGGACCGTAATCGACCGCGACATTGAGCCAGCTAGAAGCGGCTTTCTTTGTTTCGGTTTCGCTCATTACGCCACCCCGGCAATCACGCGTGCGACCAGATCGGGATCGAACGGGCGCAGGTCTTCCATCTTCTCTCCAACGCCGATGGCGTGGATTGGCAGGCCATACTGCTCCGCCGCTGCAACCAGCACCCCGCCGCGCGCGGTGCCGTCCAGCTTGGTCATGATCAGGCCGGTGACGCCTGCGACTTCCTTGAAGACGTCGATCTGCGACAGTGCGTTCTGGCCGTTGGTGGCATCGAGCACCAGCACCACATCATGCGGCGCCTCGGGGTTCAAGCGCCCGAGAACGCGGCGGATCTTGGCAAGCTCCTCCATCAGCTCGGTCTTGTTCTGTAGCCGTCCGGCGGTGTCGACGATCAGCGCGTCGATCCCGGTGTCGGTCGCCTGTTTGACCGCATCGAACACAATCGCCGCCGGATCGCCGCCTTCCGGCCCGCGCACCAGATCGACCCCGGCCCGATCGGCCCAAGTTGCCAACTGGCCAATCGCAGCCGCACGGAAGGTGTCGCCCGCAGCCAGCAGGACGCCGTAGTCGTCTTCCACAAACAGATGCGCGAGCTTGGCGATGGTGGTCGTCTTGCCGCTGCCGTTGACGCCGATTACCAGGATCACCTGCGGGCGCGGGAAGGCAGTGATTTCGAGCGGCTTGGCCACCGGGCGCAGGATCGCTGCGATTTCTTCCGCCACCGCCTCGCGCAGTTCGCGGGTGGTGATTTCCAGTCCGAACCGCTTGTCCGCCAGCCGCGCGCGGATGCGCCCCGCTGCGGCCGGGCCGAGGTCGGACATGATCAGCGCGTCTTCAACCTCATCGAGCGTCGCGTCATCCAGTTTTGCGCCGCTGCCGATCACGGGCAGGCTGGAGGCGAGCTTCTCGGACGTTTTGGCAAAGCCGCCAAACAGGCGCTGGCTCCAGCTGGTCTCGCTCATTGCAAAAGGCCTTCTTTGGTCCCGCGCACTGTGATGTCGATCACTGCGCCCGCCGGGGTGGCCGGGGGCAGCGCGACGCGGGCGTAATTGGGGGCATAGCCGGTGCCATCGCGTTCGGCGAGGACAGGGAGGGTTTCGCCCACAAGGGTTTCCAGCCAGTTCAAACGGCGCGCGGCGGCGCGGGCGCGCAAGTCGGCGGCGCGGGCTTTGACCACGTCGCGCGGCACTTGCGGCATTCGCGCAGCAGGCGTGCCGGGGCGCGGCGAATAGGGGAAGACGTGGGCGTGGACGATGTCGAGCTCGTCAATGATGCTGAGGTTGTCGGCATGATGCGCCGCGCTCTCGGTCGGGAAGCCCGCGATCAGGTCTGCGCCGATGGCGATGTCAGGCCGCAGCGACTTCAACCGTCCAACAAGGTCGACCGCATCGGCGCGGCTGTGGCGGCGCTTCATCCGCTTGAGGATCAGGTCGGCACCGTGCTGCAATGATAGGTGCAGGTGCGGCATAACGCGCGGTTCGTGGGCGAGGAGGTCGAACAGCAAAGCGTCAATCTCGACCCCGTCGACGGAGGACAGGCGCAGGCGGGGAAGGGCGGGGAAGGCGTCGAGGATCGCGCCGACCAGCACGCCGAGCCGGGGCGAGCCTGGCAAATCGTGCCCCCACGAGGTCAGATCGACCCCGGTGAGCACGGTTTCCAGCGCTCCCGCCGCAAGATGCGCTTCGACCTCGCGCAGCACATCTGTCACCGCGATCGAGCGGCTTACGCCTCGGCCTTGCGGGATCACGCAGAAGGTGCAGGCGTGGTCGCAGCCGTTCTGGACGCCGATAAAGGCGCGGGTGCGGGCCGTAACGATGGGCGCGGCGTGGGCCGCAACGTTCCATGCTCTTGGATCCAGCTTCGCCGCATTGGCGATCAGCCCGTCCACTTCCGCCATCGCGCCGATGTCAGCCCGGTCGATCTCGGCTGCGCAGCCGGTTACCATTAGCCGCGCGGTCGGATGATCGCGGCGCGCGCGGCGTATCGCCTTCCGGGTCTGGCTTAGCGCCTCGCCGGTGACCGCGCAGGAATTGACCACGACGAGATTGGCCTCACCCGCCAACAACGCACGCATCCGCTCGCTTTCGGCAATGTTCATGCGGCAGCCGAGGCTGATGATGTGGGGGGCGTTCAAATGTAATCGTCCCAATCAAACGTGCCGCGAAAACTCTCGCTCGCAGGGCCGCTCATCAGGATTGTGCCGCCGGGCTGCCATGTGATGGTCAGATCGCCGCCGGGCAGGGTGACGCGCACCGGGCTTTGCACAAGGCCGCGCCGGATTGCCGCCACCGCCGTTGCACACGCGCCTGTGCCGCATGCTCGCGTCAAACCCGCACCGCGTTCCCAAACCCGCAGGTTGATGTGGTCCGGCCCGGCAATGCTGGCGACATTGACGTTCACGCGCTCGGGGAACAGCGGGTCATGTTCGATTTCCGGGCCAAGTGTTTCGAGCGGAACTGTGTCGCCACCATCGACAAAAAACACCACATGCGGATTGCCGACATTGACAGCCATCGGTGCTTCCAACGGCCCCCACCCCACCGGCATCTGCGCGGTATCCATCGGATAGGCGAGCGGGATTGCGTCCCAATCAAACCGGGGCGCGCCCATATCGACCCGCGCGCCGCCATCAAGCGGCTCCAATGCAATCGGACCGCCGCCAGTCTCGATCGTCACAGCCTCGCCGTGGAGCAGCGCCACCGCGCGAGCGGCATTGCCGCAGGCCTCAACCTCGCTGCCATCGCAATTGAAGATCCGCATCCGGAAGGCGCAGCCTGCCTCGGGGCGATCACTCGGTTCAAGCACGATCACCTGATCACAACCTATGCCGGTGCGCCGATCGGCCAGCGCGCGCGCAACCCGCGCCGTCATGACCGGCAGCGCGGTTTCACGCGCATCGAGCACGACAAAGTCATTGCCGAGCCCGTGCATCTTGATGAAGGGAATGCGCGTCGTCACCGCTGCGCATCTATGCACCGCGCGGCCTCGCGTCCAGTCCTGACCGGCCCCGAGCCGCGGCGTGCGGCGGTGTGCGGCGGCGGATCAGCTCTGCTTGCTGAGGAACTGCGTGTGTTCAACCGGCTCAACAGTGCCGGCCGGCACAGCAACCGATCCTTCGGCCGCAGTTAACAAACCAGCAGCGGTCAGGCGTTTGCGCACGGCATCTGCATCTTCCGGGTGGCCATAAAGATAGCCCTGCGCCTTGAGCCGCCCCATTGATTTGAGCGCCGTGAGGATTTCTTCGTCCTCCACCCCTTCGGCCGTCAGCGGCAAATCGAGCCCTCGGCCGAGCGCTACGATCGCTTCGACGATGCTCGACTTGCGGCCGGGTTCACGCAGTTCGGCGACGAAGCTGCGGTCGATCTTGATCCGGTCGAATGGCAGGCTGCGCAGCTGCTCAAGACTGGAATAGCCGGTGCCAAAATCATCAAGGCTGATCTGCACGCCCTGATTGCGCAGGGAGGTGATCATCGAGCGCACCATTCCGACATTTTCGTGCAGACAACTTTCGGTGATTTCGATCTCAAGCCGCTGGGCCGGAAAATTGGCCTCGACCAGTTTTTTGAGCAAGCGTTGGGCAAACCACGGGTCGCGCAACTGCACAGGCGAGATGTTGATCGACAGGGTGAGGCTGTCATTCCATTCGCGTGCATCGGTGAAGGCTTGCTCCATCAGCCTTTCAGACATTTCGGTGATGAGCCCGATTTCTTCGGCAATCGGGACGAAAATATCGGGGCTGATCAGGCCAAGCGTGGGCGAACGCCAGCGCGCCAGCATCTCGAAACCAACCAGCTGGCCCGATTCCACATCAATTTGTTGTTCGTAGAAGGGCACAAATTCGCCCTGCACCAGCCCCCGGCGAATCCCGGTTTCCAGCTGGTTGCGGAACTTGAGTTCGTGTTCTATCCCTGATTCGAACCAGAAATAGCGGTTCCGGCCCTGCTTTTTGGCGTGATACAGCGCCATGTCCGCGCGCTGCATCAAGGCAGGGGCATCCACCACTGTGTCGTCCTTCGTGCCGGCCTCTAGATCGGTAGCAATGCCAATCGAAATGGTCAGTTCAATCGTCACCTCAGGCAGTTGAAACGGGTGCGCCATGCGTTCGAACAGACGGATCACAAGATCATCAACCCGGTCAGACTGACCGGTGGGGTAGGGCATGACAAAAGCGAATTCATCGCCCCCAAGCCGCGCCAGCCGCGCTTCGTGCGGCAAGAGTGCGCGGACCCGGTCACACAGCATCACCAGCACCGAATCGCCCGTAGTATGGCCGTGCATGTCATTGATCTTTTTGAAGTTATCGAGATCTATCATACAATAGGCGATGGCTTCGCCGCGGGCTGCAGCACGAGTATACAGTTCTGCGGTGACATCAACCATGCTGCGGCGGTTAAGGCATTGGGTCAACGGATCGGTGGCGGCCAGCAGGCGCGCGCGTTCTTCGGCCTGGCGGCGCTCGACAATTTCGCGAGTGAGTTCGCGATACCGGCGCCAGCCGAAGATGATCAGCGCAATGTTGAGCAGCAGCGCGTTGACCAGCAGCACATCAGGCTTGCTGCCATTGTTGATGACAGCCGCCAACGCCTTGGGCAACACAGAGCCGCCTGTGCCGACCAGCAGGATGATGGCTGCCACCGCAATACCCAACGCGATGACGTCGCGTTCGGCGGTTTCCAGCGGTTTTTCAGTATCGTGATCCGTCAAGATCTCTGCCCCATGCGATTGACGCAAATGAATGCTATCATCTGCGAATTCAGCAATTCATCGCAGAACACGCTAAAGAACGGGTTAATTCATTTCGTCCCCGGCATGGATGCAACAGGGGGCTTGGCGCGAGACAGTGCAGCGCGCTATCGGGAGCGCCCAAGCGCAAGGACCCAACGCTTTAAGGAGCGCGCAGCACCATGGCCAATTGGCTGATGAAATCCGAACCGTTCAAATACAGCTGGGACGATCTTGTCGCCGAGGGCGAGGGGACGTGGGACGGGGTGCGCAATTATCAAGCGCGCAACAATTTGGCGGCGATGCAGGTGGGGGACGAGGCATTCTTCTACCATTCGCGCGAGGGGCTTGAGATCGTTGGCATCTGCACCATCAGCGTTGCCGGGATCACCGATCCCACCGATGAAACCGGCAAGTGGGCGGCTGTAAAGATCACGCCCAAGGAAAAGCTCGCCCATCCGGTAACTCTGGTGGCGATCAAGGCCGAACCGCAGCTGGCCGAAATGCAATTGCTGCGCCAGTCGCGCCTGTCGGTATGCGCGATTGCGCCGGCCGAATGGCAGATCATTTGCGAAATGGCGCAGGGCTGAAAGGCGCGAACGAACGCCTTATCGCGGCTCAGCCACTGCCTGCCCCGGATGTCGGAGCCAAGCCACTTGCCACCCATTGGTCCTATTAAAAGTCAATAAATCCATTGACTTGAACATAGGAGGACACCCATGGGTGAGCTAACCGACAAGACCAAAGGCACCGTCAAGGAAGCGCTAGGCGAGGCCAAGCAGCATTCTAACGACCCTCAAACCCGCGCCGAAGGCACCGCGCAGAAGGTCGACGGCAAGATCGACAAAGCCAAAGGTGCCGTAAAGGGTGCGATGGGCGACAAGGTCTGACGCGAAGTCCGATACGCGCGACAAGGGCCGCTCCCCATGCCGGGAGCGGCCCTTCGTGTGTCAGGTCGTCGCGGCGCGCGCACGCAATCCGCTGATCGTCGCGCCGCTGGCGGCGATCCGCTCAAGATCAGTTTTGACGTGGATCAGGCGGAGACCGCTGCGAACTTGCGCTTCGGCCAGGCCAGCGGTGAATTCCGCCGTGGTCTCAACCGCCGCACTCCACGCGCCGTAAGCGGCGGCCATCGCCGCGAAATCGGGGTTCACCAGCGTCGTCGCGGAAACGCGGCCCGGATATTCCCGCTCCTGATGCATCCGGATCGTACCGTATGCGCCGTTATCGATCACCACCACAATCAGGTTCGCGCCGTATTGCATGGCTGTGGCGAGTTCCTGGCCGTTCATCATGAAGTCCCCATCGCCCGCAACGGCGACAACCGTCCGTTCGGGGAAACGCAGCGCCGCGGCGATCGCGGCTGGCACGCCGTACCCCATCGCGCCGCAGGTAGGGGCAAGCTGCCCGGGATAGGCAGCATAGCGCCAGTAACGGTGCCACCACCCGGCAAAGTTCCCCGCGCCGTTGGCGATGATGGTGTCGGCG